>Ga0197142_1003372_pt1 | contig 13433 bp, 12 predicted proteins | sample GBS60_MetaG_FD_148614 | JGI IMG/M metagenome (GOLD analysis project Ga0197142, IMG submission 148614) | Sediment microbial communities from Great Boiling Springs, Gerlach, Nevada, United States - GBS 60_MetaG | ecosystem: Environmental > Aquatic > Thermal springs > Hot (42-90C) > Sediment... | reverse complement strand
CGCCCGTGCTGCTGCCGATTGCCGATTCGGACACGGAGGGCATCGCCGTCTTTGTGAATCCGCTCCACCCTGAGGTACGCGCTCGCCTACTCGCTCTGATTCGGGAGCTATGTCTAAACTATCCTATCGATGGGCTGGTGCTGGATCGGTTGCGCTGGGCGAATGTCTACACCGATTTCTCGGCATTGAGCCGTGCCGCCTTCGAGGCGCGCTATGGGCGTGTAGCCAATTTTCCCGACGATATCTTGCACCCACCCGAGCTGCCACGCGGCTCCTATGAGCGGGGACCGCGCTTTGGGCAGTGGGTGCAGTTCCGTGCTGAAGTGATACGCAACCTGCTGCGCGAGATTCGGCGGTTGGTGGACTCGATTCGTCCCATCCCTATCGGCGCGTATGTGGGCAGCTGGTATCCCGTTTATTACGAGGTGGGGGTCAACTGGGGCAGTGATGCGCTTGAGCGACCTTACGCCTTCGTGGAGAGCGAGTATCGCTTCACCTCCTATCTGTTTGATATGGACTACTTGATGCCGGGCTGCTACTTCAATGTGCCCTTTATGGCGGAAGCACCGCTTTACGATGCGGACGAGGTGCGCACGGTGGAGGGCATGACCCGTCGCGTGATGCAATGGACGAATGGCGACCTGTTCGTCTATGCGGGTGTCTACACCGACGACTATCGGGGGGATCCAGTGGGCTTTGAGCGCGCCATTCGGGCGGCGCGGCTCAACTCGCACGGCGTGATGATTTTCGATGCCATTCGGATTGTGCAATGGGATTGGTGGGAGGTGATTCGGCGCGGGCTGGGAACACCCGATGGCGCCGAGCCACCCCTCGCTCCTCACCAACTCCCCAGCTTACTGACCAGCCTCCGCCAAACATCGTCAGCAAATAACCCTTGAAAGGGAGAGAGCGCGTGCGCGAGCATCTGAAACATTATGCAGGAGGCTCTATTAGCTTTGTTGAAATAATCCCCACACAGGAGGTGCCGCTATGTCGAATGGAAGCAGTTCTAATGCGACACTGATTTTGGTACTGGGCATCCTCAGCTTAGTCTGTTGCGGACTGCTGGGTCCTGTGGCATGGATTATGGGCAATAATGCCCTGCGTGACATCGACGCCGGGATCGGGAATCCGAACGACCGCGGTCTGGTTGTGGCAGGGCGCATTCTGGGTATTATTGCCACCGTGCTGCTAATACTCGCGGTCCTGATCTATGGGATGATTTTCCTTTTTGCGATTTTGGGAGGCGCCAGCGCAACGAGATGGAGTCCATAGCATTCGGAGCATGGTACGCTATTTTCCGATGAACACGGCGCGAGCGCGGTTGCCAGAAGAGGTGCGTGCGATGTGGGTGGTGCGCACCTCGATGGTCTCACCGCAAGCAATTGAGCGCGTGGTGGAGCTGGCGCAAGCCTATGGCTTCAACACGCTTTTTGCTCAGGTGCGCGGGCGGGGCGATGCCTACTACCGTTCCTCCCATGAGCCGCGTGCAGAAGCGTTGGCGCGCCAGCCTGATAGCTTCGACCCGCTGGGCTTTTTGCTCACGCAAGCGCGGTCGGCGGGGCTGATGGTGCATGCCTGGCTGAATGTGTACTATGTGTGGAGTCAGCCGCAGCCCCCACGCAGTCACCTGCATGTGGTCAGCCGCGCGGCGAACTGGGTCGCGCGCGACTGGCGCAATCGCTACCAGATGACCACTGCGAGGCGCGTGGAGGGCGTTTATCTCTGCCCGGGTAATCCGCATGTACGCACGCACCTGCTGAAGGTGTTCGGTGAGGTGGCACAGCGCTATCCGACGCTGGATGGCATCCATTTGGATTATGTGCGCTACTCTGACGCGAGCTATTGCTACTGCGCGGGCTGCCGAGCGCGATTCCGAGCGGCAATCGCACCCTGTGTGAGCGTCTCGCAGCGCCGTGAGCTGGATCGAAAATCACTCCGCAACCCGCTGGCATGGATCCAAGCGTTCCCGTTGGAATGGGACGATTGGCGTCGCGAGCAGGTGAGCCTATTCGTGCATGCCTTCGCCCGCCAAAGCCGCCAGATTAACCCGAAGCTCATCCTCTCGGCAGCGGTCTATCCCCATCCCCTGAACGCCTATCGCCACAAGTTGCAGCACTGGACGCTGTGGCTCCGACGCGACTGGCTCGATACGGTGTTGCCGATGGCGTATGACACCGATACAGGGGTAGTGATTCAGCAGATGCAGCTGGCGCTCCAAGTAGCTGAGGGGCGCCCCGTAATCGGCGGGATCGGCGCATGGCGTATCAGCCCCGAGAGTACTGTCAATAAGATTCGCGCCCTGCGCAGGCTGGGCGCACGCGGCTTCTGCCTCTTCTCCTATGACACTATCACCCAGAAAGGGACAAGCGAATCGTATCTGAACCGAATCGCTTCGGTTATGAACCCTCTCTAATCCAACACGCCGGCAGGGGGGCGGCAGCGCATTGCTGACCCCTGCTGCCCCCCTCCTTTAGGTTCTCCCCGCTTCGCAAGGGGAACCATGCCACACCCTCCACTCGGTTCCCCCTGCGGGCAGGGGGAACTTGCAGGAGGGGGTGAAAATACAACCTCTGCTTGCGCAATTGGTATTACCTAATCTTCGCGCTCAGTCCCTGTGCCATTTTGATTTCGGTGCCGTGGTTCACGGTGAAGGCGACCTTGTGGGTCACGGCGTCGAACAGGGCGGACGCGCTCGGATGCCCGTTCCCGCTGCCTTTGACGCCGCCGAAGGGCAGATGCACCTCCGCGCCGATGCTCGGCAGGTTCACATAGCCCACACCGAACTCGCAGTTATCCCGCACATAGCGCCACTTGCGATAGTCCTCGGTGATGACCGCCATCGCCAGCCCGTAGGGTGTGTCGTTATAGACGAACACCGCCTCCTCCAAGCTGCTGACGGGGATAATCGCCACATGGGGACTGAAAGCCTCCTCACGTAGCACGAAGCTGTCGGAGCGGTGGCGCATGCGGTACACAAACGGCGCCACAAAGTGCCCGTACTGCAGTTCACCCTCTTTTAGCAGACCGCCTGGCAACAGCACCTCGGCGCCTTCCTCTATCGCCTTCTGGTTATGGTGCAGATATTTCTGCACGCCCTGCTCGTTAATCAGCGGTCCCATGAAGGTGTCGGGATCCAGCCCGTTGCCGATTTTGATGAGGCGTGCGGTCTCCACGAAGCGACGAGTAAATTCAGGCTCGATCTTCTCGTGGACAATGATGCGGTTGGCGGAGACACACCGTTGCCCGCTGGTCTTGAACGCCGAGAGGATGGCGGCATGCACGGCAATATCGAGATTGGCGTCCTCCAGCACGATTACGGCGTTCTTGCCGCCCATCTCGACGGCGCAGAACTTATGCTGCTTGGCGCACTCCTGCTCGATGTAGCGCCCCACCGCGTAGGAACCGGTGAAGACCACCACATCGACGCCCGGATGGTGCACCAGGGCGTCGCCTGCATCTTCGCCGTAGCCGTGAACCACATTGATAACGCCGGGTGGGAAGCCCGCCTCCACAAACAGCTCGATCAGCCGATGAGCGCAGATAGGAGTATCTTCCGAGGGCTTAAACACGACGGTGTTGCCCTCCAACAGGCTGGGCAGAATAGTCCAGAGCGGGATAGCAATCGGGAAGTTCCACGGCGTGATGCATGCCACCACGCCTTTGGGCTTGCGCAGGATATAGGCGTCTTTTTCGGCAATCTCGCTGTCGATGATTTCGCCGTGTGGCATGCGCGCCATGCCCGCCACATATTGCGCCATGTGCAACGCCTCGACCACATCGGCACGCCCCTCGTTGATGGGCTTGCCGCATTCACGCGTTACCAGTTCCGCCAAAGCGTTCAGGTCGCGCTTGATGAGTTGAGCCAGCTGGTCGATATACTCGCCGCGCTTAATCCGCGAGGTGCGTCGCCACGATTCGAACGCCTCGCGCGCCGCGTTCACCGCTCGGTCAACATCTTCGGGGGTGGAGCGAGGAGCCGTGCCGATGATCTCGCGGGTATCGGCAGGGTTGTAGCTCTGAAAACGGTCGCCCGCGACCGATTCTTGCCATTGACCCCGAATCAGATTCATCGCCTCAATCGGTTTCATCGGTTTAACCTCCTTCCAGCCTATAGTGTACCTCGTCGGGAGGGCATCGGATGCCCTGTCGACAACAGGGCGTGAGGTATAGTTATGGTCAAGGAGCAGGAAAATGGCAACAATACGCGCGTTTCGAGCCTTGCGCTACGCCCGACTCATCCCAGAGGTGGTTGCACCGCCCTATGATGTGATCGATACGAGCCAGCGGGCGCAGCTGGCGAATCTTAGTCCTTATAATATTGTGCATTTAACCTTGCCACAGAACGGCGAGACGCGCTATCAGCGGGCGCAGCAGCTTCTGGAGCATTGGCTGGCGGATGGGGTGCTACGCCCCGATGCGGAGCCAGCAATTTACCGCTACACGCAGCAGTTTGTTGACCCGTTGAGTGGCGCGACCCGTACCCGCACGGGCTATTTCGTGCTGCTGCACACTGAACCCTATGAGCGTGGCACTGTGCTACCGCACGAGCATACCTTCCCCGGTGTGAAGGAGGATCGGTTTCGCCTGCTGGAGGCGACCCGCACGCATCTGGAGGCGATTTTCGGGTTGTACGAACCCACAGCGTCGCTGCAGGAGGCGATTTCGAATGCATTCTGGGAGCCGATTGCCCATCTGGAGGGCGCGGAGCTGCCCGAAGGACACCTGCACCGACTGGAACGGCTTACCGATGCGGTGGCGTTGGCGCGTATCGAGCAAGCATTTGAGTCCTGCCGCATCTGGATTGCCGATGGGCATCACCGCTACGAGACCGCGCTCCGATTCGGGCAACAGTACGGCAGTGAGCTTTCTGCAGAGCGATTCCTGCCCATCTTGCTGGTGCCTCTTGACGATCCGGGCTTGGTCATCCTGCCCACACATCGCATCTTGCAGCAACCGCTGCCCGGCACGCCTGCGGAATGGCGCAAACGCCTCGAACCAGATTTCAGCATGGAGCCTGCCTCACCCGACACGCTCGCCGAGCAGGTGTTCGCCTCGCGTGGAGAAGCGGTGGGTCTTTTCACCCCACATGGGGCATGGCTTATCCGTCAGCGAACCGTTCAGAATCCCCCCACTCCCTTCACCCTCTCCCCCCTTACTAAGGGGGGAGAGGGAGGGGGTGAGGGGGGATTCAAACAAGATATGCCCCTCTATCACCTTGATGCCTGGTGGCTGCATGAGCAGCTGCTCCCTGCGCTTGGCGTTCAGAACCCAGCGATTCGCTACACACGCTCGGCGCAGGAAGCGATGGAGGCTGTTCAGCAAGGAGAAGGTGCTGCCGCCTTCCTGCTCAACCCACCCCAGATTAGTACGCTCCAGCAAGTCGCCCTAACAGGCGGACGCATGCCGCATAAATCGACCTATTTCTATCCGAAGGTACTGTCGGGACTTATCATGTGGAGGATTGGACAGTGAAGGTGATAGGGGTTATCCCAGCGCGAATGGCAGCCACGCGCCTGCCAGGTAAGCCGCTGTTGCCTATTGCGGGCAAGCCGATGATCCAATGGGTCTGGGAGCGGGCGCGACAAGCCCAGACGCTCCACGAGCTGTATATCGCGACGCCTGATGCTGAGATTATGCAGGCAGCCGAATCGTTCGGGGCACGCGCGATGCTCACCAGCCATGCGCACCGCAGCGGCACCGACCGCCTCGCCGAGGTTGCCCGCCGCACCGACGGCGACATCTATGTCAACATTCAGGGGGACGAACCGCTGCTGGATCCACGCGCCATCGATTGTGCTGTGCAGCCACTGCTAAACGATCCCCAGATGATGATGAGCAGCCTGTACTGCGCAGCGCAGCCACACGAGTATGATCAACCCAGCGTGGTCAAGGTAGTGCTGGATCAGCAGGGGTATGCACTTTACTTCTCGCGCTCCCGCATTCCCTACCCACGCGAGGCGACCGACCTGCCCGTGTATAAGCATATCGGGCTGTATGTCTATCGGCGCGCGCTGCTGCTGCAGTTTGCCGACTGGGAGCCGACACCGCTGGAACGCACCGAGGCGCTGGAACAGCTGCGGGTGCTGGAGCATGGTTATCGCATCTATATGGTGCCCTTCGAACATGCCTCGATTGCGGTGGACACCGAATCAGACTTGGCGCGTGTGCGCCAGATTCTGGAGCGCCAATTGTAGGGGCTGATGGAAGCCGATGTCCGTGTTTATGGTGCTGGGGTGGTGGCGCTGGAGACGGCAGTGCTGACGCATGGTCTTCCGCGTCCCGATAACCTGCAGGCGTCGCTTCAGATGGAGGAGGCGGTGCGCGCAGCGGGCGCCATCCCTGCCACGATTGCCTTGCTGAAGGGAGTGCCCACCGTCGGGCTGAACCCTGAAGAGTTGAGCCTGCTCGCACAGGAGCCGACCCCGTACAAAATCGCCCGTCACAACCTGCCGTTGGCGACTGCGCTGGGCTGGACAGGAGGCACAACCGTCTCTGCCACCCTGCTGATTGCCTACCATGCTGCCCGTATCACAATTATGGCGACGGGTGGGATTGGGGGTGTGCATCGGAGCCATCGCGCCGATGTGAGCGCCGACCTTTTTACGCTGGCGCAGACCCCTATGTTGGTCGTCTGTTCGGGTGCAAAGGCGATTCTCGATTTGCCTGCCACGCGCGAGATGCTGGAGACGCTGGGTGTGCCCGTGGTGGGCTACTGCACGGACGAGATGCCGGGCTTTTATACGGCGCACACGGGCTTGGCAGTGGATGCGGTGGTGTATACACCGTCAGAGGCGGCAACCCTCTGGCAGCGGCATCAAGCGATGGGGCTGGGAAGTGGCATGCTGCTGGTTCAACCGCCCCCGGCGGAATGGGCACTGCCACCTGCGGAGCTGGAAGCGATGCTGGAGCAAGCCACTGCCGAGGCACAGCAGCGCGCGATTGTAGGAGGTGCATTAACCCCGTGGCTGCTGAAGCGACTAAGCGAGCTGAGCGGTGGGCGCACCCTCCAAGTGAACCTCGCCCTGCTGAAGGCGAACGCGCACCTCGCTGGGCAAATTGCCCAGCTGCTCATGTAGGTCTGGCAAGTCGGACAAGTCGGACAAGTCGGACAAGTCTGACAAGTCTGACAAGCCGAACCCAGATCACGGGGCGAGGCGCTCCAGCTTCCATGAGCCATCTGGCTCGCGCCTGTAGCGCAAGCGGTCATGCAGCCGATTGGGGCGCCCCTGCCAAAACTCTATCGTGTGGGGCACAATCCGATAGCCTGTCCAGTAGGGTGGTCGGGGCACGGGACACCCCTCATATTGCTGTTCCAAAGCCGCCATGCGCGCCTCCAGCACCTGTCGATCAGGGATTGGCTCACTCTGGGGTGAAGCCCACGCCGCTAACTGATGCCCGCGCGGGCGGGTGGCAAAGTAGGCATCCGCCTCCGCCTCGCTCACCATTTCGACAATCCCTTGAATGCGCACCTGCCGATGCAGCGCGCCCCACCAGAAGACCGCTGCCACCTGCGGATTACGGCTCATCTGGCGCCCCTTGGCACTGTTGGCGTTCGTGTAAAACACCAACCCGCGCTCATCCAGCCCGCGCAGCAGCACGAAGCGGGCATCGGGCTGACCCTGCTCATCCACCGTCGCAAGGCACATCGCGTTCGGCTCTATCACGCCTGCGTCGAGAGCCTCCTGCAGCCACTGCTGCAGCTGACGAATCGGGTCAGCGTCCATCTGGCACTCCAACAACGGCTCGCCATTATACTCGAGATGCTTCTCCAGCTGCATCGCCTACCTCCGTTCGATGTCCCAAACTGGATTCGGCGGGCGACCTGTGGCAAGATGGATGGCGCATGCCCACCGCTGCATCTCAGTGAGAATCTGCAGTTTCGCCTCGATGGGCAACGCACGAATCTGCTCGCGCCAGCGGCGGTCAGTTTCGATGACCCGCTGCAGCTGGGCTGGGAGCGCGGTCACCGATGGAACCCCCTCATCTGCCACGAAAAAATCGCCAGCGCTCCTCCAGCCCGTGTCGGCGCAGAATCGGTAGCAGACGCTCCTGCATCACCACTCCACTCTCCAGCAGAAGCTGAATGCGCTCCCTATCCTTTGAGCGACCTGTCTGCAGCGCAATTGCAACCAGATGTTCGGGCGTCATGACGCGCATCTCCATCTCGCCAAGTTGATGAACCTGCGCTTGCTGAACCGCTTCGACCACCAGCGGATTATAAGCGACGATGAACTGGACTGGCACGCCGGCAATCAGCACCTGCTCACCTTGCGGATGGTAGCCCATCGCCTTAAGCGCCTCATACAGCGGGGTCAAGGTGACCAGTTCGGACCGGTCGTTCTCCATCAGGATAAAGAGGTCCACATCGTAGGTCAAGGCGGGTTCGGTGTAGAACATAAGGGCAGCCGCCCCACCTATCGCATACTCGCGCATCAGACCCTGATCCCGCAGCTGATGAATAACCTTGATTGCCTGTTCCATGCTACTCCCCGATAATCTGCACATGGACGGTGCGGGTGCGGGGGCGCGTGTCGAAATCGACCAGCACAATCTGCTGCCAAGTGCCGATGACCAGCTGCCCGTCCACAAAGGGCACTGTGAGCGATGGTCCCAACAGGGAGGCGCGAATGTGCGAGTGCCCGTTATCATCTTTCCAGCGGGCTTCGTGTGCATAGAACTCGTCGCGCGGAGCGATACGCTCCATCACCCGCGCCATGTCCTGTTGCAAGCCCGGCTCATACTCGATGGTGGTGATAGCCGCCGTGGAGCCGACCACAAACACCGTTGCGATGCCGTTCAGGCAGCCACTTTGAAGCAGCACCTGCTCCACCTGACCCGTGATGTCCAGCATATCGTCGTTGCCCCGCGTCTGCACCGAGAATCGCGCCGAATAGACCATCGCCAAACCGCCCCCTTGTATCTTTACAAAGATTATACCCCTGCTACGCCCTTGACAAACACCTCAGAATGTGCTATAATAGAGTATCCTTTGCAACGGAGGTATCGGACGATGATGCGAAAGGCAAAGTGGCTTGGGATTGTGAGCGTCGCAACGGCGCTTACTGGCATGGCGATTGCACAAACGCCTGTGCAGAAACTGGAGCAGGGTGGCAAGCTCTCTTTCCGACTCAACGACTCGCCCTACTATATCCGCGCTGGTGTTGCCTGTAATATCCCGGCGTTCTCGGGAGGCCTCGGCGACCAGGAACCCATCTGCAAGACGCTTTCCGACCTGAATGGCGACGGAATCGCTCTCGACTTCCAAGTGACTATTCAGGAAATTGTGAACACTATCCAGTCCAACGAGCTGGTGACCTTCATCGGCACGCCCGTTGATAACAATAAGGTGCGCTGGACAGCCGATCGGGTGTTCGACCCACCGCACTGCACTTTTATTGGGGGTGATGTCCAGTCATGGTTCAAGGTCACGCGGGTCTATGCCGACTTCACGATGGAGATTTCCGAAGGCAGCTGTCAACTCGACCCCTATAACTGCCTCTGCGGAAATCTCACACTAACTCCTTTTGGCAACACCGATCCTCCCAACGAGGATGTGAACTACATGGGCTTCAACGGGCTGCTGATGCAGGGAGGCGACTGCGACAGCGGCGGTCCTGTGCCAGTCTGCGCTCGCACTTACAACATCAACGCCGTCGCCTACGGTGGCGGGCTGTTCGGCAAGGGCGATGTGAACAACGACTGCACCATCGATGATGCCGACTTGCTGATTGTGTTGTTCAACTTCGGCAGCTCAGGGCAGGGCGATGTGAACCGCGATGGCGTGGTGGACGACGCCGACCTGCTGATTGTGCTGTTCAACTTCGGTGGTAGCTGCTAAAAATCGCGCTCATTCCCCGCCTGTCGGTTCGGGCAGGCGGGGAACCCATTTGGCAGGAATCTCGACCAATAGGTAGAATATAATCAATGAGGAGGTCATCGATGATGAGGCATCGTGGATTCACGCTCATAGAGCTGTTGGTCGTTATCGCGATTATCGCCATTCTGGCGGCGATATTGTTCCCAGTCTTTGCGCAGGCGCGTGAAAGAGCGCGCCAGATCCACTGCGTGAACAACATCAAGCAGTTCGCCCTGGCAGTCTACCAGTATATTCAGGACTATGACGAGACCTACCCGATGAGCGTCTATCGCTCGCGTGTGAACAACCAGGAGTGTGCCTTCACCGTGATAGCGGCGATTCAGCCCTATGTCAAAAATGACGCCCTCTACGAATGCGCCTCTGCCAGGCGGCTGATGAACTTGGATCAGTTCTGGATGGATCTGTTGGGCATACCGGAGTGCTCGCGGTTCAGCTGGTTCAGCTATGTAGCCAACTTCGCCCTGTTCGAGGATGGTCCCAACAACACCATCACAGGTGGCAACGAGCTCCCCATTAAAATGGCGGAGCTCGAGTTCGTGGCAGAAACCGCCGCTTTTCAGGATGGGCATCTGACTGTTCAGGGCGGCACCGGCAACTGCGGTCTCTTCAACTCACCTATCGAGGGGCGACACAACGAGACCGTGAGTGTCGGTTATGCTGACGGGCACGCGAAGTCGCTAAAGGTGAAGAAGGCGGATGTCCAGTGCCAAAATATCAGCCGCAAGACCTTCAACATCTGGTGTGTGCAGTCACCGCCCTACCAATTTAGCTGGGACGACAACAGCAGGCAATGCTCTGCCCAACCGAAAACATGCCAATCCTCACCCTATATTCCAGGCTCGCGTGATTTGTGGGGCATCCCGGTGCAGGACCTGCAAGGTCGGAAGTGCGTAAGAGCGTTGCGATAATTGCCTGCTCTTTTGCTACTTGATCACAAGAGGTTCCCCTTGTTGTGCAGGGGGAACCTCTCCCACTTTTCTATGGAACCGTCGTTAACTCTTCAAACAGATATTTATTCAGTTCCACATCGTGGGGGATGGGGATGGGGTAGTCGCCGTTGAAGCAGGCGAGGCAGAATCGCTCGCGCGACTGACCGCTGGCGCGTAGCAGCCCCTCGATGCTCAAGTATCCCAGCGTCGTGGCTCCAATCTGCTGGCGCACATCTTCGACTGTGTGGTGCGCTGCCACCAGTTCGCGCTGCGTCGCCATATCGATTCCATAATGGCAGGGAAAACGGATGGGAGGTGCCGTGATGCGCATGTGTACCTCGCGTGCGCCTGCATCAAAAAGCAGCCTTACAATCTGGCGGGTGGTGGTGCCGCGCACGATGGAATCGTCCACCACCACCAGCCGCTTGCCCTCGATAATCTCGTGCAGCGGGGTGAGTTTGAGGCGCACGCTGAGTTCGCGCATGCGCGGGTCGGGCTGGATAAAGGTGCGCGGCGCATAGCGGTTTTTGATCAAGCCTTCGCCATAGGGGATGCCCGACTGTTGTGCATAGCCCACCGCGGCAGGCACGCCCGAATCGGGGATAGGAATCACCAGGTCGGCATCGGCAGGATGCTCCTTTGCCAGTTCCATGCCCATGCGCCGACGCACCTCGTAGAGAAGTTGCCCGTACAGGTGGCTATCGGGGCGTGCGAAATAGATCAGTTCGAACATACAGAGCGCCTCGCGCTGAGGGGGTAGCCCTTCAAACGAGCGCAGCCCCTGCGCGTCAATCAGCACAATCTCGCCTGGTTGCACCTCACGGATAAATTGCGCGCCGATGGGGTGCAGCGCGCAGGTTTCCGAAGCCAGCACCCACGCCTTGCGCAATCGCCCGATGCAGAGCGGGCGTATGCCGAACGGGTCGCGCACGCCTATCAGCTGCGTAGGGGTCAATATCGCCAGCGAGTAGGCACCCCGCACCTGCCGCATCATCGCCCGAGCCGCCTCCACCATATCGCCCTGATAAGCACGCACAATTAGGCGCAGAATCACCTCCGAGTCGTTGGTGGTCTCGAAAGCCTCCCCCTCCTTCTCCAGCGCGGCACGCAGGTGATGCGCATTCACCAGATTGCCGTTGTGGGCAATGGCGATATTCCCATCCAGGGTGGGGCATGCTAACGGCTGCACATTGCGCATGGTGGAGGAGCCGGTGGTGGAGTAGCGGGTGTGCCCGACCGCAATATGCCCCTGCAGGCTTTGCAAAATCGGCTCACTGAATACACGGGTGACCAGCCCCAAATCTTTATACATGCGCACGGTTCTGCCGTCGGAGACGGCGATGCCCGCGCTCTCCTGCCCGCGATGCTGCAACGCAAACAGCCCGAAGTAGGTTAGCCGTGCCGCGTCCTCCCCAGGGGCATAGATGCCGAACAGCCCGCATTCCTCACGCGCCTCGCCCACAGCCCCTCTATTGTACCCTGTTTAAGCCCTGCCCATAAAAAACCGGCTGCCCCTGCCGATAATTCTGCTTGCGAAATGCGCACAAGGAGGGTTCCTATGCAGAATCATGGCAATCGGCTCAAGATAACCAACTGGGTACTCTATGGCAGCGTCGCAGCGGTTGTGCTCTTTATGCTGGTGACCATCGCCACCCTCAACACAGTCAAGGTGAACGGACCAATCTATCAGGCGATTGTCGCAAACAAGGATCTCACCGCCGATATTCTCCCACCACCTGCCTATCTCGTCGAGACACGGCTGAAGACCTTTCAACTTTATCAGGCGATGCATGGGGGCGAACGCGGGCAGATTCGGCAGATAGCCAGCGAGATTGAGAAGCTGGCAACCGACTACGAGGCGCGACACCGCTTCTGGCGTGAGAACCTTCCACAAGGCGCCCTGCGTGAGGCGTTCCTGCAAAAATCGTACGAGCCGGGCAAGCAGTATCTGTCCCTCGTGCGGACGGAGCTAATCCCTGCAGCGGAACGCGGCGATACCGAACGATTTGACCAAATCTTTGGGCAAGCGGAGCAGATATTTGCCCAACATCGCGCCGCCATCGATGAGACCGTTGCGCTCGCCACCAAGCTGGTGCAGCAAACTGAGGCGGAAGCAGCAACCACTATCCGCACGCGGCTCTTGGTGCTGGCAGTGCTGGGACTGCTTGTGCTTGGCGTGCTGGTCTATATGGCGTTTGGGGTCATGCGCAACCTGCTGGGCAATGTTCGCCAGTTGCAGCGTGCCATCGGCGAGTTGGCAAGCAATAACCTAAGCGTGCAGGTGCCGACCACGCCACGCGATGTGTTGCACACCCTCATGAGCCAGTTCAATCAAACGACGGCGACCTTGCGCGAATCGATTCGCTCCATTCAGCAGATGAACCAAGATTCGATGAACGCGATTCGGGCGGTCGGCGCAGGTTTGCAGGAGGCTGATCGGCAGGCTGCCCAGGTGAACGAGAGCGTTTCGCAGGTGGCGCAGGGCGTCTTTGCGATGGCGCAGCAGGTGGAGCAGAACAGCAGCACAGTCACCCAGTTGCGCCAAGCATCGGACGAGATGGAGCGGGGTGCAAGGCAGGTCGCCGAGCTAATCCACACCAGCGCACAGCAGGTGCAGGAAGTAA
>Ga0197142_1003371_pt1 | contig 13435 bp, 10 predicted proteins | sample GBS60_MetaG_FD_148614 | JGI IMG/M metagenome (GOLD analysis project Ga0197142, IMG submission 148614) | Sediment microbial communities from Great Boiling Springs, Gerlach, Nevada, United States - GBS 60_MetaG | ecosystem: Environmental > Aquatic > Thermal springs > Hot (42-90C) > Sediment... | reverse complement strand
TTTTCATAAGACCTCCAAAATACAAAAACAAGTATTAGTATTTCATTCTAAATTTAAAATTCAAAATTAGTGAGTCAGGAATTGTGGTTGTTTCTTCAATTTTCAATTTAATTTCTTTTTTCTCCCAATATTCAACCTGCTTTATAATAGGCCTATTTTCGACCCAAACTGTATCCCATCGAAGTTTTTTTACCGAATCAACAACGGTTGTATCTCGAAAAATTGTTTCGAAACGATAGTTGAAAATTTTTCCATAACCTGTTAACCAGATTTCCCTATATGCTTTGTTCAAGGAAGAATTAATCTCTAAACTATTTGGGAAACTACAAGGGTCGACAAGAGTATCTTGTGAGTTTTTGGGGCCTCGCTGAAGAACGAATTTTACCCAACTTTTTGGATATTCAAAAGATTTCAGTATTGTGGGAATACCCAGAATAGGGAAAGAATCCAAATTAAAACTATACTCCCTAATTCGTATTCGAGACACATTCCCATCGATGTAATTCTGTTTTCTGCTAAGCATTACACGAAACCAAATTCGAGGTGGTTGAGTGAGAGTATCAACAAAAATTTCCGATTTTCGCCTCTCGAATTTAACATTAGCAATATCATAATAGAAGTAACTTTCTTCAACTCCATTCTCACCAAAGGAAAAATATGAAATTTCAGGGCGGATAAAAGCCTTTTCCCTATCTTTTGGTGTTATCTTAACTGGCCCCTCTAACTCACTTGGCGCTGAACAGGAACCAAAGATAAATGGTAAAATCAATAACACAACAATTAAAGTAAATCTTTTCATTTCTTTAAAATTAGAAAATAACAGATATTCCATAGGTCAACCCTATTTTCTTGGTCAAATAATAAATTTTTTGATTCTGGTAAAGCAGCATAGTCCCTTCGGCACCTAAATAAAGTTCAAGATTAGAGTTCAGAGGCCTGTAACGTACTCCGCCAATCCCTTTGATTAATGGACCACCTATTTGGGTCCCACCAGCTAAAAATGTTACAAATGGTTGAAAGTAATAAAAACTATATGGTAAAGAATAATCGATACCTACCGCACCCCAAAGGAGCGCTGGCTTATGTTCATAAGCAAACTGAACTCCATTAATCTCGTTAGTATAGGAAAGTCCAAAAACTTCTTTCCCAAATTCGATTCCAAATTTAATATTATCCCATTGGGTAAAATATAATCCCAAACTAATATTGTTCAAAAAGGTGTTACTTGTTTCTACGTTAGGATTGGGAAACGTTTTAGCAGCAATTCCCCGAAAATTTATACCAAAATTCAGTCTCGAGCTTAAATCTACATTTTCATAATGACTTTTCAAAAGGACATTCATTAGTTGATTTGTTTGAGTTAAAGTTGAATTAAAATTCTCAACTTTGTCTACTTTTTCATATTCTGTGGGTTCTACCAGCAAATTTTCAAAGGAATCCGTAAAAGATTGGTCAAATTTTGTGTAATTCCTTTGGTCACTAACTTCCAAAATTTTAATAGGGCTTTTTCTCCCCTTCGAAGAAAGAACCTGTTGAGAATTACCTGAAAATTCTGGGAGAGAATTGCTTTCAATACTCGCAATGACTATTGGTGGAGTCTGAATAATTGCTTTGGGGAATTGTGTATAAGAGTCACCTTCGGGTCTAAAAAATAAATAAGTCAAAAGAAAAGTAAGTATAGCTGTCGAAAGCATAAGCAATGCTGTTTTGCCATATTTCGAAAAGAAAAATGGTTTAGAAGAAGAACCTACATTGCCAATGGTTTTGAATTCCAAAACCTTGGCAATATTTTCAAAAGCAGAGGCAGGAGGAATAAACGAATTAAAGTCACTACGAACAGAACGTGAAATAGCAAGATGTTCTTTAAAAATATTTCTCAGCTCTTCGTTAACAGATAGAGCAACAAACAAACTCTCCTCCTCGGTTTGAGGTAGTTCACCATCGAGAAATTCAATTATTTTTTCCGAGAAATTTCCTGTATCCATCTATTTCTCCATTACATTTTTGAAAATTCAGAAATATATGGTGAAAGTATTTCGCGAAGCTTTTCCTTAGCCCGAAAAATTCTAATTTTAACCAAAGAAAGTGAAATATTTAAAAAATCAGCAATTTCTTGGTAACTCATACCCTCGTATTCCCGAAGTATAAATGCTTCACGATAATCAGCTGGAAGCTGTTGCAAAGCAGTATGAATCAAACCAAGTAACTCGTTACTATCGGCTTCCTCCATTTTGCTTTCGAAATACATATAATCTTCCAATTGGGTTGTCTTCTTATTTTGCCGAACCAAATTAAGACAAAGATTGCGCGCTATACGAAGCAAATAAGCTGGTAAATTGGTCATCTCCTTTGGTTCATCGGCTGCTTGATAAAAATTTACAAATGTATCTTGCAACGCATCCATTGCGTCATCTCTATTTCCTAAAAATCGTTTGCAATATGCATAAATCCTACCCGAGTATCTCCGATATATTTCTAAAAAAGCATATTCGCTTTCACGATTTTTTTTCGAAAGCAATTTAAATAATTCATTATCACTAAGTTTCTCTAATTCATTTTGCATTCAGTTTCAATAACATAAATGAAAAAAAAAAGTTACACAAAAGAAAGACAATTTTCAACCCATCTTTATTATATTGCAAATTTTTAATTCACTTTATCCTTGAAATGGGGAATAAAATTAAGATAATTTCAGTGGTAGGGGCCCGTCCAAATTTTATGAAAGTTGCACCGTTGCATCGCATCTTCCAACAAATGACGGACAAAATAAATCACTTGCTTTGTCATACAGGACAACACTACGATTACGAAATGTCTCAAGCCTTTTTCCAAGATCTGGGCTTGCCCGAACCCAACTTTTATCTTGGGGCTGGCTCTGGTTCCCACGCAGAGCAAACAGGCAAAATTATGATTGAATTCGAAAAAATTTGCACTCAAACAAAACCCGACCTTGTAATTGTTGTTGGCGATGTTAATTCCACAATTGCTGCTACCTTGACTGCAACCAAAATGGGAATCTTGACCGCACACATCGAAGCAGGCTTGCGAAGCTTCGACCGCTCTATGCCCGAAGAAATTAACCGTATTGCAACGGATTCGATTTGCGATTTCTATTTCGTAACTGAACAAAGCGGAATCGATAATCTCTTACGCGAAGGTCACAATCCAGAAAAAATCTTCTTTGTTGGTAATACAATGATCGACTCGTTGGTTTATATCCTGGATAAAATTGAGAAAAGCAACATTCTTTCCATTCTTGGGCTTGAAAGCAATAAATTTGCACTGATGACTTTACATCGCCCCAGTAATGTCGACGACCCTAACCAATTAGCCAGCTTAATCGAAGTATTTGAATTCATCTGCAACCAAATAAGATTAGTTTTTCCAATCCATCCCCGAACACGAAAGAATATCGAATTATTTGGTTTCAAAAACAAGCTTGAAAATATAAAGAATTTGATAATTACCGAACCTTTGGGTTACATCGATTTTGTCAAGCTAATGAAAAACTCCCGATTTGTAATGACCGATTCAGGCGGGATTCAAGAAGAAACAACATACTTAAAAATTCCCTGCATAACGATGAGGACTACAACCGAAAGACCTATAACCTGCCAGATTGGAACAAATCGTCTTGTACCCCCCGAAAAGTCGAGATTAATTCAAGCAGTTCAAGATGTTTTGTATGGTTCTCCAAAAGATTCTCAAATCCCTAAATTTTGGGATGGCAAGGCTGCCGAAAGAATTGTTGATATTATTTTGCAAATTTTTGGAAAGGAAAACTAAGTATGAATATTCTTGTAACTGGTGGTGCAGGTTTTATTGCCTCCCACATCGTTGATGCCTACATCAATGCAGGTCATCGTGTTACTGTCATCGATAATCTTTCCACGGGTCGGAAAGAAAATATCAATCCAAAAGCAGAATTTATCGAACTGGACATAACAGACCCAAAAGTTATCGAAATTATTTCGGATTTAAAATTCGACATAATCAATCATCACGCAGCGCAAATGAACGTTCGTATTTCTGTCGAAAATCCTGTTTTTGATGCTCATACCAATATTATTGGTGGACTTCGACTTTATGAATCAGCAGCAAAGAATAAGGTAAAAAAAATCATTTTCGCTTCTTCTGGAGGCACAGTTTATGGGGAATTAAATTATTTCCCCGCCGACGAAAACCATCCTTTGAATCCAATATCTCCTTATGGTATTTCAAAACTAACCAACGAATACTATTTAAGTTACTACAAGCTGGTTTATAATATCGACTTCGTTGCGTTAAGGTATAGCAATGTCTATGGTCCAAGACAAAACCCCTATGGAGAAGCAGGAGTTGTTGCAATTTTTACAAACAAAATGTTAAAAGGTGAACAACCAGTAATAAACGGAGACGGCACTGCAACACGCGACTACATTTATATTAGCGATGTGGTCGAAGCAAATCTAATTGCTTTAAAGGATAATGTTTCGGGTATTTTTAATATTGGTACTGGAATTGAAACTGATGTTAATACTGTTTTCTGGTCTTTGAAGAACATCATCGGAGCTGATGTCGAGGAATATCACGGACCTCCAAAACCCGGGGAACTACAAAGAAATTCCCTATCCTACAAAAAATTCCATCACCTCACAGGATGGCAACCCAAAGTCTCTTTCGAAGAGGGTTTAAGATTAACTGTTGAATTTTTCAGGCAACAATTTCAATAAACCTATGCTGTTACTCAAAGGACTTAATATTTATTTAGAAAATCGAACATCACTTAAAAGAGCAACAATATAAAAACCAAATAGATTATTTCAGTAAATTAACTTTTTTACTTCTTTCTTTTCTTAACAGTTCTTAACATCCGAGGAGCCTCGCGATAGTCAATCAATGTGTAATTAGTATATATGAAGTGTTTTCCAACACTTTCGGTCTCATCGGTTTTGAAATTAAGTTTTTGCTCAACGGTTGTAAATAAATGAGCTGGAACACCTCTCAATTTTGAAAAATCAATAAAACCATACGAATTTATCACAGCAGAAACTTTCATTTTGTTTTGTTGATATTGTAACTGTAAATATCCTTGCCCGGTTCGTATAAATTCGCTTCGGATTACTGCTTCCCCAAGTGTATCGAGTTCACCAACCATCTTGAAGAGCATAGTATGATTCATTCGGGGGACAGGTATGCCATTCTCGGGCAAATCATCAGTTACACGCACCAACCATGTTTCATTCTTCCTTTTACAAGTCTCATTGATTGCAAAAAACAAATGAGGTTGAAAAGGTCCGCCCGGGGCCCGCCCGCTTTTGGTCGTATCATCAACCCAAAAATTTAATCTATTTCCAAGCGAATCAATTTCAATAAAAATTTTCCTATTTTTCCAATCCGAATCGTAATATTCTACAAAATTGGTGTCCTGGAAATCCCTTCCCCGAAATTCTAACAATTCTATGCTTAATAAAAAAGTCCCGCTTTGTTTTGAATTTTCGCAAATCACTCGGTAAATTTCATTCCGTACTTTTAACAATGGCTTCCCAAAGTCAATCAATATACTATCGTATGAATGAACAAGATATATTAAGGTATCTCCCGTTTTGAAATTATATTTAAAACAATATATCGTGGTATCCTTTTGCTCATTGTGTTCTGGAGGTTGACTCGAAAAAATAGACAAACGAAACAAAAAAAGGAAAAGATAAAATATAAAAAGAACTGACAACTTACTATTCGCTACCATAAATAATACCTCCAGCCACTAAATCTTCATTTTCATAAACTACAACGGATTGCCCGGGAGTGATTGCTCTTCTTGGATTAAGAAAGTCGACTTCCAAAGTTCCATCTTGCAAAACACGACAAATAGCTTTTTCCCCGGCATCTTTATAGCGAATTTTCACTAAAAATTCTTTCCCATCAACAATATTTTCATATTTCATAAAATTTATATTATTTGCATATAATTTGTTCGACTTTAATCCTTCATCTATATCTACCTCAATGGTATTGGTTTCGGGGATTATCTTTTTCACATATAAAGGCTGATGGTAGCTGATACCTAAACCTTTCCTTTGCCCAATTGTATAATTCACATAACCAGAATGTTTGCCAATAACAACACCACGAAAAACAATATCACCTTCGGAAATCAAATCGTTTTTCGCAGAATATTTTTTCAAAACATCACGATAATTATTGGATGGTATGAAACAAACTTCCTGGCTTTCGGATTTATTGAAAACCTTTAATCCAAAGTCCTGTGCAATTTTTCGAACTTCACTTTTTAACAGCTCCCCAAGTGGGAAAATTGTTCTCCGCAGTTGATCCTGGGTGAGACCCCAAAGGAAATAGGACTGGTCCTTGGTTTTATCTTTCGCCATTTTTACATAATATCGCCCCGAAAAGTCATCGAACGCCAACCTTGCGTAATGTCCAGTAGCATAATAGTAGCAATCGTATTCGTCCGCCTTTTTCAAAATTTCCCCCCATTTGATAAGTGGATTACACAACGAGCAAGGATTTGGGGTTCGACCACTTAAATATTCATCCACAAAATTGCTAATAATTTTATCCCGAAAAACATCCGAAAGGTCGATTATATGATGTTCAATCCCAAGTTGTTCGCAAACATCGCTTGCATCAATAATTGATTGATAATTGCAACAACCGGAAGTGCTATTTTGAACTTTGCAATCATCGGTAATTTTTATCGAAGTCACGGTAATTGCAACAACTTCATATCCTTGCGATTTCAAAATTGCAGCAGTCGTAGATGAGTCAACACCTCCAGACAATCCAACAAGAACACGCCTCTTATTTATTTTAACCATTTTGTATTCATAGTTTAATTGATTTTAGACGATTTTAATTTCTAAAAAATTTATTGAAACAATTTTATTACTACTTCGTATATTTGAATGAACAAATCTTAATGGAGGCGCATATGAAAATTAAATTAGTATTTTTCGGGTTAAACTTGGCTCTGATAACTATTGGTTGTGCCTCGCCTAACACATCAAGAGAAGAATATTTTGGGTACAACAATACTCCTAAATTCGAAAAAAAGGAAAAACCGAAGCAAGAAGGAACATCATACATTTTCGCTTCCTCTGAAAATTCAAAATCTCGACACTACCAAGAAACCAAACAACAAAACATCTATATTTTCAACAATTATTATCCATATCCGTATGACCCAAGATTTGTTGAATATTTCGACCCATACTCATTTAACTTTTTTCTTCACATAGGAAATCCATATTTCGACCCATTTTGGGATTATAGGTATGTAGTTTTGCCTTACACTCGTTCCACATATTACATCGTATATTCCTACCCATATTGGGACTATTATTGGTGGCGACACCGTTCGCACGTAATTTATGTTCCCGTTGAGGAACGAAAAGAACCAAAAGTACGAACAGTTCGAGACTTCGGTCCCTCGCGTGGAAGTTACAATTACGATAGTCAGACAACCCCTACCAAAGAATCACGTAGCTCATCCCGAAGTTCAGAGTCTTCAAGCAAATCGACAAATAAACCGACCGACTCTCCCAAAAAATCCGACGAACCAGTAAAACTTAAACTACCCGAAAAAACCGAAAACCCACGCTCCGATTCCCCAAGAACAAAAGAGTTGCCGAAATCCGATCCGCCAACAAAACAGGAAAGAAGTTCAACAAGGCAGAGGTAATAGATGAAAAAAGTCTTTTTTCTTTGCATCCTTACAATTTTCTCATCGAATTTCCTTTTCACACAATTTATTGAAGATGCACTTCGCTACACAATACCAAATTCAATGATTACACCATACTCGGCAAGTTTTGGTGTCTCTTTTTATGGTTTATCCGATGATGTCTCTGGTTTGTTCTTTAATCCTGCTGGATTGCTCTTTATCCCCAAAGGTGAACTTTCCATCGGGTTAGGTTTTACAAGAAATATCTCTGAAACTGAGTATTTACTCAACAAAACTGAACGCAGAAGTAATTCAAGCTATTTAACTCATATAGGTTTTGCCACACCAATACAAGAATTTAATAACAAAGTTGTTGGAGGTATAGCCTATTTCCACGAAAATAACTTTCTCGATTACTACGACTATTCGGCTTTCAATCCTAAAAGTTCAATTATAAACTCCCTTGCTCAATATGGACCCAAAGATACTTTCACAAATATTCCATACTTTTTATGGCTTGCAAACGACAAATTCTACACACCTGTGAAAGATTCAGTTAAACAGGATGTTTTTGTCAACGAAGATGGTGGTTTACATAATATTACTGCGGGCTTCGCTGTCTCCATTGCCCGAAACCTTTCTGTCGGCTTATCTTTAACAGGCAAATTTGGAAAGTTTTCATATTTCCGCGAATTCAATGAAACTGACATATTAAATAAATACAACTACTTCGATTCGCTAAATTATTCCAACATCGATTTTAATAATTTTACATTGAAAGAAAACTTGACACAAAAAATTTCCGGCATAACAGGTTCAATTGGTGTAATTGGAACGTGGGAAAAATTTCTACGTTTTGGCGCAACTATCAAATTTCCAACCTATTACGAAGTTGAGGAAGAATTTCGTCGAGATGCTTATGCCCAATTCGACGATGGTTGGAAACCCAATCCATACGAACCGAAAGAAAACTCTTACAATTCGTATAAAATTACAACACCTTTTGTCTATGCAGCAGGTGTTTCTTTAAAAATTCTTGACTTTATCTTTGCTGCAGGAGTAGAATATTTTGATGTTACACAATTGCGGTTTTCGGATGCACCGCCAGAAATCGATCGGTTAAATTCTCGCATCGTTCGTGAATTAGTAGGTCAGGTCAAATGGGGCTTTGGGGTTCAATACTCCCCACCAATACTTCCTTTCGAATTCCGTGCTAGTTTTTCTTCGATTACTTCCCCATATACTGCAGACATTCCAAATGCTACTACCAACATTTATTCTCTGGGTATTGCCGCTTATATTGCTCCTAATGTCAGGCTTGAACCCACTTTTCAATATACGACTAATTCGATTTTAAGAACAAATTATACTACAGACAATACCGACCCAGCAAAAAATTATACGCTCAAACTTACACCACTTAAAATTGCTTTACAATTGACATATAGAGGGTTTTAATAGACTTTTTACCACGATAGGTCTTTAATATAGGGTAGAAACTCTTTCCCTAAGCTAGCTAACCCTTGCTCGAAGATTTTAGGTGACCTTGTTTATCACGAAATATTCATTAGAAAAATTTAATTTTTAGTAAATTCAATAAATACAATAGGATAGACGGGGGTGGTTGAGATTAATGTCTGAAGTATTTGCGAAGTTAGAATTAGAGGAGAAGTTGATGGAAGTACCATTCCCACAACCTGGTTTAAAGAGGTAACAAGGAGGTAGATATAATAAAGACATTTATAGTTAGTATTATTTTAGGGGCTAATAGATACTCCCATTGTGCATTATTAGATTATGATGATGTGACTTTGAGTACTCAGAAAGAGTTGTACAGCAATCCTAAGGTTTTCATTAAAGCCTGAAAGAAGGCCACGGATTAAAGGACTATTTGAAAATATCGAAAATTTTCTCCACCATTAGCTATTTCTAATGCATAATCCGAACTTAAGTAATTTTCAAGGAATAAACACACTTGCAATTTGTAGATAAGCAAAAAAAGATTCTTTCCCACCTATGACCACTGTAGCTCATCAAATGTTTTTTGAAAAATTGATTTCCTATCTTACCCAGAATACCTTTTTGCTTCGTACTGTTGTTGGTCCTTCGACACGAAGGAAATAGACACCATCACTCAAAAGATTAAGATAAATCCTAAATTCTTGCCGAATTGGGGTCGAAAATTCGATTTCAGTTGAAACAATTGTATTTCCAAAAATATCAGTCAAATATATCTTATGGGGTCCCAATTCAAGGGGATCGCATACGACATCGATGGTGTTTTCATATGGATTGGAAATCACATTAAGAATTGGCTCAGGTTTTGGCTCGAAAAGACGCAAGCCACCGCTACGGCAAATATTTTTCAGAGAAAAACTTCCTGCGGTTTCTTTGAAAACTACAAATCCTTTAGCTACCCGGGTATTCTGAATAACTATACTGGTTGAAGTATCGTTTCCAAGTTTAGCACGGAAACTCAAAAGCGCTATTGCAGAATCAGAATTAATTGGTTTAATCGGTAAATTTTCAATTAATAGATTTGCTCGATTGTTTTCAAACGTTCCTTTTGGTGTGGTACCAGTAGGCTCCATTAATGTGTAATTGAAAGAAATTTCGGTGGAAATACTTTGATGAAAATCGGTTACATTTTTAATATTTTTCAAATAGATTGGCAATAAAAACTCTTCGCCGGTATTTGCATCGACATTACCAATAGAAATTTCTGCCATTGAGGGAAGGACTTCGAACGAGCCATCTATTTCCGTGAAATTTACAAACCCGTCAACTGCAGAGGTGGAATTAATATCAAGTTCGGTCTGTGTTACATTGCTTTTTAAAACCTCAAATGATATCTGCAACAATACATTTGTTGTTGGTGAGAAGGGCACATTATCGAACGAAATCGAGTTGGGTCGAAGATTTGTTGAAACATTAGGGGAAACTGATATGAACTTCAAAACCGATTGGTCGTAGTCTATATTCGTTCTTACCTTTGTAGTCCCCGATTTATCGAGCATAATTCCATTCTTAATCAAAACAGGTATAGTAACAATTTCGCCTATTAGACCAGAATGTTTTTCGATTAAAATATCGGCTCGGGATGCAATAGGATTACTGGTCACCAAAATAGAATCGATAAATTCACAGGGTTCACCGTTTAAGTTCAAGAAAGCATTTAGAGCATCGGCTGTTTGAGCCAAATATCTTATTGTAACAGAAATAGACGACATTGCTGGAATATTCCAAGGTAGATTTGGAGAGACGATTGATAATTGTGCATCAGAAAATTCGGCAGAATTTATAGTTAGCTGACGATTTGAAACATTCCTAATTGTAATTACAGTATCCTTTGGAACACCTACAACACCAACAACCACAATAGGTTGCCGATCTATTTTAGGTGTAAGTACGACCCCGTGAAGTGTAATTATTTTAATTTCTTGACAATAATTATCAATAATTTTCAATTCACTATCGAAAGTTCCTTCACTGGAACTTTTCAACAAAACCTTAACTGTTTGTGTTGATGAAGCAGGAATAGTAATTGGAAGTGCACTTTGAAAACCAAAAGGTGCAGAAGTATTCAAATCTAAGTTCAGAGATACATTACCAGTATTTTGAATCTGAATATCAAGTACTTTTTCTTCATCGGGACAAATAACTCCAAAATCTAATCTAATGGTGTTTGCCCTAAATGAACGATCTGCACTAAAAACTCTCAGGGGAATACTGTAATTCGGAGAATTCTTGGCATTACTTGCAATTACAAGGTCCGCAGAAAGTTCCCCCTTGGAAACAGGGGAACACCTTATCGTCAAAGAATATTCCTCGGAAGGGGCTATTGTAACAGGACCGGGATTTGATGGCACGAAAGAGAATTCTGTAGCATTAACCCCAGTAAATTCAAATTTAGAAATCTCAAGGTTCAAAGCACCAGTGTTCTTGATTTTTATCGTTGTGTCGATAGAAGCTCGCTTACAATCAATTGTATCAAATTCTATCGATTTAATCGTCGCTATTTCGGGGAAGCCACTCCCAGAACCAAAAATTTTCGACTCAAATCTTCCTTTATTAGTATTGAAAACGATTTTACTACTCCTAACAGAAGCATCGGATGGGGTGAAAGATATGTCAAATTTCAAACAAGACTGAGGTTGGACAGTAATATTTGTCGTGCCTCCCAAAATCTTGAAATCACTTTGGTCACCGCCAGAAATACTGATGGAATAGATCGTTAACGGTTCAATCCAGTTGTTACAGAAAATCGTTTGTTGGGTTAAATTTTTTGTTTGACCAACAACACCAGAACCACAATCAACATCCAGAGGATAAATCCACCCAGTTTGAACAGAAACTTTATTACCATCGCAGGCTGAAGTCACAAAATCAAAAGTAAAATTATGATAAGCGGAATCAGAAAATGGGATAATAGAAAGTTTAACTTTCCTGCTTGAATCTTTGTCAAGTTTAAAAGGAGGCGCCGGTCCACCCCAGTCAACCACCGATACATTATTGAAAGCCGAGGTTACACCTGGAAGTTCAACATTAACAAAATTATTTCTTGCCTTAATATTTACAGAAACCTCATAGGGTGTTGATTGATTGATAAAAGAAATATCTCTATCAACAACATCTAAATATGGAAGGATACTTTGGGGTATCTGATACAAGAATGTATCACTCGTAGCATAAGGTTTATAAATAAGTTCAACATTTCCACCATTACAATCCGAGGTAAAACGGAGGCGGCAAGGTGCGGGTGGTCCAATAGTTCCGACCTTACTCAAAATACTTGAATAAAGATTACTAAGTTCTTGTTCGCCTGGAACACTCGTAAAAGCCTCACCATAAGGTGTTCCCGTACAAATTGTATTAAGCTCAGCAGGGACATCCAAACCAACGGTAATTGCATAAATAGTTACGTTATATTTCCTTGCGGAATCCAGAATTTGAGAAACCCACACATTAGCCCGGCTTGGTGGGGGCGTTGAACGGCCTTCGTGTTTCCCATCCGATAAAAAAATCACCACGGGCTTGTACTTTGCCTTTCTTGCAACAAGCAAAGCACCCGGATTGCCTAACCAATCATATAGAAAAGCAGCATTATAATCAGTCCCAGCCCTGGGAGCAACAATATGCGAATCAAGCCCCTTATTGAGCCACCACTTGCTATTAGTAAAATCACGAAGTAAGACATTTTCGTAGTCGAAAAGTGTAATTGCAGCTTCCCAACGATTACTGTCGGCTGGTAAAGACTTTATCGCATTCCGTGCTGCCTGGCGGACTACATCCATCCTTGTCTTTCCCGGCACATTACTGGGTTCTGCCATAGAGTGGGAAATATCAATAGTTAAAATCAAGGAAAATTTTGTTTGACCAACTGGGGGACACATAACACTTTGAATGGCACGAGAAATTGAGTTTTCCAACACAGTAAAATCATTCGACGAAAAATCCCGCACTTCTTTCCCATCCTTGTCCCAAACCTTAAATTCCATAAGTATTGTCGGATATGTTTCTGGAAAAACCTCGGTGATTTCAACTCTTTGGCTCAAAAGACAATTAAACCAAAATGGTATCAATAGTACAACAAGAAAAATCCTAATTTTATTCATATTTCCCTCCATTTCCTAAACCAATAATACATTTATTCAATTGGAGTTACAATTTCAATATTAACAGTTCGGCAATAGAAACGACCTTCGGGTAAATCATTGTCATAAAGTAAAATCGTTTCGCCAAGACCACGAGCATATCTTGGATCAATTCCCA
>Ga0197142_1003370_pt1 | contig 13436 bp, 15 predicted proteins | sample GBS60_MetaG_FD_148614 | JGI IMG/M metagenome (GOLD analysis project Ga0197142, IMG submission 148614) | Sediment microbial communities from Great Boiling Springs, Gerlach, Nevada, United States - GBS 60_MetaG | ecosystem: Environmental > Aquatic > Thermal springs > Hot (42-90C) > Sediment... | reverse complement strand
CCTCTTCCACCTCGCGGGGGTAGATGTTGTAGCCTCCGGCGATGATCATGTCTTTTTTGCGGTCCACGATGTAGAAGTAGCCGTCCTCGTCCATGCGGGCCAGGTCGCCGGTGAAGAGCCAGCCGTCTTTGAGGGCTTGCTGGGTTTCCTCCGGGCGGTTCCAGTAGCCCTTCATGACGTTGGGGCCCTTGACGATGAGTTCGCCCACCTCGCCCAGGGGCACCTCCTTCCCCTCCTCGTCCACCACCTTGGCGTCCACGCTGGGGAAGGGCATGCCGATGGAGCCCTTCTTCACCGGGCCCAAAACGGGGTTGGAGTGGGTCACGGGGCTGGCCTCGGAGAGGCCGTAGCCCTCAATGAGCCGGGCCCCGGTGATCTCCTCAAAGCGCTTGGCCACCTCCACGGGCAAGGGCGCGGCCCCCGAGAGGCAGATGCGGATGCTCTTCACGTTGCGCTTCTCTATGCCGGGGAAGTTGTTGAAGGCCACGTAGAGGGTGGGCACGCCGGGGAAGTGGGTGACCCTGTGTTTTTCAATGGCCTCCACGATGGGGCCGATCTCGGGCCTGGGCAGGAGGACGATCTTGTAGCCCGCAAAGATGCCGTAGTTCATGGCCACGGTCATGCCGTAGACGTGGAAGAAGGGCAAAGCCCCCAGCATCACCCCCTTGCCCAGGAGGTCCTTGGAGGTGGGGTCCCAAGCGTCAATCTGCAGGACGTTGGCCACCAGGTTTTTGTGGGTGAGCATGGCCCCCTTGGAGATCCCCGTGGTGCCCCCGGTGTACTGGAGGAGGGCCAGGTCCTCGGGGTGGGAGGCGTGGGGGGTGGCGGGGGAGCGCTTCAGGAGGTCCAGGAAGGCGTGGAAGCCCTCCCGCCTGGGGAAGCCCAGGGGGAGCTTGTCCTTCTTGGCCTTCAAGGGGTAGAGGAGGTTCTTGGGGAAGGGGAGGAAGTCCTTAACCCCCGTGACCACGGTCCGCTTCACCGGGGTTTCCCCCTCCACCTCCAAAAAGCGGGGGAGGAGGTGGTCCAGGATCACCAGGGTCTCGGCCCCGGCGTCCTTTAGCTGGTGCCTGAGCTCCCTGGGGGTGTAGAGGGGGTTCACGTTCACCCCCACGCCCCCCGCTAAGAGGGTGCCGAAGAAGGCGATGACGAACTGGGGGGAGTTGGGGAGCATGATGGCCACCCGGTCCCCGGGCCTCACCCCCAGGTCCTTCAGCCCCTGGGCGAAGCGTAGGGAGAGGTCCCAGACCTCCTGGTAGGTGAGGGTCTTGCCTAAAAACTCCAGGGCCACGTTCCGGGGGAAACGCCGGGCGCTATCCTCCAGGAAGCGCCAGAGGGGGATGGGGGGAACCTCTATCTCCGCGGGTACGCCGGGGTCGTAGTGGGCCAGCCAGGGTCTTGTCCTCGTCATCCTATCCTCCCTTTTGCTTCTTACCCTACCAGAGCCTTATACCGAGTTCAAGACCTTCAGGGGTGTAGCATGGAGAAGGAGGTTTCCCATGCGTTTCCGCGATCGTCGGCACGCCGGTGCGCTTCTCGCTGAGGCCCTGAAGCCCCTGGGCCTCGAGCGCCCCGTGGTCCTGGGCATCCCCCGGGGCGGGGTGGTGGTGGCGGACGAGGTGGCCAGGAGGCTTGGGGGGGAGCTGGACGTGGTCCTGGTGCGCAAGGTGGGGGCCCCCGGTAATCCCGAGTTCGCCTTAGGGGCTGTGGGGGAAAGGGGAGAGCTCGTCCTGAAGCCCTACGCCTTGCAGTATGCGGACCAGAGCTACCTGGAAAGGGAGGCGGCCCGGCAGAAGGAGGTGATCCGCAAGCGGGCCGAGCGCTACCGCAAGGCGCGGCCCAAGGTGCCCCTCAAGGGCCGGGACGTGGTCCTGGTGGACGACGGCATCGCCACCGGGGCCACCATGGAGGCCGCCCTCAGCGTGGTCCTGGCCGAGGAGCCCGGGAGGGTGGTGGTGGCGGTCCCTGTGGCCAGCCCTGAGGCGGTGGAGAGGCTCAAGGAGGGGGCGGAGGTGGTGGCCCTCTCCATCCCGCCGGACTTCGCCGCGGTGGGGGCCTACTACCTGGACTTCGGTGAGGTCACGGACGAGGAGGTGGAGGCCCTTCTGCTACAATGGGCGGCATGAAGCCCGTGGTGAAGCAGGTGGCGAGCCTCGAGGCCCGCCCCGTGGAGCGGGGGGAGAAGGCCTTCATCCAGGTCCTCATCGGCCCCGAGGACGGGGCTCCTCACTTTATCCTGCGCAAGTTCACCCTCCTGCCCGGGGGGCGCATCCCCAAGCACAAGCACCCCACCATTGAGCACGAGCAGTACGTCCTCTCTGGCCGGATGAAGGTGCTTCTAGGGGACGAGGTCCGGGAGGTCCAGGCCGGGCAGGCGGTCTACATTCCCCCGGAAACCCCCCACGCCTACGTGAACGAGGGGGAGGAGCCCGTGGAGTTCCTCTGCATCATCCCCAAGACCAGCGCCTACGCCACGGAGTGGCTGGAGTGAGCGCCGCGGTTCACGCCGCGAGGCAGGACCCGGAAGGGCCCGCCCGGTAGACCCGTGTGGGGCGTGGCGGAGGGGTGCAGGTTCGCACGCCTCCGAGGAAGGCCCCTTTAGGCGTGTTCCCGTTCGCCAGGGGAAGGGTGGGCCTTAGGCCCTCACCTCCTGCCGCTGGAAGGCCACGTAGGCCAGGGTGAAGAGGAGGACCGCCAGGGCGAAGAGGCCCGTGAGCTGGGGCCAGACCAGGAGGAGGCTCTGCAAGAGGGGCAAGGGCGTGCCCAGGACCGCCCCCTCCAGCTGGGTGATGAGGATGGGGCCCAGGGAGCGCACCGCCGGGTTCAGGATGGCGGTGAGGGCCTCGGCGAAGAGGGTGTTGGGGGAGAGGCGGGAGAACCAGAGGGCCAGGCTGGCCTGGCGGAGCTGGCTTTCCGGGTCAAAGGGGTCGGCCTGGAGGAGGAGGGCAGTGGCGAAGAGGTCGGTGAGGATGGGGAAGAAGACGGCGAAGAAGAGCCAGACCCCGATGGCGGCCAAGGCGGCGGTGGCGGGCTGGCGGAAGAGGACGGAGAAGAGGAGGCCCAAAGCCAGCCAGACCCCGGCGTAGGCCAGGGTGGCCAGGAAGAAGAAGAGGAGGCGCCCCACCTCCTCCCCCCCTGGGGGAACCCCCAGGGTGAAGATGCCGAGGCCCAGGACCAGGAGGAGGAGGGCCAAAAGGAGCACGGCCAGGGTGCCGAGCCCCGCCAGGAACTTGCCGATCAGGACGGCGTCCCGGTAGATGGGCTGGGAGAGGACCCGGGAGAGGGTGCCCCGGGCGTACTCCCCGTTCACGGCGTCAAAGGCCAAGGCGATGGCCGCCAGGGGCACGAAGAAGGAGAGGAAGCCCACGAAGGAGGGCAGGGGGTCCTGGGCGGTGGTGAGGAGCTTGAGGTAGAGGTAGGGGTCCTCCCCCACGGTCTGGCGCAGGGCCTGGCTTCCCGTGTACACGGCGGCCAGGGCGGATAGGAGGATCAGGCCCTCGAGGATCCGCATCCTGAGCCCCGAGAGGTGGTCGGCCATCTCCTTGAAGAAGACCGCCCAGAGCCCGGTCCAGGGGGAACCCTCACGCCGCATGGGCCACCTCCTTGAAGTAGTGGGCGTAGACCTCGTCCAGGCTGGGCCGCCTCAGGGCCAGGCCCAGAAGCTCCCCGTGGGCCACGGCGATCCGGGCCAGCTCGGAGCGCACGTCCCGGGTGGCCAGGACCCGGTACCGCCCCCCTTCCGCCTCCACCCGGCCCACCCCTTCCACGGTCTGGAAATGCGCCTCTAGGCCTGGGCTCGCCTCCACCAGGACCTCGTACCCCCCGCCCAACACCCGGGCGGAAAGCTCCTCCACCGTGCCCAGAAGGGCCAGGCGGCCCTTGTGGAAGAGGCCCACCCGGTCGCAGATCTCCTGTACCTGGTGGAGGAGGTGGCTGGAGAGGAGGACGGTGATCCCCTCGGCCTTCAGGCCCTTGATGAGGTCCAGAAACTCCCGGGCCGCCTCCGGGTCCAGGCCCAGGGTGGGCTCGTCCAGGATGGCCACCCGGGGCTTTTTGAGGAGGACCTCCGCCAGGCCCAGGCGCTGCCGCATCCCCCGGCTGAAGGCGGAAACCCGGCGGTCTTTCACCTCCCAAAGGCCCATGCGCCTGAGGACCTCCTCTATGCGGGCCCTGGCCTCGGCCTCGGGTAGGCCCAGAAGCCTGGTGGTGTAGCGGAGGTTCTCCCAGGCGGTGAGCTCCCCGTAGAAGCCCACCTGGTCGGGGAGGTAGCCCACCTGGGCCTTCACCTTCAGGGGCTCCCGCATGGGGTCCAGGCCCAGGACCCGGGCCTCCCCGGAGGTGGGCTCGGTGAGGCCCAGGAGCATGAGGATGGTGGTGGTCTTGCCGGAGCCGTTGGGCCCCAGGAGGCCGAAGACTTCCCCCTCCTCCACCTCCAGGTTCAGGTCCTCCACCGCCACCACGCGCCCGTAGCGCTTGGTGAGACCCCGTGTGGCGATGACCGCCATGCTACCTCCGGCCGTAGCGGTTCACGGCGAAGCCCAGGACGAGAAGGGCCAGGGCCATGAGGCCCACGCCCACCAGGCCCCAGAGGGTGGAGCGCACCACCGTGGCCCTAAAGTCCAGGCTCTCGGAAAGCCCGTCGTCTCCCCTTAAGGAGAGGGTCACCATGTAGTCCCCGGTGACCGCCTTGGGGGAGGGCTTGATGCGGGCGGTGACCTCCTCCTCCTTGCCGGGCTCCAGGAGGTCCAGCTTCTCGGGCTCAAACTTCACCTCCCAGCCCGAGGGCTCAAAGGCGCTGAAGGAGAGGTTCTTGGCGGGGGCGCTCCCCTCGTTTTTCACCACCAGTTTCACCGGGTTCTCCCGGCCTGCGGTGGCCTGGCCGGAAAGCCGCCCCTCCTTGGTGGTGAAGCGCACCTCGGGGCGGCCCGTGACCTCCAGGGTGAGCCCCAGCTCCGCCTTGGCCTCCCCGGCCACCGCCCGGATGGTGAGGGCGTAGGTGTCCGCCTGGGTGTCCTTGGGCAGGGAGACCTCCACGTCCAGGTCCTTGCTCTCCCCGGCCTTGATGGGCAGGCTCGTCACCTGTTGAGCGCTGAAGGCGGGGGTGAAGGTGACCTGGAAGCCCTTGGGAGCCTCGTACTCCAGGGATACCAGGAGGTCCCGGTCGGACTCGTTCCTCAGGGTCACCCGGTAGCGGAAGGCGCTGGTGGGGGGTCCCTTGAGGATGGGGAGCTCGGCCTCGAGGCTAAGCCTCTGGGGCAGCCCCTGGCCCACGATCAGGGTGATGGGGAGGCTCACCGTCTGCCCCAGCCCCTCCGCCCTCACCAGGAAGCGGTAGGTTCCGGGCTTCACCTCCTTGGGGGGCTGGAGCTTCAAGGTGAGGAGGGCCTCGCCGTCCGGGGAGAGGTGGACCGCCCGCACCAGCCGCCCACCCCCGATCAGGCTCGCCTGCCAGCCCTGGGGGGCCTCGGCCACGGCCAGGCGCACCACCCCGGGGGGAAGGCCGTGGTTCTTTAGGGTGAGGGTGAGGCTCACGCTCTCCCCGGGCTGGACCCCCATCTCGGGGTAGGGGGTGCCCAGGGAGAGCCCCCTGAAGCCTTGGGCCAAAGCCACACCGAAGGCGATAAGCGCTAGCGCCAGGAGTTTCCGCACCATACCCAAAGCCTCCTCCACCAAGAGTAGGGAGTGAGCATGAGCCTATCATGAAAAAACCCCGGACGGATCCGGGGCGGGAAGGGGGGTTTTAGCTCACGCGGGCTTCCAGGTACTCCCGCTCCCCCAGGACGATCTTCCGGGCCAGCTCGGGGTCCTTGGGGAACTCCTTGCCGCGGTGGATCATGTAGGTCTCGTAGCGGCCGATCTCAAAGGTTTCCTTGAGCCTCCTCAAGGCCTTGGCCATGTCAAAGGCCTTGCAGGAGAAGATGTCAATGGAGAGGAAGCGCTTCTTGGGGAAGGTGTGGATGGCGATGTGGCTCTCGGCGATGATCACCACCCCGGTCACCCCGTCCTCCCCCCCGGGGCCGTAGCTGTAGACGAAGGGGGGAAGCACCTTGGTCATCTCCATTTCCTCGGGGAGCTCGTCCAGAACCCGCCGGACCAGCTCGGCGTCCCGGAGCTTCTCGGGGTTGGCGTCGTAGCCATCCAGCATCAGATGCGGGCCGAATCCGAAGAGTTCCACCATGACCACCTCCTTCCCGTGCCCCCCGGGGTATCCCCTGCGGCACGCCCCCCATTATGCCCCCCCCTCCCCCCCCTGTCAATACCTTGTTCTGCGCGGGAATCCTCCCTTCCCCTTCCCGGGGGGTTGGGGGGGAAGGCCCGGCTGGGGGAGTAGGGGAGATTTGCCCATCCCAGTCCTCCATAAATACGGGGTGGGGGTATGGTGAGGGGTATTTTGCCCTGGGGAACGCTTGGTCCGGGAATGAGGGTAGTATGATGGGCTTCGGTAAGGAGGTGCCATGTACAGGGGAAGAGAAGGGCAGTGGGCGTTTTACCTGCACCGGATCTCGGGCCTGGGCATTCTGGTCTTCCTCATGCTCCACGTGGCCAACATCAGCAGCGCCATGTGGGGGCCGGAGGTGTCCAACGCCCTCATGAAGTTCTACCACCAGCCCGTGTTCCAGGTGGGGCTTCTCGCCCTTATCGCCGGGGTCCTCTACCACGGGTTCAACGGCCTCCGGATCATCCTCATGGACTTCACCTCGTGGGGGGTGCGCTACCAGCGCCAGCTCTGGTACGGGGTCTGGGTCCTCTTCGTGGTCTTCTACCTGCCCTTTTTGCTCAAGATCGGGGGCGGGATTTTAGGAGGTGGCCATGGCGATTAGGTCCAAGCGGTATCAGGAAGCCCGGCTCGAGGCCAGCTCCAACCTGGAGCTCTACTGGTGGGTCTTCATGCGCATCTCCGGGGTGGTGCTCGTCTTCCTTCTCATCGGCCACATGTGGATGAACGCCATCCTCATGGACCTGAACAAGATAGATTACGATTACGTGGCCCAGAGACTCTCCCAGACCACCTGGAAGATCTACGACTGGCTGATCCTGGCCCTGGGCCTCCTGCACGGGGCCAACGGGCTCCGCTACGTGATGGACGACTGGATCCGGGACCCGGCTAAGCGCTTCTGGACCAAGGTGGTGGTCTACAGCCTCATCGCCTTCCTCTTCGTTTTGGGGAGCTTCAGCCTCTTCAACCACGATTTCGGGGTGAAGTGATATGGCGCACAGACACGAGGTGATCGTGGTGGGCGCGGGCGGGGCGGGCCTCGCCACCGCCCTTTACGCGGCCAGGGAAGGCGCCAACGTGGCGGTGGTCTCCAAGCTCTACCCCACCCGGAGCCACACCGGAGCGGCCCAGGGAGGCATAGGGGCCGCCCTCGGCAACGTGGAGGAGGACCACTGGGAGTGGCACATGTTTGACACGGTCAAGGGGGGGGACTACCTCACCGACCAGGATGCCGCCGAGGTCTTCGCCAAGGAGGTCATTGAGGCGGTCATTGAGCTTGAGCACATGGGCCTCCCCTTTGACCGCCTTCCCAACGGCAGGATCGCCCAGCGCCGCTTCGGCGGGCACACCAAGGACTGGGGCAAGGCCCCGGTGCACCGGGCGGCCCACGCCGCCGACCGCACCGGGCACATGATCCTTCAGACCCTGTACCAGCAGTGCGTCAAAGCGGGCATCACCTTCTACAACGAGTTCCACGTGACCGACGTCATCCTGGAGGACGGGGTGGCCAAGGGCCTCGTGGCCTACGAGCTCGCCACCGGGGAGCTCCACCTCTTTGAGGCCAAGGCCATCGTGATCGCCTCCGGGGGTTTTGGCCGCATCTACAAGATCACCTCCAACGCCTACACCCTCACCGGGGACCTGCAGGCCATCCTCTACCGCAAGGGGCTTCCCCTCGAGGACATGGAGTTCTACCAGTTCCACCCCACGGGGCTTTACCCCCTGGGCATCCTCCTCACCGAAGGGGCCCGGGGCGAGGGGGGGATCCTCCGGAACGCCCTGGGGGAGCGCTTCATGGAGCGCTACGCCCCCACCATCAAGGACCTGGCCCCTAGGGACATGGTCTCCCGGGCCATGTACCTGGAGGTGCGGGAGGGGCGGGGCGTGGGGCCCAAGAAGGACCACGTCCTTCTGGACCTCACCCACCTGCCCCCCGAGGTCATAGAGAAGAAGCTTCCCGACATCACCGAGTTCAGCCGCATCTACCTGGGCGTGGACCCCCTGAAGGAGCCCGTGCCGGTGATGCCCACCGCCCACTACGCCATGGGGGGGATCCCCACCACCTTGTGGGGCCAGGTGATCCGGGACGAGAACAACACCGTGGTCCCCGGCCTCTACGCCGCCGGGGAGGCCGCCTGCGTGAGCCTGCACGGGGCCAACCGCCTGGGCACCAACTCCCTGGGGGACCTGGTGGTCTTCGGGCGCCGGGCGGGGATCCACGCCGCCCGCTTCGCCAAGGACGCCGACTACCACGAGCTCACCGAGGAGCACCTGGGCCCAAGCCGGGAGCGGATTGAGCGCCTCAAGAACTCCCGGGGCAAGGAGCGGGTGGCTCCCCTTCGGGCCGAGCTCCAGCAGACCATGATGGACCACGCTTCCGTCTTCCGCACCGGGGAGCTCCTACGTAAGCAGGTGGAGATCCTCAAGGAGCTCATGGACCGCTACAAGCACATCGCCATTGACGACAAGGGGGAGGCCTACAACACCGAGCTGGTGGAGGCTTTGGAGCTCGGGTACCTCCTCGAGGTCTCCGAGGCCCTGGTCCACTCCGCCCTGAACCGCACCGAGTCCCGGGGGGCCCACGCCCGGGAGGACTACCCCGAGCGGGACGACCAGAACTGGCTCAAGCACACCCTGGCCTACAAGGTGGAGGACGGCAAGGTGGCCTTCCGCTACAAGCCCGTGGTCCTGGGCCGCTTTGAGCCCAAGGCCCGCACCTACTAGGAGGCGGCATGCAGGTTACCCTCAAGGTGCTCCGGTTTGACCCCAGCAAGGACGGGAAGCCCGAGTGGCGCACCTACCAGGTGGAGGCTGAGCCCTGGGACCGGGTCCTGGACCTCCTGCACAAGGTGAAGGCGGACCAGGACGGCACCCTGGCCTTTCGGCGAAGCTGCGGCCACGGCATCTGCGGCTCCGACGCCATGCTCATCAACGGCAAGAACCGCTTGGCCTGCAAGACCCTGGTCAAGGACCTGGGGAGCGTCATCACCGTGGAGCCCATCCGGGGCCTTCCCGTGGAGAAGGACCTGATCGTGGACATGGAGCCCTTCTTCGCCGCCTACCGGGCGGTGAAGCCCTACCTCATCAACGAGGAGCCCCCGCCCCAGCGGGAAAGGCTCCAGTCCCCCGAGGAAAGGGAGCGCTTTGACCAGGGCACCAAGTGCATCCTCTGCGCCTCCTGCACCACCAGCTGCCCCGTCTTCTGGGTGAACGGCGCCTACATCGGCCCCGCGGCCATCGTCCAGGCCCACCGTTTCCTCTTTGACTCCCGGGACCGGGGCAAGAGGGAGCGCTTCAAGGCCCTGGGCTCGGGGAGCGGGGTCTGGCGGTGCCGCACCGCCTACAACTGCACCGAGGCCTGCCCCCGGGAGATCCCCGTGACCCAGCTCATTGAGGAGGTGAAGCGGGCCATCCTCTTTGACCGCTTCTGAGGATTTCGGGGTCCCCGTCCTGGCCTAAGGGCCCCGCCGCGGCTTTAGCCGCGGCGGGGGCCTTTAGGAAAGGCTCTTGAGGAAAAAGTGGGCGCCTAGGGCGTGAGGCGGTGGCGGTCCCGGGGGAAGGCCCGGGCGTAGCGCACGTTGGGGAGGCCCAAAAGCTTCTGGGTGAGCCTCTCCGCCCCGATGGCGAAGCCCCCGTGGGGGGGCATGCCGTACTTGAAGACCTCCAGGTAGCCCTGGAAGGCCTCGGGCTCCATGCCCTTGGCCTTGAGGCTTTCCAGGAGGTCCTGGTAGCGGTGGATGCGCTGGCCCCCGGAGGTGATCTCCAGGCCGCGGAAGAGGAGGTCAAAGCTCCGGGTGGTGCCGTCCTCCTCGGGGTAGGTGTAGAAGGGGCGGAGGGGCCTCGGGTAGCGGGTGACGAAGAGCCAGTCCGAGCCCCAGCGCTCCTTGGCGTGCTGGCCCAGAAGCCTTTCCGCTTCCTCCGAGAGGTCCTGGCCCACGGGGTAGCCCATTTCCTTCAGGATCCTCCGGGCCTCGGCGTGGGCGAGGCGGGGGATATCTTTCGGCGGGGAGGGCCACTCCGCCCCTAGAAGAGCGATCTCCCGGCCTGCGGAGGCGAGGGCCTCCTCCAGCATTTCCTGGAGAAGCTCCTCCTCCAGGCGCATGAGCTCCTCCTCGTCCTGGATGAAGCCCATCTCCACGTCCAGGGAGAGGTACTCGTTCAGGTGGCGGCTGGTGTGGTGCTCCTCCATGCGCCACACGGGGGCCACCTCGTAGACCCGTTCAAAGACCCCCACCATGATCTGCTTGTAGAGCTGGGGGGACTGGGCCAGGTAGGCCCTTTTTTCAAAGTAGTCCACCCCAAAGAGGCCCGAGCCCCCCTCCGCCCCCGCCCGCACCACCTTGGGGGTGAAGATCTCCGTGAAGTCCTGCCGGTCCAGATAGCGGCGGAAGCCCCGCACCAGGGCCGCTTGCACCTTGAGGGGGGCCCGGGCCTTCTCCTCCCTTAGGGTCACGTAGCGGTACTCCAGGAGGGTGTCGGGGTGGGCCCGCCACGCCTCCTTGGGGATCTCCACCGGGGTGGGCTCCAGGGCGGGGGAGAGGACCTCTATTTCCTGGGCCTGGACCTCGAGGCCCCCCGGGGCCTTGGGGCTTTCCACCACCCGGCCCCTGACCCTCAAGGAGGTCTCGGGCAGGGGTAGCTTCATCCCCCCTGTGACCACCTGGACCACTCCGCTCCGGTCCCTTAGGAGCAGGAACTGCACTTTGCCCAGGTCCCTTCGCCAGTGCAAAAACCCCAGAAGCTCCACCTCTTCGCCCACGTGTTGGTGTAGGTCTTTGACCAAGACGCGCATCCTCTCCTCCTTACGCGAAACCCCCCCCGGCCATGGCTTGCCGGGGGGGTAGGCCCGCCCCCCTGCTAGGCGTTATTGCGGGAACGAGGGCACATGTTGGCCCTAAGTTTAGGGGGTTTCTCCTTTGGGGTCAAGCCGCTCAAAGGCGAGGACCAGGTGGGGGAGATCGGCCGGGGAGGTCACGGCGAAGAAGTTCTCCTCCACCTCCTACCGGGCGGCCCACTCCCCCTCCACTCCCCCCAGGGCGAGGGGATGGGCCTCTTCACTGAGGAGGCGCTTCCGCCTCAGGCGCAGGTCCCCCTTCTCCGAGTAAAAGACCTGGTAAAGGACACCCCCCCGGCGCTTCTCGGCGTAGATGCCCCCCTCTATGGGGCTCACCTCGTAGCCCAGGGCCTTAAGGGCTTCCATCCAGGACCTCCAGCTGGCTCGGGTCCTCCAGGATGATCTCGTAGTACCCGGCGTAGATCACGATCCGTCCCCGGGCCCGCACCTCTTCACCAGAACCTCGCTCCGGGCGGAGGCGATCAGGTCCAGGAGAGGCTTGACCCCGTCCTCCGGCTCCACCACCAGCCTGGGGGCGGCCAGGGCCAGGCCCAGCAACCAAAGGAGGGGCAGGAGGCGCTTCATGGCCAACCAAAGCATACCCTGGCGTTGGCGTCGGTGAGGGCCTCGGCCTCGAGGAAGGAAAGGCCCAAAACCTCCGCCAGCCTTTCCAGGGTGTAGCGCACGTAGTGGGGGCGGTTCCTTTTGCCACGGAAAGGCTCCGGGGGGAGGAAGGGGGTGTCGGTTTCCACCAGGAGCCTCTCCCGGGGAAGCCTCCGGGCTGCCTCCCTTAAGGCCTCGTTCCTCTTATAGGTGAGGGGCCCGGCGAAGCTGAAGTAGGCCCCCACCGCTAGCCCGGCCTCCTCCAGGGCGGGGTGGCCGCCATAGGCGTGGAGGACCACCTTCCTGGGCCTGTGGAGGCGGAGCCAGGCGGCCAGGTCCTCCTCCGCCTTCCCGTCTTTGCTCCGCACGTGAAGGATAAGGGGAAGCCCCAGCTCCTCCGCCAGGGCCGCCTGGAAGTCCAGGGCCTTGAGCTGCGCGGGCTTGGTGTCCGGCGTCCAGTAGTAGTCCAGGCCCGTTTCCCCGAGGGCCCGCACCATCTCCTCCCGGGCGTAGTGCCTTAGGGCCTCCTCCACCTCGGGGGAGAGGAGGTGGGCGCTGGTGGGGTGGAGGCCCAGGGCGGCGTGGACGTTCCCCTGGGCTAGCCTGAGGGTCCTTTCCCAGCGGGACGGGTCCACGCCAAGGGTGAGGACCGCCTTGAGCTCGTGGAGGTGGGCCTTCACCTCCAGAAGCTCCTCGGGCTCCAGGAAGTCCAGGTGGGCGTGGGTGTCGGTCATGGCCCTCACTGTAACCCAGGTCCCAGGGCGGGGTTGGGGCTTTTGGGTAGAATCGGGGCAGAGTATGAAGCGCCTCTTCCTCCTGGCCCTTCTCCTGGCCTCCTGCGCTCCCGCCCTCCTTGGCGTGGACCCCAAGCGGCTTCCCGACCCCGGGGACTGGGACCCCAGGCCCGCCCCCTTGGAGTGGTGGTACGCCTCGGGCTGGGCCTACCCCTACGCCTTCCACTTCGCCTTCTTCCAGGCCTACGCCCCGCCCTCCTACCGCATCCTGGGCCTGCCGGGAAGCCTCTTCGGGGCCTTCCACGCCGCCCACCTGGCCCTCACGGACCTGCGCACTGGGGAGAGGCGCTTCCTGGAGGTCTCCGACCAGGACCTCTTCGCCCCTAGGGGCCGGGCGGAGCCCGGGCCCAGGCTGGAGGTCTCGGGTTGGCGCTTCTTCCGCGAGGGGGCGGGCTTCCGCCTCCAGGCGGAGGGCGTGGACCTCCTCTTCCTGCCCGAGAAGCCCCCCGTGGTCCACCCTCCCGGCTACTCGGGCACGGAGGCCACGGGCCGGATGTACTACCAGTCCTACACCCGGGCCCGGGCCCAGGGCCGGGTCCTGGGGGAGGGCGTGGAAGGGGAGGCCTGGCTGGACCACCAGTGGGGGGAGCAGCTTTCCGGGGTCTCGGCCACCTGGGACTGGTTTGGCCTCCACCTCTCCGACGGCTCGGAGCTCATGGCCTACCAGGTGAAGGACCGGGAGGGGCGGGTGGTCCAGGTCCTGGGGAGCCGGGTGGACCCTTTGGGGCGGGTGGAGGGGGTGGAGCTGGCCTTCCTCCGCCTCGAGGTCTGGAAGAGCCCCTCGGGCCGCACCTACACCCTTTCTTGGCGGCTCCAAGGGGAAGGGCTGGACCTCACCCTCCGCCCCCTCTTCCGGGGGGGGGAGATCCTCTCCCGAACCACCCGGGTGGCCTACTGGGAGGGCCCCGTGGCGGGGGAAGGGGTCTACCGGGGCTACCCCGTGCGGGCCCGGGGCATGGGGGAGTTCGTGGCAGGGGCCTTCCGCCCCTAG
>Ga0197142_1003369_pt1 | contig 13439 bp, 14 predicted proteins | sample GBS60_MetaG_FD_148614 | JGI IMG/M metagenome (GOLD analysis project Ga0197142, IMG submission 148614) | Sediment microbial communities from Great Boiling Springs, Gerlach, Nevada, United States - GBS 60_MetaG | ecosystem: Environmental > Aquatic > Thermal springs > Hot (42-90C) > Sediment... | reverse complement strand
GTCTTCGCGGGAAGCATTATGATTGGTACTATTATGACCCTGTATCGGGACGATTGACCGATGTGGTGGACGAGCTTACGGGTGTAGCGCATCGTTTTGTGTGGAACCCTGAGGGCACTTTGGCGCGTTGGGAGCAGCCGAACAGCTATGCGCAGGTGTTTGGATATGATGAGGAGGGTCGCTTGACGAAGATATAGCGCGATTACGGGTCTGGTGGTGCGCAGGTGGCGTACGAGTACGGGTACAATAGTGATGGTGCGCGTGTGTGGAAGCGAGATGTGCTGAACGGGCAGGAGTATCGGTATGTATGTCGTATCGGGTGTGGCGGTGTGCCGATGCGGGTGTATAACCGACCGACCAGCGGCGGGAGTTGGGCGAGTGTGGAGGACTACTTGCCCGCAGGCAACGCGCTGGGGTACAATCAGAACTGGCGGTATCGGTATTCAGGCGGTGAGTTGCTGATGATGACGACAAGTGGTGAGCCGGGCGCGTATTATCCGATGGACCGCAACGGGCTGGCGGTGCAGAACGCGCCTGCGCAGCCGTGTGTCTGCGATGTGGTTGCGTCCGTCCCCTACACCCAAATCGTCTGCTCGCGCCCTGCGCCGACGGAAATGAGACGAATCGGCACACCGACATACTGCTCGATAAACCGCAGATAGGCGCGGGCATTGGGGGGCAACTCGTCCAGCGTGCGGCAGTCGCCGATTTCCTCGCGCCAGCCAGGCAGCATCTCGTACACAGGCTCGCAGCGCGCTAAAGTCGGCGCGTCGGCGACAAACACGCGTGTCTCCTTGCCCTCCAGCCGATAGGCAACGCACACCTTTAGCGCATCGAACCCCGACAGCACATCGAGCAGGGTGACCGCTAAGGCAGTGAAGCCGTTGACGCGGGCGGCGTAGCGCAGGGCAACCAAGTCGAGCCAGCCGACGCGCCGCGCCCTGCCAGTGGTCGTGCCGTACTCGCGCCCGCGATTGCGGATGCGGTTGCCTGTCTCGTCGGTTAACTCGGTCGGGAACGGTCCCTCGCCAACGCGCGTCGTGTAGGCTTTCGCCACGCCCCAGATGTCGCGCAGGCGGTTTGGCGCGATTCCCGTGCCCAAGCACGCGCCCGCCGCCACAGGATGCGACGAGGTCACATACGGGTAGGTGCCGTAGTCCAAGTCGAGCAGCGTGCCCTGCGCGCCTTCCATCAGGATCGGCTCGCCGCGCTCAGCGGCGTCCATCAGCAGGCGGGGCACATCGCACACATACGGGCGCACCACCTGAGCGTAGGGTTCGAACTCGGCAATCAGGGCGTCGGGGTCGATAGGCTTGGCGTTGTAGACGCGCTGGATGGTCGGGTTGCGCCGTTGCAGCACGCGCTTGACACGCTGCACAAAGCGGTCGCGATCCAACAGATCGGCGACACGCACGCCGATGCGCCACGCCTTGTCGGCGTAGGTGGGCCCGATGCCACGCTTGGTTGTGCCGATGCGCCCTTCTAACTGCGATTCTTCGAGTTCGTCGAGTAGGCGGTGGTAAGGCATCGTCAGGTGGACGCCGAGTCCGAGGCGCAGGCGCGAGAGGTCAACGCCCTGCGCCTGCAGCGCGTCTGCTTCCGCGACGAACGCCCGCAGGTCCATCACGACCCCGTCAGCAATCACTGCCGTCACATGCGGATGCAGAATGCCCGACGGGATGAGGTGGAACTTGTAGGTCGTGCCGTTGACGCACACGGTGTGCCCTGCGTTGCTGCCGCCTGCGTAGCGCACGACATAGCGTGCGTCTTTGGCAAGCAGATCAACAACTTTCCCTTTCGCTTCGTCGCCCCACTGGGCGCCGACGACCACAGAAACCGACATATTGCCTCCAGCGTGGAACGCGGTCGGGGCGGCGCGCCCGTTGGGTGTACGTCGCCCTGAGTTCCGTGGGTTTAGGGATGCTCCGCCAGCCAGCGCGGGATGCGCTCCTCTACGGTATGCACCCGCTTGATGCCGCGCTGGTAGGCGCGCTCGGCGCGGTACTCTGGCTGCGCCTGCTTCTCCTGCAGCTTACGGAGAATGGCAATTGCCGTCACGGTGGCAGTGATTACCGCCGCACCAATCAGCCATCCGTAATGCCAGCGTGTCGTGCTTTCAGAGTTCATAGCGCGCTTCCCCGTCCTCACCCAGCTCGCGCGCACGGAAGATGCGCTTGACAAAGGTAAGCAACTCTTGGGGGTTGAACGGCTTGGTCAGGTACATATCGACGCCCTCTTGATAGCCGCGAAATACATCCATATCCTGCGCTTTCGCGGTCAGCATAATCACGGGCAGTTCGGCAGTCTCAGGGTTGCGCCGCAGCGTGCGCAACACCTCAAAGCCGTCCATGTAGGGCATCATCACATCCAGCACCACCAAGTCGGGCTTTTCGGAGGCAACCTTCTCCAGTGCCTCTTTGCCGTCGTGCGCCGTGACGACATTATAGCCCTGCCGCTCCAAGTTGACCTGAATCAGGCGCACGATGTGCCGTTCGTCGTCTACAACCAGAATCTTCTTCATCGACTGTCCTCCGCGCGGTATGGTACCGATATTGTACCCTATCTGGCGCATTAGTCGCAAACGCGCCTACGGAGGTTCCGCAACCGATTATCGGCACTTGCGGAGCGATTCTGGAGTTCAGTCGCTGCTGCCACTTAGCGTAGACGCCTCGTAGTCCGACATCCCAGAGTTGTAGTCGTGGAACGCGCCGCTGGAGTCGATCCAGCCTGGGTTGCCGTCGGGGTCCACATGGGTGGGGGCTGGGTAGTTATCGCTCAAGGCACGGGTCCACTCTTCAGTCCACCACGAGCGCTCGGCATCCCACTGACGCAGCGAGTCCAGAAAATCGCTGCTGCCTGTGTCGTAGTTGGGCAACGCGCTGGAGTCGCTTCCGAAGCTGCTTCCCAAGTCGGGATAGCCTATGCTGGGTGCGCCGTAGCCGTAGGGTGCGTATCCACCGCCTGCCCCTGCTCTGCCATCGGGCGCGAAGTTGCCCCCTGCAGGTGCGCCCCCGAAGTGTGGTTGCGGCGCCGTTCGCGCTTGGGGCTGCTCGCTCGACAGCGCGCCCAGTAGTCCCAACAGCGTTAGTGTGCCGCCGCACAGTATGCACATGCCCAAGCCCGCGCCCGCGACAGCAATCCAAATCCACTTCGTCGCGGAGGCGCATTGCGGTGCGGCTGGCTTTGACGGCTCTGTAGTCATCCCCATCGTTTCCTGCGGGGCAAGCGGCTGTTCCCCTGCCTCCTGAGGCTGATCATCCCGAATCGGTTCGTGGTTTTGCATCGTCGTACCTCGCTCACATAGGCATGTACCACTCTTGGAGACGATTCGTGACGCGTTTCAGGGCTACTCTAGCCGCACAATCGTTATGCCGTCGCCGCCATCGTGCGCGGGCGCGAGGTGGAACCCACGCACATGGGGGTGGCTCTTGAGGTAATTATGCACCACTGCTCGCAGTGTGCCTGTGCCCCTGCCGTGATTGATGCGCACACTGCTGTAGCCTGCCAAGATCGCGTCGTCGAGGTACTTCTCCAGCAGGGGTTGCGCCTCTTCGACGCGCATGCCGTGCAGGTCTAGCTCCATCGGAATGGGCTGGGGCGGGCGCGGCTTGGAGTAGCGGGTGGGCGCAGGCTTCTGCTGGGATTCGGGCAGCGGTTCGAGGTCGTTCAGCGGGAACGCCATACGCAATTTGCCCACATAGACGGTCGCTTTGCCGTCGCTGGGCGGCTCGGCGAGGGTTCCCTCTTTATTTAGGCTACGGATGCGCACGCGCATGCCGACTTGCCACTCGGCAAGCGGGGCAGGCTCCGCAGCGGGCGTGCGCGCGTGGGAGGCGCGCATCCCTTCCACCAACTGGTGCATCTGCGCGCGCAGTTGGGCGGTCTGCTTGCTCTCGCGCGGGGCTTGGCGCAGTTGGCGCAGAATTTGCTCCGCTTCGGCGCGTGCCTGCTCCAAGACCTGCTCCATCTCCCGTTGCAGGCGTCGCTTGTAGGTCTGTTTCTCCTGTTCCAGCGCGGCGCGTTCGGCGTTCAGGCGCGCCTCGCGCTCGGCAAGTTCCTGCAGTTTCGCTCGCCATTCGGCTTCGGCTTGCTCGGCGTGTCGGCGGGCGCGTTCGAGGTCTTGAATCATCTCGGTCAGCGTGGCTTCCTGCACGCCCAGCGATTCGGTCGCCCGTTGCGCCACGCGCTGTGGCAGCCCCAGCCGCCGCGCGATTTCGATAGCGTGGCTTGCGCCAGGCACGCCCATCAGCAGGCGGTAGGTCGGCTGCAGCGTCTCAAGATTGAACTCCATTGCAGCGTTTATCAGTTGGGGATGGCGATGGGCAAACGCCTTCAGTTCGCCGTAGTGGGTGGTGGCGACCACGCGCGCCTCGCGCTCCAGCAGCGTTTGCAGGATGGCGCGCGCCAGCGCCGCGCCCTCCGTCGGGTCGGTACCCGCCCCCAGTTCGTCCAGCAGCACGAGGCTGTACCGCCCCGCCTGCGCCAAGTAGCGGACGATGTGCCGCATGTGCCCCGAAAAGGTGGATAACGATTGCTGCAGGCTCTGCTCGTCGCCAATATCGGCGTAGATGCCGTTCGGGATGGCGACGCGCGACCCCTCCTGCGCGGGGATATGCAGCCCCAGCAGGGTCATCAGCGTCAGCAGCCCCAGCGTCTTGAGGCTGACCGTCTTGCCACCCGTGTTGGGACCTGTAATCAGCACGCCCAGCCACTCGCGCCCCAGCTCGATGTCGATGGGCTGGGCGCGCTCGCGCGGGATCATCGGGTGGCGCGCCTTGCGCAGTTTCCACTCGCCCTGTGTGTTCAGCGCGGGCATCGTGCAGTCCCAGTCCAGCGCGAGTCTGCCCGCTGCCAGCGCGGCGTCAATCAAGGTCAGCGCGTCCAGCGTCTCGTGCAGCGCGTCCGATTCCGCCTCCACCGCCCGCGAGAGACCGTACAGGACGGCGTCGATCTCTTCCTGTTCGGCGGCTTGCAACTCGCGCAGGCGGTTGCCGAGTTCAATCAGCGGTTCGGGTTCGACAAACAGCGTCGCGCCGCTTGTGCTGGCATCGTGGACGATGCCCTTGACGCGCCCGCGCGCGTCGCTACGCACGGGCAGGCAGTAGCGTCCGTTCCGTATCGTGTAGCGCGGTTCCTGCAGCGCGTCGCGCAGCGTGTGTATCAGTCGCTGTAGCTCTTCGGTGATGCGCCTGTGCAGGCGTTGCTGGTCGCGGCGCAGGTGCGCCAGTCGTTCGCTGGCGGTGTCCAGTACCTCGCCCGACGGCGCAATGCACTGCGCGATTTGCTGCTCCAGTGCGTGCAGGGTATGTAGGCGTTCGGCGTAGCGGGCGAGGTACGGGTACCGCTCGGCGCGGGGCAGCAAGTGGCTCTTGTAAAGGCGCGCCGTCTGCAGCAGGCGTTGGACGCTTAGCAGTTCGTCGGGACTCAGCGCGCCGCCTTTGGCGGCTTTTTGGAGCGCGGGGCGCGGGTCGAACCCGCGCATGGGTGGCGGCGGCTCGCGTTGCAGCAGGCGCACGGCGTCGTCCGTCTCTTGCAGGCGCAGCGCGACCAGCGTCTCGTCGCGGCTAAGGTCGCGCGTTAGCGCATGCTCGCGCCCGAACGGGGTATCCGCGCGCTTTGCCCACTCCTGACGCACATAGTCCAACTCCAGCACCTGCAGCGTGTGCGCGTCCCACTCCATCGGCAGGGATTTTACCCGCCGTTAGAGTGCTGCCTCACCGCGCTCCTCGGTGCGGATGCGGATGGCGTCGTGGTAGGGCAGGACGAAGATTTTACCATCGTCGGGCTGTCCTGTGTTGGCATGGCGCAGGATGGTTTCGATTATCGGCTCCACCAGTAGGTCGGGCACAATCATTTCCAGCCGTAAGCGGATAGGCAGGCGGATAAGCGTTTCTTCGCCCAGCCAGTTCGGTTCAGAGGCGCCGCTGCCGCAGCCGCGCACCTCGCTGACGGTCATCCCCGTAATGCCCAGCTCGTTCAGCGCGGTCTTGACCTCTTCCAGTTTGTGCGGGCGGATGATACAATCGACTTTTTTCATGGGGGCGTGATGAGGGTTGGGCATGCGGCAAGTTCCTCACGCGGTTCAGGGTAGTCCAACACATAGTGCAGTCCGCGGCTCTCCTTACGGGTGAGTGCGCTGTGGGTAATCAGCAGGGCGCACGCGGCGAGGCTACGCACTTCGCACGATTCGATGGTCGGCTGTGCCTGACGGTAGGCAGTTTCTATCTGTGCGGCGAGGGTGGTCAAGGTATCGCGGGCATCCTGCAAGCGGGCGACTGTGCGAACGATGCCCACTTGCCGCTGCATGGTCTGCCGAATCGCCAGTCGCACTGCATCCCAGTTGGATGCGGAGGCATCGCTTTGGGGGGTAGGCGTTGGGGGCGCGACCCGCACCGTAAGGCACGACGGCTTCGGCTGCGGAGGCGGCGCGTCCAACCGTGTGGTGGCATGGCGTGCCGCGCGCTCGCCAAACACCAGTGCTTCCAGCAGCGAATTGCTCGCCAAGCGGTTCGCCCCATGTACCCCCGTGTAGGCGACCTCGCCGCAGGCATACAAGTGCGGAATCGTCGTGCGCCCCTCAAGGTCGGTCCATACGCCTCCACAAGTGTAGTGCGCCGCGGGCACGACGGGAATCGGCTCGCGCGTGATGTCGATGCCATATTGCAAGCAGGTCTGATAGATCGTTGGGAACCGTCGTTTGATAAAGTCGGGGTCTAAGTGCGTGATGTCGAGGTAGACGCACGGGTCGCCCGTTTTTTTGAGTTCGGCGTCGATGGCGCGGGCGACGATGTCGCGCGGGGCAAGTTCGGCGCGCGGGTCATAGTCGGGCATAAAACGGTAGCCGTCGCGCCGCTTGAGCAGTCCGCCCTCGCCGCGCACCGCCTCTGAAATCAGGAACGACGGCGCGTCGGTGTGGTACAGCGTGGTCGGATGGAACTGGATGAACTCCATGTTGGCAATCGTTGCGCCCGCGCGCCACGCCATTGCAATCCCGTCGCCTGTCGCGATTAGCGGGTTGCTCGTGTGCAGATAGACCTGTCCGCAACCCCCTGTCGCCAGCAGCACCGCTCGCGCACGGATGTCGAACAGGTCGCCCGTGAGCGTGTCTAGCACGCGCACGCCGACGCATACCCCACTTTCCAGAAGTAAGTCCAACGCTTGGTAATGCTCCAAGAGGGTGATGTTCGGAGTCTTTCGCGCGGCGATGAGCAGGGTGCGTTCGATTTCGTAGCCTGTGTGGTCTGCGGCATGGACGATGCGGTTGCGCGAGTGCCCGCCCTCTTTGCCGAGCGCGAGACTTCCGTCGGGATTACGGTCGAACTGTGCGCCCTGTTCGATGAGCCAGTAGACAAGTCGGGGTCCTTCGCGCACCAGCACTTCGACGGCGTCGCGCGCACACAGCCCTGCGCCTGCAACCAGCGTGTCGTGCAGGTGCAGTTCCCACGAGTCGTCGGCGCCGAGCGCAGCGGCGATACCCCCCTGCGCGTAGTTGGTGTTCGACTCCGAGCGTTGTTTTTTGGTGAGGATGGCGACCGAGCCATAAGGCGCAGCGTTCAATGCAAAGGTGAGCCCCGCGATGCCGCTGCCCAACGCCAGAAACTCATACTCCATCGTATCCTCCCTGCGTCGCCTGACTGTTCACGCAGAGCGCGTCTGCCGCTGCGTGGTACGACAGCACGGCGAGTTCCTGCAAAAACGAGACATTACGCACATGCACGGAGGGGGGCACACGCAGGATGGTCGGCGCGAAGTTTAGGATGCCCGTGACGCCCGCTTCGACCAGCGCGTCAGCGACCTCTTGCGCAGCGGAGGCAGGCACAGCGATAATCCCCAAGCGCGCTCCAATCCGCGCGTTGACCTCGCAGATGCGCGCGATGTCCTCGATCACCAGATCGCCGAACGGGCGCCCGATTTTGACAAAGTTGTTGTCGAACACGGCAGCGATACGCAACCGATGCACCTTGAAGTTCGGATAGCCCACCAGCGCGGAGCCGAGATTGCCCGCGCCGACCAGCAAAATCGGCTGCTCCGTGTCCAAACGCAAGATACGCTCGATGCATGCAATCAGCCCTGCTACGGAGTAGCCGACTCCAGGCTTGCCGAACTCGCCGAAGTAGGAGAGGTCTTTGCGGAACTGCGCGGCGCTAATGCCCGAGTGCTGCTCCATCTCCTGCGAGGAGATGGTCTGAATGCCCGCTTCGTGTGCGTCCAGCAACACGCGCAGGTAGATAGCTAACCTTTCGAGCGTCGGCACAGGCACGCGCGTTTCCGTCATGGTTGCTTGTAAGAATTGGGCAGGTGCGTTGCCTGCCCAAGAAGTGCTACTGATCCACATTGACGAGCGCGAGCGCGTCTTCGAACTCCAGCCCCCGATTACGGCGTAGGTCTTCGATTTGCTCGCCGATTTGGCGGAGCTTGCGCATGGCGCGCAGTTCGAGCTGGCGCACGCGCTCGCGCGTGATTTTTAGCTCGGCGCCAACCTCTTCCAGTGTGCGCTGATGCCCGTCGTCCAATCCGAAGCGCAGACGCACCACATCCCGCTCGCGCGGCTGTAGCTTCTCCAAAATCATGTCGATTTGCTCGCGCAGGATAAGCCGCTCCGTGACATCTTCGGGCGTCGGCACGATGTCCTGCGACGGAATGAACTCGCCAAGGGTGGCGTTGTCGCGCTCGCCGACAGGGCTCTCGATGGAGATTGGCTCCACCGCCGCGCGTCGGATCTCGCGCACGCGCTCCACCGACATCTTGGTCTCGGCAGCAATCTCCTCGTCGGTCGGCTCGCGCTGCAGAATCTGTTGTAGGCGCAACTCGGTCTTGATGACCTTGTTAATCAGTTCTGCCACATAGACAGGGATTCGGATGGTGCGGCTGTTGTTGATGACCGCGCGGGCAATCGCACGCCGAATCCACCAAGTCGCATAGGTGCTGAAGCGGAACCCGCGCTCGGGGTCGAACTTTTCGACGGCGCGAATCAGCCCCAGATTCCCCTCCTGAATCAGGTCGGCGAGCGAGATGCCGCGCGAGGCGTACCGCTTGGCGATACTGACCACCAAGCGCAGGTTCGATTCGATTAGGCGACGCTTCGCCTCTTCCGCCTCCTGAAGGCGCACTGCCAGCTCCCAAGTCGGCAGGTTCGCCGCCTTCGCCCACTCCTCCTCAGGGATGCTTTCGGGGTCTACCCGACGCTTCTCGGCAAGTTGTCGGCGAACTTTATAGAGCCGTTCCCCTTCTTGTACCTGTTGCGAGTAGCGTATCTCCTCTTCTGGGGTGAGCAGTTGCGAGCGGCGGCTTTGCAGCATCCAGAGTTCGACCTCGACGCTGTCGTCTTCGTGCGGCGTCTCCTCGCCGACGCCGCCCCAAAAGTCCACTTCTTCCTCGCTCCCCAGTTCGTCGCCTAAGTCCAAGCCGCCGATACCCAGCGACGAGAACTCGTCGTCCAACACATCGAGATCGTCCAGCTCGGGCGCCTCCATCTCCAGACCCAGCGGGTCGTCATAGAGGGCGTCCCGCCCTGCCTTGCCAGAACGATCCGTTGCCTGCGTGTCCATCAAAATATCCATCTCTTCATCCAATACGGGCACTTCGATAACACCTCCTACAAGAGGGCGCAGTTGTGAATATCGCTTCACAACCTCGCCCACGCACTCGCGATTCATAACAGCGTTCGTACCCGTGAGAGTATACGATTCGCCCTTGCGACGAGTTCCATGCCTGTCGCGCCACCACATATAAATTATAGGCAACATGACGCGTTTCCTGCCGTTTCGAGCGCTGTTTGCACCCCAATTCACGGGCAAAACGCCCCCTCGGCACCGTCCCTGAAATTATAGCAACGATTTTTGCATTTGTCAAGGGGGGGCGGGCGCATGCGCCAACGGTTCGAGGAAGCTGCTGCCAAGTCAGCGCACGCACCGCATTTTCGAGGAACCGTTGCTGCATGCAGTCACGGGCGCACTTACAACCTCTCTTGCGAAGGAGCCTACCCCCGCCACAGGCGCGCTGCACCCAGAAAGCCCAGCAACAGTAGCCCCAGAATCGCCAGCATCACGAGCCAGCCCGCAAGCCGCGCCCAACGCGCGGGCGCACGCCGCTCGAAATCCACTGTACGCGACGCCCCGCGCGTGTCCTTGCCAAACAAAAACACGAAGTAGAAGCGCGTCCACAAAAACGGGATTACCCCGCGCACATCAAGCAGGTGGCGACGGTGATAGGCATAGAGCGACTGCTTGAGCCGCTGGTACTGGTCGGGCGTGAGCGACTGTACAAGGTCGGGCGGCAGCGCGCGCAGCAGGTGCAGGATATAGACATCCTGCGGCTGTTCGGCGGGTTCGTCGCCTTCGAACGCCTCTTGGATTACCCACAGCGGCGGCTTCTCACGCGGTTCACGGTCAGGTGCTGGCAATGCCATACTTCCAATTATCGGCAGAGTCACCCCGTCAGGTATAATCCCCGCCGTGCCTGTGTCGGTTGAAGTCGTGGAGCGTTGCTTGCGCTTGATGGAACGCTACCAACTGCAGACGCTGGAGATAGCCGTCGGCGAGACGCGCGTCTATATCGAGCGTGCCGAGACAGGGCGTGCGCCCGCAGTGGCAGTGGTACAGCCCCCTGCACCGCCCGCTACCGAGATACCAAACTGGGTGCCGATTGAAGCACCGATGACAGGCATGTTTTACCGCGGTCCCTCGCCGAGTGAGCCGCCCTATGTGGAAGAGGGCGACCTCGTGTACGAGGGGCAAACAATCGGTCTGATTGAAGCGATGAAGGTGTTCAACGAAGTACCCTCGCCAACGACAGGCATCGTGCGGCGCATCGTGGCGCAGAACGCCACCCTGGTGCAACAGGGTGAGGTGCTGATGCTGCTGGAGCCGCCCGAATGAGCAAGATTGTGCAACTGTCGATATTAGGCGCAGGCACTGTGGGCGGGGGCGTGCTGACCCTGCTGCGTGAGAACGCCGACCTGCTGGAAGCGCAAACGGGCAAGCGATTTGAGGTGCGCCATGTGCTGGTACGCGACCCCAGCAAGCCCCGCGCTGTTCCCATCCCACCGAAACTGCTGACGACCGACCCCCAGCACGCTGTGTGCGACCCGAAGGTGCATATTGTGCTGGAACTGATGGGTGGGCTGGAGCCTGCCCGCACGCTGATTCGCGACGCGCTGCACGCGGGCAAGCATGTGATTACCGCCAACAAGTGGGTGATGGCGGCTGCAGGCGACGAGTTGCTGCGCTTAGCGCGTCAGCGCGGCGTGCGCCTGCTGTACGAGGCGAGCGTTGCGGGCAGCCTGCCCATCCTGAACGCGCTGCAGGGCGCGCTGGCAGGCAATCGCATCGAGCGCGTGGTCGGCATCGTCAACAGCACGACGAACTTCATCCTGCGCGAGATGGAGCGCGCCGTCGATGCAGGCGAACCTGCCGAAACTGCCTACGCGAACGCGCTGCGCAAAGCGCAAGAGAACGGCTATGCTGAAGTAGACCCCACCAGCGATGTAGAGGGGTACGATGCGCAATACAAGACCGCCATCCTCGCACGGCTGGCATTCCTACAGTATGTGCCGTTGGAGAGCGTCTATCGCGAGGGGATCACGCACCTAAGTGGGCGCGACTTGCTGTGGGCGCGGCGGCTGGGCATGGGGCTGAAACTGCTGAGCATCTCCGAGCGGCTGCCCGATGGCAGGCTGTGCGCACGGGTGCACCCGACGCTGATTCCGCGCGAGTGCCCGCTATATGTGGTGCGCGGAGCGTTCAGCGGCGTCTGGCTGCAGGGCAACGGCTTTCAGGAGATGTCGCTGCACGGTTTCGGGGCGGGCGCGCGGGCGACCGCCAGCGCGGTGCTGGGTGACCTCATCGAAATTGCCCGCCACCCCAAGCCGCCACGCTACGAAGACCCGTCGCTACGCCCTGGCGAGACCGCTCCCATCGAAGCGCTCACGATGCGCTACTTTGTGCGGCTGGTCGCACCCGACGAAGATGCCCTGCGCGCCCTGCGCGAACCGCTGCGCTTGCTGAACGCGGAGTTCCACCTCGCCGAGCCGCTGGAGACAGGCATCGAACAGGTCGCGCTCACCCCGCCGCTCAACGAAGGCGAGTTCCAGGTGCAGGTCGCCCGCGTGCGCGAACACGCAGGCGCGACGGTGCAGGTGATACGACTGCTCAACAGCGGGTGAAACCGCCAATCGCCTACTCCACCTCGAACAACTCGCGCACCGTGCAGCGAAAATCGGGCAGCAAGTCGCCGCCTGTGAGTTCGTCGTCGGGCTGTAGCGTGCGCACAGTGAACGGCGAGGTGTAGAGGTTCACCGTGCGCGTTTCGGGGAACAACAGCCACACCTGCTGCGCGCCCGACGCGAAGTATTCCCCAACCTTGCGCAACAGGTCAGCGGCGTCCTCGTTCGGCGAGACAATCTCCACCGCAAGGTCGGGCGCGCCGTCTTCAAAGCCCTTGGAGGGCTTGCCATCGGGCAGTCGCTCCTTGAGCGTGAAGGCGACATCGGGGCTGCGGATATTGCCGTTTAGCATCCGAAAGCCCGCCTGTGAGCCTGCCACATACCCGCGTCGGCTGGAGGCGCAACCCAGTATTTGCGCCCCTAAACGCATGCCGATTACCGCGTGGTCGTGTGCCGTCGGTACGCCTTTGGCTTCCCCGTCGACGAGTTCGTACTTGCGCCCATCGTCAGGCAGGCGCAGGAACTCGGCTTCTGTGAGTTTGCGCTTGCGCTTAGACGGCAGCGTAGACGCACGCATCGGCATCACCGCCGACAAGTGTACCCGCTTAGACCACGCGCACCTGCTCCAGCACCGTCCAGCCGTTCACCACAGGCAGGTCGTTGGCGAACCGAATGCGTGGGCGGTTGCGCCACGGGTCAATAATCCCCAGCGCCAGCCGATAAGTGCCACGGGCAAGCGTAATAACGGGCGAGACGGTCGTGAAGCCGAACGCGCCTGGCAGCCACTTGCGGATGTCCGCCTTCACCTGCCACTGCAGCACAGGCTGGTTCGCGCTGTTGAGCAGCGCCATCTTGACCTGCCACGGGTAGTAAAACGGCGCGACGCCCTGATTCTCACCCGACAGGGTGACCTCCACACGCCTGCCGCGCTGTACCTGCGCCGTCCACTGCAGCCGATCCAGCCGATACTCGTAGCCCATTCGTCGCACCATCCACTGGCTGTTCTGCAGGAAGGTGGAGTTGGCGTTATGGTTCTCCAGCGGCGGGCAGTAGGGTCCCAAGTAGGTGAAGTGTCCGCGTTCCAGCATCGTGCGGGTAATGTTCCAATCGGTGGTGAGCCAGCGGAGTGCTTGACCCGGTACCAGTTCACCGCCGATGCAGGCGACCTTCCAGTTCTGGTCGCGCCCTGCGCGGCGCAGGGTGGGCAGGAAATGCCACGGCTCGCCGCCGTCGGTGTCTTCGGGGAACATGTCGTCGTGGTAGCCCAGCCACGGAT
>Ga0197142_1003368_pt1 | contig 13440 bp, 13 predicted proteins | sample GBS60_MetaG_FD_148614 | JGI IMG/M metagenome (GOLD analysis project Ga0197142, IMG submission 148614) | Sediment microbial communities from Great Boiling Springs, Gerlach, Nevada, United States - GBS 60_MetaG | ecosystem: Environmental > Aquatic > Thermal springs > Hot (42-90C) > Sediment... | reverse complement strand
TGGGCGCTACGTTAGACGTAATGCGGATTTAGTTATCCTAAACACGCGCAGAATGGCATCTGTAAAACTCCTGAAGGATACAGCAAATAGATATCAATTCCAACCAGTCCCCCGTGAACAAATGTGGAGCACAAACGTATTAGAATATTCACAAATTCGCAATTTTACAGGCACTCCGATTACATTGGATGATATTTTAGTTCTCAACACAAGCGATGTAAGGCTTATTGTGCATAATGATATTGAAGTCTATGTGGATAGAATTGTTGATGGTAGCGCCGACCGTAACGCTTACAGGCTGACAGCTGAAGTGTTTTTCCTCCCTGTTTTACAGTATCGCGACGCAAACTCTAGTTATATCATTCGCTCTAACCCAGCTAACGACCTGCCCTTACTGTAAAATAACTAAAAACTATGGCTAAAAAAGAAGAGAAAGATTTGCAAGCATCAATAAATCAAGTAATTCAAGCATTCATTAGGCCTACAATAAAAACGGATTACAAAAAGATTTTTGATGCTGTTGAAAAGCGTTTAGCAAAAGATACCGAGGGCGATAAAGAAAAGCAATAATATATGTGAAATATGCTTACAAAATTAAAACATTATTTTATATCTGCTTTTTCATCTGCGCTTATATTTTTGGTTGAGAATTTTAGTGCAAAGATTTTGTCTTTACTTTGTATTACATCAATAAACACTATTTTGCGCTATATTATTTTGTATAAGAAAAATAAGAAAATAGCGGTCGATCTTGATGATTCCATAGTTTCATTTGAGTTTTTGCGGTTCCTAGTTTATGTGCTTGTTATTTTTACATCTGTTTTTGCATTACCTTCATTTGATGTTGTTCATAATACTATTGTGTTCATTTCATATTTCTTTGAGTTTCATATTTTTTTGAGGCGCATTTTTATACTAAACATAATGCCCGGTTCTTTTTTGAAGATTATAAAAGAGATTTTGAGCAAAAGAAATGCTGAGAAAAATAATAAATAATCTACAAAATGCAAGATTTATAGAGAATGTAGTTGAAAGTACTTCTACGCAGTTTAAATTGCGTGATTGTTTCTTTTATTATTCCTTTTTTGCACCCTTACGCTTTAATTTTGAGTATAATAATGCAAGATATGGTGGTGAAATACAAAGTAATTTATACATAAATTCATCGATTGTACCCCGTCCCTTTGAAACTATTTATGTTTATTTGCCGCCTATTTTGTATGGCACGCTTCATGATTTAGTATTGGAAACAAAAGATGATATTTTACTTTTTTTATACCAGCAACCAGTAGTAAAAAGTAATATTCTTGAATACACAACTTTTAGTTATGAGCTTTATCTTTTATTTTCAGCCAATTATTCTCAATTACTTATACAAAATGAGTATAATATACAAAATGCTTATTATGAACTGCGCGCACTTTTGTATAAAAATTACTCTTATGAGTTATTATTTGAGCAGTTTTATCATAATTTTACTGAGATAGTAAACAAAATTTATCAAAATCAAAATGTTGTAGGTGAGTATTCAGCATTACAAATGCGTTTAATTGTAAAAGATTATTGATTTTTGTATATTTTGGCATGATAGTGTTTGGTTGTGGTTGTGAAAAGCCGATAAGGCCTAGGTAAAAACTTATATTTTTAGTATATTTAGTCTGTATGATGTGTAGCTGCGACACACTTCTTGAAGCATTAGGACAAGTAAGCTGCTATACGCCGCTTTCACCCGTCAGAAGAATAATTTTTATAACTGACATCAATCAGCAATTTTCTAGCAATTTTGATTTTACTACTTCATCCCTTACTCGTGATTATTTTACGGATACTTTATACAATGTTGAAAGCGACCGTGCAGAACCTGTTGTAGAAGAGTTAGATAATGTTAAGTTTTTTGTGCGTGATAATGTGCGCACTTTTGCCGCACTTCTCGCCTCGCCCTCGCCGACGCTTGGGTACTATCTAGAAAAAATCAGATGTTTGTCTAGAGCTGGTGTTATTTTAATTGATGCTAACTGCAATGCATGGGGCGCTGTCGATAGTGTTACTTCTTATCAACAAGTGGTACGGGCGATACCTATTGTGCCCGCCTCGTTAGCTGTAAAGATGCAATTCCCTACTTCTAATGCAATTAGTAAATATGTTTTAAGCTTTGATTTTGATGTAAACTTTAAAGATTATCAAATGAAAATAATAAATACAAACTGTAATTACTTAACACATCAAGCTCGTGTGCCTGCCTATATCAGATGTTTGTATGATTCCACTGGCAATATACTTACTGTTGAAGTTTATACCAGTTATCAAACTATCACTAATAACTTAATAACGATTGTTAATAATGTTTCTGCAAACGATATTATAGTGCGTGATAGTGCTAACAATATTGTTTCTCTTAGTTTTACACAAACGGCGCCCGGTACATTTGTTGCCTCCACTTCTAGTTTGTCGGCTGGAAATTATTCTGTTGAAATCGATTATAGTAATAATAATTTGTATCGTTTTGATTTACCTTGTAGATTTACTATCTAAATTAATGTGCTCAAAGCACAGAAAAACATATTATCTTTTCTCTCTTTTTTAGATAGAAACGATGTGATACTAAAAAGCGAGGATTTATCTAAGTTATACAATATACATTTAGATCGTTTGCGTGCTGGCAAAACTTATGATAATGATATCATAGGTTATTATGCAGAAAGCACAATAAGAAAAAAAATAAAAAAGGGCGCAGAGTGGAGGTGGGTAACCCTATCGGATACTTTTCTTCACTATAAAACATTGCGATATATTGTAAATAACTCTAAACTTCTATTAGAATATGTTGTTGAATATAGCAAGTACTTTTTAGCTCGTTATGGCAAGGAGCGAGTAATGAAGTTAAGCAGAGACGAGAAGCTTTTAGTAGTACGTAGAACTTTATACAATTACTTTAATTCCAATGGCTGAACTAATAAGATTTGAAGATATCTTTGATGAAAATGCTTTTAGCCGTGCTAAAAAAGAGCTAAATGATATTTTGGCTTTACTTGATAAGTTACGAGAGGGTTTTAGTAATATTGCTGTTACCAGCAAAAATGCAATAGATAGTTCTATAACAAAAGATAATGCAAAGGCTACAAAAGAACTATTAGATAATACGCAAAAACTTGTAGAAAGCACAAAAGCAATATCAAGTATTGATAAGGAGCGAGAAAAAATAAAAGAGAAAATAAAAGAGCTGGAAGGTCAGCATGCAAAAGAGTTAGAATTATTAAAAACAAAATATAATGAGCTAAAAAAACAGGTAAAGGAGGCGGCCAAGGAAGAGTTGAATAAGCAAAAAATTGATGATTTATTAAACAAAACTAATACTATAACTTTTCAAAAGTATAAAGAGCTGACGCAGGTTTTATCATTGCTAAAAGAGCGCTACAAAGATTTAGCTGCAGCCGGGCAAGAAAATACTGAAGCCGGGCAAAAAATTTTAGCTCAAATAAAAGAATTAGATGAAAGAGTAAAAAAGATAGATGAGAGTGTTGGCGAATATTATCGCAATGTAGGTGCTTATAAAGAAAAAATCATTGAGGCATTTAATGAAATAGCATCCTCGGGTAATATAAACATTAACATTTTATCACAGCTAAAAAAAGGGCTGAGCGATGCCAACAACGCTGCTAAGCTGGCTGGCGGCGGGTTTAGAGGCCTGAGCGCTGCTGTTAAGGTTTTTTCTCAATCTTTAAAAGCTACGGGCATTTTATTACTTTTAGATACACTTGTAAAGCTTTTGGATCGCATAAAAATCGCATCGCAAGGCTCGTTTATTAATGCGCAAAAAGAGTTAGAAGCTAAAAGAGAGGAACTTCAATTACGACAGCGCTTATATTCATTACAGTTAGAGTTTGATAGCATAGATGAAGATAGTTTAGCTAACTTAATAAAAAAACGGGCCTTACTTTTAGAGCAATTAAACATAGAGCAAGCACTTGCGCAAAAAAGACTGGAACAGCTTCAAAAACAAAAAGCTGAACTGGAAGAGTCCACAAAAGAGAGAGGGGTTTTTTATTACATTGGTTCTGCAATAGAGTTTTTAACTAAATCGCTTCTTTCTGCTTTTAAGCTTATTACTTCTGCCCTGAGTGAGTTAATTTCTTTCTTTTCACAGGGTGCGGGTCAAAAAATAAAACAATTTGCTACAACTTTTGATGATCTTTCTAAAAAAGCGGCGGACTTTTTTACTGAGTTTAAGAATGCTGATGCAACTGAAAAACTAAAAGAGTTACAATCTACGATTGAAAATATAGCGGAAGCGGAGAATGAACTAAAACAAATTCAACAAAGAAGACAGCAAATTGTTGGTGAATATACTAAAAAGTATGAAGAAATGATAGATAAAACATTGCAATTATTGTCGTTAGAAGAGGAAAGAGGTTCAACAGCGCTTGAACAAGCGGAGGAAAATTATAGAAAAAGTATAGAAGAGTTAGAAAAGTACTATCAACAAGCAAAAGAGGTGCTATCGGGTAATGAGGATGCTTTGTATAAGTTACAACAAATGTATTTAGAAAAGAAAACAAGTCTTGAAAGTGAATATTTAGAAAAGAGGGCCTCAATTTTAGAAGATTTGAATGAGCGACTTGCAAAACTAAATGCAAAATTGTTAAACGATGAGTTAGAAATACAGATTATTAGCATAAGAGAAAAGTATAAAGCCCTATTGGAAGAGGCCCAGCGTTTATCTTTAGAGCTAAATCAAGATTTAAGTGATAAGATAATACAAATAGAAAAAATGATGAATGAAGAAATAGAGCGCGCTATTGCTGAATACAATAAAAAATTGTTAGATAAGGAGCTTGAGCGTATAAGAATAAGAGAAGAATTGCTTAATTCTGAGTACGATTTACTCATTGAAAAATATAATTCACAAAACAAAGATATAACAGCTTTACAAATTGAGCGCTTAAATAAAGAAAACGATTTGCTTCAAGAGAGAATAAAAGTGATAAATGATTATTATGATAAGGCTACCGATGCTGAAAAAATGCTATTAGATAAACAGAAGAATATTATTCTTGCTCAAATCATAAAAAATAACGCTGAAATAAAAGCAATTAGAACAAAACAAGTATTAGAACTTATTGATGCGACCAAAGAAGGTTTACAGGCCACTGAAAGTATTATACAAAACATTTTTGAGCAGCAAAAAAGTAGAATAGATAGTGAAATATCATTTTTAAGCAAAAGATTAGATATTTACAAAGAGCTGGCAAGCGCGGGCGCCCTTGATGCTACGGAATCAATTTTAGAAGTTGAAAAAGAAATAGAAAAGCGAGAGCTTGAAAAGCAAAAGATGCAGCGACGACTTGCCACTTTACAGCTTGCAGCTAATACACTAAATGTTTTTACTAATTTGTTAAATCAAAATAGCCCCGCTGGAGCGCTTGCACAAACCACCGCAATAATATCTAGCTTACTGGCATTCATATCTTCCCTACCCAAATTTCATGCTGGCACAAAAGAAGTGAAGGTGAAAAACACTATTTATGATACTCTTATAGCTCGAGTAGAGCAGGGCGAGCGTATAATACCATCGCATCTAAATAGAAAAGTACAAAATATGAGTAATGAAGAACTTATTTCTAAAGCAATAAACGCAAGTAGTAATGTTAATATAAACTTTGATGTAGATAGCTTTAGAGAAGCACTTAGCGTTGTAATAAGCGCTAAAAATAATACAAAAAAGTATAATTTTAAGTTATGAGAAGATATGAACTGAAAATAGCTAATATAGACTTGACTGAGTTTTCAGATTTTAGAGATGCTGTAATAAATATTCAAGAAGATGAAGATACAAAAACATTAAATTTTAGTATAAACGACATTGTTCTTATAGATAAGCATAACAAAAACATAATAAACTATTTATTGCAAAACATTAGATCTACACACAAAGCTAATATCACGATAGATAATCATGTTTTAGAAGGCTATATTGATTTATCAGAATGTCGTTTTTTTGAAGTTAACGATGAAGTTAAAAAAGCTATCATTTCTATAACATTAGATATGAGAGGTTATATTGAAATATTGCTAAAAAGCATGTATATTGATAAAAATATCTTCATAAAAGATAGGGTGCGGGTAGGCCCTGCTGACCCTAACTCTTTTATTTTTCTTTTCATATCGGTAATGATGGCGTTAGTATTACACATTGTAAGTTTTATACATCTTTACCTAACGCAACGCGCAACGACCCTCGCGATTGCCGCTACGGCGGCGCCCGGCTCGCCCGTTGCTGCTGCGGGCCATGAAGCAGCTATAAGAGTTATACGCACAATACACTTAATAATTATGATTGCACAATTAGTGATTTTTTTAACAACAATGCGGAATAATTTAAAAGCGTGTGAAGATGTTGTTCATTTTAATATAATAAATGCATTACAAACAGCTTTATTAAGTAAAGGTATAAGACTTGATTTTAATTTTGATTTTGTAGAACTACAAAAATTGCATTTAATGCTGTTTGGTAAAGACGCAGAAAGTTACAAATTTTCTGCTTACGATCTTTTGATGCTGATAAAAAAACTAACAAATAGTAAGATTTACTTATCAAACAACGCAATTATTCTTACAAAGAAGTATGAATCGTATAAAGACAATAATATAATAAGAAGTTTGTTTGATGAGGCCCTAAGGAGTGAATATGAGTATAATATATCTGATGTTGTTGGCAGGCACATCATAAGGTTTGATAATAACAACTATAATTCATACTACTTGAGATTAGATAAGGACATGATTGAAAAAGAAATAGAGCAAGTTGAATTTGTGTATTCATGCAATAACACTTCATTTAGAAAAATAAATGATGTAAATGTAGGTGTAGCGATTGCGAGCGATTATAAACCCAATATAGATCCTTTTACGTACCTCACATCTTTTTTGGGTGTAATGACTGGGGGAATTTATTTAATTTTGCGTGGAATTGTTAACTTATTTAGAAAGCGCAGATGTGATGATAGATTTTTATTGCCCAACGCCTTTAAGTCTTTTATATTTGTTTCTGAAAAGCAAAACGGCGTTACCTACGCTGAAAGCATAATAAATATAGTAAAAAAATATTACACAGAAATAAACACTGAAAAAATAATGAAGGTGTATAAAAATGTAAAAATAAAACTTAACTTAGATGATTTTATTAGTATGAAAAATGCGGGATTTACTGGTATCAAAAAAATGCAATATTTTATTGAAAAAAATTATGCTATTTGCGATATTTATGATTACACCAACTTGTTAAAAGTTGATGTAAATGTTTTTCATCACTGATTTTGTATATTTTATGTAGCTATGATACTAACGCGCAAGGTTATACAAGTTTATGATAGAACAACAAACAGCTATGTAACCTTAAATTCTGAGAGCGACTTAATAAGGATTGCGCCGGGTGAGAATATAGATTTAATAATAAAAAACTATTTATTTGTTTATACTGAACCCAGCTCATCGACACAACCTAACGCATTCTTAATTGCATACCAAATACAAAATGATTGTTATGCGCAAAACTCGACTGTGCAGATAAGGATAGATAGCGATGTATCGGGTTTTGAGGTAGGCGATGAAGTTGTGTTTGTTATATTATCCAATGGTGTGAATGCATATAGAGCGCGCATAACATCTATAAACAATAATATTTTTACTTTCTTCATATTGCAGCGCTCGGCAGGCCTGAACATATGTCCAGAAGAGCTGGTTTTTTATATGTTTAAAGTATCATATAACTATAATCAGCAGAAACCAGCACTCTGCGGTCTGTTTAGAAGCTATGATAACTATAATGATTTTATATCACCACTGTCGGGCGAGGAATTCCAACTTGAACACCCCGACGCGATTATACCCAATTTTAACGATAAAGGGCGCAATGGCCTCATTGTAAATCTGCTTTCTACAGATTCTACTTTTCAAAACATGATCCAAAACGCCGCCCAAAACAATTTAGGTATAAGCAATATAACACGAGAAAATGAGTTTGAAGCTATAATTAGCGCTGGACACATTTATAGTTATCAGGACGCATTTAGCGTGCAATCGCAAGTTATAGTGCCAAATGTCGTTTTTCCGCTTGATGAAAATATTTTTACATTTATTATCAATTTTTCCAGTAACGAGTTAGCTGATGCTACAAAAGTAACCTTGAATAATATAAGATTTATGAATTATAATCGTTACGATGATTTATTAGAATTTCAAAGCAATTTGCCAGTCTTAACAAAACAATTTATTTTTAATACCTACGATATATCCTACACTATACCAGCCGGTCATACTGAATTATATAGATTTATTTTCACTTTTGGCAATTACTCCCAGCATCGTTCCAGCATAAACACAAATGTAAGAAACTCGGTTGAATTGCTAAATACATTATATCTTCCGCCTGGGACATCTTCTAATATAAATTACAATATACTTCCTGCCAATCGCACCCTACCCCTCTTTGTTTGTGCTGGCATCTGCCTTCGCCGCTCATCAGACAACAAGCTAGTATATGTTTATTCAAATCCAGTAAAAATTGAAAAAGAGACAAAAAAACTTTACTCCGCAGACGACATAAAAAATACAGAAGCCGCGGGCTATGAAGCTGAACTTTATAGATACGATGATGCAGTATGGGCCATACCAAAAGAAGACTTAGATATAACAAAATACTATTTCACTTATGCAACTGCACGCACATATATACATATAAATAACACACCATTTTTAGTGAAAACTGAAACCTTTTATATAGAACCACAACCAGGCAGCGCGCCTCAAGTTATACGGGTTCCCAATCCTTACGCTATATATTATAGCAGTTTGCGCAATTATAGCTTTAGAAAAGAACAGCTATACCAATATAAAGCTTACGATTTATCAAATACAATAAAAAATTCATATTGTGATAACAATTTAGAGCATAAATATTACATATTTTATATTTCAATACCCTCGGCGAACACAAGTATAAACACGGCATTTTTTAGTGAAAACTTTTTAGCACTAGACAATTTTGATATAAGCGTTGAGCTAGAGTTTACCGATGTAGTTTTTAGAAGCGAGCCTACACGGTTGATTAGGGCAAACGATGTTGATAATAATATAGTTTCTATTATACAAGATGATGAAGACAAGATTGTATTTGAAGCTGAAATAAAAAATGATAGAGAGCTAAGCTTTTGCATTGAAGTTAGAGAAAAAATAGATGAGGGAAAACCCCTGAGCTATTTTGCTTATGCGCAAAGCAAAATTTACGATGTATGTGTTTTGAGTTTTTACAACATAGCAATATTTAATAACTTCAGCAGTTTATATTTATTTTACACCTATCTTGAATTTATAGATAAAGTAAATGACTTTATACAATACGACATTAATATATTTAATTACACTATAGAAAATAACAAAATAACAGTGTTTTTGAATAAAAAGAATATTCCAGTTCTCGATTTTTGTGTTTTTATACGCGCCGCCACACGGGGTCTAGTTACATCGCAAATACTAAACGAGGCAAAGTATTATTGTTACTATCGCGATATTGATATAAGTACGCCCAAAAAAGAAATATGTTTTGAAAAACAAATACCCATTTTGCCTAACGAGCAAATACAAATAGTAACAAACAAAAGTAAAACGCTTTATTCAAATTGCGATAGCATAATAATAACAGACGACTCGCCTGCACAGCAAGACAAATTCAAACAAAATAATATAAATTACAACAGTAGCACTTGTTTTGACATACAACCTCTTGGCTGTCGCTATATGGTTGTGGATAAAATAGATGATTATTACATTGATTTCATTTTACACTTTACTGAAAAGCAATATGTTAATAATCTTTTGAATTTGAAGAGGCGACGACATTTTCATCGTCTGATTTCTGAATTAAAAGCTGCAGATTACACAGTAGAAACAGAGTATTATATCAGAAAAAATTACACAAAAGATGAAATATATCGCAAAATGAAGCGTCGCTATATTGCAAGATTGTTTATTTACACAAGCTGTGATTTATACTTTCTATCACTTTTAGAGTTATGCGATTATGTTAGTGTAAAACAGCGTTCTAATATTAATTTACCAAGCGATTTTGAAAAGCTATTCATAAATGATATAAAAATCACGGACAATAAGAAGTTTATGATTGCTGAAATCACGCTGGAAGATGATAAAGAATTTGTGAACCTTAGATACTAATGAGCTTTGATATTTATACTGTGTACAGCTATATTTATTTAGAGCATGAAACTATTGAAATTATCGATAAATACTGCTATCATAATAATGCATTCAGATATAAATGTTACAAAATAAATAATATAACAAAACAATATTTATTTGAAAATCTAAACAGCGATTACTTAAACTTCAAACACATAACACTTTACAAGCGTAAATACAAGTCCGCTTTTGAAGTAAAAACAAATGTTTATACAAAAATGTTTTGTATTGATATAGATTATGATGTAAGTATAGACGATTTATCTAAAAACGAGCTTTTTGAATACATATTCTTAATAACAAAAAGCAAAAGTGGGGTGCATGCTTTTGTAAAACTAAGCGATTATGTAACACACGATACGATATCCCTTTTTAGAAATTTTATTAGCAATAAAATAAAACACCATGAAAGCTATATCACTATAAATCAACTTGTTACGCCACCGGGCTTTAAAGATGTAGACAAGCTATACAAAAACGATATAATATACTTCAATAGTAAAAGCAAAAATATAACACTATTCTAACGATAAAAACTTTCTCGCTTCTTCTTTTGTTATAATACCTTTATCGTATAGAGACAGAATGTAGTGAGCCTGTTCTTTTTTATAATCTGATAGGAGCTCTATTTCATCTATGTTAATGATAAAATCAAAAGATCTAAACATTTCTTTCTCTTTTACTTTGTAAAACAACTCGTAAAGCGCTGGAATGATGAGATTTGTATATAAACTACGCAAAGCTTCAAATTTATTGTTGTAAGTTTTATGACTTGCATCATTGAAAAACTGTGCATCTATCGCATAAAGCGCGCACAGCTCGCGCACAATTTGTTGTCTATAGCTTATTACATTATTAATAGTTTCTAAAAGGCGCGGAAACTCAAATGTAAAATCGCTGCTAGTAATAAAAAAACTTGCATCCGCGGCATGCATCTTATCGTTTAGTGCTCTTTTTAACTCATCAAGCTCAGTGGTGGTGGGCGCATAATTTGCATTATTATATTTGAGTAGTATAGTAGCTTTTGAAATTATAAGATGATTTACCTCTAATCTATTAAGATGATATAATTTGTTTAGCAAAGTTTGCGAGTTTTGCAAGATTTTGCGATTGTTTTCAATCAGAATATACTTTTTGTTTTCCAAAACTGAATCTATGTTATCAATAAAATCAATAACATTATAGTAATTCAAAAAAGGATCTGTGAGACAAACAGAATAAACTATGTAGTCAGCAAGCAGTTGTGCAATATTATGATCTGCATTCTCGCTTAGTATATTGTTTTTTACATTATTGATATGAACTTCAACAGTTGCGCGGGCAGCAGCGTTTGAAATCAAATTGTGTATCGTCTGTATTTCACTGAAACGCGAGGCCTCCATAATAGATATTTCTCTCAAATTTATATCAGTGATGAAAGTTTTTCTTTTATTTTTGTTACTTAAAAGCTTTTTCAAGTAATCAAGCAACTTCATAAGTTTTGTTTTTTGTGTTTACTGCATTTTTTAGTAGTAGAAGTCCCGTTTCAGCATCAATATTAGAGTTTATATTGTAATTGATAAACATTATATAATCAACAAAACTAACAAAACTAAAGCTATTATCCTCGCTCGTAAGAGTTTTAAGTATATCGTAAAAAAGCATTTTATGATACTCACTCTGATACAAAATATACTTAATAGCAGCATCAGAAAGCTTATTTATTGTTTCTTTTAGCTGCTCAAGCACACTTTTTAGTATATATTTTGAAATATAATCATCATATCTATCAAAAGTAACATTATCATTAGATAGCATCTTCTTCTCAAAAGAAGCTATTACATCTCTAAGCGTTTGCACACATAAATATACAAAAAATAGTATATTTTTAGCATGATAACAACCCTAAACGACTACGTTGGCGAGTACAGAATAGCTCAAACACAACAAACACAAAACGACGTACTATTTGCTATACGAGAGCACGAGAGCAGATTATTACTAAACATTTTTACAAGACAAACTTTTGATGCAATAATAACTAACATAAACAACAACATAGAGCCCGCCCCATTTTTTAGACAGCCCATTTTTCTTGAGTTATTTGTAGCTTTTGTACATCAAAATTTGTTTTTATCTATAAACTCAAAAAACATTGCTAAAAAACCAGAAAGCATGCTATATTATCATAATATCACTCTGAGCAAAAAATACGCAGACGCTATAAAAAAATTAGCCTCGTTTTTATACACAAGTCAAAGATTTAACATCGTAAGTACAACATCAAGTAGCACATTTATAGATTTAAGTAATAGCGAGCACGATTTATTCTTAACAACTAACATGAAACTTATACTAAATTCAAACATAGAAGCTAATATAATAAGCAAAAACAATTCAATTATAGAGGTAAATGCAGCTTTGGCAGGCACACAAGCAGATATAATATTAAGTAATTACATCATAAACAAGCGCACGCTTTCTGTTTTCTAATTACTTCACTATAAAATTATTATCATCACGCAAAATATAACGGGATTTTACATTTTTTATTAACTCATCGTAGTCGCAATCATTTTTTAGATAAAAAACATACTTTTCAAGCTGAACATTAGATAGATTAACATAAAACAAAATAAACAGTCGCACATAAATATTATTATCAAATAAAACTTTTTTTGTAAAACAGCATTGTGATAAAAACTTTTGTTTGTAATCATCACTCATTTTATACTTAGATAACTTTATTTCATAAACAATACAAAATTCATCTTTTGCACTTATAGCATCAACTCGTGCAAATTTATCTTTTGAAAAATATTTGCATTCACGACAACTCGTTTTTGACAATTTTTTAGATAAAAAAGAGTAAATGCAACTAAGCTTATAGCTTTTATTTAAATCACCAAGTAAATCATCATAAAATTTTATATTTTTCACATTGTGATTAACACTATTCTTTTTTGCATGCCAGTCCCTGACAAAAAGCTCAAAATGATTGTTTTGCAAAACATGATAATGAAACAGCTTAGAAAAAAGAGTGTCGCTCGTTTCACTTATATTATCTTCACCTCCGAGCACCTTGCGCTGTAAATAACTAAAACCTTTCATGTGAAAAATATACAAACTTTTTGCTCTTTTTTCACTTCTTTCATTTTCCTATGGCGCCGTCGGTTCCAAAAAAAAATGGAACCAGAAAAAAATGGAAAC
>Ga0197142_1003367_pt1 | contig 13440 bp, 9 predicted proteins | sample GBS60_MetaG_FD_148614 | JGI IMG/M metagenome (GOLD analysis project Ga0197142, IMG submission 148614) | Sediment microbial communities from Great Boiling Springs, Gerlach, Nevada, United States - GBS 60_MetaG | ecosystem: Environmental > Aquatic > Thermal springs > Hot (42-90C) > Sediment... | reverse complement strand
TTATCCGAATGAACGGCATGATCGACAACGCCGTTGTCGGGATGCAGCGGTGCGGGACGCAACGCCAGCATGCGCGCGGCGAATGGCGCCAGCGTGATCGACAATGCCGCCAGATCGTCGCGCCGAAGCGCATCCGTTGAGGTCTGCGGCGGATCGTCATCGAGCAGGTCATCAATGAGGCAGTCGCCATCCGGCAGGTCTGCAAGCGGCAACGCAAGCGTCACCTGACGATGGAGGGGACTGACGTTCAGGAGCGTGACAACACACTCTTCCGGGTGTCGTCGCAGCACCGTAAAGACTGCCGGGTCGTCGCAGCGCACACCGTTCGGATCGATTGCGCCGCGGCGCAACGCAACGCTGCGCGCCCGTGCGTGGAGCAGGCGGGTGATACCGTCACGGTCGCCGGGTTCCTGTTCCTGACCGGCGCGGATCAACGGCACGTAGCCGCACCCTACCATGCCAGCAAGGATCATGCGTGCCGGGCGTGAACCCCGGAGTACATCAGCCAGCGGATTGCTCACGCACGAATGATGGCTTTCGGTGAAACACGCACGCAGCCCTCCCGAATCACCGATCGCCAGGTTGTCGATCAGCCACTCCTGCATCTCAGCTGCGCCAAGCGTTCCAATTGCCAGATAGGTAAACATATGGTGCGCCGATTTGTCGATGATCAGATCCCGACAGGGCGCAAGCATCGGTCCTGCCAGATCGGTGACCAGCGCCGCGTCGGGTCGAACCTGGCGCATTGCGGCGTACAACATCTCGATCAGACGCACCACGCCCATACTGCTGCTGCCGCTGATCGCTGCGCCGAGGGGCCATCCCGGCGGCACATCGCGTGCAACCAGCACGCGAAAACCGTCGATACCGCTCTGTTCCATCAGCATCATCAGCTCACCGACGGCATAGGTGCGCAGGGCATCATTGCGCCAGTCAAAATAGAAGGTATCGACCTCCCCCGCAAAGCGAATGAACTGTCCGCTCTGATCCAGGCAGAACCAGTCTGGATGTTCTGATACGTAGGGCGAGTCAGCGGCGCAGCCGGAGAGGGGCAGATCGAGGATCACCCGCATCCCGCGCGCATGAGCGGCAGCCACAACATCGCGCAATCCTTCGATCCCTCCGATCTCTGGCGCCAGCATCGCAAACGAGCGTAGCGCATAGAGGTCCTCCGGTTGCGCCGGAGACCATTCTTCCGTGTACTGACGTGGGGCGGCAATATCGTGAACCGGCAGGAGGCAGAGTGCGGTGCAACCCAGGCGCTGAATGGCATCGAGCGCCTCGATTAATCCACAGGCGCCCCCGAAATGCGCCGGATGCGTCACAAACACGGCTGCGTCCGCCACCCATTCGGGCGGTGTTGCCGGGTTCGCCCGGCTGCGCGTCATCACCTGATGGATCCGTGGCAGGGCGTTGTGCCAGGGTGCGCGCTCCAGCAGCAGCGCCTGCACCCCAACGGATAGCGCCACCTCAACCCGCAGGCGCTCCGCGATGCGAATGTCGTGAAACAGTGTGACAGCGTTGCCATCACTTTCCACCCGCGGACGCGCCGCGTTGGAGGGGTCTTCGTACCAGCACGCCAGCGTTTCGCCAACCATGTCGTTGTGCAGGGCGAGCAAACCGGGCGCATCGGCGGGCGCCAGAGCAAACGCCGGGATCTCCAGCGCCGATGTGTCCGACCAGTGACGGTGGTGCGGGTCACCGCGCAGGCGAGCAATCGGCAGACGGGGACGGATCACATTTGCCGGCGCTTCGAAGCGACAGCGTTCCGGCATGCCGACGCACGCGTTGCTGATCGTCAGGCGCACTCCACACAACGCCAGTTCATCGTCGCCGGTATTTTCGATACTGATACGGCGTGTTATGAACGAACCGACTGCACGGTAGCGGTCGTAGATCTTCAGTGGACCGAGACCGACGACGATCACGATTTCGACGCCGCCAGGAATATCGTAGAGAAAATGGTTGAGATAGCGAGCAAACGAACGCTGGGTCAACCAGCCGGTTTCCGCGAGCGAGACATCAACGCCCGTATGCGGTGCGCCACGCCCGATCACGTCCGGTCCGCCCGGTCGGCGCAGTGCGCGTAACCCGCCATCGTCGAGAGAGAACTCAAGTTCGAGTTCCGCCAGGGTCACAATCAGTGCGTGGCGGGTGGAACGCAGGGTGAAAGTAGCCATGGGAGAGCGTCTCGATCAACCTGACGATCTGGCATCACATAGCAGCAACCCGATCCGCAAGCGCCGCGAGCGCGTCACGGGTAGCGCCTGGCGGCAGCGCTGTCAACGTCTCGATCGCCTGTTGCACGTATTGCTGCGCTCTGGCGCGTGCAGGCGGAACGCCGTCACGCCGCACCCGCGCGATAACTTCTGCCGCGTGGCGCGCATCGAGCGGGTGCTGATCGATCACCGTCGCCAGTCCGGCGCCACCCTCTGCGTGCGCGGCATAGATCAACGGCAGCGTGATTCGTCCGGCGCGCAGGTCGCGCCCTGCATCACTGCCTCCCATCTCATAGTCACGCGCTTCGATAGCGATATGGAGCGCCATACCGAGCGCCCGACCAAACGGTCCCAGGAGATCGCCCAACGCATCATCGCCACTGCCGCACACAACCCCGACGCGCGCAGCAGCTTCGAGCAGTGCGGCAGTCCGGCTTTCGGCGACAAACTCGTGCTGCGCCAGCGCCTGATCGAGCGGATTGATCACGGTCACCGGCGCCAGTTTTCCTTCACAGAACGCCATGACCACCCGCGAATACATCCCAATGATGCGCGCATCCGGCGCCAGCGCCATCTCAGCCGCTGCCAGCGCCAGCAGATAGTCGCCCGACATCAATGCCACATCACCGTTCCAGTGCTGATCCCCGACCGGCTTCCCACGGCGGCGGGCTGCTTCGTTGATCAGGCTGTCGTGAACGGTTGTGGCGCTGTGGATAAGTTCGGCAGCGGCGGCGGCATGGACAACCCGGCGCGTATCATAGCGACCGAGACGCGCTGCCAGCATCACAAGCGCAGCGCGCAGGCGCAGTTTGTCTGCGTCGCGCATGGCAGCGTTCGCAGTCTGAGCGACGATTGGGCGGGCATTCATCCGCACAGTAATGATCTGTTCCACTTCCGCCAGATCTCCGGCAATGTCGTCCGGAAGCGGGAGAGACGTTGCGTACGTCATAGGTTTGTGTAAGCGTTGGTTATATGTCTTCAGAAGCATACCCCGAACGCATTCTGCTGTCAAACGAGCGAACGATTTCTCAGCGGTTTCTCATATGCGAGGTGAGGAGCATCGGGACAGGATCAGGCATAATGGATCATGATAGTTCCCGGGCGATTGCTTCGCCGCAGCTGACTGTTCGGGAAGATGCCGATCCTCCGGATGAACTGGCGCAACGATGCAACGTGAATCCCCGCGTTTGAGCAAGTCGTAAGGAGAGTATGTGATGCGTCTTTTTTCGATCCTGTTCGTTTTCCTCATTGTGGCGCTCGCTGGTTGCAATTCGATACCTGCCCGCACGCCGCTTGCCGACCGACCGGCAGGGACGTTGATCCCAACCGCAGCGACCACGCCGGTACCGCCGGCACAGCCGACAGCGGCGACGACGCCCGTGCCGCCTGGTCAACCGACGGCGGCGACGACGCCTGTGCCGCCTGGTCAACCGACATCCATTCCGCCGACGCCTGATGCCGCACCATCGGCGCCGGTTGCCACCGCACCGCCTGCGCCGCAACCGGCTGGGGCATGGCCCCCCACGATCGCGCTGCAACACATAGCCGATGGATTTGATCGTCCGCTGCACATAACGCACGCTGGCGACGGCAGCGGACGACTCTTTGTGGTGGAGAAGGTCGGGCGCATCAGGATCGTGCGCGACGGACAGGTGTTGCCTGAACCATTCCTGGATATTACCGATCGGGTAGGATCGCGCGCCAATGAGCAGGGATTGCTGAGCGTCGCATTTCATCCGCGCTACCGCGAGAATGGCTGGCTCTTCGTCAACTACACCGATAACGATGGCGACACCGTCGTCTCACGGTTCGAGGCGACCGGCGACCGCGCCGATCCGGTCAGTGAACAGGTGGTGTTGACGATTGGACAACCCTTTTCCAATCACAATGGTGGATTGATTGTGTTTGGTCCTGACGGAATGCTCTATATCGGGATGGGTGATGGCGGCAGCGCCGGGGATCCGCTTGGTGCAGGGCAGGATCGTTCGACGCTGCTTGGAAAGATACTGCGCATCAACGTCGAAGATCTCCCGTACACCATTCCCCCCGACAATCCCTGGGCGGATGGCGTTGATGGTCGGCAGGAGAACTGGGTAATCGGCGTGCGCAATCCGTGGCGTTTCTCGTTCGACCGTGCAACCGGCGATCTGTTTGTCGCCGATGTCGGGCAGAACCGGCTCGAAGAGGTGCACCTGCTGCGCGCCGGGCGGATTGCGGGTGCGAACCTGGGCTGGAATGTGATGGAAGGAGATGAGTGCTTTCGCCGCAACGACTGTAACCGCGACGCTTTCGATCTGCCGATCGACGTCTATCCGCATAGCCTGGGGTGCTCCGTTACCGGCGGACATGTCTACCGTGGCGCGGCTTTCCCCGCCTTGCAGGGAGTCTATGTCTTCGGCGATTTTTGCAGCGGGCGCATCTGGGGGTTACGTCCGTCTGGTGCGGAGTGGGAGCGTGTCGAACTGTTGCAATCCGGTTTGCAGATTGCTTCATTCGGCGAAGACGAGGCCGGTGAATTGTACGTCGCCGGGTATAATAATGGCGTCCTGTACCGGATCGTTGTAGAATAGACGCGCAGACCCGATGTTCGTGGTCTGGCACACGACCGGTTGAGGTTGACCCATGCCCCCTGTGACCGTTCAGGATGTCTTGCGCCTGGCGTTGCCAGACGGTTCAGAAGTCGTTGCTGGCAATGCCGGTCTCAACCACCAGGTGAGTTGGGTGACGACGCCGCGCGCCACGCCGCCAGCCTTTACTAATCTGCGCGGCGGCGAATGTGTGGTGGTGGCGACCAGTGTGCTGCGCGCGCTGGATGAACGTCTGACGCTCGCCAATCTGATCGAGCGTCTGGCGCAGGTGCCTGTGGCAGCCATTGCGGTGCAGGGCGATATCCCCGATCAGGCGCACACGACTGCTGAAAGCCTGCGTCTGCCGCTCATTCGGCTTCCCGACTCGTGCGACATTCGGGAAGTCGAACGCGAGGTTCAGCGTCTGATCAGCGACTATGATGCGCAGATCGAACGCCGCGCCGCTCAGCTCGGCTCGGTGCTGACGCAGCGTTCGCTGGCAGGCGCTGGAGTCAACGGGTTGCTGGAAACGCTCGTCGAGCGCACCGGACGCAGCCTGGCATACTACAGTCCAGGCGGAGAGGTGCGCGCGTTACGGGCGCGCGGACCGGCGCGCGTCGCCTTGCAGACGCTGCAACCGCGCACGACCGGCGCAGTCGCACATTTGGGGCAGCATATCTGGGTGCAACAGATCGGGCAGATGGCGCCCGGCGACGCGGCAGGGCGCAACTTTGGCTACCTGGCGCTCTGCGGCGATACACTCGACGACTGGGATCGCCTGGCGGCGCAGCAAGGCGCATCGGCGCTGGCGCTGGAACTGGCGAAAGAACAGGCGGTGCTGGCTGCTGAAGAGCGTCTGCGTGGCGATTTTGTGCAGGCAGTGCTTGTCGGCGCTGCAACCGACGACAAAACGCTGGTGCAGCGCGGGCGCGAACTGGGCTACGACCTGCGGCAACCGCACGTCGCTCTGCTCTGCGGCATCGTCGATGGAGATGATCGCACAATTGCGCGGATTGCCGATGCGCTCAGTGCCGCGCTCAACGCTCTTGGGGTCGCCGCACCGATGATGCGTCGGATCGATGATGTGCTCTGCTACATTCCAGCGGTCAGTCGTGGGCGACGGTTCCATGAAGTGGCGGATCTGCTGCGCCAGCGTTTGGTGAACGATATTCCCAATGTGCTGGTCGCAATCGGGCGGGAGGCGCCGACGCTCACCGCCTGGTCGCGCTCACTGCGCGAAGCCGAACAGGCGCTCCTGATCGGGCGGGAACTGGTGGGCAATGGGCGCGTGCTCGACTTCAGCGATCTGGGGGTGTACCGCCTGCTCCTGCTGCTGCGCGAGTCGCCCGAACTGTGGGAGTTTTACCGCAGTACGCTTGCCACGCTCGTCGAGTATGACCGTGACCAGCACGGTGAGTTGCTGAAAACCCTCGAAGCGTTCTTCGAGCACAACGGCAACCTGGCGCGCACCGCCGATGCGCTGCACATTCACCGCAACACCCTCCTCTACCGCCTGACACGGATCAAAGAGATCAGCGGGCGCGACCCGGATGTCGCCGAAGATCGCCTGGCGCTGTGGCTGGCGCTCAAGGCGCACCGCGTCCTCAAGACGATTACGGAACCGGTGGGATAGCCGCAGCGATAGAGTCAATCGTCGGCGCGCTGGAGGTTGGCGAAACTCGCCAGCAGACGTTTGACTCCCTTGCCCACAAAAGCGACAGTCACTTCTTCGTCGCCTTCGACCAGTTTTGAACTAACGACGATCCCCTCGCCGAACTGCGCGTGGCGCACTTTCTGCCCGGCAAAGAAGGCGACGTCGCGCGGTCCGTCGGGCGCAGAACGGCGCGACGGCTGTGTGCGTTCCTGGCGCTGCTCGCGCGCAATTGCTGCGCGATTGGTGAACAGCGACGACTGCTGTGCAGCGTACCCGCGCTTCGGCGTGCGTTGCAGCAGGTCGGGCGGGATGTCGTGGAGAAAGCGCGACGGTGTGGCGATGTCGGCGCGCCCATAGGTGGTGCGGCGAAAGGCGTGGAGCAGATAGAGACGCTCTTTTGCGCGGGTCGCGCCAACGTAGAACAACCGGCGCTCCTCATCAAGCGCGTCGCGGTCATCGGTCGAGCGGGCGTGCGGAAGCAATCCTTCTTCGAGACCGACCAGGAAGACGACGGGAAACTCCAACCCTTTCGCCTGATGCAGCGTAATGCATGTGATAGCGTCGCGCTCTTCCTGAAGAGTATCGATGTCGGAGACCAGCGCAACTTCTTCGAGAAACGTCGGCAACTGACTCTCAATCGGCAGCGTGGCATAGTTCTCGGCAACGTTGCGCAATTCCAGCACGTTATTCCAGCGATCCTCCCCTTCCTCTTCACCATACTCATGGTGCAACGCCTCACGGAACCCTACCTGCGCAAACAGCCATTCCATCAATGCGCCAAGCGTCAGGCGCTGACGCTGAGCTATCATCTCATCGATCAGCGAAAGAAAGCCGAGCAGGGCATTGCGCGCGCGCCCCCCCGCCCCTCCGCCTGCAGAGGACGCCGGATCGGTTTCAGCAGCGCGCATCTGGAGCGCCACATACAACGGCACAGCCGCCGCGCCTGCGCGCCGCTCGAGGTCCTCCTGCGTGCGCTGCCCGATGCCGCGGGCGGGCCAGTTCAACACCCGACTCAGGCTGATGTCATCGAACGGATTGAGCGCCAGACGCAGATAGGCAAGCGCGTCTTTGATCTCCTTCCGCTCATAGAAGCGCGTACCGCCGACGATCACATAGCGCAACTGACGCGCAAGCAACGCTTCTTCAACGGCGCGCGATTGCGCGTTTGTGCGATACATGATGGCAATGTCGCCTGGCTGATACGCACCGCTGGCAAGCAAACGGGCGATTTCCGCAGCAACCAGTTGCGCCTCTTCGTCCTGGTCGTACCCTTCGATGAGCTGGACTTTCGCGCCCGCGCCGTTGTGCGTCCAGAGGCGTTTTTCGCGCCGCCGCTGTGCGCTGCGGTTGATGACCGCCTGGGCGACATCGAGGATTGCCTGGGTGCTGCGGTAATTCTGCTCCAGCAGAATGACCTGCGCATCGGGGTAATCTTGCTCGAACGAGAGAATATTCCGGATGTCGGCGCCGCGAAACGCATAGACCGACTGATCCTCATCGCCAACGACGAAGATATTGCGATGCCGCGCTGCCAGTTGCTTCAGCAGAACATACTGCGCCCGGTTCGTATCCTGGTACTCATCCGCCAGGAGGAAGCGGTAGCGTTCCTGATAGCGTTCGAGCACGGTCGGGTGATGATCGAAGAGACGCACCGTTTCCACCAGCAGATCGTCGAAATCGAGCGCATTCGAGTCACGCAACAGTTCCTGATACCGTGCAAAACAACGCGCCGTCACCTCCTCGAAGTACGAACGCGCATGGCGACTATAGTCGGATGGAGTGATCAATTCATTCTTGGCGCGCGAAATGGCGGCGTGGATGGCGCGCGGCGGATGTTTCTTCTCATCGAGGTTCAAATCGCGCAGGACACGCTTCATCACCCGTAGTTGATCATCAGCATCGTAGATCGCAAAATCGCGCTCCCGCCCCAGGTGAACAATGTCGCGGCGCAGAAAGCGCGCGCAGATACTGTGAAAGGTGCCGACCGTCAACGCCGCCGACTGTCCTGCGCCGATCAAAGCAACAAGGCGGTCGCGCATCTCACGCGCCGCCTTGTTGGTGAACGTCACTGCCAGAATCGTATGCGGATCGACACCCTGGACGCCGATCAGATACGCGACGCGATGGGTCAGCACGCGCGTCTTCCCGCTCCCCGGACCGGCGAGCACCAGCACCGGACCGGGATCAACCGTCACCGCCTGCTGCTGCGCCGGGTTCAACGCGCTCAGAATTGCAGCAGAATCAGTCATGAGTCGCCTGTACGCGCCGCACCGATCTCGCGCATTTTCCGATCGTACTCCACCTGTTTATCAAGCGATCTGGTCCACTCCAGGTCGCTCAGGACAATACTGCGGTAGGCGGTGTACATCTGGAACGCGGATCGTTCTGGCGGCATCTTGCCGACGCCGGTCGCCAGTCCCGGCACTGCAATCGAACGAATGCGCTCATGCCCGAACTGTGCACTCTGGTTATGCGCTTCAACTGCGAGCAGAATGCCGCGCATCGCCAGGTAGGCGTTGATCGTTGCGCTGACGTCGCCGGGAACGCGCATCGTCGGCGCCACCACCACATAGCGGAAGCGATCGCTGCCGGTCGCCATCACAAGCGCCTGACCGACGAGCAACTCTCCCGCATACTGCCGGTCGATCACGGCGCGCAACCGTTCTTGCAGACGCCAGTCGAAGATTTCACGACTGATCGTCAGATCGATGCCGCCATCGGTATACCCAAAGGAGTTCGCCGGCACTGCCAGCGCCTCGACCGGCAGTGTCAGGATATTCCCCTTCACGATCCGCACCCCGAGATCGAGCGGGAAATAACGCTGCCATGCGCGCACCATCTCCTCTGAGCGGTCGCAGAGCGTCAGAGCCACCGCCATACCTGTCTTCCTTTCCGACGTCGTAGATGCAAACGTGGCGTTTCGCCATTATACCAGCGCCCGCACCACTTCGATCCCGTTCATTGCCATATGGTGCAGGAACAGCACGTGGTGCAGATCGCCATCGTGCGCCTTGATACGCAGTTCGCGCGCCGTCGATACCGGTGTGTCGAACGTATCCACCGCATTGGCAGGCACAATCACACGTCGCTGAATGCCGTGCGCATTCGCCTCCAGGCGCAGATGCATCGCGCCCTGATAGGTGCAGAGATCGGTGCAATCGCCAACGACGATGAACCGATCGATCTGCGGGCGGGCGCCGATCCAGTCGCCCAAACCGGTGCCGATCATCGAACTGATCGAGTTCTTGGGAAAGACAGCAATATCGCCAAAGAACGGCAGCGCCTTCAACTCTTCGACCGTATCGCTCTCGGCGCTGCCAGCGATGCAGTGCGGCGGGTATGCTTCGAACTCCGGCGTCTGCGGATCGTGGGCATCCTGCGTCAACGCAAAGTTGCGCACCCCCAGCGCATAGGCATGCCTGAGCAGATCGGCGACCGGGCGCGCAATTCGACCCACGCGCTCGCTCGCCAGCGGACCGCTCTTGCAGAAGCCGTTGATGACATCGATCGACAGCACGGCGACACGTTCGGGTTCACCGGCGACAACGTCCGCCAGCGGTACATCCTGCAACGCGCCGAACCACTCATCGAGATACGTCAGGAATGCACGTGCGTGGTCAGCCAGGTTCATCCGGGCAGGCATAGGTTCCTCCTCAGGGCGATGCACTTTTGCCGGGCTGCGGAGCGCACCCGGCGCAAACCGGTTCCATCTCACGACGACGGATGATGATCCTGCGGATCATCTGCGTCGATACGCGCCTCGCGCCAGCGGAAGACGAACTGCCCATCGCCGCGGTCACGGCGGAAGCGGTAGAGCCGCGTCGGGCGACCGCGCCCCTCACGTAGCAGACCGGTCTCCTCCAGCACGCCGGCGTCCTTAATTTTACGATAGAAATTGCCTTTGTCCAGTTTTTCGCCGAAAATTTGTTCGTAGATATGTTTCAATTCCAGGATCGAAAAGACTTCCGGCAGCAGTTCGAACGCCAGGGTGGTATACTCCAGTTTTGAGCGCAACCGCGCCAGCGCTGTCGCCAGGATGCGGTCGTGGTCGAAGGCGAGCGGCGACGGAATCTCGCGCACCGGGAACCAGCGCACATCGAGGCTTTCGTCCGACACCCGCAGACGCTGCCGGTCGGCGCGAACCAGGGCAAAATAGGCAACGCTGATCACCCGCGTGCGCGGATCGCGATCCGGATCGCCAAAGGTATACAACTGCTCGATATAGATGTCGCGCACGCCGGTTTCTTCTTCGAGTTCGCGGCGCGCAGCATCCTCAAGCGACTCGTGCAGTTGCACGAAACCGCCAGGAATCGCCCAGAACCCTTCGTAGGGCCAGCGTTTGCGTCGCACCAGCAGAACGTGGAGTTCGCGATCGATCAGCGTGAAGATCACCACATCGACGGTGACGGAGGGGCGTTCGTAGCGCGCGGGGTCGTAGGTTTCGGCGGTTTCGTCAGTTGTGTCTGCCATCGCCGCACCTCAATTAGTGTCATTGCAACAATAACTATAGCGGCAGACGCAGGTTTTGTCAAGGCAGGCGAATCGATCTTGACAGAAAACGCCGAAACTGTTACAGTATCAATGCACGCGGGAGTGGCGCAACGGTAGCGCATCTGCTTCCCAAGCAGAGGGCTGCGGGTTCGAATCCCGTCTCCCGCTCCATGAGGGCGGTACACCGGCAAACCCCGTCGCTCCTCCGGCGGGGTTTCTTCATTTCTAAAACATCTCCTGCGCAGTATCTCGTGGTTGAACGCAATCGGGCAGCGTATCGCGCCGACCGGTTGTGCTGCGTTTATCTCATACTGTTCAACAGCCAGACCAGTGCGCCGATCAGGACGATTGCGCCCGTGGCGCTCACGAGTGCGCCAATCAGGTTGATGAGCGCCTGGATGAGCACGCCGATCATCCAGCGCGCTGCTCCGATCAGGATGACGGCGAAGATGATTGTCAGCAGGATGTCGAGATCCATGGTTCTCCTCCCTTCTGTGACGCCTGAGGGGTTGTTCCCTCGATTGCAGCATATCGCGTCTGCGCCCCGTGCAACCTGCGACCTGGATGAGGGGTTGCCTGCGTTCTGGCATCGTGTTGTTCAGGGAAAGGAAGCGCGCGGCTCACCTGAGGCTCACCGCTCCCTGTCTGTTTGAAGACGGGTAGACAGGCGCTAAAAATGGTGTATAGTAAACATATGCGCAATCTGCAAACCGCTCAGGAGCATCTTCGCAGCTATGCCGCAGGTCTGGCGTCGACAGGTACGTGTTCACATTTCTTCTGGGAGCAAAGGCATCTTGCCCTCGTAGACGCACCAGGGTAGGACACCCTTGCTGCCTGGTGCGTGTGGTATCTCGGGTGTGAACAGGTACGTCGGCAGGAGTTGCTCCGGGCGGAAGTGAATAAGGGAGACCCACGATGAACGATTCTGGCGCTGCACCGATCCGATCAATGCCGGTGATCCTGTGCGCGATGGATCTGGAGTCGCACATGGCGAATGCGGTTGAGACCGACTGTTTCGCGCCGCCGGAGACCGATTGCGCATGCCCGGACGACGGTACTCCTCCGCTGCTCACTGCCGACATCGATCCAACGGTTGCGTATGCGCTGCCGGCGCTCCACACCGATGCTCTTCCGGGAGGGTGGGTGCTGGCGTTCAACCCGCACGGCGCTGCGGGTGTGGTTGTGCTCGATCAGGCAGCGTGGATGCTGCTCGACCGGTTTCGCCAGCCCCGACGGCTGGTTGATGCCGCCGATGAGGGTGACGACGTCGGGATGGTTCAGCGCGGGATGCTGCGCCTTGCCAGGTTGGGGTTGATCCAGCGCGTTGATCGACCATCAGGCGTCCAGCGCAAGGCATCTGAGACGTTGACTGTCTGGCTGCACATAACGAATGCGTGCAACCTGCGCTGCGACTACTGCTACATCAACAAGACGCCCGATTCAATGGACGAGGCGCGTGGTCGGCAGGCGATTGATGCTGTGATCCGCTCTGCCATGGCGCACCAGTTTCGGCGGGTGAAACTGAAGTATGCCGGCGGCGAGGCGACGCTCAACCTTCCGCTGATAGTCGCGCTTCATCAGTATGCGCGCGATTGCGCAACCAGGCATGATCTTGCTCTCGATGGGGTTGTGCTCAGCAATGGCGTCGCCCTCGGCGACCGCCAGATCCGTCAGATCCGCGACAGCGGGTTGCGCCTGATGATCTCGCTTGACGGCATCGGTGCGCTGCACGATGCGCAACGGCGGTTCGTCAACGGTCGCGGTTCGTTTGCCCACGTGGCGCAGACGCTCGACCGGCTGGCGCAGTATGGCGTGATACCGTCGCTCTCGATCACCCTGTCACGCCGCAATCTCGCCGGACTCCCCGAAACAGTCGCGTATGCGCTGGATCGGAGGTTGCCGTTTTCGCTGAACTTTTACCGCGCGAACGACTATGCTGCCGCCGATGCCGATCTCGCCTATGGCGAGGAGGAGATCACTGCGGCGATGAAGGCGGCATTTGCCGTGATCGAACAGCGCCTGCCGCCGTACCGTCTCTTCGGCGCGCTGCTCGATCTGGTTCGGTTCGACGCGCCGCACGACCATCCCTGCGGCGTCGGGAGCGCGTATATGGTCATCGACCAGCGCGGCAGGGTGGCGAAGTGCCACATGGAGATCAAGCGCACCGTGACCGACGTTGATGCGCCTGATCCATTGCGCCTGATCCGCGAAGATGCCACCGGTATTCAGCGCATTCCGGTCGATGCAAAGGAGGGATGCCGGACGTGTATGTGGCGCTCCTGGTGCGCCGGCGGTTGTCCGGCGCTGACGTACCGCGTGACGGGGCGCTTCGACGTCCGATCGCCGAACTGTCGCATCTACCAGGCGCTCTTCCCTGCGGTGCTGCGGCTGGAGGGGTTGCGTTTGCTGCGGTACGCAGGGGGAGCTTCGCCTTGCATAGCCGATAGCCGATAAGCGATAGCCGATAAGCGATAGCCGATAAGCGATAGCCGATAAGCGATAGCCGATA
>Ga0197142_1003366_pt1 | contig 13449 bp, 6 predicted proteins | sample GBS60_MetaG_FD_148614 | JGI IMG/M metagenome (GOLD analysis project Ga0197142, IMG submission 148614) | Sediment microbial communities from Great Boiling Springs, Gerlach, Nevada, United States - GBS 60_MetaG | ecosystem: Environmental > Aquatic > Thermal springs > Hot (42-90C) > Sediment... | reverse complement strand
TCACCGAAGGAAGTAATTTGTTCTCCCCCGGCGGGAGATGGAAGTAAACCCTGCATACGGCCAAAATGTTCCAGCAATTTCTAAAAGAACTCTCATGAATGCTTCTGGCGAATTACCTAAAGGTGGTGCACCCCGGCCGAAAGATTCTCCGGACGATTCCTCTTCTGGCTCGGAGGTTGCGCAGTTGACTCTGGAGGAGGCTTTGAGCCGGTTGGAGGCCATTGTACGCCGATTGGAAGAAGGGCAGCCCAGCTTGGATGAGTCATTGGCGCAATATGAAGAAGGGGTTCGGCTTCTGCGCCACTGCTACCAATTGCTAGAGAAGGCGGAGAGGCGAATCGAACTGCTGACCGGCGTGGACGCACAGGGCAATCCAGTGCTCCAGCCGTTTGACGATCGGCCGATGACGCTGGAAGAGAAAGCTCAGAGCCGGGACCTGCGTCGAACCGGACAGATGCCGCCTCCCCCTCCCACCACTCCCCCTTCGGAAGGGGATGCCAATTCTCTTTCCGGTTCCAGCGGGTTGTTTTAGAATGGAAGTAATTAGCCGAATGAAGCAACTTGCATCTCCCCTAGCCGTCGAGAGTTCGGCTGAGGCGAAACCGAAGCTGGGACCGGAGGTCCCTGTGTCATTCCTGCGCAAGCAGAATCCAGGAAAGGAAACACTTTAGCCGAATGGTAACTATTTAGCCGTATGAAGTAAGCCTTGGATTTTTTGCCATAACTTATTGAATACTCAAGAGTTAGGGCTTTTGCTAGCACTGCTAGCACCCCAAGGAGAGCAAAAAACCTAACTTGTTTATTTATAAAGGGTTATGGCAGATTTGCTTCATTCGGCTAAATAGTTACGCCGAATGAAGCAACTCGCTGCTGCCCTGGCGGGAGAGGCTGGGTGAAAGGTGTCATTCCCGCGAAAGCGGGAATCCAGAAAGTAGCTGCAGTCCATGTTGCCTGGTCCCGCTTGCCACACAGGAACACCGGAGCAGCCACAAAGCAGCCTGGACTGCTGCTTCCGCAGCAGTGACACATCGGCCTTCTTCATACGGCTAAAATGTTACCAGGAAAGAAACCACTGGACTGCCACTTTCGTGGGAACGACCCACAGGGGATGTCGAGAGTATGGGCCTTTGGCCCCCACAAGAGGGCGGAGGAGACGTCCGCCCTCCGAGAATTCCCCCACCAATCGGCTGAAGTTACGGAATGAAAAGGCGTTGGTCCCGCTCCCCCGAGGTTTGGCCGGATGAGCGAAAGTTTTGAGCATTATGCTCGGCAGGTTGGCCCACTGATTGAACGAGCCCTCCAAGAGGCGGTAGCGGGGGTGCCGGGCTGCCCGGCCATCCTGCAAGAGGCGATGGAATATGCCCTGTTAGGTCCCGGCAAACGGGTCCGTCCGATGCTGGTGCTTTTAGCGGCTGAAGCCTGTGGGGCTTCCGTGGAAGAGGCCCTCCCGGCTGCCTGTGCCATCGAAATGGTTCATACCTATTCCCTGGTGCATGATGACCTGCCGGCGATAGATAATGATGATTTGCGCCGGGGTCGGCCTACGTGTCACAAGGTGTTTGGGGAGGCAATGGCTATTTTGGCCGGGGATGCCCTGTTAACGTTGGCGTTTGAGACGTTAGCGAAGGGGGTTAGGCCCCCCGAAAGGGCGGCTTTTTGTTGTGCCGTATTGGCGGAAGCGGCTGGGTGGGGAGGTATGGCGGGCGGCCAAGTGGATGATCTGATCGCCCAAAGGCATCCCTCATTACCCCCCAAGGTAATCCCCTCAGACGCATCGTTTGGGATGGAATCCCCTCTATCTTATGATGACCATATCTCCATAAATAGGGGTAGCACTGAATCCCCCCCCCTTTTAGAGGATTCCCAGACGCTTCCTAATGGAGATCGGGCATCCTTTACCTTGTTAGCCTATTTAGAATCCATCCATCGCCGGAAAACTGGGGCGTTGATTTTGGCATCCCTCCGATTGGGGGGATTGGTGGCTGGGGCTTCGGCAGATGAACACCAGATGTTAGCCCGGTACGGAGAAGCGATCGGTCTAGCCTTCCAGATTGTCGACGACCTTCTGGATGTGCGGGGGGATGAGGGCCGGGTAGGCAAACGCCTGCGCAAAGACGCCGTCCAAGGCAAACTGACCTTTCCGGGCCTTTTGGGCCTGGAGGAAAGCCTTCGACGGGCTGAATCGCTGGTGGCCGAAGCGTGCCTGGCCGTTGCACCGATGGGCCAACGGGCCTGCCAATTGCAGGCCCTGGCCCGATATGTCCTGGAAAGGAGCCGGTAAACGATGGAGGAACTATTGCCCAAAATTCGGACGCCGGAGGATCTTCGGCGGCTTTCGCATCAGCGATTGGTCCAGTTGGCGGCCGAGATACGGGAGGTGCTTTGTCGGCTGGCAGCCACCCGAACCACCCATTTCGCCTCCAATTTGGGGGTGGTGGAACTGACGCTGGCCTTGCATACGACGTTCGACTTTCGGCATGACCGGCTTATTTGGGACACCGGCCATCAAATCTACCCGCATAAACTGGTTACCGGGAGATATAATCATTTTTTTACCATACGGACCAAAGGGGGCCTGATGGGCTATCCCAACCCGGCCGAAAGTATTTTCGATCTTTTCATGACCGGCCATGCTGGAACGAGCGTTTCCACGCTGCTGGGGCTGAAATGCGGGGACGACCTTTTGCGACCGGAAAAAGGCCGACACCATGTGGCCGTGGTGGGCGACGGGGCGTTAAGCTGCGGCATCGTCTATGAGGCCCTGAATAATGCCGGCGGGCTGAAAAAGAAATTGATCGTCATCTTGAATGATAATAAAATGTCCATCTGCCCTCGGACCGGCGGCCTGGCGGAGTATCTGGATCGGCTCCGCATGACCCGCTCCTACGCCAATTTTAAGCAGGAACTCTCCCGGTTTCTCCATCGGTTGCCACTGATCGGGGCGCCGGCGGAACGGCTCATCAACCAGATCAAAGAAGCCATCAAAGCAGGCTTGCTGGGCGGCATGTTTTTCGAAGAACTCGGCTTCCATTATCTGGGACCGGTCGATGGGCATAACATTCGGCAATTGCAAAAATACCTGGCCATGAGCCGGGATCAGGATCGCCCGGTCCTGCTCCATGTGGTTACCGAGAAGGGCCATGGCTTTCAGCCGGCAGAGCAGGATCCGACCTCATTCCATACGCCGGCTCCATTCCGGCGGGAAAACGGCACGGAAGTGCGCTTTTGGAAGGTGTCGGCCCGATCTTATACCGAATTGATGCGTGACGCCATCTTGGAGCAGATGCGGCGAAACCGCCGGGTGGTGGCCATCGTAGCGGCTATGTGCCAGGGAAATATGCTCGAACCGGTGCGAGAGGAATTCCCGGATCGGTTTTTCGACGTGGGAATTGGTGAATCCCATGCGGTGGCCTTTGCCGCCGGACTGGCCAAGGCCGGAATGCGGCCCATCGTCGATATCTATAGCACCTTCCTCCAACGAAGCTACGACCAGATATTCCAGGAGGTGGCCCTACAGAATTTGCCGGTCGTGATGACTCTGGATCGGGCCGGGCTGGTCGGGCCGGACGGGCCGACACATCACGGCTGCTTCGACCTGGCGTATCTCCGCCACCTTCCCAACCTGGTTATCATGGCCCCGGGCGATGAGCTGGATGTAGCGCCGATGCTGGACCTCGCCCTCCGGTTAGACGCTCCGACGGCCATTCGTTATCCCAAAGCCACCGCCGAAACGGTTCCCCGGACGCCTGCCCCGATGGAATACGGCAAAGCAGAAGTGCTTTCCTGGGGCACTGATGGGATGATCGTGACCTGTGGGGCGCTACTGCCAGAGTGTGTACGGGCGGCACGTCGGTTACGGGAAGAGGGGCTTTCGGTGGGGGTAATCAACGCCCGCTTCGGCAAACCGCTGGATACGGAGACGATCCTTCGGGCGGTCCAGGAGAGCAGCTTTGTGCTCACGGTAGAAGAAGGCTGTTTGCCGGGTGGCTTCGGCAGTGCTGTCCTGGAGGCGGCCAATGACGCCGGTATCGACGCCCGACGCATCCGACGGCTGGGCATCCCCGACCGCTTCATCGAACACGCCGAGCGCGGCGAGTTGCTGGCCGACTTGGGACTGGATTCGACCGGCATTGTCCGGGCTGCACGGGAAATGGCACACCGAAACCTCCTAAAACCCGCTGAATCGCCTCCCCTAGCCCACCTGACCGGTATAACGCCCAAGTCCGAATCCGCCGCCCACTGAGTGCCCTGCCGTTGTCAACCAATGCCTTTTGTGACCTTACCCCCGGGGCTGGCCTGGACGACCCCCGGGGCTGGCCTGGACGGGTTGGAGTAAGCTCGCCCGCCGCTGTCGGCCCATGCCTTTTCTGACCCCCCAAATGCTTCCTCTTATCTGTTTATCTGTTCTCTCCAGTTTTTCGATTGGTAACAGGAACCTCTGAAAAATCCTGAAAATATAGTGAACCAGGTGGCCTTTTGATTATGTTGCCGGCCTCTGAGGTTGCCGAAGGTACCCCAATGGATTGTATGCTAGCGTTGACAGCAGCTCGATATATGGGGTTTTCGGAAAAATCTCCTGAAATACTTATCTTTTGTCCATGTTGAATTATTCAGAGGTCCCAACATTTTTGCTGAGGGGAACAAATCGCCTCTCCCCTGGTGAGCGAGGCCGGCCTGGCTAAAGGCCAGGCCGGGTGAGGGGGAAAAAGAAGGCGGCCTCTCCACTTATTATTCCCCCTTCGGCCTAACCCTCTCGACGGCCGGGCAAGAGGGACTTCATCGGACACGACAACCGTGCACCTCCATTCGGCTAAAATGTTACCTCGATCGTTTCACTTCACTCCGCCAGAATCTGTTGTCCAGGGAGTTTTTCACCGCACACTTCCCACAGGTCCCATCGCACATAGAGCCGAATGGGTACATACGGCCGTATCTGCCATTGCCAAGTTGCCTGGGCCGGGCCGGTCCTCTGATCGGGGGCCTGGGAGGCAAAGGAGATCGGATCGCCCTGACGAACTGGACCGGTCAGATACAGCCGTCGCTGGCCCGGCGGTTGCCGAAAATAGCAATACTCCAACACCCCTCCTTCCATATCCGGATGGGCCAAAAGGACCGGCGCCGGGGCCGATCCGGTGGCCTCCTCAAACGAACCGAACCAGCCTACCGCCGAAAACCGGCGCAAATACCACGGCAAAGGCCAATATTGATGGTCCGGGAAAAAGACCTGGATGGCCATGCCCCGCCCGTCCGGATGGCAAAGGGCGATCCGTTCCAGGCTGGCTACAAGCCGATCGACTTCCAATGTGGTCGGCGCATAAAGATACGGCTGGCTGGGATCGGCCAAGGCGACGAAACCAGCCCGATAGGCCTGCCAGGCCAGATGGCCACTACTCGCTAGCAAAAGGGCTAGCACCAACGTCTTTTTCAAGAGGATGGCCCGGCTGGGTCGATAGGTTGCCCATTGCCAGAAGGCCGCTCCGCCCAACCCGGCCAACACCACCATGCCATGATAACATCCCAGGGCACACCAGGGCGTTTTGTACGGAATGACCGAATAGATGAACGCATGTATTAAAATATATATTGCCAGGAACCGGGCTAGCAGGATTTGCCGGGGGTTGAACAGTTGGAACCGGTGGCCGGCGCCCGCTGCTAAACCGCCTGCCAAAGCAAACACGAGCACCGCTGCCTCGCTCCACCAATTTCCGCCGGGTTGTTTCCAGGCAAAAAGCACCTGAAAATAGTACCAGATAGGATAGACATGCTGGGCGCCCCGGCCTAGGCCGCCCGCCTGGCGAACATAATGGGCGTAGGTTTTCACGGAATCCAGCAAACCGTCCGGATTTTGCCCCAACGACGAAAACAACCCCGCCCAGACGATTGCCCCCGCTGCCGCCGCCACAACGAAACCCAACAGCAGCCTACCTTTCGGTACTGCCCGGAGCCGGGGCATGGTCAGCCAACCGGCCCCCGCCATCGCCGCCAACGCAATCACCCAGGTCTCTTTGGTGGCATACATGAAGCCTAAACAAATAGCCAGTAGAAGCAACGGGCCTACCGGTAACCGTTCCTTGGGGCGAGCCTTCAGCCGGACCAGCCAATTTCGCACCCCCCACCAACCAACAATCGCCCCCCAACTGAAACCGACCAAAAGCATTTCGGCAATATAATACCGGCTGTAAAAAACCAGGGCGGGGCTAATGGCCGTCAGCCAGGCACCCAAAAGCGTTGCCGGTCGGCCCAGATGGCGCCGCAAACACCAAGGCCCCAAGACCAGCAGCGTCCCCACCACCGCCGGTACCAGACGCAAATGCCAGGCTTCCAGGTCCTTCAACTGTCGGAGCCCAAACGCCCGAACCACCGGCCAACTCAGATACGGCAAACCGGGGCCATGATATTCCTGGGGATCATACCGGTAATGGCCATGCTCCAACAAACGGCCGAACCGAACGGCCTGGACCGCTTCGTCGGCATGCATGGGCCGATTGTCCAGATCCACCAGGCGCAAAACCCCCCCAACCAGCCCGGCCAGGAGCATCCCCGCCGTCCATCCCCACCGGCCCGCTCGACGCCAACCATTGGGCCTCAAACTGCCGAGCGTCGGATCGGCGACGAAAACATTCTCCCCACCAGGCAATGCCGTCACACTTTTTTCACCGTGCTCATCCGGACAGGGCATGGAAGAATTTTTCATCGGCACGGTTCTGAAGATATCCTTCGGTAACATGTTCGCCGACGGGAAACACCCTGGGAGGGAACTGCTTGTCAGGTCCGTGGCTGCCTCTCCCTTGACCGTCGAAAGGCCGGCCGGGCCTGAGGCAACGCCCAAGGCATCGCCGGATGAGGAGGGTCCCGTGGCATTCCTGCGTAAACAGGAATCCAAGAAAAAAATAAAAAATAACTGCGGGTGTCCGGGAATTCCGAGGCGGACAGACACCCAATTCTGCCAGTTCCTCCCTAGAACCGACGCCCCCACCTCCGCCGCCTAATTTGCCCATGTTGGTTTGATATATCTGTTTATTCTGCAAAAACTTAGGTATATCGAATTTCGGACACCCTCAAAGAACTGGATTCCCACGGGAATGACTTACAAGGGGAATAAAGCGGAATCAGATGGGGCATCTACCTTCTTTTCTTCCACTCCCTCTACCCTCTCCCGCCTGGGGAGAGGGAAAAGCACCCCCTCATTCGAGTAAAATATTACTTTGACTGTATCGACCGGCTGCAATGCCCACAATCTGTGGTGTTCGAGCGGATTCCTAACCCCGTAACATTCTAAATAAGTCCACAAAAAACCGGAAGTGGTTGGCCTACTGGCACCTCCGAAACCGAAGGTATTTCGCACCCTTGAACACTTTCGCGCAATTATGTGGACCTATTTAGCCGAATGTAAGGGGTGTTGTGTCATTCCTGCGTAAGCAGGAATCCAGGTACCTTCTGCCACCCAAATCCCCCTCACCCGGCCTGCCCTTCGGCCAGGCCGGCCTCTCGACGGCCAAGGGAGAGGCGAGTTGTTTCATTCGGCTAAAATGTTAACTAACCTCTACAACTGGTAGTGGCCGGTTCCAGTAGATACAGTCAAATTACTAAAATCCAAACAAGTCATTTTAGAAAAACCCGGACGGGAGAGCAATTGGGCCGGGAACGTTCTGAGACCAGCCCCTCCCAGGGACCGGCTCTCAGAGGCTCTCCCGAAATCGCTAAATCTGGGTGTTGGCAACCAACTGAAGTTCCCCATTCAGTTGCTAAAACCCTACAAAAACAGGGGTTTTCCGAGATCCTCTGGCTTCAGGCCGGAACCGCTCGGATAGGAGAAAATGGATTTTCGGGACAGCCTCTCAGAGCGGAGGTGGCTGTGGGATTCGGACAAAGGCAAATCTGCGGGTTATCGCTTCTCTTGGTGTTGGTAGTCGGCGGTGCGGATCGTGGTAATGGTTTTACCGTCCTGAAGCACCATGTGCTGCTCGATCTTAGGCCCTTTGACGTAGAAACCGTTTTGCGGCAGGCGCCACCGCTTGCCGTCGGCCTGAAGCTCATAAGGCTTCTGGCCGAAGTTCACGACCACCACGGTGCCGTCGGAAAAGACCGTTTTTTGAACATCTCGGTCCGGCGTCAGGAACTGATGGCTGAGCATTTCCGTACCGGCGATCACTTCATGCAGGATACAGGTATTCCGATAGGTACGGAGGAACACATCTCGGTTTTTATGCCAGGAGCCTTTTTTCTGATCGGCCCAAAGCATCGGGATCGTGCCGTAGAGGATGTTGAAAGCGTCTTTTTTCGGGGTAACTTCGGGGGCGGCCTGGAGGAGAAAATCGTTCGAATCGCCCCAGTACCAGGTGGTTACGACGCAATCGTGGAAGACCAGTTCCCAGAGGGGCACTCGCCAGCGATGGCCAATGCCCCAGGTTTCGTATCCATCCCAGCCTCCTATCTTGCCGCCCCAGGGGCTGGTGAAGGTTTCGTCTTTTGTTTTGGGCTGGATGAGGTGCCCGGCAGGCCAGGAGTAATAGCCGCCGCTCATCATGCCCTCGAAATAATCGGCATGGGGTACCGCCCACCAGATGCCATGTTCACCGCCGACGACCAACTTCAAACTGCGGACATAGGCCAAAAGCTCCTGGCCGCACTGACGCTTTTGCGTGCGGGTAAGCCGGTGGGCCGGATCGTAACATTCGTATAGGTCTTCGGCGGTGGTGACGTCGATGAATCGGCCCAGAAACGGATACTCCGCCAGGATTTTCGGAATGTCCTTTTTGGCCGTCCGAAGCCACAGGGCCGGACACCGCTTCATGTACTGTGTCTTTTTATCGAAGGTGAGCCAAGCCTTCATCCGCTCGCCGTTGGCCTGCAGGACCACGCTCTGCGGGATCAGGTCGTGGCGGCGATCGATTTTGTCTTCGCTATCCACAGGAAGAACATCTGTATAGTTATCGTATTCGCTCGTCAGATACCCCAACTGGTGGATTTGTCGCATTTGGTCCGCAGGGACACGGACGTTTATCAGCATCCGGCGCACGCCTGCCTGGTGGGCCTCCTGGGCAAACCGCAGTCCTCCGCCGCCCCAAACATCCGGCGCCCCAAAAAGCCGACGTAACTCCGGATTGGCTTTGAGCTTCTCCGAAAACGGTACGATCAGGCCCCGGCTGGCCGCATAGGCTCGGTACCGTTTGGCCAGCGCCACATAACCGCCTTGCTCCACGAAACAAAACAGGATTTTTCTCGGATAGCTGAACTGGCCCATGCTCGGATGCCACCAAACTTGCGGCGCCCAGACGCTGAGCCCTTGATGGGCATATTTTTTCAGCTCAACCTGGCCGTCGTCGCTGGTTTCAAACAGGATCATGTAGCCCCGGCCGGTTTTCAGGTCGCACAGGCCGATCCAGGGCATATCCAATCGCGACATGGAAAACCATCGGCGGGGGAGATTTTCCCGGCGTACAGGATACAAATGTCCGTTAGAATAGTCGGCTACGGCAATCACCCCCTCCTCCACCACACACAAAAGCGGGTCCCAAAATCGGCTATTGGGCATCAGAACAGAGCGGTCCGGCATATCCACTTCCACGGTCAGCTCGGCCTGATCGAACGGCAGCCGAAGCGTTACGACCGCCCAGTGCCACCGGTTGTCCTTCCAAAAAAGCGGCATCTCCCAGCGGAGAGATCCCTGTTTTTCGTCGGCGGAAATCTTTCGGAGCCGATCTTCGGACGACTTCCACTCCGGGACCGAGGGCCAAACATGCCCAATCCGCTTATCCAGCACCTGCCAAGAGCCCGTCTTCGGATCGACGGACACTTTGAGGAAGCTGTTTTCCAGATGCCACTTTCCGGCTTGCTGGAAGACATGGGTGGGCGGCAGCGACGGCGGTTGGGCCGCCCAGGCCGTCGGCCCAACCAGCCCTACCATCCCACTCATGCCCAACCCCATCATGGTCAGACCCACCACGCACCCAATCCATCGGCCCCATTTCGCTGCTGGTTTCGCCGTTACCCATCGCATGGTAAACTCCTTTCACGGAAAAAGGGACTACTTTAGCCGAATGAAGCAACTGGGCTCACCCCTGGTGGGAGAGGCAGGTCAGAGCCGCGACCGCCAGGGAGCGGCACGCTGGCCGGGTGAGGGGGCCAAGTGTCATTCCTGCGCAAGCAGGAATCCAGGCCCCCTTGGTAGCCCCGCCCCCTGGCTCATTCCTGCACAAGTAGGAACCCAGAAAAAACTGGTTTCCCGCTTTCGCTGGAATGACACCCGAATGGACTGCCGCTTTCGCAGGCATGACACGGAAAAATCCCAACCCCTGTCTCATTCCTGCGCAAGCAGGAATCCAGGGCTCTTTGGGCGGCTTGCCCCTGGGGCAATCCTGTCTGGGAGAAAGACGCCATGACAATTGGATAGGTGGGTATATTTTGGAGGGCTCCGAAGTGAACGCTTACCGGCTTATTTTACCAGATATACGGGAATATAGCCGACAGGCAATGGCCGGGTCAAGATAGGGTTGCCCATCAGGTCCAGGGCGGCAAAGCCTTCGGGCGGCGTGATGGTTTTTTCTCCGCGGCGGCTCCAGAGGATCACCACCTGTTTGTCGGCGGAACGGAATTGGAAGGCCTGAAGATCGGCAGGTTCTGCCCATTTTTGTATAAATGTGAACTCTTGGCCAAGCAACCGGGACAATACCGCCTGGGCCGCATACATTTTCCTGGGCTGGCCGCCGTACTCGAAGAAGACATTGCCGGCCGACGATTCGTTCCAGGCCCCACAGGTGCCGGCATGGTAGAAGATTTTTCGCACCCCGGCCGAGCCGAGGATGGCGGCAAATTTCACGAGATCGGCGGCGGCCCGGAGTTCATTGGGCCGCTGCGATCGGTTCATGGTCGCATCGCCAGCCCGTGGCGGCAGCACCGCCGGGTCGTCGTCCGCGTAAATGCCCAGTTCGGTCATCCAGATCGGCTTGGCCTGGCCCCGGGCCTGCATCTGCTGCCAGCACTCTTGGTAGGGCTTTTCATACGCATCCGGCGGCCCGGCATGGGGATACATGTGCAGGTCCATACAATCGCACCAGTGCAAACCGTCCTGGTCGATAAACTCCCGAACAAAGCGTGCTTCCGGCCCCGCACCGATGCCGCCAACAACCAGGCAGTTCGGATCGACCGCTTTGGCGGCCTGATAGGCGGTCCGCAGCATCTCGACGTAGTCGGCCGTGGTGTACCCGAAAGAAGCAGGCAGGGCGTAGCTTGTATATAAAGGTTCATTTAGAATTTCGATGGCAGTAATGCGACCCTGATAATGGCGAACCGTCTGGCGTACATACTCGGTAAACAGTTCCATACGGCGGGGTTTCATGGCCACCAGCGTCCGGCGGAAAAGATAATCCTGTCCCTGGGGCTGGGCGCGCACCTTTTCCGGATTCACGTCGGTAGCCCAGGGGGCGGTGGGGAACGGCAAAAGGACCAGCACCCGGCCGCCTGCGTGGAGCACCCGCAGGATTTGCCCATCGGGGATGGAAAAATCAAACGGCTCCCCTGCTGCCGGCTGCACCAGACGCCACTGGCAGGACCAATCCCGCCACCAGCACAGACCTGCCTGCTGGCCAAGCCGAAGCAAAAACTCCCAACTGAACGCATGATTCATGCCGAACGCGCTATCCTGGCCCGCTGGGTATGGCTGGATGACCGCACAACGGAGGGCCTGTTCTGGGCCATCCGCCGGGCGCCATCGGATGCGGAAGAATCCCTGTCGGCCGGCCAACAGGCCGGTCCATTCCTTTTGGACGGCTTGGCCCGCTGGCAGAGAAATTTTTACCTGTTCCTGCCAGACCGGCTGATCCAGGTAGTCGGCAATCGTCAGTTGGCCGGTGAGCAGGGCGTCTTGACGACCGTCGTTATAAGCCCGAAGGCCGAAGGCCAATCCGGCCGCCGGATCGGTAAAGATATTGCCGATCCGGTCGGTTTCCACGGCACTCTCTAGCCCTTGGCGGGGTTGGTAATCCGGGGCTTTTGTGTCCGGTTGGCCAGCCGACGGACGGGCTGGGGCAGAAATTGGTCGAACTTGCACGGCATCGATCCAGAGGATACCGCCGGGATGTTGACTCCGACGAAGATCAATTCCCACCCCAGCCCAGAAGAAGGGCCGCTGGGCAGTGAAGGAATATTCTACTTTTGTCCATCTTCCGGCGCCGGTAAATGGTTGGGAGAACGTCGGCCCGTCGGCATGCCGGATGAGCACCAGTCCGGGCAGGCCCTCCGGCTCGCTCCGCACATAGGCGGAAAAGCGATATTGTTTGCCGACCTCGGCCGGTACCCAGCCTTCATGGGCCAGTACCAAACACCGCAGCGGCGCAGCCGACGGATCGAAATAGTCGAAATAGCTAATCGGCAAACTGTCCGAGCGGAGCGAAAGGCGCCAGGAGTGCTGGCCGTGGTAGGCCTGGCGCCGATCGAGCTGGCCGAGCCGCTCAAACAACGCCCCACCCCAGGAGGGCACATCCGGAGCAAAACACCCCCAGCCGGCCCCCCCGCACTCAAAACTGCTATTCGGCAAGATATTGCCCCCCTCCTGAGGCCAGGCAAGCAGCGGTTGCCGCTGGCGCCGGAACTCTTTGAGCGGCGTGATTTCCACGTCGTCCAGGTAGAGCGTGCCCGTGCCGGTGAACCAGATTTGCAGTCGGCTATCCTCGGCCCGAAGGTTTTGCTGGCCCTGGAAGAAAAAGGTGAACTCTTCCCAGCGGTCGGACGGGCAGAAGGATTCCTCCAGGCCTGCCGAGGCCCACTGCCGGCGGTTGACCAGACTGAGGGAGACAGCACCGGCTTCGAAGTCTTCGGCCCTGGCCCAAAGCCGGACCTGATACCATTGGCCCCGCTGGACGGCCACCCGGTCATACTGGGCGAGCATGGCATGGCTATCGGGAAAGCCGGGTTCAAACTGGGTGCATTGGAGGCGGGCCACCTTGCCCCGCTGAGGATCGGCAAACTGGGTGAGTTTTTGCACGACGCCTCTTCGTCCGGCTGTTGCCCAGTCGTCCGGCACGCCGTCGCCGTCTCGGTCCTGGTCAAACGAGCCGTTGAAAACGCCCTGGAAGCCCGGAGTTTGGCCGGCAGGTTCGGCGGCCCGGAGCGGAGAACTCTCCCTTTTGCCAGCCTTGCTCATTTCCGGACGAGAAATTCGGCCAGGAGGTTGAGCGGCCCGGAGTAGAAAAGCCACTTTTTGGCCGGCCACGCCCATTTCCGGGCGAGGAGTTCGGGCAGCAGGTTCAGCGGCCAGGAGCGCTGAAGTCCCCCCTTTGCCAGCCTCAGCTATTTCCAGGCAGGGTGTTTGGGGGGCAGGTTCGTCGGCCAGGAGGATAGAAGCATTTTTACACCATACATCAACCCCTAGCATCCCGAAAACCGAGAGCATCCCGGAAAACGAAAGGCATAAAACCATCCCCCGGAGGAAAACGGATTTCATGCGCGGGC
>Ga0197142_1003365_pt1 | contig 13449 bp, 9 predicted proteins | sample GBS60_MetaG_FD_148614 | JGI IMG/M metagenome (GOLD analysis project Ga0197142, IMG submission 148614) | Sediment microbial communities from Great Boiling Springs, Gerlach, Nevada, United States - GBS 60_MetaG | ecosystem: Environmental > Aquatic > Thermal springs > Hot (42-90C) > Sediment... | reverse complement strand
TCCGACAGGAGGGTCAATGGCGGATCGAGCAAATGCCGCCGGGGGCGTTTTGGGATTGGAGTTGGTATCGGCCTACTCCCGTTCCTGCACCTCCTGCCGAGTGAGGAGGCCACTATGCCCGTCCTGCGCCGCCTTTACTTTTATGCCGTCACCTTTATTGCCCTGGAAGTGGTCTTATGGGGGGTGATCGGTCTTTTGCGCCATGGGCTGGTGCCGCCCCTGGGGGCGGGCGGTGATGTGCTGGCGCGCGGTCTGGCGTTGACCCTGGTCGGGACCCCTGTGTTTGCCTTCCATTGGTATTGGGTTCAGCGTCTTGCGACGGCGGCCGAAGAGCGCGCTTCCGGTCTGCGCGCACTCTTTTTGTACGGCGCGTTGTTCGCCACCCTTGTTCCTGTCGCCCAAAACACCCTGGCCCTGGTGCGCCGGATGGTCTTTCTCGGGCTAGGACTGACGGTAACGCCGACCTTTGGCGAGGGCGGTGTGAGCGATCAGGGGGTGGCCATTGCGGTGAACCTGGTGGCGAGTGCTTATTTCGCGCGTGTCCTTCGGGATGAGTGGGCGAGCCTTGCGGAGCGATCGTCCCTGACCGAGATCCGTCGTCTCTATCGTCTGTTGTGGTTGCTCTACAGCCTGGTCCTGGTGGTCTTTGGCGTCCAGCAACTGCTCCGCTTTGTGTTGCATATGCCCGGCCCTGGGTCAGGGATTGCCGACCGCTACTGGCTGGGAAACGGTCTGGCCCTGCTCCTGGTCGGCTTGCCTGTCGGCCTCTGGGCCTGGTTAACCCTCCAGGCCGCGCGCGCTCGGCCCGAAGAGCGCGCCTCGCTTCTGCGGATAGGGACCCTTTTTCTGCTGACCCTGGCGGGAATGGGAACGGTGCTGATCACAGGTGGTCGTATTCTGGCCGTGTCGTTGTTCTGGGGCTTGGGTGGGGCCATGACCGCAGGCGAATGGCTGACAGGCATCGCCCCGGCGCTGGCCCTGGCCCTGCCTATGGCCGTGGTGTGGGCTTACTATGGTCGCTGGTTGCGGCAGGATCTGGTGGCCTTGGGCGATGAAGAGCGTCGGGATGAGCTGCAACGCCTCTACGGCTATCTTCTGGCCCTGGCGGGGTTGGTCACCACGGTTATCGGTATTTCGTTGCTGCTGGCGTTTCTCGTCGATGGGGTCGTGGGCCTTCTGCTGTGGGACGACGAGCTGCGGAAGCGCCTGGCGACGGCGTTGGCCACCCTGGCCGTGGGCTTTCCCCTTTGGTTGCGTCACTGGCCGGGTTTGCAGGCTCAGGCCCGCCGTCGCGACGAGGTCGGGGAGTTGACCCGGCGCTCGTTGGTGCGCAAGGTCTATTTGTATCTGGTTGTGTTTGTCGCCGTTATCGGCGGCATGATGGCTGCCGTGATCGTCCTGTTTCGCCTGTTGCAGGCCCTCTTGGGGGTCCAGTCCCTGGACCTGCGGGCGTTTCTCAACGGGTTACAGGTGCTTTTCCTCTTGATCGTGGTCCTGGCGTATCATTTTCTGGCCCTGCGGGCCGATGGAGCCGAGACCGCGCGTGTCCTGAGCGAACGCCGGCGGCAGTTTCGCACCCTGGCCTTCGTGGCCGACGGCAGCGATTTCGGCGAGGCCTTACAGGCGGCCGTGCGAAAACAGGCCGCAGGCCTGGAATTGACGGTGCTCCCGGCCGGTGCCGTCCCTCCCCCGGAGCTCATGGCGGCACAGGCGGTGGTCTTGCCGTTGGACATCGCCCTGGAGCCCCCGGAATCGTTGCGGGCCTTCCTGGCCACCTTTGCCGGTCCGCTTATCGTCGTCCCGTTGGCTCATCCGCGGCTGCTATGGCCGCGGAGTGAGCCGCCGGTAGAAGGAGCGGCAGCGCTCTTGCGCTCATTGAGTGAGGGCAAACCGGTGCTTATGCCCTCGGGGCAAAGGCCGAGCTGGAGGGTGGTCGTTTATGTCCTGGCGGCTTTGTTGGCTCTGCAGGTGCTGGCCCTGTTCATGTTCCTGGGACTGGTGTTGGTAGCGGGTCTTGATTAGCAGGTGGTCTTCATCGGTTCCGCAAGTATGCTTGAACCCCGGTGCAGGCGAACGGCTCACGTTTCGGCCGCCGAGCGCAGCGGGGGTCGGCCTGCGCGCATGGTGCGACCCGTTCGCGCAAATCGACCCCTTTCCGGTTCGGGAGGGACAGGGTGGTGGGTGACCGCCGCCCTGTCCATAAACTTAGACAAGCGGTGGAAGTTTATACAATGACTGACGCTGGACTGCCCGTTCCCACAAAACAAGCAATTCCGTTTGATGCTGGGATGCCCACTCCACAACAAGCCCTAGCACGCGAGGCGGGAGACGACCCCCCAATGACAACAAGCGTCTGAATATCGATCAAGGCTTCGTGCTCACCGTACTCTACGTGAATATGAGCGGTAGATGATCTTCAAAGTACATCTTGATGATGATGCCTAAGAATCGGCTGATATCAGGCATGTTGAACACTCAACTCGCGTAGCTTGGGAAAGAGGTCTTCGGGTTTTTTACCAGTTATTTTGAGATAGATTGCGTCTGGACAGATATCAATTTCCTCGCCCCAGGCAATCTCACCGCTCGAGCCAATATGGACCTTCTGAAATTCTCGGTAGTCATTCCAGAGCGCAAAAACACCTTGACCGGCAAGATGGGATAAATCAACAATTCCTTCGACACCGTCTGAAAACGTTACCCAGAGTCGATAGTTCTCAAGCGCTTTGACTTGTATGGGTCTAGGTATAGGTCATCTCCGCATCATCACGTGTCTGCAGGAAGTGCGCACCTGGCATCGGACCGGACGACTCGCCGAAATCGACGGTCCAACCCGTAGCCGAAACCGGACTGCGATCGGGGCTTTCCTCGCCGGCCGCCACCTCCGTTGGCAGCAAGCGTATTGCTAAGGGGCCACTTTGTCAAACACAGGCGCTGGAGGATACCGGCGGTTGAACGGAATGCACTTCGGCCGCCGAGCGCGGCGAGGTCGGCTTGTGCGCATGGGGCGAATCGACGCTCGCATGTACCCCTTGCTCAGGCCAGGCGCTTATGGAGACCCGGCGGAGCTTCGGCCTGGTGCTTTGCCCGGCTCCTGACCGGGGGCCTTCAATCTTGCAAAACCTGTTTGGGGCGCGGTGAAAGTGTCTCCGGCCCATAGCGGCGGACAATCAGGATGAACGCCAGGATGACCGCCGCCGTGAGTGCCGCGGCCACCGCGCCTTCGCTGCCTGCCACCACCGCATTGTAGCCGCCGTGCCACAGGATGGTCGCCAGCAGGCTGCCGCCGGTGCTGTTGTAGAGCCAGGTCAGCAGCATAGATCCGGCCACAATGCCGACCACGAACGCCGGCACGGAAAAGAGCGAGAGTTCGTAGTTGTAGAAGAACGCCGGGGCGTGCCAGCCCGCCCACAGCAGACCCAAAATGAACGAGGCATCGCGTGCGCTGTAACGCGCCTGCAAACGCGGCAGGGCAAAGCCGCGCCAGCCGGTCTCTTCTCCCAGCCCGGAGATGAGAATCCAGGCCAGCCAGCCGCTCAGTCCGTTCAGCCCGGGCCACTCGGCCACCTGACCGAAGCCGCCCGCCGCCTGCCAGGTTCCCGTCAGCAGGCGCATGACCAGGACCACCGCGCCGAAGAGCGCCGCCGGACTGAACGCCGCCACCGCCAGCCAGCCCCAGCCGATGCGCCAGCGCGTCATGCGGCTCAGCAATTCGCGCACGCCGACGCCGCCGCGCGTCCAGGCGGTGACGATGAAGGCCGCCAACAACGGCCCATAGCCCGCCGCCAGATGGAGCCAGCCCGGAACGCCGCTGAGCAATCCCTGCCCTTGCAGCGCCAGGGGGACGTAGGCGCACCAACTGAAGGCATACGCCAGAAAAAAGTACACCGCCGTTGTTCTGCTCATGGGTCATTTCCTGCCCAACCACAGCGCCGCCACCGACAGCACCAACAACGGGATATGCATCACCCCCAGCCACAGGGTGTCCGGGTTGGCCCAGGCGCTCAGGTTGAACAGGCCGTAGAGCAGGCCGTTGAAGGCCGTCACCCGCAGCGCGAAGCGGTTCACATGGGGATAGGCCAGGATGAGCAGGAAGAGCAGCACCGGCGTCATAAAACAGTAGGCCAGGCCGTAGTCCGGCGAGATGAGCAGCAATGCCGGGGCGAAGTTGGGCACGACGCGGCCGCCCTCGAAGCCCAGCGGCGACCAGAACACGAGCACGGCGAACGGCAGCAGCAGCCAACGTCCGCGCGGGGCCGCGCGCAGGTCGAGCCGCAGGCCGTCCCGCCAGGCCACCCACAGCCACAGCAGGCCAAGCAAGACATCGGCGATCAGCGCGCCGGTGTGAACGGCGAAGCCATAGGAGGGCGTTTGGGCGCGGGTTTGCGCAAAGGCAATCACCAGATAGTTCAGGCCAAAGTACGCCGCAGCGGCGCGCCCGCCCGCTTGCGGATTCCAGACCGCCAGGGCAATTACCGCCAGCGTAGCGACGTGAAACACCCAGCCCCATGCCGCGTAGGGCAGAGCGGCGCGGCTGATGATCTCGAAGATGACCTGCTGCGTATGGCGGGGATCGTACGGGACCTCGGTGCGCAGCGGCAGAAAGGCGATGACGATGAGCAACAGGTAGACCAGGGGGTAGAACCATCTATGCGAGGTCAGGCTTTTCATGCAGACCTCCGGTGCGGCGCATGGGCTGGAGCTTGAGGTAGGTCAACGACCGCCACAGCCACTCGGCCGGGCCGTACTGGAAGCGTTGCATCCACCAGCGGCTGAACGGGATTTGCAGCAGGTAGATGACGATGGTCAGCCCGATGCCCGCGGCATGGCCCACCTTACCGAACAGGCCCAACCCGTAGCTGTAGAACAGCAGGGTGCAGATGACCGATTGCAGCAGGTAGTTGGTGAGCGCCATCTGCCCCATCGGCGCCAGGACCTTGAGCCGCCGACCCCAGGCCGGCCTTTCGGCCAACAGCACCAGGGCCGAGAGGTAGGCCAGGCTGAGCAGCGGCGCGCCGATGCCCTGGGCCACGGTCGCCAGCACCAGATCCCAGGTGGGCTCGAAGCGCGGGAAGTTCATGATCAATGTGGCGTAGAGGGCGTTGCCGGGGATGCCGATCAACAGCCCCCAGGTCAACAGCTTGCGGAACAAGGGGCGGTGGGCAGCCACATCCTGGAAGATCTGCCGCTTGCCGAAGTAGAGGCCGACCAGGAACATCGCCAGCACGTTGAAGCCCAATGCCCAGAATGAGATCAAGCCCAGGGACGAGTAGTCGTAGATGCGTTGGCCGGTGATCTCGGCGAAACTCCCGCTCGCGTAGACCCGATAGGCGCGCTCAAGGTCGGCGAGGTAGCCGGCTTCGGCCTGGGCAAAAGCCTGGTCAATCTGCGCCGCGCCTTCAGGCACCATGCGGCCCAGGGCCACCAACGCAGTGGAGCCGATGGTGAACAGGAGCGGGATGGCCAGCAAGATGACCGCCCAGATCAGCAAGGTGCGCGGCCGGGCCTTGCGGAACAGCAGGAGCAGGAAGCCGAGCAACGCGTACATGATCAGGATGTCGCCCATCCAAATCAGGAAAGCGTGGATGATTCCGATGCCCAATAGGACGAGCAGGCGCCGCAGGTAGAGGGGCACGAAACGCCCTCCGCGACCTTCGATGCGCCCCATCAGCAGGGTCAGCCCCAGGCCGAACAGCAGCGAGAACAGGGCGTAGAACTTGCCCTCGCCCAGGAAGTGGATCAACCACTTGGCGCCACGATCGAACCAGGGCGCGGCCGGATCGGCCGGGAAGAGGATGGTCTGAAAGGGGCGGTTGAAAAGCGGCATGTTGACCAGCAGGATGCCGAACAGCGCGAAGCCGCGCAGGATGTCCAGGATCTGGATACGCTCCGCCTGCGGGACGGGAGCAAGGGTGGAAATGGGCGTGCGCATGGTGTTCTTCTGTCTTTGGAAAAAAACGGCATCGGTTCGTGTTATGGCTTCCCGGCCTTCGGCGACTTCTGATACGCCTTCCAGCCGGGACACCCGGTGGTGTGCCGGCGCCACAGCCGCGCCGGCCACGCATTCGGTTTTGCTTCCGCCCCCCTGCGAATGGGGCAGTTCTCACAGGGATGTTAAGGCATAGCGACCTCCTACGGTCTGTTGCAGAAACGTGAGGATGACCCGGTTGGTAAATTCCGGGTTGTCTTGGTTGGCATTGTGCGCGGCGTCGGGGATGACCCGGTAGGTCGCCGTTTTTTCCTGCCGGGCCCACTGCGGCATGTCGCGGCGGATGGTACCGGCCCGATCGTACTCGCCGTGAAGGAGCAACAAGGGTACATCGAAAGACAACGCCGGATCGCCCTTCTCGTTAATGGCCAGGGAGACCGCCCGCCAGATGGTCACGAAATCGGCCTTGGGGATCTGTCGTGCGGCCTGGAGCATGTAGGCCTGCACCTCCGGCCGCTGGCCATGCATACGGGCGATGGTCTGCGTGAAGTGGCGGTAGGGCCAAAGCCGGAACAGAGGCACCGAGGCTTTCAGCGCCCCGATTTCCCACCGGCTGTACGCTTTGGGAATCGGGGTCGTGCCGATCAGGATCAGCGCGGCCACGCGCTCCGGCGCCAGCCGGTAGATGTGTTGGGCGATGTAGCCGCCCAACGACTGGCCACAAAGAACGGCCTGATCCACGCCCTGGGCAGCGAAGATGGCCAGCATGTCCTCGGCACAACCCTCTACGGAAAAGCCTGCGCCGAGGGGCCGCGACTTGCCGTGTCCACGGGCATCCCAGACCAGGACGCGGTAGCGGGGCGCGAAGGCCTCGACCTGGGCGTTGAACATGCGGTGGTCCATGGTCGCGCCGTGCAGGAAGACGAGCCATGGTCGTCCCTCGGCGCCGCCCACCCAGTAGTGGAGCGGGCAGCCCGCTCGCAGCAGGGTGTGTTCGCGCAGAAGGGCGGGGGTGCTCAGGAAATCGGTCATGCTGGCTCCTATGATGCCGTGCTCAGGGTACGCTTCGTAGGGGATGACCCGCCTCCGGCCATCATTCGGGCTTCAATAATCCCAGCTCGCGGGCGCGCAGGGCGGCCTGTGTCCGATCTTTCACGCCCAGCTTGTCCAGGATGGTCGAGACGTAGTTCTTGACCGTGCCTTCGGCCAGGAAGAGCTGGCTGGCGATTTGACGGTTGCTGGCGCCCGCCGCCAGGAGACGCAGGATCTCCTGCTCGCGCTCGGACAGCGGTTCGGGAAGCTGTTCGTTGACCGGCCGGGCCGGCTCCGCCAGGCGCGCAAACTCGGCCAGCACCTTGCGCGCCACCGACGGCTCGATCAGCGCGCCGCCGCCCGCGACTTTGCGGATGGCCTCGGCCAGCTCGTGGCCTGAAACATCCTTGAGCAGGTAGCCCAGCGCGCCGGCACGCAGCCCGTCGAAGACGTATGCATCGTCATCGAAGGTCGTCAAGATAATCACGCGCGCGTCGGGCCAGCGCTTCCGCAGGCGCCGCGTGGCCTCGACGCCGTCCAGGCGGGGCATGCGGATGTCCATCAGTACCACATCGGGCCGATGCGCAGCGTACTGGTCGAGCGCCGCCTGGCCGTCTTCCGCCTCGGCCACCACTGCGAAGTCGCTCTCCAGACTCAACAGCGTGCGCAGACCCTCACGCAAGATGCGCTGGTCATCCACGATCAAGATGCGGATCGGCGCCATTTCTCACATCCTCTCTCTGAATCGGCAGTTGGATCGTCAGCATCGCGCCGCCGCCGGGTCGGTCGGCCAGGACGACGGTGCCGTTCAGTTGGGCCGCGCGCTCGCGCAGGCCGCGCAGGCCGAAGCCGTCCCCCGACGAACCGGCCGCCAGGCCGCGGCCGTCATCGCTCACGTGCAGCGCCAGCCGGTCGGCCGAGCACTCCAGACGTAGCCAGGCCTGCCGCGCCGCAGCATGACGCTGGATGTTCGTCAGCCCTTCCTGCGCGGTGCGGTAGAGGGCCAGGCGTTGGGCAGGGGTCATCTCGCACGGTGTTTCGGGCAGCTCCAGGTGGACAACCAGGCCGGTCGCTTCCTGGAAGCCGGCAGCCAGGCGGCGGAGTGCCTGCGGCAGCGAGAGTTCGACCTCGACCGGCTCGCGCAGCCGGCCGACCGTCCGGCGCAGGTCTTGCAGTGCCTCGCGCACCTGCTGGCGGCCGGCGCCGATCAGCGCGGCAGCTCGTTCAGGCTCCTGGAGCGCCAGACGCTCGGCCACATCCAGTTGGACGGCCGCGGCCGTCAGCCGGTGGCCGATGGTGTCGTGCATCTCCCGCGCCAGCCGGTTGCGCTCCTCGATGGCGGCCAGCGTCTCTATCTGCGCGGCGTAGGCCTGGAGCTGGCGGTTTTTGGCCTGCAGTTCGCTCAGAAGCAGGTCGTTACGGCGTTGGGCCAACCGCGCCTGGGTCAGCGCATTGGTGACAACACCGAAGAACAGGTAGCCGCCGGTGTAGATCGCCATCGCCTGCAGCCCGCCGCCCAGTCCTTCCTGCTCGAAGAAGAACCAACCGGTGAGAAGGACAAAGCCGGCCAGCCACAGCAGTCCCCGACGCAGCGGATTGTAGAGCATCACCGTCACGCTGAGGATGAAGAACAGGAAGATCAGCGGAAACGTGACTCCCGTGGTCTCGATCAGCGCAACCACCAGCCCGGTTTGCGCGGCGACGATCAGGTTGGCCTGACGCCGGCCGCCGGGAGAGGGCTGCCAATTTTCCGTAAGTTCACAACTCTCTCCGTAGGCCGGCAGGCGGCTGTGCAGCAAGCCGAAGCCCACCAACAGGCTCAGGGCGAGCCAGCGCAACAGGATACGGTCGATCTGCCACAAGCCGGCGGCCGTGATGCCCGCCAGGGTGAGATAAGCGACGAGTGATAACCGGTCGGGACGGGAGAAGCGCTGCATAGGCGTACTGTATCCCCTGTCACTATGTACGTGCCGGGCACTTGCGAAGTGCCCGGCACGTGCTGAATTTCCATTCCCCTACGCCTGCACAGGTGCCGGGACCTCGGCGGGCGCTTGCGGCCTCGGTCGGCGCTCGAAGATGACCAGGGCGATGGCGCCCAGGCCGGCCAGGACGACCAGGAATTGGAGCAGGCCACCGGCCACCGGCACCGCAATGAGCAGGCCCAGGATGAACAGGCCGATCAGCAGCGGCGCATAGAGCTTGCTGTTCCACTCCGGCCGGATGCGGCCCACGATCCAGCGGCCGCCCAGATAGGCGACGATCGCCTGGCACAGATAGTTCACGATGAACAGGATGGCGAAGAGGGCCAGTCCCAGGGCGGGCAACCCGGCCAGCAGGCTCAGCCACGTCAAGGCCCCCAGGCTCAACAGGCTGAAGACCACGGCAACCACGATTACCACGCCGAGCGCCACCAACCAGCCAAGCGGCGCTGCAATCAGGCCGATCAGGCCGATCCCCAGGCTGGGCAGCGGCCGGGCGAGCAGCTTCTCGGTCGGGACGGTGATCCAGCGGGGTGCCAGCCAGGCGATGAGCAGGCCGACCAGGAGCAGGGCGATCAGGCGACGCAGCACGCCGAACACGTAGGACGAGGCGCTCTGCCGCCGCGCCAGTTCCCGGGATAGCTGTTCATCCTGGGGCGGCAGGGTGTGTGTGACCTGCGCCGAAACACGATTGGCATCCGCGACTGCTTCCGGGCTGACATACTCCAGGCTGCCGGCTACACGGGCTTCCGGGCCAAAGGTCAGACCGGGCGGGACGTTCGGCATCGCCGGTATGTTCGGGCCATAGTACATGCTGCCGGGCGAGTAACCGCTGTCCGCGGCGGCAACGGCAACCTTGGCATGGCGTCCGACCGTGCCCTCCAGGCGCAGGCGGCCGGTCCCGGCCAGCAGATCCCTGGTGATCTGGCCGGACACCAGGCCCTGGCCGGCGCCGATGACGAGCGAACCGCCGATCTGACTGCCGCCCTGGCTCTCCACGCTGGCGCCCGTCGTGTAGGCATTGTGCCCGATCCGGGCGTCAGATCCAATGGTGACCACGGCGCCGGCGGCAAAGACATCATAGCCGACTTCGCCGTTCACGGTGACACCCGCACCGGCCGCAACCAGGTTGCCGGTGACTTTGCCGTTGACGATGACGATTCGGCCTGCTGCGATCAGGTCACCGTTGACCGTGCCATCCACGGTCACGGTCTCCCCGGCCACGAACAGATCATCGTTGATGACCTCATCCTTGCCGATCACCACCTGTTCGCCACTGCGGCCATCGAAAGCTGCCGCCGTCGGGACGAAGATGAACAGGGCCAGGACGAACAGGGTCAGCAGGTTCAGGATACGAGTTTTGCGCTTCATGTTGACCTCCGAGACATGGGGAATGGGTTCTCGATCGACTTGATCGTAGTCTCATCCTAAGCGAGCCCGGTCACTTTTGGCAGTGCCGAAAGTAACCTCGGCGGTCATATGACGAGCGGGCGAGACCTGCTGACGGGGTAGAGGTGGGGTGATCTCGCTTCTGGGGGTCAACGTCGGCTGTTCACCAGTTTGATGACGGTGAAGGCGACCATCAGGGCCACGGCCGGACTCATTCCGACCACGCGACGACCAGGCACGCCAGCGCCATAACCAGCGCCAGCGGCCCCAAGAGCAGCTTCTCGCCCAGGCTGGGCGAGGCGAAGTTGGCCAGCGTGTTGAGGAACAGGTAGGCGGTGATGACCCACACCAGGATCCTCAGGCCGCGACCGGGCCGACCCGCGCCGAGCAGCCCGGCCCGCCGCCGAATGACGAGAGCCGACAGCGCCAGGACCGCCGCAGCGGCCAGGCCGCCGAGCTGCAAGGCCGTTGTGAGGACGGTCTGATTACCGCCCCACGCCCAGGAGACCGGCAGCACGCCCACGACCAGCAGGAGCTGGGCCAGGATGGCCAGGCCAAAGGCCACCGTGGCAACCTGCCCGGCCCTACGACCGGCGGATGCGCTTCGTAGTGAGTTCACGAATACCTCCAAAAAAGAGAATATGGACAACCATCACACCGGTTGTTTCCTCGTCCTTGTCGCGCCGTCTCGGCTGCCGACAGCGGCGGCAGGCCGAGAGCTGCGGGCGAAACATTCCACAGCACGATGTTCAACAAATCGAAAAAATGCCCTACAATTATGAAGTATTGCAGGAATCCGTAAAATTGATGTTAAGGACAGGTTATAAGAATGTTAGGAGCATGTCAAGATTTGCTAATCCGATTTTCCTACCGTCACAGTACCAGCGGCGGGTAGACCGCCAACCGCTCAGCAGAGCTTGAATGCATCTCCGTCTGGAAGGTAGTCCATGCCGTGTACGGAGAAGGCTCCGATGGGGCCAGGCCATGGGCCCAAGACCGTCGGGACGAGCCAGGGGAGGGACAGGAGGATGTCGACGCGGCCGCGCTCTTTGCGCAACTGGTGTTGGACACCGATTGCGCGGGGATAGTCTTACCTGCCGTCAGTGCAAGGATGAGCAGGAGGCTCAGAGGATCGAAGTTCCGCAGCGAAGGCGAAACTAATATGGCGCCGTCCCTTGACAGGCACGAAAAGGCGGCGTAACGGAAACGCCGCCTGCATGCAACCCGTCGACATCACCAACACGCCACCTGATAGAAATCCACGATGATGCGGATCTTCGCCCAATCGGGGTACTCCACCGCATACTGCTTGCTGCGGATGTTCGGGCCTTTCAGCCAGATGGTGTACTTGTCCACCGACAGCGCGGTGATGGTGTAGCCGCCGCCGGCATCCACGCCGAACTCCATGACATAGCGTTGTGGCGCCGGCGGGCCCTCGATGCGCACCACAGCCCCCCGTGGTCCGAAAGGCTGGCCCTGCCGGTTGTATACCAGCCCGGCCACCTCGGCACAGCACCCCTTGTGTTCTTCATAATGGCGCAGGCGGGGCTCAAAACAGAGCATCGCTGCCGGCCGTGGGGTGGGCGTGGGAGGGGGTGTCGGTTCGGCCCAGCGTACGGGCGTCGGCGCCTCAACTCCGCCCGGATGCAGCAGTTCGATGGTGGGGTCAAAGACCGTGTTGTCGGCCGTGTCGTTGCCCAGGGCATTGACGATGAAGTAGAACTCGTCGCCGGGCTTTGCCCTCACGGTCAGGTCGAAGTTGACCCCGGTTGTGTCATAACCGCCCAGGGTGTGCTCCCAAAGCACGTCTTGGTTTTGGACGATTCGCACCAGGACGCCGTTGCCGCCGCGGCCCGCGCCGGCTTCCTTGCGCGCTGTGCCGTAGATGTGCAATTGGCCCTCGTATGGGTTAATCCACAGCCGCGCGACGTCATGGCGCCGGCTTGGAAATGCCCCTCCATCCGAAATCCGCATTTCCGGGTTGTAGTTCGGGTCGCAACACCAGCGGTACCAGCGGTTGCCATCCCAGGGCATGCGGGTGAACGTCAGACTGCCCGGTGCGGTGGAGATCAAGTAGAACCACTCGCGGAAGCCTTGTTGGCTCGCAAAATCGGCGCTGGCCTGGGCCACCCGCACACGGTACGCCGGAGGCGGGGCTGCCACGATCGGCGCGCCCTCCAGGGGATAGTTGGCCTTGACGTATTCGCTGCTCACCCAGCCCTGGCGCTCCGGTCCGGCCTGAACCTGCAACCAGGTTGTGTCCTCGGTGCGGCCGGTGATGGTCACGGCATCGCCGGCGGTTAGTTTGCCCACTACGAAGTAGCCGGCCCCCGGTCCGCTGCGCACCCGCAGGGTGGTGACTTCGTCGCTGATGACGCCCAGGTGGGGCCCCGGCAGCGGCGTGGCCGTGGGCGTCGGGGGTGCCGTTGGCGGCGGAGTCGGAGTGGGCAACTGGCAGGCGCGCAGCTTGTCGATGGCTTCCGGCCGCGCCGGATCCAGGCCGCGTGCCAGGCCGTACTGTCGGCGCCCCTCCTGGATATCGGCCGGCAAGCCGGTGGCGCATAGGGCCTCACCGTAGGCAATGTACGCCAGGTAGAGGCGGTCGGCCACATCGGCATAATCGGCCGCGGCGCGGTACAGCTCGCCCCAGGCGGCGATGGCCTGGGGATAGCGCCCGGCGGCCAGGGCGGCCTGCCCGCGCTGGTAGAGGTCGGCGTGGCGTTGACCGGCCGCCGCGGCGGCATCGTCCGGCCGCTCCTGCAGGACGCAGGCCCAGTAGGCGCCGGCTGCCACGGGATCGGGTTTCCGTTCGGCCTGGCGCGCGAGGTTCGTGCAGGCAGCTACCAGCAAGGCGCCGACCTCGGCCGACCGATAGCCGGCGCCACCCTCGGCCGCGCGCAGTTGCGTCAACAAGGCCAACACGTCGTCCCACGCGCCCGCGCTTTGCCGTTCCTGGGCCTGGCGCCACAGCGCTTCAGGATCGGCTGCGGTTTCCGGGGCGCTGGCGATCGGTATGCCACGCGTTGCCGCCACCTGCGCCAGCCTGCCGGGCAGGTCCAGGGCGACGGCGGCGCCGACCAACACGGCAAGGAGCGCCAGCAGGAGCGGCCAGAGCCACCAACG
>Ga0197142_1003364_pt1 | contig 13458 bp, 8 predicted proteins | sample GBS60_MetaG_FD_148614 | JGI IMG/M metagenome (GOLD analysis project Ga0197142, IMG submission 148614) | Sediment microbial communities from Great Boiling Springs, Gerlach, Nevada, United States - GBS 60_MetaG | ecosystem: Environmental > Aquatic > Thermal springs > Hot (42-90C) > Sediment... | reverse complement strand
GCCGGACACCAGTCCGTCGGCCAGGTTGTCGCCCGCCGAGCAGATGACGGCCAGCGGCGTGCGGAGCTCGTGCGATACGCCCGCCACGAACTCCATCTGAAGCCGGGCCAGCCGCTGGGCGCGCTGCGCCGAGACGATCAGGGTGGCGAAGCTCACGGCCATCAGCAGCAGAATGGCGGAGCTGAGGGCGAGGTTGCGCCAACGCAGCCGGTTCACCGCGGCTTCCAGCGAGCCCGCTCGGTGCTTGACGAGGACTTGCCACCGGCCCTCCGGCTCGACGCGCAGCGGTCCCCCGGGCGCAGGCGGCAGATCTCCCGCCGGCCCGGGGCCGACTTCCGCCAGCCAGCGCGGCAAGCCCGGACGTATCTCGAACAAGCCGGCTGTCGCATCCGGCGAGCTCATGGGTTCGTCGGGCAGGGAAGGATCCGAGCGATAGAGCACGCGACGATCCGAACGCCGCACCACTTGCAGCAGGAAGTCGAAGCCTTCGGCGCGCCGGAAGTGCCGGTCCGCCAGCTCGGGCAGGAGGACCTTCACCAGGAAGTCGTGATCCAGTTCCAGGATGATCCAGCCTTCCGGCAAAGGAGTTCGTTCGATCCCCGGCCTCCAGCCGGGCTCGGGGAGCCGTATTCGCCCGGACCAGCGCCAGCGGGGCGCGGCCAGCACGCTGTTTTCCTCATCCAGCATCACGCGCCAGCCTGCCGGGCCGCCGCGCCCGCGCTCACCGGCGCGCAGCGCAAGGCGGGCGGGCAAGGAATGGAGGCGTTCCGGCCAGTCCGCCGGCTGGAAGCCGCCTCGGTCCTCCTTGAACACGAGGACGCGGTCCAGACCGTCTTCGCCTCCCCCCGTGATGTAGAAGGCGCGAACCAGTTCGGGATGAGGCGCCGATTCTTTCCACGCCTGCCAGCGCTCGGCCAACTCTTCGATCTCGCGTTCCGGCGGGAAGGCCCTCACGGGCGCCAGCATGGCGAGGGCGCGCGCCAGCTCCCCGTTGAATTCCTGGGCCAGGCGTGAGAGGGCAGCGCGCAGGTGGATGCGCAGCCGCTGGCGTTCGGCTTCCCCCAACTGCCCGATCCACTGGTATTGCAGGAAGGCGAGCAGAAGCAACAAGCCCAGCGCCGCGCCCATCACCACCAACGGAATGGCGGAGCGATCGCGCCAGGCTCGCACATGCTCATTATCGCGCCCCCGGCTTCGGTCATGGCAGACGAACGGACCGAGTTGGAGCACAATAAAGCTGATGGCCGGCTCGCCCGCCCGTGTTTTGATCGTGGACGACGAAGAGAGCCAGCGTGCAGGTCTGGCGGCCATGATCAGCTCCTGGGGCTTCGCGGCGGAGACCGCCGGCGACGGAGCAGAAGCTCTGGAAAAGCTGAGCCAGGCGCCGGTGGACGTGCTGGTGACCGACCTGATGATGCCGCGCATGGACGGCTTCGAGCTGCTGCGACGCCTGGCCGCGCAGGGCGGCGGCCCTCCCGCCATCGTGATCACCGCCTTTGGGAGCGTTGAGACCGCGGTGGCGACGATTCACGATCTGGGCGCGTTCTGGTTCCTGGAGAAGCCCATTCAACCGCAGGCGTTGCGCCTGTTGCTGGAGCGCGCCGCGTCGCAGCGCCGGCTGGCCCAGGAGACGGAACGACTGCAACGGCAGTTGAGCTACCAGGGAGTGCTCGGCGAGCTCACCGGGCGCTCGCCCGCCATGCAGCAGGTGTTCTCTCTCGTCCGGCAGGTGGCGCCGACGAAAGCCGCCGTGCTGGTCACGGGCGAAAGCGGCACGGGCAAGGAACTGGTGGCGCGCGCCATCCACGCGCTGAGCCCGCGGCGCGACGGGCCCTTCGTGGCGGTCAATTGTGCGGCGATGCCGGAAACGCTCATGGAGAGCGAATTGTTCGGCCACGAAAAGGGCGCCTTCACCGGCGCGTTCGAACGGCGCGTAGGTTGTTTCGAGCTGGCGCACAACGGCACGCTGCTGCTGGATGAGATCGGCGACATGCCTGTAGCCACGCAGGCCAAGTTGCTCCGGGTGCTGGAGGACTCGCGGGTGCGGCGACTGGGCGGGCGCAACGAGATCGTGGTGGACGTGCGCGTGATCGCCTCCACCAATCGCTCGCTGGCCGAGGCCTTGCGCAAGGGGACGCTGCGCGAAGATCTTTACTTCCGGCTGAACGTGATTCACATTCATCTGCCGCCCCTGCGGGAACGTCTGGAAGACCTGCCCCTGCTGGTGGAAGCGCTGCTGGCCGAACTGAACCGCAAGCATGGCGCCCGCGTGCAGGAGGCGGCCCCGGACGTTCTCGATCTTTTCCGTGCCTATTCGTGGCCGGGCAATGTGCGGGAGCTGCGGAACGTGCTGGAACGAGCCGTGATTTTGGCCGGGGAGGGAACCGTCCGCCGCGAGCATCTGCCCTGGAATTTCCCGCCCGGCGCCGCCGTTCGCCAGGCGGCGTTGTTGGACGAGCCGGGCGTGGTGCGGGTGCCGCTCGGCGCGACGCTGGAAGAGGCCGAGAAAGCGCTCATCCTGCGCACGCTGCAATTCACCGGCAACAACAAGACCCGCGCCGCGGAGATCCTGGGGATCAGTCTCAAGACGCTGCACAACAAGCTGAAGGAATACGCCGCCGGGCAGGCCTCTGCCCCGCAAGGCGGTCCGGGAACCGAGGATGCAGGCTGAGCCAGTCGGGCCCGCCGGGGCGCGCACCAGCCGGGAGCGGCAGCTCCGCGTCGCCTCCCTCTCGCTGAAGCTCCGGCTGCGTCTGGCCATCCTGACGCTCATCGTGCTGGCGGTGAGCGCAGTTTCGGCCCTGAACCTGCACCGGCTGGCGGAAACCCGCTTTCAGGACTTCGCCCAGCGGGCCCAGATGGCGGCGCAACAAATCAAGACGTTTTTGATTTATCGCGTGCGGGACCTGGCCGCGCGGCGGGAGCCGGGCCCGGCCAGCCTCGAGGAAGCCATCGCGCTCTGGGAGCAGATGGTGCGCGAGGACGCCGACCTGGCGGCCATGCTGGACTCCACGGTGGCCGGCGCGCGAGTGGTGGTGGAGATCCTCATCACCGGCCGGGACGGCGCCGTACTGGCCGCCTCCAACCGCGGCCGCATCGGAGCGCGGCATCATCCCTTGCCGGACCTCAGCGTGTGGGAAACCCGCAGCGCCTGGCAGAAACTGCGTGAAGTGTTTTCTCGCCGCGAAGATTACCAGACCACGGTGGCGCTGGGGATCCCCGAGCAATCCGAGCCGGTTTTTACCATCCACGTGGTGGTCTCCTCGATCCTGCTGCGCGACGCGCTGGCCCCGCAGCTTACCGCCATCGCCCTGATTTTCGCGGCCTCGCTGGCGCTTTCGGTGGGGCTGGCGGTGATGGTCTCCAACTGGAGCCTGCGCCCGCTGGCGCGCATCAGCGAAGCCATCGAAAAGATCGCCCGCGGCGAGTACACGCCGCGGGCCGACGGTCCGCCCGAAGCCGTGGAAGTCGCCGCCGTGCGCAGCAAGCTGGACTTGCTGGGCGAGCAGTTCCGGGGCGCCCGCGAGGATGCGGAGCAGTTGCGCTCCAACATCGAGCGGTTGCTCGAGCAGCTTCAGGAAGTGGTGCTGCTTTTCGACCGCCAGGGGCGGCTGGTGCTGGCCGGTCGTGCGGCTGAGCAACTGCTGGGCCGCGCGCGCTGGGAGCTGGTCGGACGTTCCTGGCGCGAGTTGTTCCCGCCCCAAAGCGCGCTGGGCGCCGCCGTCCGCCAGGCACTCGATCAGGGCCGGCCCCTGCGCGACCACGCCGTGACCCTGCACCGGGAAGGCAGCGGGCCGGTTCATCTGCTCGTCAACCTGGATGTGCTGGAGGCTTTCCCGGACCGTCAGCCGATGGGCCTGCTGCTGACGCTGCGGGATGCCGAGACCCGGCAGCAAATCCGCTCGCAACTGGATGTGTCGGCTCGCCTGGCGGCGATCAGCCGGCTCACCGGAGGAGTGGCGCACGAAATCAAGAATCCGCTCAACGCCATCGCCGTGCACCTGGAAGTGCTCCGTTCCAGGCTGGCCGGCGAGGGTCTGGGCGACTTGCCGGAAATCGAGACCATCGGCCGCGAAATCACCCGGCTGGATCGTGTGGTGAAGACCTTCCTCGATTTCACGCGCCCGGTCGAGTTGCGTATGGGCGAGGTGGAGATGGTCGGCCTGTTGCGCGAGGTCATCGCTTTGGTCGAGCCCTCCGCCGCACAACAGAACATCCGGGTGACGCTGGAAGCCGAACCGGAGCAGATTTTTCTCGAAGGCGATCGCGACCTGCTCAAACAGGCCATTCTCAACGTGGTGGTCAACGCGGTCGAGGCCATGAAGGACGGTGGGCAAATCCGCGTGGCGGCGCAGCGACGCGGTCCCGAATGCGTCATCGAGGTCGAGGATCAGGGGCCGGGAATCCCCGAAGAGATCCGCGACCGCATCTTTCAGCTTTACTTCAGCACCAAAGGCAAGGGGTCCGGCATCGGTCTGGCGGTCGCCTTCCGGGTCGTTCAGTTGCACAATGGTACGATTGACTTCGCTACGGAACTCGGGCGCGGGACGACGTTCCGGCTGCGGTTTCCGGCCCGGGACCGGGCGCCTGCGACGACCGAAGTTTGACGGGAAGGGCTGCGCGTGGGTACGAGGCTGAGGCGGAGCGTGTTGGCGGTCACGCTGGTCCTTTCCCTGACCGGCCCGAGCTGCCGGTGGTTCCGGCGCACGCCGAAGGCCACGCCTTCGTCAACCCCTGCGCCGGTTGCCACCAGGCCGTTGCCCCCGCCCGAAACCAAACCTCCGATGGAGCCTGAAATGCTCCCGCCGCCGCAATTGCCCGCCGGCGAGCCGCCGATCGCGCCGCCGCCCGTGGCTACGCCGAAACCGCCCGCTCCCCGTGGGCCTCGCCGGACGCGCGTCGTTCGCAAGCCGACGCCTCCGCCCACGCCTCCGCCTGAGACTGTTGAAGCGCCCAAAATCCCGACGCCGCTCCCGCAACTGCAACAGATCCTGACGCCGGAGGAGCAGCGCGAGGCCAGCCAGGCTTTCGAACGTGCAGAAGCGCGCGTCGAACAGGTGCTGGCCGTGTTCCGCCGGCGGCAGCCCACACCCGAACAGCTCACCTCGATCACCCGGATCCGGGCGTTTCTGGCGCAGGCTCGCCAGTTGCGCAGTACCGACCTTTTGACCGCTCGCGCCCTGGCCGAGCGCGCGGCGGTCCTGGCCGAGGATCTGCTCAAAACCCTGCGCTGAGGGGCGCTTCGGGACTAGCCGTCGCGCGTCGTTTTGCGCGAAACTGGGAATTGAGGTGCTGCGAGCAGCACTTTGTTGCACGGCCTGTGCGCCGGCTGCGGCGGCAACCGGAAGGACACTGCATTCAAGGAGACCAACCGCTTTATGGCTTACGTGATCATTGATACCTGCACGAAAGACATGGCGTGTGTGGATGCATGCCCGGTGGATTGCATTCACCCCAAGAGCGACGAGCCGGACATTGATTCGGTCCCGCAGCTCTACATTCATCCGGATGAGTGCATAGACTGCGGCGCCTGCATCCCCGTCTGCCCCAGCAACTCGATTTTTGTGCTGGAGGAACTGCCCCCGGACAAGGCGCACTTCGCCGAGATCAACGCCAATTACTTCCGCAACAAGTGAACCGGGAACGCGCGGGGCCGGCGCGGCCCGCGTACCCCGTCATTCCGGCAGGGCCAGGAAGGTGGCCCAGGCGTGAGCGTGTTCCTGTCCGTCTGACGCCGCCAGCGCGGCCTCGGTGAGGATTTTTCGTCGCTGGCGCTCGACGATCCACGCGCGCAGGCGCAGGGTCTGCCCGGGAGCGACGTGGCGGCGCAGGCGCACCCGCAACTCGCAGGTCAGCGCCGGCCATCCGCGCGCGCTGACCGCCTGCGACATCGCCTCGTCCAGCACCGTCGAAACGATGCCCCCGTGGATGATTCCCCGGAATCCCTCCCAATCGCGGGTGGGCGTCCAGTCCGCCACGATCACGCCGTCCTCTTGCGCGTGAAATTGCAGCTTCAATCCCCGCGGGTTCTCCGGTCCGCACACAATGCACGCCGGGTTGGGCAGCGCCCGCAGGCTCACAGCTCCTTGTTCTCCTTTCCTCTCACGCGTTCTTGCACACGTGAATGTTCCATGATAGCTTTGTCCTGGTCATGCCCTCAAGATCACTGCCTCGCAGCAAACTGCCAGTGATGTGTTTGCGCGCGTTGTTCGTGCTTGCCGGTCTCGCGGGCGCCGCGCCTGCGGATCCGCCATTCGATTCGCATCACGTGAGCACCGTGATGGTCCCCATGCGCGACGGCGTACGCCTGGCGACCGACGTTTACCGTCCCGCACAGCAAGGCCGGCCGGTCGAGGGGCGCTTCCCGGTGATCCTGTACCGGACGCCTTACGACAAGCGCGGTCTCGCCAAGGACGGCGCCTTCTTTGCGCGCTACGGCTACGTCGTGCTGGCCCAGGACTGCCGCGGTCGCTTCGCTTCCGAGGGCCGCTTTTACGCTTTCGTGAACGAGGGACGCGACGGCTACGACGCGATCGAGTGGGCAGCCAAACAACCGTGGAGCGACGGTCGCGTGGTTACCGCCGGCGCTTCTTACCTGGCTTGGGATCAGTATCACGCTGCGATGTATCGCCCGCCGCACCTGGCCGGCATGTTCGCCCTCGTGGGCGGGGCGAACTTTTACCAGGAATACGCTTACCCGGGCGGCGTCCCCAACCTGAGCTGGCCTGCGTGGCTGCTGCGTTCCGCCGCCACCAGCCATGAGGCTCTCGGCGATCCCGCGCGGGTCCTCCCGCTCCAGACGATTCTCAAAGATCCCTGGCAGTGGCTGGCGCAGCACCCGCGGCGGCGCGCCGAGATCTTCGCCAGCTTCCCCGATCACGCGCGCATGTACCAGGACCTGCTCGAGCATCCGCAGTTCGATTCCGCCTGGAAACAGCCGGGATTTTACGTTTGCGGGTACTACCGCCGCATCAAGGACGTTCCTGCGCTGCTGCTGAGCGGCTGGTACGACTACTTTGCCGAAGGCGTGCTCGAGAATTACCGGGCTTTCGCGCGTTGGCACAGGAGTCCTACTTACCTGGTCATGGGGCCATGGCCGCACGCCACCGGCGCGGCCGAGTGCGGGGATGCGAGCTTCGGCGCAGAAGCGGCTGTGGATCAGCGCGCCCTGATGTTGGAGTGGTTCGAGCACATCCTCAGGGGCCGGCCTCTGCGCAGCATCGGTCCGGCGCCGGTGCGTTTCTTCCTGATGGGCGGCGGACCGGGAGATCGTGACGCCAAGGGAAGGCTGCGCCATGGCGGGCGCTGGCTCGACGCGCAGAGCTGGCCTCCGCCGGGCATCCGCATCGCGCGTTTTTACCTTGATGCCGGATCCCGTCTGGCCACTGCGCCGCCTGCCGAGCCCGGCGAGCGCACTTTTATCTTCGATCCCGACAATCCCGTGCCGACTATCGGCGGGCGTTACGGCATCCCGGGCACGCCTCCCTGTGCGCAGAACCAAAGATGCACGCCCGGCATCCCGGGTTGCAAGGACGCGGCGCCTCTGGATCAGCGCCCGGACGTGCTGACTTACTCGACCCCGCCGCTCGACAGGCCGCTTGCCATCGGAGGCAAGGTGGTCGCGACTTTGTTTGTTTCCTCCGATGCGCCCGATACCGACTTTACCGCCAAGTTAGTGGACGTCTACCCCGATGGTTACTCGCTCATTCTCGCCGACGGGCAAATCCGCATGCGTTACCGGGAGGGTTTTGAAAAAGCGGTGCTCATGAAGCCGGGCCGCGTTTACCGTGCGCGAATCGAACTGGGTTCTACGGCGAACCTCTTTGCCCCCGGGCATCGTATCCGCCTGGATGTCTCCTCCAGCAACTATCCCAAGTTCGAGCCCAATCCCAACACCGGGGAGCCAGTGACTTCCTGGACGCATCGCAGGAAGGCTCGCAACACGGTGTACCACGGCGGCGCGCGAGCTTCTTTTGTTGAGCTGCCGCTGTTCACTCCAGCGCAATGATGCGCACGGGGCCTTCCAAGCCGTTGGGCCGGATCAGGGGCAACCGGTCGCGCTCCGTCCCGAAATTCAGTCCCCAGCTTCCACGCGGGTAAATGGTGTCGCCTTGGGCCAGGCGGCCCGCGTCGGAGTTGGCCACGCGCACCACCAAGCGATTGCGCTCACGCACCATACCGGTGATTTCGAACCGGAAAGGCCGCCATATGCGCACGCCCAAAAGCTGATCGTTGAGCCAGACTTCGGCGGCCACCCCGACCTCGCCCAGATCGAGCGCCATGCGGCGGCCCAGCCATGCGGCGGGAATCTCGAACTCGGTTTCGTAAAGCGCCGTGCCCGAGTAATGGCGCAGAGCGCTGTCCGTCCAACTGGCCAAGGTGAATTCGGCGGGCGCGGTCCGGAATACGACGGGGCGCTCGGGAATCTGCGCGGGTTCCAGCGTAATGTTGTTGGCGCTTTGTGGGATCGGCGTTGCCGCCAGATCGCCTTCCAGGGCCACCGCGCCGGGCGGGACTTCCACCGTGAGGCGAGGGCTTTTGCGAGGCTCGACGCGCAGTTTTTTCTCGGGCGCAAAGACGAGGTCGTGGAGCGTCCGCCCGTCCTCTCCCACCAGGCGGAGCGAGAAAGCCGTGGGGACCATCAGGCTCGGTCCCACTTTGACCAGCAGCCGGTTCCAGCCGCGACGCACCTCGACCGGCGCCGTCTCGGCCCAGACGTCGCGCAGCAGCAGCCACTTGGGGTGCCGGTGCACTTTGAGGACTTCGCGGCCGTTCCACCAGACGCGGAGGCTGTCGGCGAAAGCCGCCACCAGTCGGGCGGGCCTCCCCGCAGGCGAATAAATATTCACGAACGCGTAATAATTACCGAAGGCCCGGTCGCCCGGCAGTCCCAGCAGCTCGCGCGGCGCGATGCGGAATCCGGGGGCTTCGACCCAGCGCCAGCGCACGTTGCCGTACGCGCCCTCATAAGTTTTGCCGCGACGGAAACTGCGCTCGGGCGGGAACGGCCGGAAGAAACCGTGGTGATCATCGTAGGGGAAGGGTCCGATGAGCCACCAGGTACGGATCCCTTCGCGCTCGGGCGCAAGCCAGATGGCCTGCCCATCTGCGGTGAAGGCATAGGGAACCTCCACGCGGCCCTCTTCCAGCGTCAGCCGCCAGCCGGGCCGGGGTAACTTGAGAAGCTCGCGTTCGCGTGGCTGGTCACACAAGGGGGCAGCCGCGCCGGCGTGCCGCACCAAAAAGTAGGCATCCCACGGGCCGAAACGCAAGCCCAGCTCGGCGCCCTGGCCGAGCGTGCAGCGCCGGCCGGTTTCGGCATCCCATTTCTCCCACCGCGCCGCGGCGGGCATGCGAACGCGAACGAGCCGGTCCCGATCGCTGTCGTTGACGATCCAGAACCATTCCGCGTCCTCAGTGGCGCGCCGCGAGAAGTAAATGCCTGCGGGATCGCCCTCGAGGATGGTTATGGCCGGCGGCTGGATCGTGCGGAGCGCGGCGAGCAGCGGCTGCAAATCTTCGCGTACGGGCTGCGGGACCTCGGTCGGGTGCACGTAATCGAGCCGGTGCATGAACGGAGGATGGCGACGGACCGGGAAACTCCGGACGTCTGCGCCGTCCAGGTTGGGCGGTTGCCGGCCCAGCGCCAGCACTACGCCCCCGGCGTCCGCAAAGGCCCGCAGCCTGGTTGCGGCGGCATCGTCCATGTGGGTCATGGGAGGCAGGATGAGGACGCGGAATGCTTCGTCAGCGAGGTGCAGCGCGCCGTTACGGATTTCCGCCCGGCTCAGGTAATGGCGATCCAGGATGTGGTAATCCCAGCCGCCGCGCGCCAGCTCGAGCTGAAGCGCGCTGTAAAAGTTCTGCACTTCATCCATGAAGTTATTCCAGAGAAGCTCGCGGCGTTCGCGGGCGAACAACGGAGCGGAGTGGGCGAAGGCGGTTTCCAGCGGATAGTAAATCGCTACCGGTGCGATGTGCCGTCCCTGCGCGTTCATGAACTGCGCGCGCCGCACATAGTCTGCGTAACGGCGAAAGTATCTCGAGAAAGGCTGGCCAAGAAACCACTGCGGCGGCCAGGTTACCTTGCGGGGATCGTAATCGAAGTAAGGTACCAGCAGGTTGGCGCCCCACAGAAGAGCCATGTTGGTTCCGCGCCGCATTTTTTCCGGACTCAGGAAGGAATCGTGACCTTGCAGGCCCTGGTTTTCGACCACCAAAGGGATGCGTTCGAGGTGAGCCACGGTTACGGCTTCTTTGAAATCGAGCGGCATGCGGGCGCGCTCGAGCAGCGCATCCATCATCACGAACGTTCCTGCGCGCCAGTGGCGGAACATATCTCCGGCGAGGCTGATCTGGATCCAGAGCTGTTCTTCGTAAAGGGAGACAGCGTGGTCCAGGCCACGCCGGTGACACCAGTCTGTAACTTGCCGGGTAAAGGAATTGACGTACAGATCGGAAATGAGGTCCAGATAGTGCGTGCGTACCCTGGCTGCCGCGCCGGGCTGGGCGGCCTCGTGCACGAGCAGGGGAAGAGCAGTGCGGAGGTCGTAGCGGTAACGCCGCCGGAATTCGTCGAACAGGCGCGGCGTCCAGGCGATGGGTTCGCCGTAAGCGCCTTCGTGATCGGCGATGGTCAGCCTGAGCGTGCGTCCCAGATGATCGGGGAAACGGCGGGCCAGCTCCTCGTACACCAGCCCCAGATACAGCCGCACGGCCTCGGGATTCAGGAGATCCACCCGTGTGTTGTGCGCCCCGACGGCCGGGACCAGACGGTAAAGTGTCACTCGCCACCGTCCCGGCGGCGCCTCCCACCGCAGCTCGTCCCGCACCGGCTCGAGGATCCGCAGCGAATCGGCGTCCAGCACGCCTTGCGGCAGCTCTTGCCCCACCACCGCGAACCACGCCGGCGGCTTGGGCTTGAACCGCCACCGTCGCGGGCCTTCGACCACCAGCTCTTCGTAGTCGAGCCGGCGCATGCGGAAATCCGGCCGTCGCTCCAGCACGCGGCTGAGTTCGGGGCCGCCCTGAGGGCGCCAGGCATGCCCGCTCGGCCAGTTGAGCTCGTCGGCAAAGTTGAGCGTGAAGCCGAGTTCGCGGGCGATCCGCAAAGCCGCCCCTGCCTGCTGCCAGTATTCTTCCGAGAGATACTCCGGCTCCATGCCGTCCCAGGGGAAGACCACCGCCTGGTAGACGCCCTGCCGCATCATCTCGCCGATCTGCCGGCGCGTCTCGTCTTCGCGGATGCGACCGTTCCAGTACCAGTAGGGCATCAGCGAGTAAGTTCGCGGCGGGTCGCGAAACTGCCCGGCGAGATCGGTTCCCGCGGCGCAGGCCGCCAGCAGTGCTTCTGCTAAGATGACCCGGAGGCACCGCTTCATGATTACGCGAATCATTATTTCAGCCTTGATGCTGGCTTCGCTTTCCGGCGCTGCCGATCCTTTCGCGCAGGCACGCGAGAACGGGCGACGCTGGGAGGAGTGCGCCGCTGCTGCCCGCCGCCTCCTCCACGCCTGGCTAAAACACGCCGATACGAAAACGTTGTTGTTGCCTGACCGCCTGCCCGGCGGGCCTCGCGGCTTCAAGCCCGGTCCTCGCATTTACACGCCGCACAACTCGGGGGCCGACCTTTATCCCTATTTGATCCTCACCGCCGAGCTGACCGATCCGGACCTCTACCACGGGCGCATGATGGAAATGCTGCGCAACGAGGTGCGCTTCACCACCGCGCAGGATTCCATTCCTGCAAACCTGAATCTGGACACCGGTGAGCTGGGTCCGCCCAGCCTGTTCGGCGCAGGCGAGTACGCCAAAGACGGCCTGATCGCCGTCACCGAGCGCCTGGGACGCACGCCCTGGTTCTACCGCATGACGGACATGATCGCCGACGCCATGAACCGCGCGCCCGTGCCCTCGGCGTTCGGCAATCTGCCCGCATCCGATTCCGAGCTCAATGGCGACTTCCTGCAAACGCTGGTCCGGCTGGCGCCCATGACCTCGGATCCGCGCTTTTGGGAATGGGCCCGGCGCATCGGCGATGCCTACGTCGAAGAAGTGCTCCCTGGCAACCACGGCCTGCCCAGCACGAAATGGGATTTCACCGAACACAAGGGCGACAGCCAGGTCCGGCTGCGGGATCACGGCAATGAAATCGTGGTCGGCCTCGTGCTGCTCTACGCTTTGGAGCAGGATTACGGCACGCCGCGGGCCGCGCGCTACCGACCTGTCGTAGCGCGGATGTTGGATCGCATCCTGGAATCGGCCAACCCGGACGGCATGCTGTACAACGTGATTGACGCCGCCACGCTGAAACCCTTGAATTCCGGGCTTTCCGACAACTGGGGCTACGTCTACGGCGCTGTTTATGCTTTCTACCAGGCGACAGGCGAAACCAAATACCGTGACGCCGTGCGCCGCGTGCTTTCCAACCTGACCAAATATCGTAACTACGACTGGGAGCATGGCTCCTTCGACGGTTACGCGGATTCGATCGAGGGCGCGCTCTACCTGGTGGCCCGCGAACCCGTGCCCCAGGCCCTGGATTGGATCGAGTCCGAGATCCGCGTGATGATGAACATGCAGCAGCCCTCCGGCTTGATCGAGCACTGGTACGGCGAAGGCAACTTCAACCGCACCCTGCTGCTTTATATGGACATGAAGAGCCTGGGCTGCCGGCCGGATCGTTGGGTTCCCGGCCTGCGGGTGGGCGCCGTGCGGGAGGGCGAGAAACTCTACCTGAGTCTGGAAGCGCCCAAGGGCTGGCAGGGCCGCATCCGCTTTGACTACGCGCGCCACCGCCGCGTGCTCAACTTTCCCAGGAACTACGTCAGGCTGAACGAGTTTCCCGAGTGGTATGTCGTGGATGAAAATACTCTGTACCGCGTTCGTTCGGGCGCGGGCCTCGAGCAGATTTACTTAGGCTCGGAGCTGATCGCGGGCGTGCCGCTGGCCCCCGGCGAGTGGATCGTCGAACCGGTAGGGCCTCCGCCGTATGGGGCCGCCCGCAAGTCCACCGAGGAGAAAAAGCCATGAACCGCCGCAGTTTTCTTGCTTCCGTTCCCGCGCTGGCGGGCGCCTGGAGAGCCGGGGCCGCGGCGCAGCGTCCCAATATCCTGCTATGCATCGCAGATGACTGGGCCTGGCCGCACGCCTCTGTCTACGGCGATCCGGTCGTCCGCACGCCCACCTTCGATCGCATCGCGCGACAAGGCGTGCTGTTCACCAACGCCTTTTGCGCAGCCCCATCTTGTACGCCTTCGCGGGCCGCGATCCTTACCGGCCAGGCCCCGCACCGTCTGGCCGAAGGCGGCAACCTTTGGGGCTTCCTGCCTGCGCGTTTTCCCGTGTACACCGACCTGCTGGAAGAGGCCGGCTATTTCGTCGGCTTCACTCGCAAGGGCTGGGGACCGGGCGATTTCAAGGCGGGAGGCCGGCGGCGGAATCCTGCGGGCAACGCCT
>Ga0197142_1003363_pt1 | contig 13458 bp, 8 predicted proteins | sample GBS60_MetaG_FD_148614 | JGI IMG/M metagenome (GOLD analysis project Ga0197142, IMG submission 148614) | Sediment microbial communities from Great Boiling Springs, Gerlach, Nevada, United States - GBS 60_MetaG | ecosystem: Environmental > Aquatic > Thermal springs > Hot (42-90C) > Sediment... | reverse complement strand
TGCATTTTCGAGATTTTCCAAATTTAGATTAAATTTTGGTGATGGGTCGTTAACTATAAAATCTGGGGAACCCAGAACTTTCTTAATATCTAAAACGTAAGCATTGAATCTTAATGTTAATTTGAGGGAGGTAATATCTTTTTGTTTTGTAGCGAAATTAATTGTTATGGTGTCAAGAACTCCCCTTGTTAAAGTCTTCTTGGGAATTGTAACGATTGTTTCGGAAAATAAATTCGTAACCGAAATGAAAAATAATATCAAAGAAAGGGTAAAAACTTTCAAATACATTATTATAAGCAATTTTAAAAATACAAAATTATTTAAAAAAACAATACCCAAAATAATCATTGTATTCTGATTTTGCATACAAATTGTATGGATATCACTTGCTGAATAATTCATTATTGATTTTGAATTTTAAACATTAGAAATATATTTTGATTACATTTTAAATACTACTTATGGATAACAATCTAATTTTAAATTTTTCGGTTTTACATTCGTTTATATAAATCTAAAATAATATAGTTTTATGAAAGAGAAGCTCGAGGGTATAATCGAAAGATATAATTATATTCAAGAGGAGTTAAATAACCCCGAAATAATTAAAAATGTAAAAAAATTCACAGAGTTATCCAGGGAAGCAAAATATTTGACCCCGATTGTTGAACTTTCGAAAGAGTATATCAAAGTATTAAATAACATTGAATCGAACTTGGAACTTATACGAAGCAATGTTGAACCAGAGCTTCGTGAACTTGCTTACGAGGACAACGAGACATTGGAGCGAAGGAAAGAGGAGCTCGAGGAGCAATTGAAGTTGCTTTTAATACCTAAGGATATGAATGATATGAAGAATTGTATTGTGGAAATACGGGCTGGTACCGGGGGCGACGAAGCTGGATTGTTTGTGGGCGATTTGTTTCGTATGTACCAAAAATTTGCCGAAAAGCAAGGGTTTAAGATTGAAGTAATTGATTTTAACGAAGGTGAACGAGGCGGCTTCAAAGAAATTATTTTTTCAATGAGTGGCGATGACGTATATGGTTTAATGAAGTTCGAAAGTGGTGTCCATCGTGTTCAAAGAGTTCCAGAGACGGAAGCCAACGGAAGGATTCATACTTCCGCTGCAACAGTTGCAGTATTGCCCGAAGCCGATGAGATCGACATTGAAATTAAAGAAGAAGATTTGCGAATCGATATATTCCGTTCTGGTGGAAAAGGAGGCCAGAATGTTAATAAGGTTGAAACTGCTGTTCGTATAACTCATATTCCAACAGGAATTGTGGTATCTTGTCAGGACGAAAGGTCGCAATTGAAGAATCGAGAAAAAGCGATGAAGGTGCTCCGCTCCCGATTATATGAACTTGAACGTCAGAAGCAGCAAGCCGAAATTAGTTCGGCACGAAGGGAAATGGTTCGTTCTGGCGACCGTTCCGAAAAAATTAGAACCTACAACTGGCCACAGAATAGAGTAACTGATCACAGGCTCGAAGGCGAGCAGAAAAACTACCCTTTGTCGGAAGTGTTGGAGGGCAATTTGATTCCAATTATCGAGAACCTGCGTATTCTTGAAAGGACGCAACTGCTAAATCAAGGTTTGGTTGTAAACTAAAAAAATTATCAACTTTTTGAATACGCATCCTTTTCAGGGTTGGTTTTTAACGATGAATGTCTTTTTCTCGATTTTGCTTGCAGAACCAAAAACTCCTATTGCTCCATTAACGCTGGAAAGCAGAGGATTTATTTGGCTGCCTCGAAATTGCTGCAAAACCCATCGAAGAAAGTTAAAGTCGGGAGCAAAAACGATAATTTTGTGTATACCAAACCATTTAAATAGTAGCCAATATAATGGGTATTCAATGTGCGGAATTCCGTCCCAGTTCGATAAGTCGAAATAATCTCTGGTTCTTCTTCCCTCATTTTCGAAAGGATTAAAAATTCTGCGATTTTTTTCGTTGTTTGGCGGGACAAGGTACTCACCATAGCCCAAGGTGTCGATACATTTGCTAACGACAAGATAATAAAGGGTATTCTGAACAGGTGACCATTTGATTACAAAAGGTTTCTGGTCTGTGAAATTAACCGTATCTTTTGGATAATATAATGTATCGGGGGGTGGAATAACCCATTCGAATCGATTAGGGGTTAAAGTAGTTCCAGTGATTTTAATATTGTCTGATGTTATGATTTCAAGGTCGTATTTTGTATTTGGAAGTACTTTCAAAGAAGTATCGGGGTAGAAATATGCTCTGTTGTCAATGTTTCCGGTGTCGCGAAATGTCAAAGTGATTTCGTTTTCGTTGAAGCGAATTTTTACTGTTGCGTCTTTAACCAATGCCTTCGAAAGGCGGAAAGAGTCTTGCACGGGTTGGGTTCGCAACAGCTTAATCATATCTATCGGTTCGTCAACAATTAGAAATGCTTCGACGTAATACTGGGGGACATAGTCTGTTGGAGGCTTGTCCTCGCAAGAAACGAACAACGAAATCGTTAAAAGAAGACCCAAAAAATTTATTTTAAAATTCTTTCCCATATTGAATTTAAAATTTGATTTCGTATGACAAAGTTGGAATAATTGGCAAAAGCTTAACATCTTCGATTTTAGGCAAAGCTTCGTTAGTGTTGTAATAACGGAACCAAATATCACGGCGATTGTAAACATTGAAAATGTCGAGTATTAATTTCGACCGTAAACCGAAAGTTTTAAAAGAATATGTTACAGATATATTTAGTTGATGTGAAGGGGGCAATCTTAATCCATATCTTTGCGATGGAATTATTTTGCCTCTTCCGGCTGTTTGTTCTGGCAGTCGGGAAAGTAGGACAGATGTTGCGCCAGTATATGATTGACCTGACTGAAAGGTAAATATTGTTCCAAATTCCCAATTTTCATTTAGAATGTATTGGAGAACAATTTTCATATCGTGTCTTCGGTCGTACTTAGGTCGAAATTCACGTCCATAATTAATTGAGTCGAAACGGGCATAGATATATCCCAAGGCATAGCCCATCCATCCAACCAATTTACCAAATTTCCTTTGAATAAATATTTCGGCGCCGTAGGAACGACCATTACCGACATAGAAAACATCGGCTGAATTTCTTGCTGTGAGAACATTTAAATTAAGTTCAGTGATGTCATTTAAAGATTTATAATAGACATCGAAATTTAAGTTAATATCTTTAATGGGTTCCGTTTCGAGTGAAAGAATAATGTGCTGGGAGGATATCGGAGGGATAGTGGAATCGGTTGGTAACCAAGTATCGAAAAAGGAAAAGTCTGGCTGCGAGGCTAATCTAATGTTTTGATGATATATCCCCCAAGCAAGTTTTGCCGATATTTTGTCGGTGAAACTATACCTAACTGCCACCCTTGGGTCGAAGGTTAAAGATTTACTAAGTGTCCAGTAATTGGCACGAAAACCAAGCTGAAATGACAACAGTTCAGTAATGTTATAATTGGTTTGAGCATAAAGGCTGTGATTCCAATCGTCAACAGTAAGGTTGAGTATTCCTGCAGGAGTGATGCCAGTTGCAGTGTCGGATTCTGTTCCAGCAAGATTTTGAATGTAGGAAAATCTGAACTTCGACAGTTCGTAACCAAACTTAAATGTCAACTTATCGGTGAAGAACCAATCGAAGTTCGACTTAAAATTTAAATCTTTAATTGAATTCTGAATGGTGAATTTCGAATCACCAGCTTTCCCGACAAATGAATTTTTATAAAAGTTATAGCTCAAAGAGTTAGAAGCAAAAATATTGTCGAATAGAATATGTATCCAGCGGAAATAAACTGCTTGGTTCATAATGGTAATATCGAAATCGATACCAAATCCGTTATAAGTAAGTAGGTCCTGGCTTTGAAAACCACCAAGGGACAGTTTATCATTACGACTTAGTTCCTGGGTCAATTTTGCGTTGATATCGTAGAACCAAAAATTTGGCAGCGGGTTAGTTGGGTTCTCTTTAATGAAATTCTTTATTAAGTCTATATAAGTTCTTCGAGCTGCGATGAACCAGGAACCGTTAAAAAGCGGGCCTTCGAGCATTGCTTTAGAAGAAATAACACCAATCCCTGCTCCACCCGAAATATGGTCTCGATTGCCTTCTTTTTGTGTGACATTCAGAACCGAAGAAATTCTACCTCCAAACTCAGCTGGAAAGCCTCCTTTAATTAATTCGACATCTTTTATTGCTTCAGTATTAAATGTAGAGATAAAGCCCAAAAGGTGAGATGGATTGTATACGGTCATATTATCAAGCAAGACAAGGTTTTGGTCTGGGGAACCTCCACGAATAAATAGACCCGAGGAAATTTGCGAGGAAGTTAATATTCCAGGAAGATATTGTAATGTGCGGAATAAATCGGACTCACCTCCAATACGAATTTTCGAAATCTGCCGAACAGGAATGCTAATTTTGCTTATAGTGATTTCGCGTTTTTCAATTTCCTTTTCTGCTTCGATGCTAACTTCTTGTGTTTCAATGTCGATTGGTTTGAGATAATAATTTTTTCGCAAAACTTCTTTTGGCTTTAAGTTAATTGTATCGACTAATCTCTCATATCCAATAAACGACAGAACCAATCTATATTTACCAGGCGGGACATTGTTTAATGCAAAAAATCCCGTTTTGTTGGTTAAAGTACCTATTTTTGTACCTTCTAGAAAAACAGTAACACCAACTAAAATTTCTTTCGAATCGGTACTGTATACGAATCCGCTAATTGTACAGTTTTCACCAATGGTTGCCTTTTCGATGGCATTGCCCGAAAGAAAAGAACAGATAAGTAATATTAGTAAAACTCCAAGTTTATTTATATAACCCATTTTATTCTAAAACAAATTAAAATACTAAAACGAAAAAATTCTTTTTAGGTTTCATAAACTTAAATACGATTAGACGATAAAATATTTAGTTTATGGAGTTATATGTCTAAACATTTAATGCTTTGAGCAAATTTTGAGAAATATCTACGCCAGAATTTTAAAATTACATTCCTAAAAGATAAAAACTTATTTAAACAGGTATCAGAGTGTAAAAAAAATTACTCTACGACTAACCAAGCTGAGCGATTAAGGATTCTTTGTAATGGGGTTTTGTTTCCGTTGGATTTTGATGTTTCAATTGCTTTGATTGGAATATCAGGACCTACAACGTTTTGTACTCTTTTTGCTCTTGCAAGCGCCAACTTTTGGTTATGTTCTTCCGACCCTATATTATCGACCGAACCAACGATTGAAATTTTTTTGCCCTGTTTTTGCAAATCAGTTATTATATCTTTGAGTTTTGGATTTTTCCAATAGAATTCTGATTCATCAAAGTTGAATAATGCAGCCAGGATAGAAGTTTGACTATGAAATGGATTGAGGTATGTATAAGACGTTGTGTCCTTGATAATGGATGAAACATAGATGGTCGATTCAATTTCTTCCTGCCGTGGTAGCTCTTCGATTGTTTCGAGCCGTATTTTAATGTATATTGAATCATTTCCATTGTCGAAGTCTATTGGTTGCTGATTTAAATCCAACAGAAAATTTTTGGTGTTAAAGAGGGTCTCTTTTCCTTTGAAGACAACTTTACCGTTAACTTTGAGTTGATTTTTTTCTTCTACTAGTGTTTGAATGTTTAACTTCGGTGCAAATAAAACTGTATCACTTTTAATTATGTTTTCGGTTGATATCATTAATCCGTTATTGTTGAATATAAATTGGACATAACGAAGTTCATCGAAAAGTTCCGGTATTGGTTTTTTTGGCTTTATATTAATTTTTTTGACTTCTTTGATTCTATCGGAGAATCCATTAGAACGTAAGAATTCAACAACTCTGGTTATCCTCAAATCGCTGATATTTGGTAGTTCATCTTCGGTTTGGGAACAGACGATAGTTAAACTTATGTCTTTATTTTGTTTCAAATAATCGAGTAAAGCTCCAACAATTTTTCTATTTTCTGAATATAGTTGCTCGAATTCAAAGCTTGTAGGGATTGTGTCGTTTCCAAAGAGAAAGTCGTTCTTACGATAGAAAATAATCGCTGGTGTTGGTTTATGTTCAATAATTTTGTTTATTGTCTTAACGACTTCGATTGTGTCGAAATTTTTAACAATTCTCCTTTCATTGGTTGATTCAATGAGAAGTTTAGCTTGCAGTGGAAGTTGAGGTTTGGGTTCTATTGGTTTAGGCAAATCGAGGGTTGGTGGTTGAATTGGACTCGAAGGTTTTGGCTTTGGAAGTGTATAGCGTATGTTCAAACCAATACTAAAAGAATGTGTTCTCCAATTTAAGTTCCTTACATTTTTGTTCAAAGCATAACTAAACGAAATAACAGGCGAGAAAGTTAGGGTTTTAAAAGAAAATGTTTCCCAACCAACTTGTAAGTTAGCAAAAACTACGGGTGAGGTTAGTTGAGGAATTTTTCCTGAATAAGAATTTCGAATTCGGGTACCGTTTTCAAAAGTTGCCTCTTTGGGCGAAATCAATTCTTCCTGTTGTTTGAAGTTAGAGTTCAGGGGGAGACGGAAACCAGGCGCAAGTTTAATGAATAATGGCTTAATGCCAAATAGATTACTTGTTCTAAAACCTGGAATAAGTTCAAATGAATTGACAGAAGCGTCGAGCGTGTGCTTGCTAATACCTTTTCCAATATAGTTTCCAATAATAACATCGGCGAAATATTCTTCTTCAATGAATTTTCCATTTGTGAAGTTGTATCCCAATTCGACAAAAATTCCGAAGTTCGTTTTTCCAATATAGAATAAATTATTTTGTAATCCACCAATTGAGAGAGAATAGCCAAATCCTACAGAGTTGGAGAAGTTTCCGCAACAATCGTAACCGGGAAAACCAGTAAAGTTTCCCGTGTGATAATTGATTTTTATTAGGGCATTTGTTTCAAGATAGATTTTTGGTTTGCAATTTAAACTGTATGTAAAAAGTATTAAGAAAAGAATAACAAAATATGAGCTAACCTTGAAGTAATGTTGATTGACCATTTTTGGATTTAAATTTTCAAAAAACTTTTAGTAATAGAGATGTTTTTGGATAATATTATTATTTGATATACGCCAGGCGATAAATTTCCAACTTCCATAGTAATTTTGTTGGTTCCTACGTTTAATTTGGTATAGCTTTTTTGGATTACATTACCAACAATATCTAATATTTGAATTTTTATTAAGTCTTCATAATTTGAATAAAGAACTAATTCCAATGAGCTTAAAACTGGATTAGGAATAAGTTGAAGTAAAAAAAGTGAATCAGGTGGAAAAAAAATTCTTCGATCTCCACATAGACCGGTAAGCTGAATTACACCTGGAAATAAAGAGACTTGAATGTTCCTTCCCCAGAAAATGCTTTGCAAGTTCCAATCGATGCTGCAAGTGTCCTTATTACCGAGTCCAACATTGCCGATGATTTTACCAAGAATTCCTTCGAGAGGGAAGTTGCCTTCGATTTTAAAAATAAGAACACGACGGTCATTTATTATTTCGTTTCGTAGAATTTGAGTCTCCCCATAGTCTGATTTTAATTCAAATGGAAGAAACATATGTGGGTCAAATGAAATTTCTGCTTCGAAAAATCTTTTTCCATTATATGGATAGCTTTCTTTATTTTTAAATAATATTGGGATTTCTATTTTGCCTTTGGGAATAGTTTTTATTTCAGGGAAGAAAACTTCGGAACTTCCGAGATAAGGTCCAAGGGTGATTGTTTTATTAACGCCACAGGGTGAGCTGAAAATCGTCATATTCGCCTCGATTGGGTTGCTGTTTTGCAACGAAATGTTTAATATCTTTGCAGATTTCGAGGCAATAATGAATGGTGTTTGAATGTCCAGTGAATATGAATTTGCAGGGGAAATTGTGACACTGTCGACAATAACGTCTATATCCGAATTGTTCTTTATTGTAAAAGAACGCTGAGGGATCTCGGGAATAAATCTTACGTCGCTTTGCGAAACCGATAGCTCAATTCCTATTCCTTTTCCAACTATTGGAATACGAAAAATATAGTCCTTTTGACCGAGGTAAAAGATTTCTAAATAAGATGAAAAGAGACCTATTTCTCTTGGGTGGAATTTAATCTTGACTTTGAGTTCACCATTGCTTTCAAGAGTGAGATTACTCGATGGAGCAATGATTGAGAAATATCTGTTAGAACTTGGGTCGATTCTGATGAAGTCGATTGGAAGATGAAGAGTATCGTTGTTAGTTCCAATTACGAGTTCAAACTCTGCGAATTGATTAACGCAAACTTCGCCTAAATCGATTTGACTAATTGTAAATGAAAAATCACGATTTAAACCTTTACCCCAAAGTGGAATTCTGTATTCTTTGTAACAAGAAATTATAACGAGAGTATCGTAGAAATTTCCTGTGTCTTTGGGGTTGTAAATGATTGAAAGATTGGCGCAACTCTTCGGGGCAATCGTATCGCCAATAATATTTCTGGCTAAAGAGAAGTTGCGCCCATTTGTGAAATAAAAATAATCGATTATCAATGGGACATCGCCAACATTACAAAGATGGGTATCTGTTTGGAATGTAATTGGAGAATAAATTTTTTGTGGGGGGAATTTTATTTCATTTATCGAAATTTTTGGTCTATGGATTTTGAACAGTTCCGAAGCAACTATTTCTTGAAAATTGAATTCACGAAAAACAATAACACCACGCTCGATTTCTGTTGATGCAACGGTAAAACCAGTAGGGGATAGCTTGCAGTCGGATATTGAATAACCTGAACCGCTAATTTCATTTGCTTTTATGTTGTTGACAATATCCCAAAGAACTATTGATGGCTGGTATTGGAATCCAAGTACTACGAAGTTGTCGGTTGGAGAAAAATCAACCGAAATTGCATCGGACCAATTTTTGTAAAGGGAGCGAACAATCAAGCCAGTGCTAATATCCAGAACATAAGCATCCGAGTAATTCTGGTAAATATCTGTAATCTCAAATTTCTTTGTAGTGAATGCTAAAAGCTTCTGGTCGTTAGAAATAGCAATGTTTGTAATGTATGGTAAATATTTTAATTCAACTCGTTTTTTTTCACTTAAAGTTGATAAATCATATAATACAATTGTGTTCGAAAGCAGAGCAACGGCAAGTAGATTATTTTTCGAAGCAATTTTCTGTATTGGAGCTGGAAATGTTATTTTTTGGATGAGTTTTAATTTTGGAAGTTCATAGATTTCAATGATGTTGCTTGGAATTTTAAAAAGTAAAAGGGAACGATTTGCATCGCTAACTGCAAACTGGCCGATTCTTTCACCCTCGGCTAACGCAATTATGCCCTTCAATGAACCATCGGAAAGGTCTATTACCAAGATTGTGTCGTTCTTTTCAACGCCATAATAATCTCTTGGACGGAACGAAATAACAGCGTTTGAATCATTGTTACAGTAACCAATATTTGTGATAAAAACATTTTCTAAAGGAAAATTTATATTGCTAAAATTGTAACTACGAATTTGATTTTTCGAAAGAAGGTCTATTTGGGTTATTTTTCCATCCATCGAAGCAGCGATTAGTTGTGTTCCGTCCGAATTAAAAGCAATTTTTTGTGGTTTGGTTGCCTCAATTTTTAAAGAAATTTCGGGAGTCGATGAGTATTTCTGGCTAATTTTAATTTGGACTGAATCGGAAGTTACATTAGGAACAGACCAGAGATATTCGTTACCAATGACATCGGCGATGTGGTTCCAGTCGGAGCCTTTGTTTGTGGAATAATAAATCGAAACCGGAGTATTTTGCTTATTCCCTAACCATTTGATATGATAACCTTGGCAAGGGTAAAGGATTTCGTCTTTTTTCGGTTGAATGATACTGATTTGGTTCTTTTTTGAAATAGGAAAAAAGTTCCCTACAAGGGGAATAGGCAATTCCTTACCATTTTCATAACTAATAATCAGATACTCCCGGAAATATCTATTTTGTTGAGGAATAAAAAGTACTTCAATAGAGTATGGAAATGGAGAGATAAGAGAAACCGGTGGAGGGTCGGTATTTATGCTTGACCCAAGCCAAAGGTATTTGAAATCGTTAGATGTTGTTCCAACCCAATCAATTCTGGTTGAGAATTTTGTGTTACCTCGTGATTTTTCGTTTACAGAAATGATATTAATTCTTTGATTGGCATAGTCTCCTACTGAAACATTGCCAAAGCGAATTTCTCTAAGGATATTTCGGTCGTTGTCAACAGCTTTGATTTCTGCAACGGGATTGTCGTAGTATGGATGTTTCGACGCAATTGTTTTCTGGAACTGAACGGTTTCCTCGCCTAATGTGACATATAAATTGACAAAAGCATAAACCGAATTACCCAGGGATGGAGCCAAAAAAGAGCCCCAACCTTTTGCTTTCCATTGTAGAACTTGGTAGCCGTCGAAAGAAGGTTCGGATATTTTCTCGGGTTTAAATGGGAAATTTCCATCTAAAATAATAACATTTTCGGGAGTTAATTTTTGAATTTTTCCATCTTTATATGTACGAATTTTGATGGAAATTTCAGGGTATTTCGACAGATCAATATTTTCATCAACATCAATTTGGATGTTGGACAAACCAACCGAAAAAGTAATGAGCCAAAGAATTAAATAAGTTTTTATTTTTCTCATTTTTCTATTCAAAAAAAAGTAAAGACTAATTCCCAGATTTAAAAGTTACACTCCAATACTGAAAGCTACTTTTGTTCCGGTAACCTCTTCGAACAATAATTTTCTTCTTTCGGCGCCCCACAATTCAACGTCGGGGTAGGAATTGTTTTCAACAGGAATTAAGCGAATTAATACATTTGAATTCTCCAGCACGACTTGGACATCTTGGACAGCTTGGATTTGGCGTCGGTCGATTCCTTCGGCAATACGAAGTATCCCGGCTAATTTCTTTACAATCTGCTGCTTTTCTTCAGAAAGCCGCTGGAAGTTTTCGTGTTTACTTTTGGGATGGCTTTTCCTATGGTATCGGGCAATGTTTGCTATGATTTCTGCTTCGTCGGTTGTAAAACCGGGCATAATGCAATGGCTAATTATATAGTAACTATGCTTGTGGTGTTGGTCGACCGAAATATGGTAACCAACATCGTGGAGAATTGCGGCAGCTTCGAGCCATTCCCGTTCTCGTGTTCCAAGTTGATGAATTTTCGTAGTTTCGTCAAATATTTTTAAAGCAATATTGCGTACGTGGAGGCTATGTTTTAAATTTATCCCGTATTTATTTGCAATTGCATAGATTGTTGATTCGCGCAATCTGTTCAGGTGTTGTAGTGTCTCAATTTCTTTCCTTTTTTCCAATGTATCGTAGACAATTCCTTCTCTTAATCCATAGGTTGAAATATATAGCTTGTCGATATTTATATTTTCTAAGATATATTCAAAAATTAAAGCCCCACCAACAATTATATCTACTCTCTGTGGATCGATTCCCGGCAGTAGTTTTCTTTCTTTCAAGGTCTTGGAATTTATTATTTTCTTAATCGTTTTCATTATATCTTTTCGAGTTAAGAGTGTGCCATTAAGAACATCGGGCACAGGTTTGCCATTTTGAATTAAGGTCATAACGCCAATATTTAGAATAGTTCCAGCAGTACCAACTACTACATCGTACCCAATTTGGTTAATTTTATAGAAAATTGGAGCCCAAACTCCGCGAATATACTTTCTACATTCATTGATTTTAGTTTCAGTAATTTCGTCTTCTAAATCAAAGCGGAGTGTTAGTCGTATTGCGCCAAGTTTTTCGCTATGTCCGTAAAGAATTTCCCCTTGGTAGCCAATAATTGTCTCTGTGCTTCCGCCTCCAATGTCGACAATCAAAGCTTTTTGGGAGATAATTGGAAGTGAATGCAGAGCTCCAAGATAAATCAGTCGTCCCTCTTCGATTCCCGAAATAACTTCAATATCTATTCCAGTTTCTTTTTTTACTAGATCAATAAATTCTTGTCGGTTGAAAGCTTCGCGAACCGCGCTTGTTGCAACTGCACGAATTTCAGCATTTTTCGATCGGGCAATTTCTACAAATCTCCTTAATGTTTCGACTCCCCTTTTTATTGCTTCAGGGGATAGATACTTAATGTCGCCTCCACTAGCCCCAAGCCGAACTACTTCCTTTTCGCGAAGTATTGTATGAAGCATTCCGCGTGTGTCGACAGTTGCAACTATAAGATGGAATGAATTAGTTCCAACATCGATGGCACCAATTACCGGGGCCTTCGTTTCTATGTTCATAGTTCATTTTTCATTGTTATCACTTTGCTTTGCTTCCCCTTTTAAGACAATAATATCATCTTTGTTAAATATCACTTCGTCTGGCTTTTTTGATCGTCTCTTTTCTGAAATATTATTCTTTAAAAAGGACTTGATAATTTTGTTTGCAAATATATTTGCTATAATAAGAATTCCAAAAATTATTAAAAGAATAAGAACGATATATCGGATCATACCAGGAGTTTTGAAAATTTTTCTACTGCTGTGAAGAAATTTTGTTCTTTGCCTGTAATTTCTTCGAGAGAAATACTATGGGATTTAATATAATTTCGTAGGTAGTTACGGGAATTTTCATCTGGTAGATTTGCAACTTCTGCTAATAATTCATAACCACGTCCTAAAAGAATCGACCCGTGTTGAAGTAAAGTGTTCCCAATAACTCTTTGAGCACTACCAACGATTTTCTTTCCCCCCCATTCTATTTCGTATCGCGCAGAACTTGCGAAACAAGACAGCGAAGCAGTTTCTCTTTTGTAAAATTCGTTGAAATTTGGCTGGGATTTTTCGAACGATAGACCTTCGGCTCCAAGCTGTTTGAGTCCTTCGACAAGGAATATGTGTATTTCCTTGTAAATATCGAGAGGTTTTAATTGTGGATTAAGTTTACAAACAAAAGAATATGTCAATTCATTTGCGTGGAGGACTGCTCGCCCCCCGGTAGGTCTACGAACAATGTCAAAGCCATACATTTGCAATTTTGCAGAATCAAAATCGTTTTCTTTTTGGTTGGCTCCAATCGAAACCGTCCAAGGATTCCATCCATAGAAACGAAGCATCGGGAGCGATTTACCTTGCTCAACATCATATGCTCTGGTTTCATCGAATTCCATATTATATTTGCCTGAGTGAAAACCGTCAATTATCAATTCTACATCAAAATTAAATAAAGGGCTAATTTTTCTGCCTTCTATCACATAAGTTGAAATATTTTTTTTAATTATTGAAGTCATTGTCTTTTCAAAATTTATGTTTTAAATGAAATTTTAATATAAACATTAAAAAGTTTAATATAAACATTAAAAAGCAAAATGACGATAATTTGACTGAAATAATTTTATCTTGAAGATTGGGCTGAAACCCTTTATCTAAAAAGTGTGTGGAAAGGACGTAGACAAGTGTTACTGACCATTTAGCGGAATGTTTGTTGATTGATGTTTTTGCTCCCTTTTAATGTCAATTATACCACCA
>Ga0197142_1003362_pt1 | contig 13459 bp, 14 predicted proteins | sample GBS60_MetaG_FD_148614 | JGI IMG/M metagenome (GOLD analysis project Ga0197142, IMG submission 148614) | Sediment microbial communities from Great Boiling Springs, Gerlach, Nevada, United States - GBS 60_MetaG | ecosystem: Environmental > Aquatic > Thermal springs > Hot (42-90C) > Sediment... | reverse complement strand
ACGCCTTGTGGGCGTGAGGTGGCCCGCCAGAAACCCGCGAGGTTGGCGACGGCCGGAGCCACCAACGCCATCGGCACGCCGTCGTAGCCGCCGGACGGGCTCCCGAGACGTGCCGCGGCAACCGGCGCGAGCGCCGTGCCGGCGAGAGTCGGCAAGGCGAAGGCACCGTTCATCGCCCCGAACGGGCCGCGGCTCCCGAGCTCGACCAGTCGACCAGTGCGGTGGCGGGCACGATCGTCAGCATGCCGTTCCCGACGCCGTCCGGTACCGGAAAAAGCCAGAGGAGCGGCGGACCGGGGCCGATCCCGGCGAGGACGGAGGTGCCCGGAACCGGCGAGCTCGCCGCCAGAGGGCCCGACCGGCGGAGCGACAGCCGGCCTTCGAGAGCGAGCAGCGGGAGCCGGGCGCCGACCTGCGCGGGGCCGACGAGCACGGCGGCCGCGACGATCGTGGCGAGCGTGGCGGGGTCCTGAAGATCCCCGAACAACAGGGCTCCGAGCGCGATTCCGTAAAGCTTCTGACTGTCCGGAACGGCGCCAAGACCGCGACCGGTGCCTTCGCACGGGCGTCGCTCCGGGGAAGCCGTGGAGAGCTGGGTCGCTCGCCGTCGGGGGCTGCCAGAGCCACGGCAGGACGGAGCCGGTGGCGATCGCGCTCAGGCCGTTGCCCCGATGCCGAAAGCTCCGGGTGGATCGATCCCGCGCATGCGTCGCAGGAGCAGCATGTTGCAGGCGTGCACGAGCGCGCCGAACAGCGCGGCGAGGGCCGGCGGGTCGAACGGGCCGGATGCCGGCCGGAGGATCACGAAGGTTCCGACGAAACCCACGAGCACGGCCGACCAGCGGAACCAACCGACCGTCTCGCCGAGGACCAGGACCGAGAGTGCGGTCGTGGACAGGGGTGCGGCGAACAGGATGGCGCAGACGTCGGCCAGCGGCATGCGCGGATAGGCTCAGAAGATCGCGAGGCCTCCCGGCAGTCCGATCGCCCAACGGAGCAGGTGGAGCCGCCATTGCGGGCTGCGCACGCCCGCGAGCCGGCCGCGCAGCGGCGCGATCAGGGTCACTGTCGTGCGCCCGAAGAGCGCGTTGAAGAAGACGACCTGAACGACGTGGTAGCGGCTGCCGAGGAGCTCGATCGAGGCGTCCATCAGGGTGCACAGACGGTAAGCGCCGAGCGACAGGAGGATGCCGGTCGACATCTCGGTCCCGGCGTCCCGGCTCCTGTGCCCGGCCATTCTCGCGCGGGCCGCATACCCGCCTTGCATCGCGCCGGCTTTGGTCGCAAAAACCAGCCCGCGGGGAGGCTCCGACCGCTACCGTGTGGTGGATTCGATGGCGAATTACGAGGTCGTGGAGATCGAAGGCATCGGACCCACTACGTGCAGCGAAATTGGAGGCCGCGCACATCGCGACAACGGCCGATCTGTTGAAGGCCTGTGCCGACCCCAAGGGTCGCAAGGCCCTCGCGCAGAGCACCGGCATCGACGAGGCCCGGCTCCTGAAATGGGCCAACATGGCCGATCTGTTGCGGATCAAGGGGGTCGGTGAGCAGTCCGCCGAGCTGCTCGAGGCGGCCGGCGTCGACAGGGTGAAGGAGCTCGAGCGGCGGGTCGCTGCGAACCTCGTCGCCGAGATGGCGGAGGTGAACGCGGCACGGAAACAGACCCGCGCGGTACCGGCGGAAAAGATGGTGGCGGGGTGGATCGAGCAGGCCGAGAGCCTGCCGCCCGCGCTCACCCGTTTGAGACCGGGCATCCGCAGCCGTGGCCCTCGGTGCACTGCTCCGGCGTCTATCAAGTCGAGGCGGTCGCCCGGACGACACGCCCGATCCGGCAGCGATGGTCGAGTACCGAGGCTACCGGATCCTGCCCCTGGTCCGTCCGCAAGGCGGCCTGTATCTCACCTGCGCCTTGATCGAAAAAGACTTCCCCGAGGGGCCGAAGCGCCACGAGCTGATCCGCGCCGACACCCACGCGAGCCCGGACGATGCCAAAGCCTTCGCGATCCGGAAGGCACGGCAGGTCATCGACGAGCAGGGCGACCGCTTGTTCCGCTGAGCTGCTGTCCGGCGATCATGGCGAAAGTTTCATCGGCGCTCGAGGCACCGGAAATGTCCCGTCCTTGCGCGCTTCGTCGCGCGGAACCACCTCCGCGTCGACCCAATCAGCCCGGAGGTGCCGATGACGCCCGAGGACCGCGATGCCATCGTCGGCTTCTTCGATCGCTTGCGCGTGTTGCAGAGCGAGCGGGATCCGGAAGCCGAACAGCTGATCCACGAGCTCATGGAGCGGTATCCACAGACCAAATATTACGTCACTCAAATGGCATTTTTCTTGGAGCACGCCCAAGCGGAGGCACAGAACCGGATCCGCGAACTCGAGCACACCCTCGAGCAGCAGCGGGCAGGCGGCGGCCTTTTCGGCGGCCTCTTCGGCGGCGGACGAACCGCGCCGCCACCGACACCGATCCACGCACCCGGGTACCGGCCCGGCATGTTCCAACAGCCGGGTGGCTTCCTCGGCGGTGCCGCTGGCACGGTGACGGCCCTCGCCGGCGGCTTTCTTCTGGGCTCCCTCCTGGGGTCTCTCCTGCCTCCGCCGGCCGAAGCCGCGGTCCCGCCGGCCGAGCAGCCGGATGCGGGCGAGGAGGACGGCTTCGGGATGGACGTGGGCGACGAGAGCTGGTGACGCTCGCGCCGGCCGGCGAGGGACATGCTCGCCAGCCCCTCCGGGCGGGAGGCGCTCGGACGGAGGTCGTCCACGATCACCCTCTCCCGTTCGATCAATTGATTTGGATCAAGACTCGCCCGGGGAAGGTGCGTTAGCTCGATCGGTGTGCCAGCGGGAGGCGACCATGTCGGCGACAGGGCTCGACGTTTTCGACACGACGGTTCAGCAGACCAATCTCTGGCTGAAGGCGATCCAGGAGCGGTTGGGCACCGAGGATCGGCATTTCGCCTATCTAGCTCTGCGTGGCACGTTGCACGCGCTGCGCGACCGCTTGCCGCCGGAGCTCGCCGTGCACCTCGGCGCGCAATTGCCGATGCTCGTGCGGGGGTTCTACTACGAGGAGTGGCATCCGGCCGGGACCCCGACCCGGGAGCGGCATCTCGACGAGTTCTTGGAGAAGGTCGCGCGTGTGTTCGTACGCGAGCGGCCGGCCGACATCGAGACCATCGTCCGCGCCGTCCTCGAGGTCCTCGCGGCGCGGCTCGACCCCGGCCAGGTGAGCAAGGTGATCCATGCCCTTGCCATCCGAGCTGCGCCAGCTCTTTCCCGAGTGGGCTCTCCGGGCCGCGATGTAGGTCGATCGGGAGGGGCGAGGGAGGGCTCATGGACGATCGATCGGCCGTGGTCGTGCTCGAGGAGGTTCGCGCTCGTTTGCGCAGCATTCCCGGTTTCGAGACCGGCCACGGGCTGCCGCACCTCGCTTACGAGAACGGCACCCTAACGATCGAGGGTGAGGTCGAGGCGGTCGGCACGAAGAAGCGGATGTTGCGGGCTGCGGCCGGGGTTCCGGGAGTGGAGGGCGTGGTCGACCGGCTTCGGGTCCGGCCGGCCGAGCCCATGGGTGACCGCGAGATCCGGGACCACGTCGCGCGTGCTTTCCTGGGCGAGCCGGCTTTCGCCGAGCTCGCCGTTTACGAGCGGCGGGGCGAGAAGCTCGAGCCGATCCGAGCCTCGCCGATCGACCTGCGCGGTCGGCTCGAGATCGAGGTGGCGGACGGCATCGTGACGCTCGACGGCACTGTTCCCGGGCTCGACCACAAGCGCCTGGCGGGCCTGCTCGCCTGGTGGGTCCCGGGGGTGCGGGACGTCGTCAACGGGATCGCGGTCGAGCCGCCCGAGGAGGACTCGGACGGGGCGATCGCCGATGCCTGCCGAATAGCGCTCGAGAAGGACCCGTTCGTCGACGCGAGCCGGATCCGCATCTCCGTTCGCGATCGCCGGGTGACGCTCGGCGGTGTCGTGCCGAGCGAGGATCAGCGGCGGATGGCCGAGAACGACATTTGGGCGCTGTTCGGCGTCGACGCGGTCGACAACGAGATTCAGGTCCACCGCTGAGGCTCGGTCGGCGCGGCGCGTCTCAAAGTTGCGACCAGAAGGCGAGAAACGAGTCGATCTCCGCCGGCGCCAGACGGATCTCCGGCATATCGGGGTGAACGGCGCGGATCCCCTCTTCGAGGCGTGGCATGAGCGCGTCGGGCGAGAGCCGCCGCGCCAGGACGGGAAAGGGCGGCGCCGCCGGATGGCGACCGGGGCTTTCACCTTCGAGGGCGTGGCAGCGGCCGCAAAGGTCGGAGGCGATCTGTCGCCCGAGCGTCGGATCCGGCTCCCACGCACCCGTGCCGGGCTCGGTCGCATTCGCTACGGGCGCTTCGCGTGGCGGTACATCCGGTCCCGGCGTCGGACCGCAACCGATCGAGGCGAGCGCGAGAAGCGGAACCGCACGCCTCGCGAAGCTCGCCGTGATGCGGGCTCCGGCGAGCCTCGGACCGAAACGACATGTTTCCGTCGCGGAGTTCGTCACGAAACCCCCTCGCTCTTCCGCGACGGCGCCGGAACGCGGCCGTTCGGTTCCGGGCACCGCGGTGCGCTCTCGGGCGCGGCCGGCGATCTCGCGCATGAACCCACGCTAGCGGGCCGGGCCCATCCCGTCGAGGCGAGAGTCTGGGGAACGCGGCTCGCCCCTGGCGGGGGCGGCGGCTCGGCCTTAGAAGCGCGGGCGCGTTCACCGGCACGAGGGAGAGAATGGCCGACGTCCAGGGTATCGCCGCCGACCGACTGAAGCAGATCGTCGAGAAGATCGAGCGGCTCGAGGATGAAAAACGCGAGGTTGCGGAGCAGATCAAAGAGGTGTTCGCCGAGGCGAAGGCCGAGGGGTTCGACATCAAGACGCTCCGCCAGGTCTTGCGGCTGCGGCGGATGAAGCCGCACGATCGAAGCGAGCAGGAGGAGCTCCTGGAGCTCTACAAGGCCGCGCTCGGAATGGCCTGAGCACGACCCGTCACCCGGTCCGAAACCGAAAGGAGGCAGCGATGAGCGAGGACGTCGACGACCCGATGGCCGAGGCCGATGCCCTGGGCCGGATCCGGGCGGACCGGGCGGCCGCGCTCGCCCGCGAAGGCCGCCTCGTGCTCGTCGACATTCGCGAACCCGCGGAATGGGCGCAAACCGGAGTGCCCGCGGGTGCGGTGCTCGCACCTTTGACGGAGGGGCCTCGGCGTGTGCGGCCGGACTTCGTCGCGGACCTCGAGCGGGCCCTTGGTGGCCACCGCGATCGGCCGGTCGCTCTCGTCTGCCGCTCCGGAGGGCGCACCGCTTTCGCCCGGCGTCTCCTGCTGGCCGAGGGTTTCAGCCGGGTCCTCGACGTGGCGGAAGGCATGGCCGGGAGCAACTTCGGGCCCGGCTGGCTCGCGCGAGGTTTGCCGGTGGAGCCCTGGCCGTCCGCCGACCGGGAGGGCTCGGCTGTCACGGGTACGTCGCCTTGAGGATCTAACAGGGCGGGGCGTTCGGCAACGATGGCTCCACCGGAGGTCGTTCGCGATGACCAAGCGACGCTGGATCGTAGCCGCGGCCGTGCTCACCGGCACGACGCTCGGTTCGGTTCCGAGTTGGGCGGAGCCGGTCCGGGTGAAGCTGCTGCAGGTCAACGATTGGGACCGCTTCGAAGAACGCAACGGCCGCGGCGGCTTCGCCCGCTTCGTCGCCATCTTGAAGGCCGAAAACGCCGCTGCCGACGACGTGCTCGTAGTCCACGCGGGTGACGCGATCTCGCCCTCCCTGCTCTCCGGCTTCGACAAGGGGGCACACATGATCGACTTACTCAATCGCGTCCCCCTCGACGTGTTCGTTCTCGGGAACCACGAGTTCGACTTCGGCGCGGAGGTCACCCGCCAGCGGATCGCCGAGGCGCGGTTCCCGATCCTCAACGCCAACATCAAGGAGCCGGACGGGCGCAGCTTCGCGGACCTTCCGGAAAGCCGGATCGTCGAGGTCGGCGGGTTCAAGTTCGGCTTCTTCGGGATGACCACGCCCCAGACCAAGGAGATTTCCTCGCCCGGTGAGCTGCGCTTCGACGATCCGTTGGCCGTAGCGGCGGCTCGCGCCAAAGCCTTGCGTGCCCAAGGCGCCGACCTCGTCGTCGCCGTCACGCACACGGGCTTCGAGGAGGATCTCGCGCTCTATCGGCAAGGTGCGGTCGATTTGATCTTGACCGGTCACGACCACGACGTGCGGATCCTGTACAATGGCAAGGTCGCGATGGTGGAGAGTGGTTCGCAAGCCGAGTTCGTCACCGCGATCGAGCTGACCCTCGACCGCGTGAAGGAGGGCGAACGCACCCGGGTCGTCTGGTCGCCGTCGTTCCGGACGCTCGACAGCGCTGCCTACCAACCCGATCCCGAAGCCAAGGCGCTGACCGATGCGTTCGAGGCGCGGCTCGCCCGGGAACTCGATGTGGCGATCGGGCGGACGAGCGCGCCGCTCGATAGCCGGCGCGCCGTCGTGCGCGGGCAAGAGGCGGCCATCGGCAATCTGATCGCCGACGCCATTCGCGTCGCGGTCGATGCCGACCTCGCCATCGTCAATGGCGGCGGCATTCGGGGCGATCGCCAGTATCCTGCCGGCCAGGTTCTGACCCGGCGCGACATCCTGACGGAGCTGCCGTTCGGCAACAAAACCGTGAAGCTCGCACTTACCGGGGCGCAGGTGCTGGAGGCGCTCGAGAACGGCTTCAGCCAGATGGAACAGGGTGCCGGTCGGTTCCCCCAAGTCTCGGGCATGCGCGTCGCCGTCGACCCGAGTCGACCCGCCGGGCAACGCGTGGTCGAGGTCCTGGTCGGTGGCGCGCCGCTCGATCCCACTCGGATCTATACGGTGGCCACCAACGATTTTCTGGCGCGGGGCGGCGACGGCTACTCGGTGCTCACCCGTGGGAAGCAACTGATCGACCCGGCCGCCGCCCTCCTCATGGCCTCACAGGTGATCGACTACGTGGCGCAACGCTCCGAGGTCGCCCCCACGGTGGAGGGGCGGATCCGCCGCCTCGAGTGATGGCGGCCGCGATGGTCCGGGGGAAGGCCCGGGCGAAGAGACCTCCGTGCCCCGACCGTGAAGCCCCGGTTCGCTCCCGGAGCGACCGTGTCCAGCCGCACGAACACGTCGCAAAGCGCGACGCCACCCTCCGGGAATGAGCCCCGGGCCCCAGCTTCCCGCGCCAGGCAAGTCCATCCGGACGGGGGGTTCGTTCTCACTCCGCCGCCGCGCGATAGCTCTCGACCGGCGGGCACGTGCACACCAAGTGCCGATCGCCGTAAGCGTTGTCGATCCGACCCACGGGCGGCCAATATTTCGCCTCGGCCACGCCGGCGGCCGGAAAGACCGCGAGTTCGCGCGGGTAGGAGCGCCGCCACTCTCCGAGCGCCACGTCGGCGGTGTGGGGTGCGTGCTTCAAGGGGTTGTCGAGCCGGTCCATCCGACCCTCCTCGATCGCCCTGATCTCCTCGCGGATGGCGATCATCGCGGCGCAGAACCGGTCGAGCTCGCCCAAGGGCTCGCTTTCCGTCGGCTCGATCATCATCGTCTCGGGCACGGGCCAGGACATGGTCGGTGCGTGGAAGCCGTAATCGATCAATCGCTTGGCGACATCTTCGGCGGTGATCCCGGTACGCGCGCGGATCCCGCGCAGGTCGATGATGCATTCGTGTGCCACGAAACCGCCCGCGCCCGCATAGACGATCGGGTAGTGGGATGCCAGCCGATGGGCGACGTAATTGGCCGCCAGGATCGCGACCGCGGTCGCCTTGCGCAGACCCTCGGGCCCCATCATCCGGATGTACGCCCAGGAGATCGGCAGGATCGAAGCCGAGCCCCAGGGGGCTGCGGACACGGTGCCGACGGTTCGAACGTGGCGGTCCGGATCGATCGGAACGACCGGATGCTCGGGCAGGAACGGCACCAGGTGCGGGGCCACCGCGATCGGTCCCATCCCCGGCCCGCCGCCGCCGTGCGGGATGCAGAAGGTCTTGTGCAGGTTGATGTGGCAAACATCGGCGCCGAACTCGGCCGGTCGGGCGATCCCGACCAGCGCGTTGAGGTTCGCACCGTCCATGTAGACCTGTCCGCCGTGCTCGTGGACGACGGCGCAGACGTCCCGGATGTGCTCTTCGAACACGCCGTGGGTCGAGGGATAGGTGACCATGAGCGCCGCGAGCCGGTCGGCATGTGCGGCAGCCTTGGCCCGCAGATCCTCGAGGTCGATGTTGCCCCGCGCATCGCAGCCGACGACCACGACCTCCATCCCGGCCATCACGGCCGATGCCGGGTTCGTGCCGTGCGCGGAGGACGGCACCAAACAGACGTTGCGGTGCTCTTCGCCCCGCGATGCGTGATAGGCACGGATGACCAAAAGACCCGTGTATTCTCCCTGGCTACCGGCGTTGGGTTGCAGCGAGACGCCGGGGAACCCCGTGATCTCGCACAAGAACGCCTCGAGATCCCGGAAAAGCTCGGAGTAGCCGCGAACGTACGCGCGGGGCGTGAAGGGGTGCGGTGCCGAGAAGCCCGGCCAGGTGACGGGCCGCATCTCGGTGGTCGCGTTGAGCTTCATCGTGCAGGAGCCGAGAGGGATCATCGCCCGGTCGAGAGCGATGTCCTTGTCCTGCAGGCGACGCAGGTAACGCAGCATCTGCGTCTCGCTGCGATGCTCGTGAAAGACCGGATGGCGGAGAAATGGGCTCGTGCGGCGAAGCCCCGAGGGAATACCGTCGATCGCCCGGCGGTCGAGCTCCTCGATCGTCGCGTTCGGTGCCCCGAAGAGGCCGAGCAGCCTCGCGACGAGCGCGGGTGTGGTCGTCTCGTCGAGTGAAACGGCGAAATGGTCGGAGTCGATCGGTCGAAGGTCGATGCCGTCATTGGCGCAACGGGTGACCAGCTCGCCGGCCCGACCCGGCGCTCGCAGCGTCAACGTGTCGAAAAAAGCGTGGCGATTGAGGGCTTCGATTCCGCTGCCTTCGAGGCCCGCCGCCAGCATGCCCGTGAGTCGATGGACCCGGGAGGCGATGCGCCGTAGGCCCTCCGGGCCGTGGTAAACGGCGTAAAAAGCCGCCACGACGGCGAGCAACACTTGCGCGGTGCAGATGTTCGAGGTGGCCTTCTCGCGCCGGATGTGCTGCTCGCGGGTTTGCAGCGCCATGCGATAAGCGGGCTTGCCGCGGCTGTCGACCGACACGCCGATGAGACGCCCCGGGAGCTGGCGCTTGTGCGGATCACGGCAGGCGATGAACGCGGCGTGCGGACCGCCGTACCCCATCGGCACACCGAAGCGCTGCGCCGAGCCGATGACGAGGTCGGCGCCGAGCTCGCCGGGCGGAGTCAACAGGCAGCAGGCCAGCAGATCGGTCGCGACGACGAGCAGACCGCCCTTCTCGTGCAGGCGCCGGGCGACCGGTGCGACATCGCGGATTCGTCCCGAGGAGCCCGGGTAGGAAACCAGCGCGGCGAACGGATCGAGCCGGTCCGTCGCTTCGCACGGATCGGCGAGGACGACCTCGATGCCGAGCGGTCGCGCGCGCGTCCGGATCACCGCGATCGTCTGTGGATGGGTGTCCGGATCGACGAGGAAGATCCGTGAGCTGGAGCGCCCCACCCGCCGCGCCATGGTCATGGCTTCCGCCGCCGCGGTCGCTTCGTCGAGGAGCGAAGCGTTGGCGACCTCCATCCCGGTCAGGTCGCAGACCATCTGTTGCCAGACGAGCAGCGCCTCGAGGCGACCTTGGCTGATTTCCGCCTGATACGGGGTGTAGGCGGTGTACCAGCCCGGGTTCTCGAGAACGTTGCGGAGAATGACACCAGGGGTGACCGTGCCGTAATAGCCCATGCCGATGAGCGAGATGCGGCGGGCATTGGCCGCGGCCATCCGCTCGAGCTCGGCGAGGGCCTCCTCTTCGGAGAGTGCAGGCGGCAGGTCGAGCGGTCGGGACGAGCGGATCGTTGCCGGCACGGCGCGGTCGATCAGCTCTTCGAGCGAGCCGAGCCCGAGCGTCGCGAGCATGCGGGCGATCTCGGCATCGCTCGGACCGATGTGGCGGTGGACGAAGGCGCCGGCGTCCGAGAGCTCGGTGAACGAAGGGCGAGGGTCGGTCATGGGCGCAGGTCCGGCAGCGTTTACGAAAGCGTCGCGAGATATTGACGATAGGCCTCGGCGTTCATGAGGTTCGCGAGCTCGCCGGGATCGGCGAGTTCGATTTGGAAGAACCAAGCACTGCCTTCGGCGTCTTCGTTGACCAATGCCGGGTTGTCGGCGAGGGCTCGATTGACGGCCACGATCCTGCCCGAAACCGGGCTGTAGACTTCGGAAGCCGCCTTGACACTCTCGACGATCGCGACCTGCTCGCCGGCTTCGACCGTGCGGCCGACCTCCGGCAGCTCGACATAGACAACATCACCGAGCTGCTCTTGGGCGTGCTCGGAAACGCCCACCATACCGGTCGATCCTTCGACCCGGATCCACTCGTGGTCTTTCGTGTAATAGGTCGTCACGGCTACCTCCGGACGAGTTGGCTGCGGACGTCAGCGCACGTAGCGGTGGGGAACGAACGGCAAGGACACGATCCGGGCCGGCTCCTCCCGGCCTCGGATACGGACCAGCACGGGTGTACCGGGCGCCGCGTGGGCGGCGGCGACGTAGCCCATCGCGATCGGCCCGCCCACGCTGGGACCGAACCCGCCGCTCGTGACGCGGCCGACCACGGCTCCATCCACCACGATCTCGGTTCCCTCGCGCGCGGGTGCCCGTCCCTCGGGGCAAAGGCCGACGAGGCGGCGGGCCGGGCCCTCCCGTAGCTCGCGCAAGATCCGCGCGGCGCCCGGGAATCCACCCTCTTCGCGACGCCTCTTCCCGATCGTCCAGGCGAGCCCCGCCTCGACCGGCGAGGTCGTTCGATCGATGTCGTGGCCGTAAAGACAAAGACCGGCCTCGAGGCGGAGCGAGTCGCGCGCGCCGAGCCCGGCGGGGCGAACCTCCTCGGCAGCCAAGAGCGTGCGAGCGAGTTTCGGCGCGTGGTCGGCCCCGAGCGAGATCTCGAATCCGTCCTCGCCGGTGTAGCCGGTCCGTGAGACCCGGCAGCGAAGACCCGCGAGCTCGAGTTCCGCTGCCTGCATGAAGCGCAGCGCAACGCACTCCGGCGCGAGGCGGGCGAGCACCGTGGCCGCGGCCGGCCCCTGGAGCGCCAGGAGCGCACGATCGTCGAGCGACTCGACCCGGCAGCCGGGCTCGAGGTGCTGCCTCAAATGGGCGATGTCGTCGGCTTTGCAGGCCGCATTGACGACGAGGACGAGGTGGTCACCGCCGTTGCTGACGATCAGATCGTCGAGGATGCCGCCGCCGTCGTCGGTGAACAGCGTGTAGCGCGCGCGACCGGGGGCCAGGCCTCGGATGTCGCCCGGGACGAGGCGCTCGAGCGCGGCCGCGGCATCGGCGCCCCGGACTACGATTTGTCCCATGTGCGAGACGTCGAAGAGGGCGGCCTTCGCGCGACACCAGCGATGCTCGGCCAGGATCCCGTCCGGATAATGGAGCGGCAGCTCGTAGCCGGCGAAGGGCACGAGCTTCGCACCGAGCTCGCGGTGCAGGTCGAAAAGGGGCGTGCGGCGCAGCTCGCTCACCGGTCGTGGCCTCCAGAAGCTCGAACGGCGCGACCTCGCGGTCGCGTCGCTCGCCCCCTCTGTCCACGACCTGAGAGATTCCACCCCGCGCCGTCGGCGGCGCGGAATGTCCCCTTCGGTGGGGTGCTCACGCACCCGCTCTCCAGAGGGCCAGCTCGTGCGCGGTCCTTCGGCCTGAGAGTTTCCGGGGCGGTTGCTCCTTCGGCGCCGCGCAGCTCGGGGTTACCCCCGGCGCGGACTCTCCCACGCACGATCCTCGGCCGTGCGGGAGACTAGACCTCCGGCTGCTCGGGTCAAGCCGGACCGAGCAGCGCGCCCGGGCTCGTGGCGGCCCGGGCCGCGCCTTGGGCGAAGCCGTCAGATCGCGTTCTTGGCCATCTGGTCGGCGATGTACTCGGCTTGGCGGATGGCGAGCGCCACGATCGTGAGCGTGGGGTTCTCGGCAGCGCCGGTCGTGAACTGGCTCCCGTCGGAGATGAACAGGTTCTTGTGGTCCCAGGTCTGGCCGAAGGCGTTGCAGACACCGTCCTGCGGCCGCGCACTCATCCGGTTGGTCCCCAGATTGTGCGTGCTCGGGTAGGGCGGCACTTCGTAAACCTCGCGTGCACCGGCGGCCAAGTAGACGGCGGCACCCTGGCGATAAGCGTGGGCCCGCATGGCGATGTCGTTCGGGTGGTCGTCGAAATGGACGTTCGGGATCGGTAGCCCGAAGCGGTCCTTTTCGGTGGGATGCAGCGTCACCCGATTGGTCGCCTGCGGCATGTCCTCACCGACGATCCACATGCCCGCCATGTGAGCGTAGCCCTCGAGCTTTCGGGTGAACTCGCGGCCCCAAGCGCCAGGGTCGAGGAAGGCGGCCATGAAGGGTAGCCCCAACGACAACGTCTCGAGTTCGTAGCCGCCCACGAAGCCGCGCTTCGGGTCGTTCCGCGCCTCGTCCATGATGATCCCGGCCATCGTCGTGCCGCGGAACATGTGGACCGGCCGGTCGAAGGTCGCGAAGACCGAGCCCGTGGTGTGCCGCATGTAGTTGCGGCCGACTTGGCCAGAGGAGTTCGCGAGGCCGTCGGGGTACTTGCTCGAGGCCGAGTTGAGAAGCAACCGCGGGCTCTCGATTGCGTTGCAGGCGACGCAGACGACGCGGGCCTTCTGAACGTGCTGCCTGCCGTCCTTGTCGGCGTACAAGACGCCGGTGATCTTGCCGTTCGCGTCGTGCTGGATCTGCAGGGCTTGGCACTCGGCCCGGAGCTCGAGCCGGCCGGTCGCCTCGGCCGCGGGGATCTCCGTGTAGAGTGTCGACCATTTCGCCGCCGATTTGCAGCCCTGGAAGCAGAAGCCGATCTGCAGGCAGTGCGGGCGGCCGTCGCGCTCGCGGCTGTTGATCGCCATGCGACCGGTATGGACGATCTTGTAACCGAGCCGCTTGGCACCGGTGTACATGACCTTGAAATTGTTGTTGCCGGGTAGGCCCGGGATCCCGTGGGTTCGGGTCACCCCCATCTTGGCCTCGGCCCTGGCATAATAGGGTTCCAGATCGGCAAGCCCGATCGGCCAATCGAGCAAGGTCGCGCCTCCGATCTCGCCATAGACCGAGCGGGTTTTGAACTCGTGCTCCTGGAATCGCAACGACGCCCCCGCCCAGTGGACGGTCGAGCCACCGACGGTCTTGCAGATCCACGCCGGGAGATTCGGGAAGTCGCGCGCGATCCGCCAGCTGCCGCTCGTCGTCCGTTTGTCGAGCCAAGCGGTCTGGACGAAGGCCGCCCATTCGTCGTTGACGAACTCCTCGGG
>Ga0197142_1003361_pt1 | contig 13460 bp, 11 predicted proteins | sample GBS60_MetaG_FD_148614 | JGI IMG/M metagenome (GOLD analysis project Ga0197142, IMG submission 148614) | Sediment microbial communities from Great Boiling Springs, Gerlach, Nevada, United States - GBS 60_MetaG | ecosystem: Environmental > Aquatic > Thermal springs > Hot (42-90C) > Sediment... | reverse complement strand
CGGCTCGAGGACAAACACACCCTCGTGGAAATTGATGAGAGCGACCCCCTCTCTACCCGCGTGGTACTCAACATGGGCCCCCAGCACCCGGCCACTCATGGGGTTCTGCGGGCTGTCCTCCTTCTGGATGGTGAAAGAATCACAAAAGCAGTCATCGATATCGGCTACCTCCACCGGGGCATAGAAAAAATCGCAGAGTATAAGACGCCCCAGGAATTTCTGCCTTACACCGATCGCATGGATTACCTATCGCCTTATTCGAATAATGTCGCCTGGTGCCTCGCCGTAGAAAAACTCCTGCAAATAGAAGCGCCCCCCCGCGCCCAATACATCCGAACCATAGCCTGCGAACTGGCCCGCATCTCTTCGCACCTGCTGTGGCTGGGAACGATGGTCATGGATGCCGGCGCCGTCTCCATGTTTCTCTGGACCTTCCGGGAACGGGAAAAGATTTACAGCATCTTTGACAAACTGGCCGGGGTGCGCTTTACCGTGAGCCACTGCCGCATCGGCGGCGTACAATACGATATTACCGATGATACCATCCAGATGATCAGGGACTTCATCAAAAACTTTTACAAAGAACTCAAAGACTGGCGCCGACTCTTAGATAAAAATCCCATCTTCCTGCGGCGGGTAGAAGGGATAGGCGTCATTTCCAGAGAAGATGCCATAGCCTATGGTTTCACCGGGCCCAACCTGAGGGCATCCGGCGTGCCCTATGATGTGCGGCTGTACGAACCCTACCTGGTCTACAACGAAGTGGATTTTGAGGTTCCCATTCGCACGGAAGGGGACATCCTGGCGCGCTATCATGTACGAATGGCCGAAATGGAACAAAGCGCCCGAATCATCGAACAGCTTCTCCCCAGAATCCCCAAAGGCCCCATACGCCTCGATAACGCCAAGTACGCTTACCCCTCCAAAGATGAAGTTTATTTTTCCATGGAGGGGATGATTCATGACTTCATGATGACCGATACGGGGCCGCGGGCCCCGGCCGGGGTGGAGGTTTATCACGCCATTGAAGCGCCTAAGGGAGAACTCGGTTTCTACATTTATTCGGATGGGACAGGAATTCCCTGGCGTGTGAAAATCAAGTCCCCTTCCTTTGCGAATATTCAGGTGCTGGAAAAGCTTCTGGAGGGGGCGATGGTATCGGATGCCGTGCTCTTGATTGGATCGGTAGATCCCGTTCTCGGTGAGGCGGACAAGTGAAGCGGATGGGGTACGGCGGTCTCTGTCTTCTAATGAGGCGACACCACTCTTGCGTGGGTGGTATGAAGGGCCTTCATGGACTGGTCCCGTCAGAGGCCGGGTGGAGGGGCTCCCTGTATCCAAACCCCACACTTAACTCGCTTCTGGTCCGGGCAGGGGGTCGGGTGCAAATCTCTGTACGGCCTTAGAATGTGCGGGTTAGCTGGTTACTACCTCTGGGAAAAGGGGGGGGAAGCGCCTCGGCTGGAAGAGGCGTTTCATCTGCTGGCTCATAGAGGGCCGGATGCCCGGGGGGCATGGATAGCCCCAGATGGCCGTGTCGGATTTGCCCACACCCGCCTCAGCATACTGGACCTGAGCGAAGCTGCCCACCAGCCCTTCCATTTAGAGCACCTCCACCTCATCTACAACGGTGAGATCTATAACTACCGGGCCTTGGCGGCTGAAGGCCGATACCCCCTAAAAACGCGCAGTGACACCGAAGTGATCCTGTGGGGCTATCGCTCCTACGGTGAAAAGGTACCCCTGTATCTGCGCGGGATGTTTGCCTTTGCCCTTTACGATGAGACTGAGGAAAAGTGCCTGCTGGTGCGGGACCCCTATGGCATCAAGCCCCTGTATGTGGCTCAGCGCCCCGAAGGCCTTTACTTCGCCTCCGAACTCAAAGTCCTCCGGTCCTGGTTAGCGGACCTGACCCCTGAACCCCAGGCTATCGCACTTTATCTGCACTTGGGTTTCATTCCGGCTCCCCTCACCCCTTACAAAGGCGTCTATAAGGTTCGCCCCGGCGAAATGTGGGTAGCTACCCCCAGAGGCCTTGTCAAGCGCGTTTATTACCCCCGCATGCAACTCTGGCAGCAGGCGCCACTTTCCCTTTCCCGGGAGGCGGCTGTGGAAGCCGTGGAGGCAAAGCTTCGTGAAGCGGTGCGATCCCACCTGGTGAGCGATGTGCCGGTTGGCCTTTTCCTGAGTGGGGGAACGGACTCGTCGCTCGTGGCAGCCTTTGCCCGGGAAGCCGAGCAAAAGATTCAGGCTTTCTCTATTGGATTTGCCGAAGCGAAATACAATGAACTTCCTTATGCTGAGGCGGTTAGCCGGGCTCTGGATATTCCCCTGCAAAAGGCTATTCTGTCTGTAGAGGAGGCGCTGCCGCTCCTTATAGAGATGCCGAAGTGGTATGATGAGCCTTTTGGAGATTACTCGGCGGTGCCGACCTATCTGGTTTCCCGGCTGGCGGCCTCTCGGGTCAAGGTCGTGCTGGCGGGTGATGGGGGCGATGAGCTCTTTGGGGGATACCGGCGCTATGAACTGGCCCGGAAACTGTATCCGATTCATTGGGCGGTACCTCATGGGGTAGCGGGGCTTGCCCCCTATTTTCCCTCTCGAAAGGGACGGCGGCTCTTGCGTCTGCTTGACGCCCCCAGGCCCGTCTTTCAGAGTCATTTATTTTCTCAGGAGCAGGATGCGTATAGCTGGGGCGAGGTGAAATACATGGGCCTTGCAGGTCATTATGAGGCCGAAGAGCTTTTCAGGCGGGACAGGCTGCCGGCTGATCCTTTTCTGGCACAGGCGGCATGGGAGTTTTTGTACTATTTGCCGGAAGATTTGCTCATGAAGGTGGATCGGGCCTCTATGCAGCACAGTCTGGAGGTGCGGGTACCCCTGCTGGACCGGGAGGTGGTGGAGCTGGCCTGGCGCCTGCCGGTGAAGTACAAATATCCCGGCGCGGGACAGGTGGCCCAGTACAAGCCGCTACTTCGGGCGATCCTGCGCCGGTTTCTGCCGGCGCCCCTGGTAGAGCGGCATAAATGGGGGTTTGCTCTGCCTTTACCGATATGGATGCGTTGGGGGCCGCTTCATGAATGGATGCGGGCCATGACCGACGGCCGAGCCTTAGAGAGCCAGTGGGGGATTTCGCCAGGCGCAGTGGAAGCCCTCTGGCGCCGCTATGAACAGGGGGAAGAAGAGATCTCCATGCGATTATGGTTGCTGGCTCAGCTGGGAGCTTTTGGCATGCAGAGCGCTCGGGAGGGCATCCGCAAGCCGGAGAGGCTCTATTCCCGCCAGGCATAAGCAGGTGCGGGGATAGGTACAACGGGCACATACTTCCCTCCCGGCAAAAACCTGACTGTAAGGGGAAAGCGGTTTCCAGCGCCAGGGGCCCATAGCCGCCGTCGCCGGGAAGACCGCTATAGTAGGAACCTCCAGGGCCGCCGCAATATGCAAAGGCCCCGTAGACCCACTAAAAAGCACATCAAGCCGGCTTATGACCGAAATCAGCTGTGTCAGAGAGAGCCTCCCATCCGTGCGAAGCACCTGCGAAGGAGATAAGGACCCCACGACCGCATCGATGAGAGGTTTTTCTTCGGCGCTCCCGGTGAAGACAAAGAGCGCTTCAGGATAGCGGCGACGCAGGATTTCTAAAAGCCCTCTCCAGCTGGAGTGAGGCCAGGTCGGAGCCCCTCCTTTGCCCCCCACATGGATGCCTATGCGCGGATAATGCTGACTCAGGGCGTTTTGAATGGGTTCGGGGGGAGGTTCCTGGGGACGCAGCCGGGGCCGGTAAGGGATCACATCGTCAAACTTCATAGCCAGCACCTTTTCCCGGTACGAGGGGGGTAAGAGCGGGAGCAGAAGCCGTAGATTCAGCAGGCTTTCGTGGAGGAAGCTGTATCGGCGGGCGATGGGAGGCCGCTCATTGCAGAAAAGCCAGTGATACCACCGGCGACGGGTGCCTATGCGTCGGGGAATACCCGCCCAAAACGCCCGCCAGGCCAGAGATAGCCGGGGATACACATGAATGATCACCTGAGCTTCGGAGAGGGGCGGATTGTCTTCTATTAGCCGGACAGGGTAGGGAGGAATATGGTGCGCCAGCAGGGGAGCCGTATAACGCCGTACCAGGAAAACTACTTCCAGATCAGGGCGTGCCTCCAGGAGAAAATTCGCCATGGGGATGGTCAGCAAGAGGTCCCCCAGGCGGTCCGTGCGGCTGAGGAAGATTTTCGAGCGTGAAGAGGGCGGGGCGCTCATGGCGTCCATCGGGCCAAACATAACTCTCATAGCCTCTGGCCGCAAAGTAAGTTTTCATGGCCTCTCGGTAACCATGGGTAAAGTAAAAGGTTTCAGCGCCGGTTGCTTCCAGGCACTGGATAAGCTGATAAAAGTCGGCGTGATCAGAGAGCACAAAGGCCTGATGCAGGGGAGAGTGGCGGCGATGTTTGCGCAGAAGCAGCCAGCCAGAGGCCTTCGCTACCTCGTAGGGGGCAAACTTTTCCAGCTGCTGAGGGGCGATCTGAGGAGGCATAATAATGAGAGCCCCGGATTCCAGAGGGCCCTCTGCAGGGAGAGGTTTCCAGGCGCCGAGACGAATCCCCTGCACCTCATACGCCTGATTCATGCGAGCAATGCTGGGGTGTACATAACGGGGTCCCGTATCCGGCAGGGCCGCTAAAATCCGCTGCGCTTTCCCCAGGGAATAGGCAAGTAAAATGGCGTTGTGTTTTTTGCGCTGGCAGGCACTCCACCAGGCGGCTATGTCGGCGAGCACGGCTGCCGGGTCGGGCCATCGGTAAACAGGCAGCCCGAAGGTACATTCCGAGAGGACGGCATGGGCCCTGACCGCTTCCCACGGCTCCGCTGTGGTATCCATGTCCTGTTTGTAATCTCCCGTCACCAGAAAGACAAACCCCCGATGCTCTATCCGTATCTGTGCAGAACCTCGAATGTGCCCAGCTGGGTGCAGGCTCACCCGCACTTCACCGATCGTGATTTTCTCACCCCAGGGCAGGGTCTGGATGGAAACCTTTCCCAGGCGGCTCTTCAGGAGAGGCGCGCTGGACTCGCTGCACAGGTAGGCTTCACTGCCCCGGCGGGCATGGTCGCTATGGGCATGCGTAATGACGGCCCTCGGCACGGGCCTGATGGGGTCAATATAGAAATCTCCCGCTGGCACATAGAGGCCTTTTTCAGTGGGGCACACGAGGGGTGCCTTCATCCGGCCCGAAGCGAAAGGAACGATGGGGAGACTGAAAAACTAAAGAACGGGGCGCCCCAAACGAAGGTGTGAAACTCTCCGTATTCGCCGGCGGGGTCTATATCAGCTGGCAGATCCTGAAGGAAGGCCTCGTCGTAGGGGCGCCCCCTCAGCTGAGCAGGCAGTCGGGTCTCATCCACAGAAGTAATGACCGCCTGGATGCCACTCTGGATTACCGAGCGGGCATAAGACCGGGAGGTCTCAGCTACCTCAAGCCAGATCGGGAAAAGGGGTACGAGGCCATACTTTTCCACAAGCTGGGTGCGATAAGAGCGAATATCATTCAGGAATAGGTCGCCAAAGGCCACATGAGTAAAGCCCTGCTGTCGAGCCTGCCTGAGGAGTTCGCCCACCAGGTTTTCGTAGAGGGTGTTAGGGCAGGGGTGCGGGAGGGGGAGGCGCCAGAGGGGCAGGCCTATGGCCCGCGCTTGATTCACCACCGCCTCAAGGGGCACTTCATGAAAAGGGATTATTCCATCGGGCCGGGTGGTCGTAACCAGAGCCGCCACTGTGAAACCCGACTCCAGAAGCCTCTGGTAAGCCATGGCGCTGTCTTTGCCCGAGCTCCAGAAGAGAAGCACCTTACTCATAGCTGAGGACAGGGGCGGGCGCGAGATGGGGAAGCCCGAGGTCCTCCAGGATAGCCTGCGCAGTAGCGGCCGCCGAGAGAATAACCCCCGGCACGCCAGCACCGGGATGGGTGTTCGTTCCTACCAGGTACAGACCCTTAACCCAGTAGCTCTTATTAGACGGCCGAAGGTTGGCAGTTTGAATGAGGCGCGGCTCAATCCCCCAGGGCGATCCCCAGGTGCAGTTCCGCTCCCTGAGAAAGTCCTCAGGAGTGTAAAATGAAATCGTCTGGATGGTACTCCCCAGACCTTCCAGCAGGCGTTCCTGCAGAGAGGCCAGAATAGACTCCTGATAGCGGGGGGTGAGATCGGCCCAGGAGAGCCCACTTTGAAGGTTGGCTACCGGGGATAAAATATAAAGGCTTTCACCGCCTGGGGGGGCCCAGCTGGCATCTGTACGCGTGGGCGCATGAAGGTAAAGCGAAAAGTCCGAGGGCAGCACCTTTCGCCGAAAAATATCTTTCACGAGGCCCCGATATCTCGGTCCTAACACAATCGTATGATGGGGAAGCACTTCCGGGTAGGTTCGACTCAAACCCGCATATATCAGAAAAGCGCTCATGCCATACTGATACTGGCGCAAGCGCCAGCGAGCCATCCGGGGCAGGGCCTCCCCGTCCAGAAGCTGGAAGTAAGTGTGAAAAAAGTCTGCGTTGGAGACCACAATGTCGGCGGGGATCTCGCCCTCAGAGGTCTGGACGGCCACCACCTGTCCGCGGCGGGTGTGGATACGCCGGGCTTCGGTTCGCAGTAAGAGGCGCCCACCGGTATCTGTAAAAAGCCGGGCCAGCCCCTGCGCCAGCCCATGCATGCCGCCCTGCACGTACCATACCCCCCCAGCCTTTTCCAGATAAGGAATCATCTGATAAACGGCCGGCGCCCGAAACGGATCCCCCCCGATAAAAAGCGGATGAAACGAAAAGATAAACCGACTGCGCTCATCTTTGAAGAACTTTGCAGCCAGACTATAAGAGGAGCGTAAGGCCTCCAGACGAAGGGCCTTAGGAAGAAACTTCAAAAGTTCTCTCAGGGTAAAGGGGCGACGGCCGAGCCCTTCTTCTATGACCGCCTGATAAAAGGCTCTGGAGCGGGCCATGAAAGCATCATAAGAGCGGGCATCCTGCTCGTTGAAACGAGCAAGCTGGGCTTTCATTTGCTCGGTGTCATCCGTGTAATCTATGTAACTGCCATCCCAGAAGTAGACACGGTAAAAAGGATTGAGCTTTTCCCAGCTGAGGTAGGTGCGACGATCCTTTCCAGCTATTTCGAAGAGTTCATCTACCAGCTCGGGTGCGGTAAGGAGAGAAGGTCCCATGTCGAAGCGATACCCTCCCTGGTGCAGGGGCTGAGCCTGTCCACCCGGATAAGCTTGCTTGTCTATGATGGTAACCTCGAGCCCGGCCGCTCGCAGTCGAATCCCCAATGCCAGTCCCCCAAAACCCGCACCGATGATGACAACTTTTTTATTCATGAGCGCTATTCTAACAAATCTCGGGCGGCTAAGTGCGCTGCTATTTCACCCGACTTCAAGGAGAGGGGTAAGCCGCCACCGGGATGGACCGTGCCACTTGCATAGTACAGGCCCTTAATGTGCGGATCCCGATTGGCGGGCCGACGAAAAGCCGCTAAAAGCCCCTCAGGAGCCATACCATACAGGCTCCCTCCTGTACTATTGTGTAGCGCTGCCCACTCCGCCGGCGTAATCACCGCCTCCACCTCTATACAATCCGGCCCAAACTCCGACCATACCCGCTGAATCCGCCTTATGGCCTTCTGCCGAAACCGAATCGTGTCTTCCTCTCGCCAGGCAAAGCCTACCGGCGGTACATTCAAAAGTACAAACCAGTTCTCCCTGCCCGCCGGTGCATCAGAAGGATCCGTACGGGCCGAAATACACACATACACTGTCGGCTCATAATCCAATCGCCCGCTCCGAATAGCACCAAACTCCCCCGCATAATCGTCACTGAATAAGATATTGTGATGCCCGAAGGGCGATTTTCCCCTCACTCCCCACAGGAACACCAGTCCGGACAGGCTTTGTTTAGGGATGGAAGGGAGCTGTCGACTCAGGAGGCGCTGCTGGGCGTAAGTATGATCGGTGGCCACAATGACAGCATCCGCATCTATAGAGCCATGGGAAGTCTGTACGGCGATCGGGTGCTTGCCCTGCAGGTGAATGCGAAGGGCAGGCGTATCCAGGAGGATCGTTACACCCGCCCTCTGGAGCGCCCTCTCAAAGGCCCGCACAATCTGATAAAGCCCTCCCTGGATGTGATAGCTACCGAGACCATTTTCTACCCAACTAATAAGGTGAAAAGTGGCCGGCAGCGTATAAGGATCCCCCCCCACAAAGGTGGCATAGCGATCAGCGATTTGCACCAGGGGCGCTTCATGCAGGAGTCTGATGGCCGCCTCATGCATCGTCCGGTGCCCGTCAATAAGAGGCAGGTAGGGCAGATGACGCCAGAAAAGCGAACTTCGCAAAAGCACCCCCACATCGTGAATGGGAAGCTGCAAAAAGACAGGGGCGGCCCGCTCGTAGAGCTTTTTGGCATAGGCAAGGTAGCGGCGCCACCGATGAATGGCCTGCGGCCCTAATTTCAATCGAAACTCCTCAGCCTGACGCTCGGGGTCATGATAGAGGGTGAGCGAAAGGCCGTCCGCAAAAAAGTAGTGGGTATGAGGTTCTACTCTGGAAAAGATGAGTTCGCCTTCTCCCAGGGCCGCCTCGAAAAAATGCGGGAAAGTAACGAGGGAGGGGCCGGCATCGAAGCGATAGCGGTCCAGCCGCCTTTCGTGGAGCTTACCTCCCAGGAAGGAGTTTTTCTCCAGGAGGGTTACGTGCAGGCCCAGGCGGGCTGCCGAAAGGGCCGCACTGAGGCCAGCTATGCCCCCTCCAATCACGACGACCTTGCGGGGCATACACTTTTGAGCTTTTCCCACAGGCTAAGCACCAGAAGCACTATCGCCAGCATGTAAAAGAAGTCTTCCACCGGGATCGTCCCCAGCCGAAGACCAAGGTAAAAAGGCCTGTGATACATAACAATGGGTACGGCGGTAAGGTATCCATTTAGAAGTAGCTTTCCCGGTAGAATAGCCAGCACCGTCAGCCAGAATCGGCGCTTCCTGATGAGAGCGGTGCGAAACACCCACAAATCCACTCCGATAGTGGCAAGCAGCGCAAAAGCCGTCAGAAGGGTATACTCAGGCACGACGACTCTGATAATAACCGATTACTTCCCACAGGAAAATGGCGATAAATCCCACTACCGGGAAAAAAAGCCACTCCTCTACGGGCAGGAATACCAGCCGCAGGGGGAGAGTATGGGCTTCGGAAAAGCTCCAGTGCCCCCGGGCTGTAACCACTGCATCCCACACCCAGAAAGGTACACTCATAGTCAAAAGGCTCAGCAAGAGCCGCCGGGGACAGGTCCATATCGCCTTTCGGACATGCCAGTGAAAGCTCAAAAGAAATGGCCCCACAAAGGCTAGGAGAAGCGCTATCAAATACGACGCCATAAAAGCATGGATAAGATAACGCCCGACGCGAGAAGGCTGGTAAGAACCGCCTGTGCATGCGCCAGGTTAGTAACCAGTAGCAGGAGGCTGAGAAGCAGGAGGAGCGTTCGTCCGAGGTTATGCGCCAGATCGGGGTAAGGATTACCTCTTAGAGGGTGGGGGGGATATAACAGGCTCAGAAGCGCTGCAAAGACGCCCCAAGCGAGATAGTTAGCAAGGGGGATCTCTGAGGTATCCCACTGCCAGTAATGCCGGATGGCCGTAGCATACGGCTCCAGTAGAAGGTCTACTGCAATGGCGCCTATAGCCACCCACAGCGCCCGCATAAGGCGCCCGCCGGACCACAGAAAGGCCCATAAGCCCACCAGACTGCCCCATGCCATTGCAATGGCCAGGGGAACTCCCAGCAGCTGAGGCTGCAGGACATCCGTATAAGCATACGGCCCGAAGGGATAGCCCGTTCGTATTCCGATGAGCTCAATCGCGTACCCAAGGAGCACGCTCAAAGCCCATGCTCCCCATACGCTGGATTGGCGGGCTGCAAGGGCATAAGCAGCCGTACCACTCCACAGAAGCAGGTACATACTATCACTTACGCCCGCTAATCTGGAAAAAGCTCCTGTCAGCGTGTCTATCACAGCAAAGGGTGTTAGAAAGAAGAGAAAGGCCACAGCCACCCGATAGAGGCCGGGCAGGGGTTGACTGCCGACAGGGGTAAGCCCAAGAAAAGTCTGTGCGGTGAGCAGGTACTTCTCTCCCCGGGAGAGAGCCGCCCGGGAAAAGAGATTTTGAGAGGGGTTTTTTTCCAGTTTGTCCAGAATGCCCTCGTAGAGGCGGGCCATGGCGAGGGTGGTCAGGCGCACGGGCAGCGAAAGTATGCGAGCGATGCCCGGGGCGGCCTCCCGGTAGTAAGCGCGGGCCCGCGCAATCTGGTATTTCATGAGAGCCTCATAAGCCGAAGTGGCCCGACCAGCGCCTATATCCTGCTCCGACACCTCAAAGGATAAAAGCTCTTCCTGCGGAATGTACAGCCGCCCCCTCTGCCAGTCTTCCTTCACATCCCGAAGAATATTCGTGAGCTGCATGGCCACGCCCAGCTTCTCCGCATATCGCAGGCTCTCTTCGTCTATAAGACCGTAAACATAACACATCATCTGACCTACGACACCGGCTACCCGGTAGCAATAAAGGTACAGCTCCTCAAAAGTAGCATAACGGCTTTTAGAGAGATCCATTTCCACGCCGTTCAGGAGCTCTTCAAAGAGGTGAGCGGGAATAGACAGGCTCTGGACGGTTTCTCGAAACGCTTCTGCCCAGGGGTAATCCGGCAGAAAGCCTAAAGGGTCCCTCACGAAGCGTCTCAGTTCGGTCAGGTGTAACCGAATCTCCTCGGGCGACTCTCCTTTTAGGGCATCGTCCACGAGGCTATCTGCGGTTCGGCAGAAAGCGTAGATAGCGTAGGCGTGTTTTCGTTGAGTCTCTGGAAGCAGGGCCGAGGCGAAATAGAAGGTTCGGGCGTAGCTACGGGTGATGGTCTCAGCGTGCAGGTAGGAGGCTTTGAGGGAGAGGGTTGAGGGGGTAATTAGGGACTCAGTCCTCATCGGCCCAGAGGCGAAGGAGCTGGTTACCCTTAGGTTCGCCCCGGACGGCTCGATACCAGGTGTCTTTAGCGCGCTGAAGGCTGGGCTGCCACTCTACAATAGGGGCGGGATAACCTGTTTTCTGGCGAGTGTGGGGGGTAGGGAAGTAAGCTTCGGCCGGCGATACACCACGCAGTTCAGGAATCCAGGTTTTGATGAAGGTGGCGTCGGGATCGTACAGGCGGGCTTGCCGCACCGGGTCAAACCACCGAAAACCCCGACCATCGGTGCCCACCCCGGCCTGATATAACCAGTTGCCCCAGTTACTGGCCGTATCGTAATCTATAAGGGTGAGTTCGAAGTGTGTGGCGCCCCAGCGCCAGTCCAGAAGGAGATTTTTACTGAGGAAGCTGGCCACTATCTGACGGGCGCGGTTAGAGGTCCAGCCGGTGGCTTTTAGCTCGCGCATAGCCGCATCTACGATGGGATAACCCGTGCGCCCTTCCACCCACGCCTCAAAAAGACGGGAATCTTCCTGCCAGGGTATCTGAAGACTGCGCAGCCCGCCCGCAGTGAAAAACCTTCCCTTCTCCTTTTTGAGGAGCCAGCGAAAGTATTCTCGCCACAGAAGCTCAAAAAATAGCCAGTAAGTAGAGTCATTGGCGCCATGAACTTTTTCGGTATGGCGCAGGCGAGCGTACACTTCTCTGGGGGAGAGGCATCCTATGGCGAGATAAGGGGAGAGCCGACTGCTAAAGGTATCCCCCATGAAGCTATTTCGGGTCTGCTTGTAAGTGAAAATGGGTCCGGCGAGATAAGCCTCCAGTCGGGCCAGGCCTGCACTTTCGCCGCCTTTCCAGATAAAGTTGCCTTCTGGGGGGGTGGGAAGGCTTTCAAGGCGCTTTTTGAGGATGTTCAGAGTGGGGGGTGGGGGTTCCGGCCACTCAGGAAGGGAAGCGGGGGCCGGCAAAGGGTTCTTGACAGTCGCATGCCGCTCTACAAGCTGCCGAAACCGGGTAAACAAAAAAGGTAGGTTCTCAATCGGGAAAGGTAACTGTGCTTCGTCGTAAAGGCTATTTCCTTCCAGCAGGTAAAGCGGAATGCCCCGAGCTTTGAGAATCTCCTGAACGGCCTGCTGGATGCGCTTTTCTTCGGGGGGAACTTCTGCGTGGGCGTAGATGGCTGCGACGCCCTGTTCGACGGCCCAGCGAGGGACGACTTCCCGGGCCTCACCCTCCAGGATATAAAGAGGGGCTGGAGCGGCCCGCTGCGCAAAGTCTATAAGACTTTCCACGATAAACCGCTCCCTCAAGGGGTGCAAACGCCTGCTGGCAGGGTAAGGCGGGGAATAACTGTATTTTCCCCAGCTAAAATGCGGTGGTCCCCATACATAGATAAAAGCCACGGTGTCTGCCCCGCTTTGCAGGGCTGCCTGCAGGGCGGGGTGATCATGCAGGCGCAAATCGTTGAGAAGCCATACAGCTACTTTCCTCATGCACTCAAAAACAAAAATAGCTCTCCTTGCTCAGAGCAGAGGCCCCTCCATTTCCTGGAAATTAGCTCCCCTTTGGAGGCCACTAACATAATGCCTCCGCAGCTTCCGTCAGGCGGATCCAGAGAGGGAGTCTGAGAAGTGTTTTGAGCTCTGTCTTTGGAGCTCTTTTCTGGATAAAGCGCTCGCTGATAGCTTTTTATTGTCCGGATTGGTGGGCATCGGCGCCAATGGTATTCTCATGGGAACTTATCACATTAGAATGTAAGTTACGCTGGCAGCGACCCCTATGCCACTTCCCAGAAAGATTTCAGACCAGGGGTGGGCCCGGGTTTGGGCGCGTTGATAGCTGACCAGACCCCAGAGAGCTGTACAGAGGCCTGCCATGAGCGGATAGCTTCGCCCGTACCACAGGAAAAAAGTGGCGAGGCCGGCCCACCCCTGGGCGTGCAGGGAAAAGGGCCACCGCCAGTGCATAAGCCAGGCTATGGCCGTATGCCAGATAAAGAAGTTTAGCCAGTAACCTATCAGCGGCTCAGCGGTGGCCGCTCGCAGGCCAAAAAGCAAGAGTAGCTGCCAGAAAATGAGGAATCTCCTTGCATTGCCAAAGAGTGTGAGGATGTCCAGATACTTTGGGGCATTCAGGCTCAGGTAGTACAGACTACCGGTTAGCCCCACGAGTAAAGACCAGCTGGCCAGGAGCCAGCCGACATGGCCCCGCGTCCAGTACGAGATAAATAAAGCCTGCCAGATAGCAGGATGCGTTAGGATGGGAAAGGCTCTCTTCCAAAAGGCTCTCACCATGAGAGGGCCAGGAGGAGCCCCGTAGGAGCCAAGCGCGCTTCCACTCGAAAGCCATATAAATGAGCATCTGCATAGGCTTCCCCGGCGGCCAGGCCATATAGGATGGTTGTGGCAATCAGAAAAACATCCCGATTCTGGCGATGATATTCGCGTAAGCGACGGATATTTTCGGGCGGTAT
>Ga0197142_1003359_pt1 | contig 13462 bp, 13 predicted proteins | sample GBS60_MetaG_FD_148614 | JGI IMG/M metagenome (GOLD analysis project Ga0197142, IMG submission 148614) | Sediment microbial communities from Great Boiling Springs, Gerlach, Nevada, United States - GBS 60_MetaG | ecosystem: Environmental > Aquatic > Thermal springs > Hot (42-90C) > Sediment... | reverse complement strand
TGAATGCCACGGGCTCTTCTGAGTTTCTTCCTACCTCCAAAAGCTTTTGGGCTATCGCCTGCCTTCTTGAAACCCCCATCAAGAAAACTAAGGTATCTATCCCACTAAGGCTTTCCCAGTTTATGCTTGACTTTTCCTTCTTTGGGTCCTCGTGTCCTGTTATGACCGCAAAAGAGGAGGATATACCCCTGAAGGTTAAAGGTATGCCTACATAAGCTGGCACGGCTATGGCTGAGCTGATTCCTGGCACCACCTCCACCTCTACACCATGTTGGGCCAAGAAGAGCATTTCCTCTCCTCCCCTTCCAAAGACAAAAGGATCCCCGCCCTTTAGCCTCACAACCACATCCTTCTTCTGGGCATACTCAAGCAAAAGCTGGTTTATTTTCTCTTGTTCTATAGGATGATGGCCTTCTTCTTTCCCCACATAAACAAGCTCGCAGTTTGGTTTGGCAAAGAGTAGGATCTCTGGGTTTATCAGTCTATCGTAGAGTATGGCATCTGCAGATTTTATGATCCTTAGGGCTTTTAGTGTTAAAAGCTCTACATCCCCCGGTCCTGCACCTACTATGTATACTTTACCCATTTTCAAAGGCCCTTTCAAGCTCATCCAACGCAAAGCTGAGTCTTTCTTTTTCTGGATAAAACACCCTTGAAACTCCTTTGTGAAACAGTTTTTCTGCAGTTGTTTTTCCTACAGCGCAGGCTATGACATTCCTATTTAAAGCTTTACTTAGCTCCTTGGCTACTTTCCTTTCCTTTGCTCTTTCAAAGATATACTCTACTTGATATGCTGATGTAAAAAGCACCGCATGGTAGTGGCCTTCCAAAAGCTTATCTATAAAAGCATCTAACTTTTCGGCAGGATGTCAACTTTTAGCGGTTATAAGCTGGACCGATCAAAACACTAAAAACAATGGAGGAAATCCTTAACAGAGTTTTTAAGTGGCATAAGTTCCCCGTAAACCTAAAGGCAGAAGCAGTATTCCTCTACTTCAAAGGACTTTCTTTAAGAGCGGTAAAAGAGCGTTTGCTCAATTAGACTGATGAAATTTTACAAAAGGTTTCCCTGGAATGCCAAATATAAGTCTGTCTATAGGTGGCTTGCTTCCTTTATCGTCATATATACCATCTCAAAACTAAAAAGTTGACATCCTCAAGAATGGAAGAATTGGCAGGACATTCCTGAGGAAGACAGAGATATTGGACTAAAGTGGTACGGTATTTTTTATAGAAAGGCAACGCCCGGATACTTTATGGTGCGAATAAGGATAACTCACGGGAAGCTCTCACCGGAGCAAGCCAAGATAATAGCTCATCTGTCAAAGAAATTTGGAAGAGACGAGGTGGATCTTACCTCAAGACAACAGATACAGTTAAGGTGGATAGAACTCAAAGACCTTCCCGAGGTACTAAAAGCCTTGGAAACTGTCGGTTTATCTACACTACAAACTGGTATGGACAACATAAGAAACATCACAGGAGATCCTCTGTCAGGACTAGTAGACACATCTTTTATAGATACCATCCCAATAGCTAAGAGCATTGAAAACCTATTCTTAGGAAAAAAGCAGTACGCGGACCTACCTAGGAAGTTCAATTTAGCCCTCTTAGGTTCAAGAGTTGATGCTATAAACTGCAAGTATAATGACCTATGCTTTTATCTTGCCCATAAGGGCGATATTGTAGGTTTTAATGTTTATGCAGGTGGGAAGATAGGTTCCAATGGACCTGTGCCGGCTTTTGACCTGAACATCTTCGTAGGTCCATACGAAGCTGTGGATGTTTCAAAGGCTGTTTTTGAGTTGTATTCAGATATGGGAAGCAGGGAAGATAGGAATAAAAATCGCCTTTACTTTTTGATCAAAGAGATGGGTGTAGAAGGTTTTAGGCAAGAGATAGAAAGAAGGCTTCTAAGAAATTTGCAGGATAAAGGAGAGGAGCTTGTAGAAAAAGCAGGTGAAAGATGTGGAATAATAAAGCAAAAAAACGGCCTTTATGCTGTAAGTATTGTTGTTCCTGCAGGTATATTTACAGGCAGGGATCTTGAAAGAGTTTCCTACCTTGCTAAAAGGTATGCAAGCGGTGAGATAAGGCTTTCTGTATATCAAAACCTATACATAGTCAATGTGCCAGAGGAAAACCTAGATGAGCTTCTCAATGACGAGATGTTTGAAAGGTACAGTATATCAGATAGTCCATATTTTAATGGACTTATGGCCTGTCAGGGAAGCAAGACATGTGCCTTTGGGGTCATAGAAAACAAGCCTGACGCTATAAAGCTTGCTAACTATCTTTCACAGAATTTACCGAGGGAAAAGCCTATAAGAATGCACTGGTCTGGTTGTGCCAAAGGCTGTGGGCAGCACGGTGCAGGAGATATAGGTTTTGTAGGAACAAAGGTAAAGATAGATGGAGAGGTTAAGTTAGCAGTGGATGTGTTCTTAAAAGGTCAGAAATTAGGCACCATACCTTTAGACAGTTTACACGAAGCTGTGGAAAAAATCCTCACTTCCAAGAGAATCTTAGAGTAGGCGCTAAATAAAAATACTGGCTATGTTATTTTAAAGTTCATTCAGAAGAAACCTGTATAACTATAAACTCAGCCCTTCTGTTGGTTAGCCTGCCGATAGAGGTAGTATTTTCTGCTATATACTTCTCTTTTCCAAAGCCCACTATCTCTATTCTCTGCGCGTCTATACCTTGTTTTACAAGGTAGTCTTTAACTGCCATAGCCCTTCTTAGCGCAAGTTTCTCGTTGTATGTTTTACCACCTATGTTATCGGTATATCCTTCAATTCTTATGCTGATCTTTGGATTTTCCTTTAAAGTACTAATCACTTCATTCAACAATGGGATATACTCTCTTTTTATGTTGGCTTTATCAAAATCAAAATGGATCCTTGCACGAACCAACAAGGGCTCTTCTAGCTTTTCGACCTTTTCTGTAACAGCTTCTGGAACCTTCGCTACGGGCTCTTCCTTTGCTTCTGGCACATTAGGTAGTTGTATCTTACCCACATAACACTCAAGCGATTCTCTCTTTGATAGATCTACCTTATCTTTTGCCATTAAGTAGTTGGAAAGATAGCTGTTATACAGAGTTTGTAAAAAAGAAGTGTTTGGTTTATCCTTTGAAAGCTCATAACTTATAGCCTCATAGTAAGCTTCTGCGTAAGCAAGTTCCTTTGGAGCACAATTAAACGCTTTATCATCCCTGATTTTCTCAAGCGCCAACAAAAGGCTATTTGGGTCTATAACTTGCTTTCCTTGTCCTAGTTTTGCGCTTTCCAATTTATCAAGCACCTGACTTCCCTCTATTGCCTTGGATGCAGAGTTCATACTTTTTACAGCAAATATCTTAGAACCCAACTCTTCCATTTCTGAAGCAAGCAATACAGATATATCTCTATAAGCTCTTGCCTTCTCAAAATGATATATAGATTTATCCTTACCCCCAGCCTTATATGCCGTTTCTATGAGCCTTTGGGTTTCATCAATACCTTCGTAAACTCTAAAATCGAGATTGTTAGCAACTACCCCAGACCACAAGAGTAAAGTCAGAGCGTTTATTAATATTGTTTTTTTCATAATCCTCCTCCTTTAGTATATTTTATAATTTAACTATTATAAACCTGTATTATAAACCTGGGTAAAAAAACCTATCCTATGTTTTTCAGTAAGAGCTGCTCTATATATGGCACAGCTCAGTATGAGACTGTTCGAAAAATCTTCAGGCAGTACTGAGTATTTGCCTAAGATGTATGTAAGTGTTCAATTCAAACTCCAGCTAAACAGTCCCGACAGAAAAAAGCTCTTAGAATTGATGTGTAAGCAATCATCCGCCATAAGGTTAGCTTATAAACTGCTAACAAACAAAAATTCCTTATTGGTTCAAGGGAAGTCCCGATGAGGGATTTTGAAAAGCAACCTCCAGCTCAGTATTGATGGAAAATAGCTGACGCTTTCCCTATTAAGTCCTTGCCAATGGAAAGGACGGAGGATAGGGTAAGAATTAGCAAGTAGATAGCTCATAGCAAATTAGAAGTTAGTAACTTTTCTTCAATTTTATAGTGTATAGCCTCTAAAATGTGATCCTCTTTTATTTTTTCTTCTCCATCCAGGTCTGCTATTGTCCTTGATACTTTTAAAAGCTTGCTGTAAGACCTCCCACTTAGATGAGTTTTACTCATAACTCTTTCAAGAACTTCTTTTGCACTCTTCGTTAGCGTGCAGTATTTTTCTATTTCCTTTTCTGTCATATGGGAATTGAATTTGGTCTTTGAATTTTTAAACCTTTCCTTCTGGATCTGGTAAGCTTTTATAACTCTCTCCCTAACTTCCTTTGAGCTTTCACCAACGTTTGGGTTTATAAGGTCCTGAACTTCAACGGGTTCTACCCATACCTTTAGGTCTATTCTGTCCAAAATGGGCCCGGAGAGTTTGGATTGGTAAGCCCTTATTTGAGAGAGGGAACACGTGCAGGCTTTGTATGGATTGCCGTAGTTGCCGCAGGGACATGGGTTTGTAGCACCTACAAGGATAAAACTGGCTGGAAAGGTTATCCTTCCGCCTACCCTTGACACGGTCACGTACCCATCCTCCATAGGTTGCCTTAGAGATTCTAAAGCTTTTCTGCTGAACTCTACCATTTCGTCCAGAAATAGCACTCCTCTGTGAGCTAAGGAAATTTCCCCAGGCATAGGATTGCTACCACCTCCTATCAGCGCTATTTCTGATGCGGTGTAGTGGGGCGATCTAAAGGGTCTTTGAACCATAAGTCCTTCTTTTAAAATCCCAGCCACGCTGTATATCTTGCTTACTTCCAATGCCTCTTCCAACGTCAAAGGTGGGAGTATGGTAACTATGCGCTTTGCTAACATGCTTTTGCCCGCTCCAGGTGGTCCTATCAGAAGCAAGTTGTGCATACCTGCGGCAGAAATTTCCAAAGCTCTTTTTGCTTGATACTGTCCTTTTACGTCTGCAAGATCTATGCTGTAGTCAAAAACCTTAGACAGAAGAGTATTTAAATCAACCTTTTCTGGTTGTATATTCCCTTCTCCTCTCAGAAACCTAATTAACTGCTCTAAAGAGCCCACGCCAAATACATCAACCTCTTGAACTACAGCACCCTCTTTTGCGTTCTCTTTTGGCACGATAAACCTCTTGAAGCCCTTTTGCTTTAAAGACAAGACTATGGGAAGTAATCCATTTACAGGATTTACCTTTCCATCAAGGGAAAGTTCTCCAACTATAACAGTGTCTTCGTCAATGTCTATAATACCTGCAAGTTTTAGTATGCCAACCGCTATGGGAAGGTCGTAAAGTGTGCCTTGCTTTTTCAGGTTAGATGGAGCCAAATTCACTGTAATCCTTTTGGCTGGAAGTTGAAAGCCAATGTTTTTAAGAGCGGACCTAACCCTGTCCTTTGCTTCGTTTATGGCTTTGTCCGGAAGTCCAACTATGTTAAACTGAGGAAGGCCAGACGCTAAATCAACCTCCACATCAACAGGAAAGCCATCAATTCCAAGAACTCCCCCGCCTTTTATCCTACAAAACATATGTCTAAGACTTGCTGGCTATGTATAGCACTAAATCCCTGAGCCTACAGGAATAACCCCACTCGTTGTCATACCAGGCACCCACATGAACCATATCTTCTATAACTTGGGTTAGCCCAGCATCAAATATAGAAGAATGTTCGTTCCCCACTATGTCTTGGGAGACTATTGGATCTTCTGTGTATTGAAGAATACCTTTTAGCTCTTTCTCCGAAGCTCTAATGAAAGCCTCGTTTACTTCCTGCACGCTGGCAGGTGGCCTTTCTACTATTACGGTTAAATCTACAAGGGAGCCATCAGCCACTGGGACCCTTCTTGCGGTGCCGTCAATTTTCCCTTTAAGCTCCGGTATAACTTCCCCTATAGCCTTTGCAGCTCCAGTACTGGTGGGTATTATGTTTATTGCAGCAGCCCTTGCCCTTCTTAGGTCTTTGTGCGGTAAATCCAAAACCCTTTGGTCGTTTGTATAGGCATGAACCGTTACCATATAACCCTTCTTCATTCCAAAGTTTTCATGAATAACCTTTACTAAAGGAGCAAGACAGTTGGTGGTGCAGCTGGCGTTAGAGATAATAAAGTGTTTTTGTGGATCATAATTTTCATGATTGACACCGAGCACTATGGTTATGTCTGGATTCTTGGCTGGCGCGGATATGATAACTCTTTTTACAGTATCCCTTAGGTGAAGTTCTGCCTTTTCCCTTGATGTGAATGCACCAGTTGATTCTATTACAATTTCCGCACCTACCTCTCCCCAAGGTATAAGGCTAGGATCCTTTTCAGAAAAAACTTTAATACTCTTTCCGTTCACTATCAGCTCCCCATACTTTGCCTCAACCATACCATTAAATATGCCATAGACCGAATCGTATTTAAACAGGTGAGCAAGGGTTTTCGTGTCAGTCAAATCGTTGATTGCTACTACTTCAATATTGTCCTTTTGTAAGCAAGCCCTTAAAAAGGACCTTCCTATCCTACCAAACCCGTTTATAGCAACCTTTACCATAAGGTATATTATAATTGGTTAGCTTTCGAAATAGCAAGCTTTATCTCGTGTAAAAGCGTGGCAGGTGTCTTTATTGGATAATGAAGTTTTTCTATTATCTCCTCCGCTGCATGATCTTTTATTTTTAGACCTTTCAACCTTTCCTTGAGTATAGAGCTTTCTTGGATTGGATACTTCACACCTTTTAGATGTTTTAGTACTGCGTAAGCCCATGGCACTTCAAGGGCTTTACACACCTCCTCCGCAACCATACTGCAAAAGCTTATAAAGACCTCTGATTCTTGTCCCTCTGTGATTAACTTGTAAGCAAGTTTTGCCACTCCACCTGCGGTATGCACTCTTAATTCTTTTGCCTCCTCTTTTGTTAGCTCCTCCAACTTCTTTATTTTTTCCAAAGCAACCGTTGGATCCGCTCTTAGTATACCTCTTACAGTGTTCTTCGTAAGGCCAACCATTTGAGCTATCTCTTCATCTGTTTTCAAATACTCGTTTTTTAAAACTACTACAAAAGATGCCCTTGCCATACTTGGAAGCCAAGTTAGCGTTTTGTACTCCGCCAGTCTTGACAACCCACCTAGTAGATCAATGGCTTTGAAAAATACCCTGGCGGTCAAGTTTTCTAGGTTTTTCACGTCTACTTGCTGCTCTGGTACTCCAGTAATTTCAATGACCATAGTTTAACCTCCTATGGGTTCTTTTATTTTTACCAATCCGGTTTCGGTAATCTCTAAGAAGTGGGTCTTTGTATCATGTCCAGACATTCTACAACCATCTATTCTAAAAAGTCTAACTATGTCTCCCAAAGGTTTTTTGTAAAGCTTTGCCTTGAAGGAAGAGTCTATAAGTTCTTTGGCCACCACCATAGTACCATCTACTATATGACTTACTGCATAACCTCCCGCTGCCTCTGCGGTAAGCTCCTCATGCCCACTCCTCTTCTGAGATACAAATATGGCTGTCTGATACCACTTTTTCATAAAGTTGTAAAACCTTCTTACCACAGCCCTAGCCATCATTTCCTTATTTTCAAAAAGACCTGTCACCGAGTCTATTATGGTAAATTTGACCTTGTAGTTTTTTATCACGTAAGCTAAAGTGTCCAGAAGGTCCGGTATGTTTTCCCTTAATCTAGTAGAAGACGCAGCATCTATTAGAATTATGTTGTCTTGAAACTGGTCAAAATTTAAGCCCATAGCAATAGCTCTTAATTTCAAAGAAGCTACTACGAAATTGGCAGGAGATTCAACGGTTATGAAGGCAACTTTATCTCCTTTACTAGCTCTATACACCGTAAATTGCTCCGCCATTATTGATTTTCCAGTGTCTGCAACTCCAGTCAAGTTTAAAACTGAGTATGCCGGAATGCCTTTTAGTGATTCTTTTACCAACTTTCCGTTCCTTTCCCTTACTATAAAAAATAGGTTGTCTAAACCCTCAATGCCTGTTTCCACACCGTATATTTCTGGAGCCTCTTTTAAGGCTCGGGAGCCTGTGTATATCACCGATAGGTCAGGCCCCTGTTCTACCTCCGATTTTTCGGATTCCCCAACTCTCTCCTGGAACTCTCCATACATTTTATATTCCTTCTATAATAATATAAACCACAAGGAGGTAAAAGCAAATGGCTCACGCCCTGAAGGGAGATTTAGAGTGCTTTGCAGTGTTGGTAAAACATGAAATAGGAGAGCTGAAAAGGATCAAAAGAGAGCTTAAGTTGGTAGATTTCGTTCCAGCGGTGGAGAACTTTTCAATAGCCGTTGTTGAACTTCCTTACCTTGAACCATCTTATTACCAATCAATCTTATCCTCAATGAGGGCTTCGGACATAATCATCTTCTGGGACAAATTTATTTTAGCTTTTCTACCTGGAACGGACAAAGAGGGTGCTATACATCTCTTAGAGGGTATAAAGGACTTTTTCAGCGAGGAGGGAAATTATGCAATAGCAACCTTCCCAGAAGACGGAGACAGTTACGAAAGCCTTGTGGAATCTTTAAAGATTTACGCAAGGGATAAGGGCATAGAAAAATTTAACAGGTTACCTTAGGTAAAACCTTTTCAAAACCTGGGGTGGAATAAAGCTCCTCTTTAATTGCTGATAGCAGTATATCTAAAGCATGTTGGTAATCGGTAGTTTTTATCTTACAACCGCTTGCGTATTTGTGCCCACCACCACCCAGCCTTTCCGCAACTTTTGCCACATCCACCTTCCCTTTAGACCTAAGAGATACTTTAAATACCCCTTCCTCTGGTTTTTCTATTAAAGCAAAGGCTACTTCCACACCTTCTATAGACCTCGGATAATTCACCAAACCTTCGCTGTCTGAATATTCGGTAGCTGTCTCTTTGAAAAATCTATCAAATACAGTTATACCAGCTACTAAGCCATCCTCGTAGCAGGCTAATGTATCAAGAACCTTTGATATAAGCCTTATCTTGTTTAAGGATTCTCTTTCGCTAAACATAACAAAGGTTTTGTGCGGATCTGCACCTAACTGAACTAGCTCCTTAGCCGTTTCAAAAACCTCTGAGGTGGTATTAGAGTACCTGAAAAATCCAGTATCTGTTGCCAAACCGGCGTAAAGACACTGAGCTATTTCTGCGTCAATGCTATCCCTATCCCAATACTTTAGAAGGTTATATACCAGACTTGCAGTAGATGGGGCGCTATGGTCTACGTAATCAAATTCTCCGTAAAATTCACCACCTATGTGATGGTCTATTCGAACCTTCCTTATTGCCTTCACCTCTGCTCCCACTCTGTAAAAACCAGAAGCGTCGGACACTATGGCAAGGTTAAAAATTTCATCGGTTGGAAGCCTGATAACTTCCTCCGCATAGGGCAAAAAATCAAGAAAGTGAGGCACCCTGTCCTTACATCCAACCTTTACGTTTTTCCCCTTCTTCTTCAGAAAAAGATAGAGTGCTAACGCACTTCCAAGGGTGTCTGCATCTGGGTTTTCGTGGCATGCTATAAGTATGGAACCCTCTTCTCTTCTGATCAAATCAACCAAGGGTATGGTTTCTATTTTCATCTCTAAGCACCTCCAAAAGATATTAAATATAACACCCTAACCTCTCCTTATCCATGTCATCGGACCATAATAAACTTCCATGGCAGATTGAATTATAGACTCTGACAAAGATGGATGAGAAAAAACAGCGTTGGCGAGGGAATCCACACCCATACCAGCCTTCATGAGATGGATCACTTGATGCAAGAGCTCTCCTGCATGCGGCCCTAGAATATGGCATCCCAATATTTTACCCGTATGATCATCCACCACCAATCTGACAAATCCCTCATCTTCCCCATCGTCCATGGCTTTTGGGTTTGACATAAAGGATACCACTCCCACCCGATAATCGTAACCCTCTTCCTCGGCTTGATCTTCCGTTAGACCCACAGACGCAATCTCGTAAGCGCTGTAAATAACCTTTGGTATTAAGTTTTCGTTCCTTCTCCAATCACCGTTCCCAAGCATGTGACTAATTGCTACCTTTCCCTCATACATTGCTTTGTGAGCAAGCATTAAAGGTGAGGTTATATCCCCACAGGCATAGATGGTTTTTATAGAAGTCTGACAGTACTCATTTACCTTAACAAAACCTTTCTCATCCTTTTCCACACCCACCTCTTCCAGACCTACCCCTTCTGTGTTTGGTTTTCTCCCAACACCTAAAAGGATACAATCCACCTCCACTACCGAACCATCGGATAGATTGACCTTTAGCACATCCTCCTCCGAATAGCTTAAGATGTAAGTTTTTAGTCTAACATCCACCCCCAATCTTTTAAGTTTTCTTGCAAGATATCTGGAGGACTCCTCCGGTATGCTCGGGTAAGGAAGAAGCCTATCCATAATTTCCACCACAACCACATCTACTCCATACATTCTGTATATGTAGGCAAATTCCACACCCACCGCACCACCACCCACAATAAGCATACGCTTTGGAAATTTCTTTAAACCCCATATCTGATCCGTGTTAAATATCCTTTTGCCGTCTGGCTTTAGGTTTCCAAGAGATGTACAAGAGGAGCCTGTAGCCAAAAGTATAAATTTTGCCCTTATCTCCCGGTCTTCTCCTTCCACATAGATCGCGTTTGGACCTTTGAGGATCCCCCTACCATAAAAGATTCTAATACCAAGCTTTTCAGCAAATTTTTTAAAGTTCTCTCTTATGGTAGTCACCACCCTATCCCTACCTTCTGCAAGCTTCTGAGGGTCAAGCTTTAGTCCATCAAAGAGTATGCCGTAGTTATTCCCTTTTTTGATCTTTTCTAACAGATATGCTCCATGTCTCATGTATTTTGAGGGAATACATCCCCTGTTTAGGCAAGAGCCTCCAACAGTGTTAGGAGATAGCTCTACAAAGGCCACTTTCATACCCCTACGGTGTGCATATAGGCCAGCCTCGTAACCCCCGCTACCTGCACCTAAGATTACAAGATCAAACTCCATTTTTCTTTTTCCTCCTTCTTTCCTTATATACCTCTTGCCTACACTGTTTTATGACAGTTCTATACTTATAGTACACGGAAGGTACCTTTATGGGCAGTTTGTAATAACGCTCCAAAAGAAGCATGATTTCCTCTGATGTAAGGTATCTGTGATTTCTTATTAGACCCTTTATATACTTGACTATTCGGGTTTCTTTCATAACTTGATTAAGTAAATATAAATCAAACACGAGATTTAAATCAAGGTTTGGCAATCATATACTGTATCAGCCTTGGAAGGTTTCAGATCCTAATTTCTCTGCAAAGTTTATGATATAATATTCCTCCAATATGGAAAGCTTAAGTTTGAAACACGTATACCTTGGTATATTGTCTATGCTAATCTCTATAGCTCTGATTGGCTTGGCTGGTAGGCCTTCCATAAAGCCTACGAAGTTTCAAGCTCTCTGGGAAGGATACGTTAGGTTTGTGCGCAACATGATACTGGAAAATATGGGAGAAGGCGGACTAAGATATTTGCCGCTTATTTCTTCCATAGGGCTATTTGTGTTCTTCTCCAATCTTTTGGGCATGGTTCCCGGGCTTGAAGCTCCTACAGCTAACGTAAATACAAACTTAGCTCTTGCTCTAATTGTTTTCCTATTTTACAACATAGAAGGTTTTAGATTGCATGGATTGGGATATTTAAAGCACTTTATGGGTCCAAATCCATACCTGGCACCTGTTTTCTTTCTCATAGAGGTTATATCCCATCTGGCAAGGCCCATAACTCTAACCTTGAGGCTTTTTGCCAACATGAAAGGCGGTGCCATGCTCTTGGTAGTGCTTGTAGGACTTGTAATTCAAAACTACTTTATCATGGCTCTTTCACCAATAGCTTTGTTGTTTATAATAGCAATAAAGTTTCTGGCTGTTTTCATACAAGCTTACATATTTATGATACTTTCTGTAGTTTATTTAGCTGGTGCGGTGGTGCATGAAGAACATTAAAAAACTAACAGATAGGAGGTTATAAAATGAGGAAGATGCTTCTTCTGAGCTTACTAGTTCCTATGTTGGCGTTGGCTGCGGAGGCTGGCCAAGGGGAGACGCTCAAGCAGGGACTGATGTATTTAGGAGCTGGACTTGCAATAGGCTTGGCAGCTCTGGGCACAGGTGTGGGTATGGGGCATGCGGTTAGGGGCACTCAAGAAGGTGTGGCAAGGAATCCCACCGTGGGCGGTAGGCTCCAAACAATAATGTTTATAGGTTTGGCGTTTATAGAAACCCTTGCTTTGTATGCCCTACTAGTGGCTATAATACTGCTTTTTGTAAAATAACTTTTAAGGGGGCTTGCCCCCTTGGAGGTAAAGGATGGCTACCCAAAGAAACGTAACTCATTTGTCCAACAGAAAAAGAAAGCGTAAAAGTGGCTTTTTGGCTCGTATGTCTTCCAAAAGTGGAAGAAAAATAATAGCCAGAAGAAGGAAGAAAGGAAGGAAGGTGCTGGCACCCAATTGAAGAAGCTTGCAATATACCTGATAAAACTGTGGCAAAGGTTTATATCTCCTCTTTATCCACCGTCTTGCAGATATTATCCCACTTGCTCCAACTATGCCATCATGGCTATTGAGAAGTATGGATTTTTTAAGGGGAGTCTTAAGGCTCTTTTGCGCATACTAAGATGCAACCCAATTTTTAAAGGAGGAGTGGATTATCCCTAATGCAAAAGCCGGATATTGACCCCAAGAATTTATTTATCATAGTGGTTTTAGCCACACTCTTTATATTTGCCTATCAAGCATACCTCATCTTCTTTACTCCTCAGACACCCCAGCAAACACAAATCTCACAAGAAAAGAAAACCTCAGAAACTCTGCCCCAGCTTATGCTGGGAACCCTTAGGGAAAGGGTAAAACCTTCCAACCTTACAACTTACAAATCCCAGTATTTTGAGTTGGTGCTATCAGAAGAAGGAGGAAGGATAGTAAGTTTTAAGGATGTAAAGTATAACAAGGATTTAATAACAGAAGAAGAAAGAAAACTAAACCTTTATCCTTTGGAAGTCTTCACAGGAGATCCGCAGATAGATAGCGTGTTGAACTCCGAAAGATACCAGATAAAAATAGAGAAAAACAAGATAACTCTGAATTTAACCAGGGAAGACTGGAGTTTAGTTAAAGTCTTGGAGGACAAGGGAACTTACTTTAAGGTCAATATAAAAACTAACAACCTTCCGGCTGTTTTTGTGTCCGCGGGCACCCAAGTTAAAGAGGATGAATTCTACACTCATTCTGGTCCTGTAATTAAGCTGGGGGATAAAATTCTCAGACTGGATATAAAAGACATACAGGCTAAGGAGTTTATAACCGGAGATGTAAAGTTTGCAGGTATGGAAAGTAGGTATTACTTTAAGGGATTCTCTGGAAACATACCGGCGGTTGGAATATA
>Ga0197142_1003358_pt1 | contig 13466 bp, 12 predicted proteins | sample GBS60_MetaG_FD_148614 | JGI IMG/M metagenome (GOLD analysis project Ga0197142, IMG submission 148614) | Sediment microbial communities from Great Boiling Springs, Gerlach, Nevada, United States - GBS 60_MetaG | ecosystem: Environmental > Aquatic > Thermal springs > Hot (42-90C) > Sediment... | reverse complement strand
GAAACCGCAGTGGACCGGGCCATGGCGCAGGGCCTCATCCCGACTTCTTTGCCCGGGATCAAGAAGGTGGGCGTCGAGCTGTTGAGAAAAGAATACCCCACCCGCGAGGCCGCCGCAGCCGGGATTCCTGCGGCGCTGGAACAACATTATCGCCGGCGCGATCCGGCTCTGTTCGTCCGGCAACGCGATGAAATTCTGCGCGCGGGTCGCGCCTTGGCCGAAATCCATAACCGGAACGTCTTCCCCGAGATGAAGGTCACGTGGGGAACCTATCCCAACAACATCGGGCATATGGAGTTCCCCGGATGCTTCCGCTGCCACGATGACCGCACGGCGGCCGACGGTCGCAAGCTCACGCAGGACTGCAACTCCTGCCACCGCGTGCTGGCCATGGATGAGCCGGCCCCCAAGATTCTCACCGATCTGGGCTTGCAGGCCGCCAACGGCCGCTGAGCCGGGATAGAATCCGGGAAGAGACGCCGATGCTCAACCTCGAGAAGATTCTGTTGCCGGTGGATTTTTCCGAGCGCTGCCTGGGAGCAGCCCGCTGGGCCCGGCTTGTGGCGGATCGCTACGGCTCGGAAATCCTCATGCTCCATGTCGTCGAACCCATTCGCTACGAGTTCAGCGCGCTGGAGTTCGGCGGCGCGGTGCTGACCGACCTGGTGGCCCACCGCAAGGCGCAAGCCCGGGAAAGGCTCGAGGAGTTCCTGAGCGAAGAGCTTCGGGGCGTGCGGTTGCGCCGTTTGCTGGTGGAGGGCGATGCGGCGCAGAGCATCGTCGAAGCGGCGCGCAACGAGCAAGTCGCCTTGATCACCATGCCGACCCACGGTTACGGCCGCTTCCGCCGCTTCATCCTGGGCTCGGTCACCGCAAAAGTTTTGCATGACGCGCAGTGTCCGGTCTGGACCGGCGTGCACCTGGAGGAAACGCCGGCGCCGGAAGCGATCCGGTTGCGCTCGGTGCTTTGCGCCGTGGATCTGGGCCCGCAGAGCGCCGAACCGCTGCGTTGGGCGGTGCAACTCGCGGCGGATTTTGGAGCGCAGCTCGTGTTGGCGCACGCTTGTCCGTGCCTGGTGATGCGGCCGGGCGAGTGCGGGGACCGCGATCTGAACGCCGAGCTGGCGGCCTCGGCGCGGGAACGACTTCAGGCCTTGCAGCGGGAAGTGGGATCCGGGGCCGAGCTGGAAGTGCAGTTCGGAGACGCGCCCAAGGTGGTGTGCAACATCGCGCGCCAGCGCCAGGCCGATTTGCTGGTCATCGGGCGCGGCTCGGCCGCCGGAGTTTACGGTCGCCTCCGAACGAACGCGTACGCCATCATCCGCGAATCGCCCTGTCCGGTGGTGAGCGTTTGAGAGGCTGCGATACGGCTGCGTCGAATCCGCGAAGCGGTTGACACAGACGGGCGAGGACGCTTAGAGTAAGGACTTGCATGCGCGTGAATACCCGGGACCTTTCGCCATGAAATCGGCACGCACTCGCGACGGCTCCCTGCAACAGAAGGCCTATGCCTTCATCCAGCAGCAGATTCTGAGCGGACGCCTGCCCGCCGGCGCCGCCCTCTCGGAGGTGTCGCTGGCACGGCAAATCGGCGTCAGCCGCACGCCCGTACGTGAGGCCATCGGGCAACTGGTGGCCGAGGGCTTCCTGGAACGGATCCCCGGGCGCGGGGTAGTGGTCGTGCAACCCACACGGGAAGACCTGATCGAGCTGTATGAATTGCGGGAGGCCCTCGAAGTTTACGCGGTGGGCAAGGTTGCGCAGCAACGGCCAACCGCTGCGGAAATGGCCGTGGTGCGCGAGGTCTGCGACCAGATCCGTCACATGGCCGAACAGCTTCGCCATTCCGGGCGTCGGCGCCTCACCGACGCCGAAATGCAAGCCTTCCTGACGACCGATCTCAAGTTCCACATGCTGTTGCTTCGACTGGCCGGCAACCGTCGCATCATGAAAGTGGTCGCCGACACGCGCTTGCTCACGCGCATCTTCTCGTACCGCCGGGAGGGTCACGACGTTCCCCAGCTCGAAAGCATTCATGGGTACCACTCCCGCATCCTCGATGCGGTCGAAGCCGGCGATGCGGCTGCGGCGATGGAGCAGCTTCGCGAACACATCCGCATCAGCAAGCAGGAGCGACTGGAGGCCTACGATCGCTGGGAACGCGAACACGAGTTGCGGCGCGTGGCGCCGTTGCCCGCCGAGGTCTGGGATGCGGAGGCGCCTGCGCCCGTCCCCGGAGCGCGCGGCGGGCAGACCAGAAAGCTCAAAGCCCGTGCTTGACCGCCACCTTGCAGACTGTCTGCCTTCCGCCGCCTGAAGCCGGCCAGGGACCGTGCGGCTGATATAGTGGGATCAGATGCGGGGCAGGCGCGGGTTGTTGCTGGTCGCGATGGTCGTCGTCATCGCCGCCGTGGCCGGCACCTATTACCAACGGCGCAGGATCCAGGAAGCGGAAGCGCCCCGTCTGCCGGCCGGCTTGCCGGAAGGTGTCGGCGCCGCGGCTCGGGATTGGTACTGGTCGCGCAACATCGGCAGTCGGACCGGCGTCGAAATCCGCGCCCGCAACTTCCGTCACCTTCAGGAGCCCGAGCGTATCGAGCTGGAAGACGTCGAGTTGCGCCTGTATCACTCGGAAGGGCGCCGCTGGGATCGCGTGCGGTGCGCGCGCGCCGTCTTCGATCCCGGGGAGGCATTGCTGCATTCGGAGGGCGACGTCGAATTCACCATGGGTTATCGCGCGAACGGGACACCCGGGCGTCTCGTGGTCATCCACACTTCCGGCGTCACGTTCGAAAATCGCACGGGGCGCGCCATGACCGAGCGCCCGTTGCGTTTCCATCTCGAGGACGGCGAAGGCACGGCTGTGGGCGCCTCCTACGATCCGGTCTCCCGCGAACTGCATTTGCGCAGCCAGGTCGAACTGATGTGGAAGGGACGCGGCCCGAGCAGTCGTCCGATGCGCCTGGAAGCGGGCGAGCTGATCTACAAGGAGAACGACTCGATCATCCTGTTGCTGCCGTGGTCTCGCCTCCGGCGTGACAATGCCCTGCTGGAGGCGGGCGATACCGTCGTCTTGCTCCAAGAAAGCGCGATCCGCCGCATCGAGGCCCGCGCCGCGCGCGGTCAGGAGCAACGACCCTCCGGCCTGGCGCGCTTCGCCGCAGCTCAGGCATGGATAGACCTCACGCCCGCGGGCGAGGTGGAAAAGATCACCGCCGAGGGCACGGCAAGCGTCATCTGGACGGGGGAAAACGGCCGGACGTCGGCCTCGGCGTCGCGGCTGGATCTGGAGTTCGCCGCCACCACGCGGGCTTCCATCTTGCGCCGAGTGCTCGCTACCGGACAAGCCAGCCTGCTCTCGGAACCGGTGGCGCGCGGGGACCGGCCCGCCCCGGAACGTCGCCGGCTCGACAGCGAAGTCATTCAGATCGAGATGCGAGCGGGCGGCGAGGAACTGGATCAGGTGCGAACCGAAGCGCCCGGCGCCCTCGAATTCATTCCCACCCGCCCCGGACAGCGCCGCCGCCGGCTTGAGGCCGAGCGCCTCGCGATCCACTACGCGGAGGCCAACCGCATCCGGTCCCTGCGGGCGGTTCAGGTCGCCACGCAGACGGATCCGGATCCGAAGGCCCCCGCCTCCGAGCCGTTGCAAACCTGGAGCCGCGACCTGCTGGCCGAGTTCGATCCCCTGAGCGCGGAACTCCGCCGCCTGGAGCAATGGAACGATTTCCGCTACCGCGAGGGTTCCAGGCAGGGGCAAGCCGAACGGGCCGTGCTCGAGCAGGCTTCGGGTCGGCTCCTGCTGGAAGGCAGGGCGCGGGTGTGGGATCCGGAAGGCTCGATCGCAGCCGAACGGCTGGAGCTCGACCGCACCACCGGCGACCTGATGGCGCTGGGCCGCGTGCGCTCGACCCAGCTCCCCCAACGGCAGCGTCGCTCGACTGCGCTGTTGTCGGACCAGGAGAACCTGGAGGCGCAAGCCGAACGGTTGCAGACCCTGGATCGCCGCAGCAAGTTCATCTACGAAGGCAATGTGCAGCTTTGGCAGGGCGCCAACCGCCTGCGGGCTCACCGCGTGGAAATTGACCGTGCGGCGCGCCGTCTCGTCGCCGAAGGCCAGGTAGTGAGCGAGTTCGCCGACCGTCGCCAGGCCGGAGGGCCGGTGACGTTCGTCGTGGTGCGCGCGGCCCGCCTGGCGTACTCCGAACAGGACCGCGTGGCTCACTACAGCGGCGGCGTCCGGCTCGAGCGCGGCGCCCTGAGCATCGAGGCGCCGGAACTGCGGGCCTGGCTCAAGACGGCAGACGCCGAATCGGCTTTGGAGCGGGCCGCGGCCTCCGGCGGCGTGAAGATCGTTCACCGCGCAGCCGCCCGCACGCGCCAGGCGACGGGCGAGAGCGCAGAATACTACGCCGACGAAGAGCGGGCGGTGCTCGTGGGCGGTCCGCCTTCGCTCACCGACGATCGTGCCGGGCAAACCCGCGGCGAGCGCCTGAGCTGGCGGTTGCGCGATGATAGCTTCGAAGTCCAGGGCGCGGCCGCCGCCCCCGCCCTGAGCCGGCTTCGCCGCCAGTAACCGCATGCGCACGTTGCAAACCGAGGAGATCAGCAAGAGCTACCGCGGGCGCCGGGTTGTGGACGACCTGTCGCTGTGCGTCGAGCAAGGCGAAGTGGTGGGATTGCTGGGTCCCAACGGCGCCGGCAAGACGACCTCCTTCTACATGATCGTCGGCCTGGTTCGACCGGACTCGGGGCGCGTGCTGCTGGACGGCGAGGACATCACCCAGTTGCCCATGTATGAACGCGCCCGTCGGGGCATCAGCTATCTGCCTCAGGAACCCTCGATCTTCCGCCGCCTCACCGTGGAAGAGAACCTCGCCGCCATCCTGGAAATGATGCCGCTCACCCCCGCCGAGCGCCGCAGCCGCCTGAACCGGCTCATCGAGCAGATGGGACTGGAGAAGGTGCGGGGCAACAAAGGCTACATGCTGTCGGGCGGGGAACGACGCCGGGTGGAGATCGCGCGCTCGCTGGTCATCCAGCCCGCGTTCCTGCTGCTGGACGAGCCCTTTTCGGGGATAGATCCGATCCAGGTCCTGGAGATTCAGCGAATCATTTTCGATTTGAAACGTTCCGGCATCGGCATCCTGGTCACCGATCACAACGTGCGCGAAACCCTGGCGGTGACCGACCGCGCCTACATCATCCACAACGGGCGCGTCTTCCGCGCGGGCACGCCCGAGGCCCTCAGCAGCGATCCCGAGGTCAAGCGGATCTACCTGGGCGAGAGTTTCACGCTCGGGCTGGAGACCCGTCCCGTGGGGGAGTGAGGCCGTGCGCCTGCGGACTGCGCAAGGCAAGTTGAAGATCGAGCACAGCATTCTGGAGGGCCTGCGGGAAATCCTCGAGCGGCTGCTGGCGCAGAACCCGGAGATCCGTTCCGTGATTCCGGGCGTCATTCGCCCCGTGCGGGACGCTCGTGGGTCGGTGAAGATCCGGGTGACGGTGCCGACGGCCAACGGATGGAAGGCGATCGCCCTGAGCGCGGGCGCGCGTCAGGAGTTGTTCATCAGCACCGCGATCGGCCGCGAGGAGCTGGAACGGGCAATCCGGCGCGCCCTGGCGCCGTAGACACGCCTCCGCCGGCCGCGCCCCGCGATCCGCCGGCGAGCGCGCCTCTTTAACCGGTCCAGCTCTGCGCGACGTAGCCCGCGCAGGCGGTGTCGGGTTCCGGCAGCACGTCCATGGCGGGGCCGGCCTCGGCAGCCGGGCGGCAATTCCGCCAGCCTTCCAGCAAGACCGCCAGCAACGAGGCGACCTCGGCCAGCGGCTCGTCGCGCTGCGTGACGTGAGCCTCGAGCAGTCGCCGCTGCATGTAGTCGTAGAGTTCGGCCAGGCGGCGCGCGATGTCCCCGCCCGCTTCGTGGTTCAAAGCCAGGGTCAGCTCGGTCAGGATCGCGTGAGCCCGCGTGATGTGCCGGGAACGTCCGAGGACGTCGCCTTCGCAAAGGCAACGGCGGGCGTTGCCCACCGCCTCCACCGCGGCGCCGTAGAGAATCCGGATCAGCTCCAGCGGATCCGCCGACAGCACCGAGCTTTCCAGGTACGCATCGTGAGCCTGGTAGAGCATCAGCCGACCTCCGCGGGTCCCGGTTGCCTGCTCGCCCGCCAGGGACGCGCCAGACTCATTTCTCGCCTCGCAGCAAGCTGAGGTCTTGCGCGAGCCGCAGGACCAGCTCGGGCGGGATCTGGCGGATCACCTCGTTGGTCTTGCGGTCCACGATGCGCACTACCGGACGCCGGGTCTCCCGGTCCACCGCGAAAGTCAACTCCTGGTTCTGACCGAACAACTCGGCAGCGTTGAGGGCCTTGACGGCCTGGATCAGCTCACGATGCTCGGAGAGCTTGTCCAGCGTCAGCGGCGCTGAGGCCGCGGCCAGCGGCTGCCCCACCGAATGCAAAGAATCAATCTGCATGCCGCCTCCTTCGGCGCCCCACACGGCAACGGGCGGGGGCCGGGTGAGGTGTCACCCGTCTGGTCTTATCGGCCGCAAAAGGCGGGATTTCAGTCCGCGTTCAGGCCCTCAGGCCTTTTCCAGCAGCTCGCGGAAGCTGCCCCTCTGAGCCTCGATCTTCTTTTGAAGCAGCATGATCGCGTAAATGAGCTGCTCGGGCCGCGGCGGGCAGCCGGGCACATAGACATCTACGGGAATGATTTGATTGACCGGGATCAGCGCGTAGTTGTTGTAAACCCCGGTGGAGGTGGCGCAAGCGCCCATGGAAATGACCCACTTGGGCTCGGGCATCTGCCGGTAAAGTTGCTGCACCACGGGCGCCATCTTGTTGGAGACGCGTCCCGCAATGATCATCAGGTCGGACTGGCGCGGCGAGCCGCGAAACACTTCCGCCCCGAAGCGCGCCACGTCGAAACGCGACGCGCTCATGGACATCATCTCGATGGCGCAGCAAGCCAGCCCGAACGTCATGGGCCAGATCGAGTTCTTGCGCGCCCAGTTGACCACGCGATCCAGTCGCGTGGTGGCTACGGCGCCGGACAAAAACGCGTAATCGTCCCGGTCCCAACGCTCGAAAAGTTCTTCCGGAGACCGCGCCGTCCGCTTCACCCACTCGTCCTGATGCAACCCGCCCGTCATGCTTTCATTTTCCCACGCGGCGCTCTCCAGCGTCTCGGGCCTTCACCCGATACAATCAAAGAAGTACCGGGCCGTGCAGGGCGCGTGATTTGCCCCTCGTTGCCCACTCGCATAGCGGATTTCGATGCCCGAACAGACCGATTCTGCACCTGTTCCCCCCGACCCGGCCACGTTGGAGCGAGCCGCCGCCCTGTGGGGCATTTTGCCCGAGTATGAGGACGTGCTCGGCATCCGCCGCCCAACATCCCCGGAGACCGCCAAGGCTCTTCTGGCTGCTCTGGGAGTCCCTGTTCATGACCAAAGAGCCTTGGATAAAGCGATCCAGGCTCGATTGCTCGAGCAGTGGGACTCCTTGCTGCCGCCGGTCCTGGTTACTCTGCGCGGCGCCAGCGAATTCCCGATCCACCTTCCGGAGGTAGAGGCCTCCGGCTGGCTTGTGGTCGCCATCGAACGTGAAGATGGCTGGCGTCAAGAACAGCGGGTTCCGGTGGCGAGCCTGCGGGAAACAGCCAGGACCGAGATTTGCGGTCGAACCTTCCTCCAGCTCGCCGCTCCCCTGCCCGGGGACCTACCGCTGGGGTACCACGAGCTGCGTGTGCTCCTGCATAACGGCCAGAGCCGCCGGTCGGCCCGCACGCGCCTCATCGTCTGCCCCTCTCGCGTCTACGCGCCGGAGAGGGTGGACGGCCAACGCCGCGCCGCCGGCCTCGCCGTCAGCCTTTACGCGCTGCGATCCTCGCGGAACTGGGGCTGCGGCGACTTCACCGATCTGGAGGGTCTCATTGACTGGCTGGCCCAGGAAGCGGGCGTCAGCTTCGTGGGATTGAACCCTCTGCACGCGATCGCCAACCGACAGCCGTACAACACCAGCCCCTACCTGCCTTCGTCGGTTTACTATCGCAATCCCATTTACGTAGACGTCGAACGCGTGGAGGACTTCCGGCGCTCGGCCCGTGCGCAGCGCTGGTTCCGCCGACCGGAGGTCCAGGAGGAAATCCGGCAGTTGCGAGAAGCCGAGTTCGTCGAGTACGAGCGCGTCTGGGCCTTGAAGCTGCACGCCCTGAAGCTGGCTTTCGTCGAGTTTCTGCGACGCGAGTGGCGGCGCGACACGCCGCGGGCGCGCCAGTTCCGCGACTGGTGCGCGGCCGAGGGCGCCATGCTGGAGCGGTTTGCGGTCTACTGCGCTCTGGATGAGTGGATCCGGGCGCGGCATCCGGGGATCTGGGTCTGGCCGGACTGGCCGCCCGCCTACCGCGACCCCGCCTCGCGGGCGGTGCGCGCGTTCCGAAAGAAACATTGGCGGCGCGTTTTGTTTTATTGCTGGCTTCAGTGGCTCGTCGAACAGCAACTGGCCGCCGCCCACCGGCACGCCCGCCGGCGCGGGCTGGCGCTCGGTCTCTATCACGATCTGGCCCTGGCCACCGATCGTTGCGGCGCCGACCTCTGGGCCTATCGTTCGCTGTTCGTCTCCGGCTGCCGCGTGGGAGCGCCGCCCGACGACTTCTCCCCCAGCGGTCAGGACTGGTCCTTCCCGCCCGTGGATCCCGATCGCCTGCGCCGCGACGGCTACCGCCTGTTCATTCAGGCCATCCGCAAGAATTGCGCGCACGGAGGCGCCTTGCGCCTCGACCACGTCATGCGACTGTTCCGGCTGTACTGGATTCCGGAAGGCCACACGGCGGCCGAGGGCGCTTATCTGCGCCAGCCGCACGAGGAACTGTTGCCCATCCTGGCTTTGGAAAGCGCCCGCAACCGCGTGGTGATCATCGGCGAAGACCTGGGCACGGTTTCGCCGGAGATCCGCGCCGAACTCGAACGCTGGGGCCTGCTGGGCTACCGCGTGCCCTATTTCGAAAAGCACCCGGACGGCCGTTTCCGCCGCCCCGAGCACTACCCTGAACAAAGCCTGGTCTGCTCGACCACCCACGACCTGCCCACGCTGGCGGGCTTCTGGCTGAGCCGGGATATCGAGGCGCGCCGCCGCGCCGGTCTGATCGAAGAAGAAACCGTTCGCCGCCAGCTCGCCGAGCGGGAAACCGACAAACAACGGCTGCTCGATCTGCTCCACGAGCTGGGCTTGCTGCCCCAGTGGTTTCCGCGACGCGCCCCCCTGGCGCCGGAGTTCAACGGCGAGCTCCACAATGCCCTGGTCGGACTGGTCAGTCTCTCGACTTCGCGGCTGATGGTGCTGACGATCGAGGATCTCTTCAAGGAGACCGACCAACAGAACCTGCCCGCTTCGACCTGGCAGTACCCGAACTGGCGGCGCAAAGTGAAATTCGCGTTGGAAGAGTTGACCTCGGCGCCCTTTGCGCGGGATTGCACAAGGATGTTTCGAAGCTGGCTGGAGCGCTCCGGTCGCCTGCGGGCGGCGGAGCCGGGCGAATAGGACCCGGGATGGTGGAAAATACTTCCGAATGCCTGAGGTTCTGGCGGAAAGTCCCTGGTCGGCTTGGGTGCGGGCGCTGCGGCTGGCGTGGCGGCCCATTGATTCGTTGCTGGCCTCCTATTTGCTCCTGACGGGATTGCTCGTCGCCTGGGCTTACGTGCAAATCCCGGCCGCCCCGCTGTTGTTGGCCTGGCATGTGTTCGGCATCGTCGGCATCGTGGTGCTTGCGCGCGCCGAGCTGTGGCGGCCGCGCGGCGTGGTCTGGGTGCTGCGGCACTGGTATCCCTTGCCGTACGTGGCGGCGTGTTACCGCGAGATGGCTTTGCTCATCCCGGCCATCCGCGGCTTGGACTACGATGCCGCTATGGCTTGGCTGGACTACCGGATCTGGGGCGTCCATCCCACGGTCTGGCTGGAGCGGCTGCACCACCCCTGGTTGACCGAGTTTCTGCAACTGGCTTACACCCTGTTCTTCGCCGCGATTCTGCTGGTGGCAGGCATCCTCTGGCGTCGGCGCGAGGTCGAGCAGTTTCGCTATTACGCCTTCTTGATCTCGCTGGGCTTTCTGGCATCCTACATCGGATATTTCGCGGTCCCCGTGCGCGGGCCGCGGTTTCTGCTTGCGGACCTGCACGCGGCGCCGCTGGAGGGCGTGTGGCTGTTCACCGGGTTGCGTCAGGGTCTGGACTGGCTGGAATCGGTGCACTACGATTGCTTTCCCAGCGGCCACGTCGCCATGACTCTGATCGCCTGGTGGGGCGCCGCGCGGCTTTCGCGCGGGTGGGGATGGGTCTACGCCGCCTACGCGGCCGTCATGGTATTCTCGACGGTCTACCTCAGGTACCACTACACGGTGGATTTGCCGGCCGGCGCGCTGCTGGCCGGCGCGGTGCTGGCGATCGGGCCGCGCCTGTACGGCAAAATGGGGGGAGACGCCTAGTTTGGTCGGCATCGAACGCGTGGAGGGCTGGCGCAGCCGGCGAGAATTCCTCGAGTTCCCCTACCGTCTGTATCGCGGCCATCCCTTCTGGGTGCCTCCGCTGCGCGTGCAGCAGCGGGCCGTGTTCAACACACGCCGCCATCCCTTTTACCTGGAAGCGGAGATGGAACGGTTCCTGGCGGTGGCCGGCGGGCGTACGTTGGGACGAATCGCGGCCATCATTGATCGCCGTTACATCCGCTATCACGAGGAGCAAGCCGGCTGGTTCGGGTTCCTCGAAATGGTGGACGATGCCGAGGTGGCCGCGGCCTTGATCCAGGCGGCCTCGGACTGGTTGATCTCCCGCGGCATCCGCGTCATGCGCGGCCCCATGAACCCCTCCGCCAACTACGAGTGCGCGTTGCTGGTGGAAGGTTTCGACTCGCCGCCCTGCGTGATGATGCCCTACAATCCGCCCTATTACGCCGGCCTGCTCGAGCGGACCGGGTTGCGCAAGGCCAAAGACCTGTACGCCTACCATACGACGGCGGCCGAAATCCAGATGAGCCGCGCCGAGCGTCTGGCCGAGCGCGCTGCGGCCGAACACGGCGTCCACGTGCGCCCGGTGCGCCTGAACGACTTCGAGGCCGAGCTGGAACGCTTTTTCCGCATCTACAACGCGGCCTGGAGCCGCAACTGGGGCTTCGCCCCGATGAGCCGCGCCGAAATGGAGCACCTGGGGCGGGAACTGAAACCGGTGATGGATCCCAATTTGGTCTTGCTGGCGGAAGTCAGCGGCAAAGCCGTCGGGTGCGCCCTGGCCTTGCCGGACCTCAACCAGGCCTTGCGCCACGCCAACGGAAGGCTGTTCCCTTTCGGCTTGTTCAAGATCCTGTATCATAAACGGGCCATCCGCCGCATTCGGGTGGTGATTCTCGGCGTGCTGGAAGAGTACCGGGCCACTGGAGCGGCCGCCGCCTTGTATGCCGCCCTGTTCCGCAACGGGCGGCGGGCGGGATACGATGAAGGTGAATTCTCCTGGGTGCTCGAAGATAATGTGATGATGAACCGATCGCTGGAGGCGCTCGGCGCCCGGCGCTACAAAACCTATCGCATCTACGAATGGAAAGGGTGAAAGACGATGAGCTCGGATCCTAGCGCTCCAGGCCTAAGCCAGGCAGCCATTGCCCGACCGGATCTTTTCGAGCGGTGCCGGAACTACGGCCGCATGGTGGGGGGCTATTTCATGCGCCCGCAGGACGCCAAAGCGGCGGGCCTGTACACGTATTTCGAGATCTTCGGGCCCCGGGAAGGCTGTCCGCCGGGCGAAATCCGCTGGGCGGATCGCATGGTGCTGATGTTCGGGTCCAACGATTACCTGGACCTGATCAACCACCCGAAGGTCAAAGAGGCCGTCATCGAAGCCGTGCGCCGCTACGGCAGCGGTTGCAGCGGCTCCCGGCTGCTCAACGGCACGCTGGACCTGCACGTGCGCCTGGAAGCGGAACTGGCCGCCTTCGTGGGCAAGGAGGCCGCCATGACCTTCGGCACCGGCTTCCAGACCAACTATGCCGCGCTCAGCGGCCTCACCGATAAAGGAGACGTGCTGGTGTGCGACCACAACCTGCACGCCAGCCTGGTCGAGGGCGCCCTGCGCTCGCCGGCCCGCAAGGTCCGCTTCCGCCACAACGACATGGATCACCTGGAGCGCTGCCTGAAAAACTGCGCCCCGGAGGAGCGAATCCTCATCGTCAGCGAGAGCGTTTTCAGCATGGAAGGCGACGTCGCCGATCTGCGCAACACGGTGCGCCTGGCGCGGCAGTATCAGGCCCGCGTCTTCGTGGACGAGGCGCACGGCATCGGCGTCTTCGGTCCCACCGGCGCGGGCGTGGCCGAGGAACAGGGCGTGCTGCCCGAGGTGGACATCGTCATGGGCACCTTCAGCAAGTCGTTCGCCTCGGTGGGCGGCTTTATCGCGGCGCCTCAGGACGTGATCGAGTATCTCAGGCACACCACACGGGGTTTCGTTTTCTCGGCTGCGCTGCCCCCCGCCTCGGTGGCGGCCGTGCTGGCCGCGCTCCAGATCATCCGCGAGGATCCCGAGCGGCGCCGGCGGCTGCTGCGCACGGCGGCACGATTGCGCAGCGAACTGCGCTCGCGCGGCTTCTGGGTCTTCGAGGGCGAGACCCCCATCGTGCCCGTGGTGATCCCCAACGAGCTTGACTTGTTCCGCGTGGTGCGAGGCTTGCTCGACGAGGGCATCTACGTCAACCCGGTGCTCAAGCCGGCGGCCTCGCAGAATCTGGTGAGGATCTCCTGCACCGCCGCCCACACGGATGAGCACGTGGACCGGCTGGTAGAAACGCTGGTGCGCGTCACCCGTCGCCTGAACATAGACCTGAGCGAGCGGGCATCGGCATGATCATCCTCGGCATCGGCGGCATCCTCAGCGAAGCGGCGGCGGCCGTCATCAGAGACGGCGTGCTCGTGGGCGCCGTCGAGCAGCGCAAACTCGTCCGACGCCTGCGTCCCGGCGAATTGCCCGACGAGGCGATCACAACCTGCCTGGCGATGGCGCAAGCCGCCGCCACGGACGTGGATTGCGTGGCGCTGGCCCGGCCTCTGGCCGCGGGACCGGAAGCGGCCATGCACCTGGAATTGCGCGCCCGCTTCCCCAACAGCCGCGTGGTCGTGGTGGACCACCACACCGCGCACGCCGCTTCCACTTACTTCGCCTCTCCGTTCCCGGAGGCCACAATCCTGACCCTGGACGCCACGGGCGATTACCGGTGCGGAGCACGCTGGCGCGCTTCCGGCAATCGCTTCGCGCTCGACAAGGAACTCTACTACCCGGATTCTGTGGGCGACCTGTACCGCCGCGTCACCGAACTTCTGGGCTTCGAGCCCAACGCCGACGAGCATAAAGTGCAGTGGCTGTCGGCGCAGGGCGACGACCGCTTCCAGGACCTGTTCACGGAAATCCTGGGCATGGACGGCAACGACT
>Ga0197142_1003357_pt1 | contig 13470 bp, 13 predicted proteins | sample GBS60_MetaG_FD_148614 | JGI IMG/M metagenome (GOLD analysis project Ga0197142, IMG submission 148614) | Sediment microbial communities from Great Boiling Springs, Gerlach, Nevada, United States - GBS 60_MetaG | ecosystem: Environmental > Aquatic > Thermal springs > Hot (42-90C) > Sediment... | reverse complement strand
AGTTCTCTGCGCGGTAATGTCGAACTGGAAAGCGTGGACAAGCTCATGGCCAATAACATGATCGGTTTCGGCCAGACTCGCTCCAAGAGGCAACACAATTCTTCTTTTTAAAATTTCGGTAAAACCTCCGGTCCCCTCGCCAATTATTTCGGGGGTGGTCGTTGTCTGCTGGAAGTGGATACTACAGGCATAAAGGATAAGGGGCTGACGTCCCCTTAACTCATGACCCAGAATCCTTGAAAGACGCTGATACCATCTTTCAGCTAAAATGGCAGCTCTTTGAGCCTCAGCCTGAAACTCAGGGTAAAAGTAGACATCAAAATGCTTGGTTTTAAGCACCTTGAAATCAAAGCGTTCATACTGGACTTTATTCCGGCCAAAATACTGGGCTTCCAGACTGGCTGATACGAAAAGAGAAAGGCTGATAAAGGCCAGAATAAAGGCCAACCTGAATATCCTGATAGGATTCATCTTTTTCCTCCCTATCTTTCCAACTTTTTTATCTTTAAAACTGATTCATTCATCAGTGTCCTCTTTTCATTTATTTCCATTTTAATCCAAATCAATAAATCTATCCATTTAAATTTAATAGCAACTTTTATGCCAGGCCAATCAGGCTTTTCCCCCTTTTTTTTATCTTAAGCTGAAACTGTCTTTAGAAAAAGAAAAGGCCTGCTGGCCTCAATAGAGGACAATCAGCTAAAAATCTGTTCCCTCGGGCTTCCGGCATGATAAAATTAATGCTCATGGAAAAAAAGGCTATCCCCTTTATCCTCAACCCGGCAGCTGGCGGAGGTCGAAGCCTGGCCAGGCTCAACTTTCTCCATAACCAAATCAAAAAACTGCATATTTCCTCTGAGATTATCATTTCCCGGAGCGAAGCCCATCTGGGTCAGCTTACCAGGGAACTGGCGGCTGAGAATGAAGTCATTGTTGGCCTAGGTGGAGATTCCACCTTCCATTTGATGGCCAACGAGATTCTCCAGGCGGGCAGAAAGACTGCCCTGGCTTTTATTGGTGTCGGTTCTTCCAATGATATCCCGAGAGAGTTCGGTCTGCTTAATCTGAAAAATGCTTTGCTGGCCATAAAAAGGGGTGAGAAAAGAGCAGTTGATGTAGCCGCCATTCTGGTTAATGATCAGATCGTCCGGTATGTGCTTGGTCAGGTCAATATCGGTCTGGGAGCTACAGTCAACCAATATGTAGCTTCCCTGTTTTTTCGCCGGCCCTGGCTGCGCAGGCATCAAAATCTTTCTGGCCTGCTGGCCCTGTCGCAAGCTTATAAAAATAAAGAAAATTCCTTGCCCCTTTCGGTGGAAACGGCAAAGGAGAGTTATACAGGTGACTTCGCCATCGCTCTTTTTACCAATATCCGCTACTGGGCGACGGGAAGAAAAATAGCTCCCGGTGCCCGACCCGATGATGGCCTCTTTGATCTCTGTCTGATCCGTTCCTGCCCTCTTATTTTTCTTATTGTTCTGGCCTTTCTTGCCCGAAAAGGAAGTCATGCCCGACACAGGAAGATTCTCTTAAGCCAGAGTAATCATTTTAAGGTAAGATCAGAAAAAAAATTTTATCTTCAGGCAGATGGCGAAATTGTTAAAGTCGATGACAGACCCCTTATAATCAATCAATTTGACTTAAAAGTCATTCCTGGTGCTCTGGAAATCATCGCCTGAAACCTGAAGCCTATCAGGCGGAATCTTTCGAAAAAATAATCAGCCGGACCTGAAGCTTTCGCCCTAAATGAAGGGTCAAGTCATTTTTTTTTGTTTTCTTTGAGGCCTTTAATTATAAGAAGAACAATTTCCGGCCTGGCTGCGGTTTGAAGGGGCGGTCCCCAGGTGCCGACACCGCAGGAAATATAGTAATGGGTCTGGCCGCGGCGATGATAGCCCCAGTATTTTTCATATATGCGGCGGTTAAGAAAATTCAAGGGGAAAAGCTGGCCAGCATGGGTATGGCCAGAAACCTGAAGATCAATACCCGCTTTTTCCGCCTCCTCAAGATGCCAGGGCTGATGATCTAAAAGAAATAAAGGCGGGGAACCTTCAAGCTTTCCCAGAAGCTCTTCAATCTTTTTCCTCCTTTCGCCCCTGGATTCAATTGCTCGATCCCGGCGACCGATAATAACTATTCTGTTTTCAAGGACCACCTTTTCATCCGCCAGAACCCGGAGGCGACCTCCGGTAATCTCTTCCAGAGCTTTTTCTTTCTGACTGTAAGTTTCATGGTTACCCGGAATTGCTACTATAGCCAGTCTGGCCTTAAGTTTGGTTAGAATATCTGCCGCCATTTTCATCTGAGAAGGAGAAATGGCTTCATCCATAATATCGCCAGCCAGAAAGATAAGGTCAGGCTCAAGGGAATTAATCATATTGACTATTTTCTTCAATCGACCCAGCCTGAAAGCTGAACCGAGATGCAGGTCAGAGACAGCCACAAGGCGCAGGCAACCAGACTCAGGGATCACCTTATTGATCTTAATTTCCAGCTGGCGGATCCTGGGATAAAGAGAATTTATATAGCCAAGAGCTACTATTAATCCTGTCAGAATTAGAATCAGGCTGAAGCTCAATCTAAAGGCTGATGAACCGGGCCAGAGCCATTTACCTGCCTTTAGCCAGCGGATCGGCACCAGGCAAGCCACCAGGCGCCCCAAGTCCCAGAGGAGAATTAAAAGAAAAAGATAAAACATGAAACCTAAATATAAGGCACCGATAAAGAGAAGGCCTGAGCGAACCTGGCCGAGAAATCTGGCCGGGACAATTCGACCCACAGGATAAGCGAGCGAAGCCAGGAGGATGATGACAAGATAAATTGTCTGAATTCTATTCCATCCGCGAAAAGCCACCCAGCCTTTTCTGATAAGGTAATAATTAATAAGCCCGTAAAGAGCCAGAACAAAAACCAGAAAACCCATCAAACTGCTTCCTTTCACCCCTGTCTTCTTCCTGGTAGTCAAACAGACTTATAAAATAATAAAATTTTTAAATTCATAATACTTTTGGCCTTCCCTTTCTTTTCTTTATTTGCTATTTTTTATTTGAATTGCTTTAAGGTTCACTCAAACCTCTCTCCTCCCTTCTGAGTACCGATCAGCTCCGTGTTTCCGTTCTCAACTTCATTTCCTTATCTCATTAAACCAAGCTATCTCTTCCAGTTCCTTTCTTGGGCGGGGCCTCTCAGGCTTCTTATCATAATATCCCAGAGCAATCAGGCAAACAATTTTATACTTTCTGGGGATACCAAGAATTTTCCTTACCTGTCGATGATTGAACCAGCCCAGCCAGCAGGTGCCCAGACCGAGTTCTTCAGCCTGAAGAACAAGATGCTCACCGGCAATGCCGATGTCAATAAGATAGAAGGGAACACCCTGGATCTTGCGACCCAACCTATTGGCTAAGAAGTCAAGGCGGGCCAAAATCAGAATAAGGACCGGCGCCTGAGCAGCAAATTTCGAGACAAAGTAAATCCCTGAAAAAATCTTATCAGTTAACTTTTTTTTAAGATCGGGATCGTCAATTACCACAAAGCGCCAGGGTTGAACATTTTCAGCTGAAGGCGCCAGCCTGGCTGCTTCAAGACAGGTTAAAATCTTTTCTCTTTCCACCGGCCTGGGCAAAAAGCGCCTTATACTCCGGCGGGAGCGAACGAGCTCCAGGAACTTAGTGGTTAAAATATCAGCCATCAGGCACCACCTTCAAGATTTGACTGAGTTTGGTCAACATAAAAAATAAAATTCAATCTCTAAATTTAAAGCAAATTAGAACCAGATTTTCAAATTCAATCAAATAATTATTGCGATCATGTTCAGACTTAAATATAATTTGATTCGAGCTGGAGGATGATGGCATGAATAAGAAGCTGATGGTCCTGTGCTCGTTCCTTTTAATTCTTATCTTGGCTTTGCCAGCTTCAGGCCAGACCTATGGCCTGGGTTTCATTTTTGTCGAACCTACTGGCCTGACAGTCAAAATGGGCCTGGTCAACCGTCAGGCCCTGGTGGGTGGCCTTGGCTGGGCCAGCCAGAGCGGTAATCCCCTGCTCCTTCAAATTGATTATTTACCGCCATCGCTCTTTTTATTAAACGATTCTAATCTTAAAGTAAACTTCTATTATGGCCTTGGTGGCCGTCTCATTTTTAACGATGGGGCCGAAGGTGGCTTCCGTTTCCCCCTTGGCTTTGATTTTCTGGCTCAGCGAGCTCCCCTTAATTTTTTCTTTGAAATAGTTCCCATCCTACTCCTTTCTCCTGAAGCCAGATTATCCTTAAAAGGGGCGATTGGAATTCGCTACGTCTTTAAAGCCTCTTCCGGAAGACGCCTTTAATTTTTTACTGGTATAAAGATTCAGATTGAGCTAAAATCTCGAGGAAAACCAAGGCGGGGTGATTCCCGTAAAAAAGAACAGAAAGGAGAACCTATGAATCAGAAAAAAATCTGGCTTATTCTTTTTCTTTCCTTAATTATTCTTCTCCCTTCAGGCTGTGCTCGCCGGGCTAAAGCTCCTCAAGCTGGAAAGGCCAGAGCTATGGACCTTATCCAGCTTCTTCCCAGGGATTGCCTCGGCGTTTTCGCCTGGCAGGTTCGCTCAACCCTGGAGACTTCCCTGGCCCGTCATTCTCTTGAGGACAAAGAAACAGCCGCTAAAATTGAGGATATCAAAAATCAAACCGGAATCGATCTGACCAGGGACATTTATCTGGTGGCTGGCGGCATTGTGAATTTAGAAAACAAAGAACCTCAGCCCGTGGCCATGATTAATCTTCGCTATGACCAGAACAAACTGCTCGATTTCATTAAACAGAAAACTTCCCAGCCCATGGAAGAAATCACCTATGAGAAAAAAACAATCTATAAACTGTCTACAGGAAAAGAACCTGAAGCTGCCTTTACCTTTTTCGATGCCTCTAATATCTTTCTTGGTGGCTTGGACGCTTTAAAGAAGGCCATCGATGTGGCCGAGGGACGGGCCGAAAATATCCATCAGAACAATGAATTTAAATCATTGCTCAAAACAACCAAGACAGAAGCCTTGAGCTGGAGCACCTTCCTCTTGCCGGCTGAAATGATGACTGAAATAGCTAAAAGCAAACCCATGCTTAGTTCTCTGGAGAAACTGCGGTCGCTAACCATGTCCTTTGATTACAAAAATAAAAATCTTATTGCTGAAATCCTGGCCCGGGGAAGCGATGAAAACCATCACAAGCAGCTGGCCGATCTCCTGATCGGAATGAGAGCTATGGGCGTTATGGCGTCCACCAATTATCCAGAAGTGGTCGAAGTTTTAAACCGGCTGGAAATTGCCTCAACCCCCCAGCAGGTCAGCCTCAGCCTTACCCTGCCAGAGGATGCGCTGATTAAACTGAGTGATCGCATGAAAAAAGAGATTGAAACCAATCTACCCCGGCTCATGGAAAAAGACTTTTAATCTTCAGCCCGGGGCTCTTTATAAATAAAAATTAAACAGGCCAGAACGAGAAAAAATAGACTAATGCCCAGAAGGGCCAGAACCGCGTAAGCCGGCTTCGTGGGCTCCAGTTGAAAAGTCAGGAAGGAAAAGCGCCCTGAAGAAGGTAGAGGGATAATGGACTTAATGTAGTGAATAATGGCCAGGCGCTGCGTTGAACCGGGGAAATATTGAATGACATTTTCCCAGCCAAAGCTGAAAATAAGGCCAAAAAAAACTGAGCGGCGGATGCTGGCGCCCAGAAAAGTGAAAAAGGAAGTATAGGCCATAAGAGCAAGCCATAAAACTGCCAGGTCCTTGATTAAATAACCATAAATTGAAATCCTGGCCAGGCTCTCAAGATTCAGGATAAGAAAGGAAACAATAAGTCCTGTTCCAATAATGGCTGCGGCCAGAATAAGAGAAGAAAGATACTTACCAATGACTATTGACGCTCTGGGGATAGGCCTGGTCACCAGATACGCCCAGGTTCCAGCTTCCAGGTCCTCGGTCGAGATTGAGGTTCCATAAAAAAGGGTCAGAACCAGAATTAAAAACTGAAAAATAAAAATGAGGATAGCATTATTAAAAAAATAAAGGCCATCAAAACTTCGCTCTGGCGACAGAGTTTGATGAATTCTTAAAAAGAGAGCAAGGGCTATCGGAGAAAAACTGAGCAGGGCGAAAAGACGGCTTTTCTTACTTCTCTTTCCCTGGAAAAAAGACAGCTGGAAGACAATTCTTATTCCTGAAAGAAAGAGAGAGCCCTTCATCCTTGAATTATCATATTGAATATCATGTCGAACCTGAATTTTTTTCATGCTTTCCCGATTAGATAATCAAAGACAGCCTGAAGGTTATCGTCCGGGGAAGTTATCTCTTCAAGTTCGATTTCGCCTGCAGCCACAAGTTCAAGAAGAAAATTGAAGAATTTATCCCGGTCCCTGGTTTCAACAAAAAGATTATCATCATTTTCACCGAAATAAATTTTAACCACATAGGGTTGCTGGATGAGCCAGGCGGCCAGTCGCCGCGCGTTCCTGGATTTGACGGAAACGACATGAGGATGGCGTTCGATGAGATCCCGGATCTCATGGATATCTCCCTGAGCAAAAACTTTGCCCTGATGGATCAGGATAATCTGCCTGGTTAAAGCTTCAATTTCAGGCAGGATATGACTCGAGACAAGGACCAGCCGGCCCTCCTGACCAAAATCCCGTATCAGGCGGATCATTTTTCTTTTACTTAAAGGATCAAGCCCGTTAAGGGGTTCGTCCAGGATGAGAATTTCGGGCTCATGAGCTAAGGCCTGGGCCAGTTTAAGTCGCTGGCGCATTCCCCGACTATAGCTTCTGATGGGCCGGTAGGCGTCAGCTTCAAGCTCAACAAGACGCAGCATCTCTTCTGTTTTTTCGGCTGCCTTTTCCCCGGAAAAATGATGAAGCCTCAGCAGCCAGTAAAGAAATTCCCAGCCCGTAAAACCATCGAAAAAAGCATCCTGCTCCGGACAGTATCCCAGGCGAAAAAAAAGATCAGTCCTTCCTCTAACCGGCTGTCCATCGATGGTTACCCGACCAAGACTTGGCCTTATCTGGCCAGTGATCAGTTTAAGCAGGGTCGACTTGCCAGCTCCATTGGGGCCTAGAAGGCCGGTAATCCCGGGCCCTATTTCCAGATTAACATCACTTAAACCAAGAACATTGCCATACCAGCGGGAAAGATGCTCCGTGACAATCCGTGGCTTCACCGGATTACCTCAACCGCTCTGATCTTGCGAAGAATAAAATAGCCTGCCAGGAGGCAGAAAAGGCCAACAACCAGAAATGACCAGAACCAGGGAACTGGCTGGGCTGGCTTAACCCCAAAGGCAAAGGCAGCCACCTGCTGCAGATTATGTTTGAGGGAAAGGAGCAGTAACCAGGGCTGGCGGAACCAATTGTAAAAAAAGGCATAGAGAAAATCGGAAAAAAAATAAATCGCAAAGATCATGACTGAGACATAGCGTGAATGGCGACTGAGGCAGGAAAGGAAGAGTGCATAAAGGCAGTAGAAAAAAGTGAGAAAGAAACTGTAACCAATTATGGATAGAGGGAGCCAGGGATAACTTTTGAGGAGAGAAAAGTTGCCAGCAAAAAGAATTTTGACGAAAATAAACAGGATGGCTGGAATAGCCGTCAGGCTGAGAACAAAAAAGGCAATGACCGCTGCCTTGCCCAAAAGATAATCCCTTTTCCTCAGAGGTCGGCTGAAATAAAGGGTCAGGGCGTTAAATCGAAAATCGTCGGCAATCAAGCCAGCGGCCGCAAAAACCATAATTAGAATCAACATAAAAAGAAGAAAATCGCTGGCCAGATAATTTTTGAAAAAATTGGGATTGATTTCAAAAAGAACGGTCCGCCCGCCCCTCATCATAAACTGAAAATCTTCTATTCTTTCTGAAATATATATGGCCACGATAAAGAAAAAAGCGGGCAAAAAGGAAAGCGCGTAAACGGGCCGGAAATGTTTTTTACGAAAAGCCAGTTTGAGATTAAGCCTGGTTATGGGCCACCAGGGCAGACGCCGTTCTATAAACTGGCCATTCCAGTGGCTGTAGCCATGTTCCCTGATCATCAATCGACTCCAACAGTCCGGGCGAAGAAATCTTCCAGGGAATACTGACTGGGCTTAAAATGTCTGATCTGAACACCGGCTTTAAGGGCAGCCACAAAGATTTCCTTCGGGTTTATTTCCGCTGGAAGATAAAGTCTGATCAGGCCATCTTCGGTGACTTCACTCTGGCAACCACGGGTTGCCAGTTCAGCCAGCCATTTTTCTCTTTCACCCTTAATTTTCAATTCATAAAGACGAAAATTCATGGTTTTCAGGTCTTTTATTTTTCCCTGGGCAACAACTTTACCCCGGTTAAGAATAATCACATTCTCACACACCATCTCTATATCCGAAAGAATATGAGAGGAAAGCAAAATCTGAATGCCCTTCCCATTGGCCAGATCTTTTATCAGCTCCAGAATATCAACTCTCCCCTGGGGATCGAGATTACTGGTGGGCTCATCCAGAAAAAGGAGTCTGGGGTCATGAACCAGAGCCTGGGCTAATTTCAGACGCTGCCTCATGCCAGCTGAGTAGGTCTCGAGGAGCCTGTATCGGGCCTCCCCCAGACCAACATAAAAAAGGACTTCATGGGCTCTTTTCATGGCCTCCTGGCGGGGCATGCCTGCCAGTTCGCCAAAAAAGGCCGTAAAAGTAACCGCATCCATGCCTGGAAGAAAGCAATCGTCCTCAGGCATATAGCCCACAAGCTGTCGGATTTTTCTCTGCTCATGAAGGATATCAAAACCGAGAACCCGGCCCTCTCCTCTCTCTGGTCTGAGAAAACCGAGAAGAATTTTGATTAAAGTTGTTTTGCCAGCACCATTTGGACCAAGCAGACCGGTGGCTCCGCCTTCAAGAGAAAGGCTGACGTCATCCAGAGCCTTTACCTTACCATAACTAAAATGGAGATGGCTGACTTCAACCCTCAATTTTTACTTAACCTTTTCCTGAAACCTGATTTTTTTACCTGACTTTTAAGATTGTTACTTTTAAGATTGTTAACACAAAAAATAAGGAAGTTGCAATCATTTAATCTCGCTTCCAGGCTCAAAAAGCTCTGGACAGACCGCATAACCCACTCCCTCTACCAAAGCTCGATAGGCTCTTTCAATTCGATCCCAGTTTTTCTCCCGGTCAAGGGCCCAGTAGCGCCCCATGACCGTGGCCAGCTCACCGCAATCAATCTCCTTGGCCCTGGCCTGTACCTTCTCGACATAATAAAGACCGCTTTCCGGCCTTTCACCGCGCCGGCCGATAAAGGAATGAATGTAAACTTTTTTCAGGCCCTGTTGACGGGCCATTTCCAGAAGACTGAAAAGATGGCGGATGGTTCCATGGGAGCTATAATGGGAAACAATACCCATTAAATGAAGAGAACTGTTTAATTTCCGGCTTCTGGCCATGGCTTCCTGAAGAACCTCATTTTTAAAAAAAGAGCCGTCTTTCAGGCTTTGATCTATCCTCACCCGGTCGAGAGGAACACGTCGACCCGCCCCGATATGGAGGTGGCCAGCTTCAGAATTACCCACAGTTCCGGCGGGCAAACCAACGGCTTCCCCTGAGGCCTCGAGCAAAGAATGGGGAAAAGAGCGCCACAGAAAATCAAAATGGGGAGTGGAAGCTTCAGCGATAAGATTACCATGCAAATTTTCCCTGAATCCCCAGCCATCAAGGATTAAGAGAACCAGGGGTTTTGAAGAAAGGTGGAGCCTTTCTTTAGTCTGGCCCCTCTTCCTGATTTTTCCTCCCGTAAAAAAATCATCGAAAGAGCTTATAATGAGACTTCTCCCTGTCATCTCCTCAGGCTGGCTCAGACCGAGAAGTTCGAGAATGGTCGGGGCCACATCGGCCAGCTCGCCCCTGGCCCTCAGCTTAATTTCTTCAGGCCTGTCAGAACGAAAATCGCTCAAGATGAAAGGCACGGGATTTCGGGTATGGCCAGTGTTGATGGCTCCATCTGAATAGAGCCATTCCTCGACTGTCCCGTGATCGGCTGTAACTATTAGACCTATGTGATTCTGGCGGCAGGCAGCCACAATCTGACCTAAACAGCTATCCACCTTTTCCACTGCTTTGATAGCAGCTTCTTTATTTTCGTAATGACCGATGACGTCCACATTAGCCAGATTAACGATAATTAAGTGGTGATTTTTTTCTTTTATTTTTTTCAAGACTTCCTGCGATACTTCCTCAGCCTTCATTTCGGGCTCAGATTCATGGGAAGTGAGGCTGGAAGAAGGGATAATTACTCTCTCTTCCCCTGGAAAAACTGTTTCACTTTTACCATTAAGGAAAAAGCCAATATGAGCTGCTTTTTCTGATTCTGCAATCTTGACCACTTTTAAGCCCTGACGGCAAACAACCTCTACCAGGGTATTTCTCAGCTCAATTTCATTGGGAAAAGCCACCTTAACTTTAAGGCCAGGCGAATAATCAATCAGGGTCACAAAATAAAGACGAGGGAACTTATGGCGTGGAAAGAAACTAAAATTTTCTTCCGTCAGACTCTGGGTTAGTTCTATCTCTCTTTCGCCCCTTAAATCATAAAAAATGACACTATCACCATCCTCCAGTCGCCCCAGGGGCCGGCCAGTGGACCTGACCTTTATCACTGGCTCCAGGTTTTCATCACCCTGTCCCTGCTGATAAAGAAACCTGATGGCCGAAGCGAAGCTGGGAAAAATTTCATTCCGAGAAAATGATCTCACTGGTTTTCTTTCTCCATAAGCTTTTTCCATTAATGGTTTTTAAAAGCTTATTATTATAATCGAATTATCTATTCAGGCAAAAAATTGTTTATTTCAGCAAAAAAGTGGCCTTTTAATTACTTTTGAATTAAAATGAAAATATGAAAGACAGGACCTTCCCCCAGCTTTCTACCGGTTTCTGGGTTATGCTCGCCTTTTTCCTTCTGGCCCTCTGGCTGGTCTCTCCCTTTATCAAAATCGACGCCTCCGATTATGAGCACACTCAAAGCAACTTGTATCGTCTTTTCTTCGGTCTTTTCATTTTAATTATTGAGCTTGGCATTTTAACCTTTGAGACCTTTTCGCCTCAGGGTCTGGCGCGCCGTGTTTCCAATTTCAGGGCCGTCGCAGTTTTTGTCTTCGGACTTTTGCTTCTGGCCTTTATTATCTTCATTGTGGCCCAATCTGCTGTTATTTATTTAAAAACGGGTCTCAGTCAGATTGATTCTCCCTATTAAAAAATCTGAATAAAAAATTCTTTATCTTTGCCTTTTTGAAGAACTCAATTTTAATAAATTCCGTAAAATAATTTTTGGTGGCTTAAATTCTCTCCCCTAAATCTTTATCTTCATTTCAAAATTATTTGAGAGACTATGGGCCCTATTTCGATTTCCTGATGATTAATTCCTCGCTATTAAAATTATGCTTCGGCTGACTTTTCGTCAGCCGAAAAATTTTCAGGTATCTGATAGAGATTTCAGTTACGGCCATATTTCTGGCTTTAGAGGCTAATTAAAACCATAAGAATAAAATACGGGGTAGATAATGATGAATTTTCCGCTGAAACTCTCAATCCAGAGGCTCTTGATGAGCCCTCTTCCTATCATTAATCTCAAGGTTTGCCCAGGCAAACTAAAAGAACGTGGCATATTTAAAATAATAGAAGAAATGACTATCGTTTTTCTGGGAAGGTAAGAGCCAGAAGGCTTAAAGGGTCAATTCGGCTCTGTCCTACCCTGGCGCCCCAGTGAAGGTGAGGACCGGTGGAAAGGCCGGAGCTACCAGCCAGGCCAATAATCTCTCCTTTTTTAACTCTTTGCCCTCGCCTGACTGCTATCCTGTCAAGATGATGATAGGTTGTAAAGAGGCCCAGGCCGTGATCAAGGATGACTATTTTTCCTGAAAAATAAAAGTCCGAGGCTAAAACGACCTGACCAGAATTGGCCGCCATCACCGGCTCTCCCCGGGCAGCCGCCAGATCCACTCCATTGTGAAAGGATGATCTTTGATTGTTATAAACTCGCCGGTCGCCGAAATAGGCCGTAACCGGGCCAGAATGAGGCCTGATAAAAGGTCCATCCCCAAGCCAGTCTGAAGTCACAATGGATAAAATTACCCTCATGAGTTCAGCTTCTCTCTCAATCCTCTCGCGCTCTTCCTCGGGCGGCTCGACATATTTCGAGGCCACCCTTAATTTCCTCGTCCGGTATTCCCTGCCTTCAAGATAAAGATTAAATCTCGTTACTTCCCAGCTCTTATTCCCCTTTTGCATGACAAGCTCGAAAATGTGTTCCCCGGGCTCAAGTTCGCCATCAAGCCCGAGAAAGGCATAATAATTTGTTCCAGCTGAAGAGTTCTTTTTGAAGAAATAAAATTTCTGGCCAGCACCACCTATCCAGGCTCTCTCAATTGTTTCACTGCCCTCAAGCTGAACCAGCAGGATCTCACCGGGCTGAAAAGCTCTGCCCTCCAGGCAGAGCTTAAATCCTGAAGGAGTCATCACCTGAATTCGATGACTCTTTTCTTCTCCCGGAAAGGTCGGCAGTTGAAACACGTGCGGACTAAAACTTCGACTGGCCGTCATTGATTTTGAAGAGAGAAATGAAGATAAAATAATAATAAAACTAAAATATAATAAATTTTCCATCTTTAATCTGAGGCTCATTTCAAAAAACTCTCTTTTGCCTGTCCAAAAACAATTTCTTCTGTTTCCGGAGTTAAAATCTCGTAAAGGCTGACTCCATAAATTCCTCCCAGCTACATAAATTTTTGAGCGATGTTTCCATCAGATTGCCGGCTCTAAATCCTTTTCAGAACTCTTCCCGGGAAAACTTCCTTCTGCTGGCCCTCTTCGATGATTAACTTCCCATTAACCATAACACTGACGATACCTTCAGGAAACGTATGAGGGGAAGTCCAGGTGGCTTTATCCTGAATCCGGTCCGGATCAAAGAGGACAAGATCAGCTTTAAAACCGGGGGCGATAATTCCCCTGTCCTTTAGACCGAGTCTGCGGGAAGCCAGAGCCGTAACTCTTCGAATGGCCTCACCTAACGAGCAGACCTTTTCTTCCCGGACATAGCGACCAAGAAATCGGGGGAAAGAACCGTAGCTTCGGGGATGAGGCTGAGAACGACTGAGAATTCCTGTGGGCGAATAGGCAGATCCATCACAACCGATAAGCGTATAGGGTAATCGTAAAATACGTTTGAGATTATCTTCACTCATGATAAAAGAAATCATCCCCACCTGTCCCTTTTCAGCCAGCAGGAGATCCCGCATAAAGACGAAGACATCCTTCCCGCTTTCCCGGGCAGCCTCAGCGATGGTTTTCCCCTGGAAATGACAGTTTGATTCGTTCAGAACAGAAGAAATTATAACTTCATTCCAGGAACCGAGCTTCTTTTCCTGTTCGGCCAGATAATTTCTCAATTCCTGTTCATATTTTTTATCCTGG
>Ga0197142_1003354_pt1 | contig 13472 bp, 12 predicted proteins | sample GBS60_MetaG_FD_148614 | JGI IMG/M metagenome (GOLD analysis project Ga0197142, IMG submission 148614) | Sediment microbial communities from Great Boiling Springs, Gerlach, Nevada, United States - GBS 60_MetaG | ecosystem: Environmental > Aquatic > Thermal springs > Hot (42-90C) > Sediment... | reverse complement strand
CTTCCAAGTTTGAATGACCAATCTTGTTTTTCGAGAAATAATTATTTCCATTCTGAATGTGGCGATGTTCTTCTTGGTTTTCATCATCCAAAGGTGGCAAAAAAATCAAGGGAACTATGGGAACCTTTTCTTCTTGCATTTCCCAATCCAGCATGATACGAATCAAAAAACTGATCGAGTAGCCCAAGAATAATCTTAAATCAAAGAGCTTTCCCCAGTACGTAGGCTGTATGCTGATTTTTCGTATAATATATTCTTTAGTTCTTGGCTGGTAAGATGCTGTTAAAGTTCTTTTTTCTTGCGAAATACTGATTTGATAAAGATAAGCAAGATATTTTCTTAAAAGATAATCAATGGTCAAAGATAATTCTCCGCCAAATTTTGTTTGAGTTAAATGCATTAAGTATCTATAATGAAAAGGTGTAATGTTAATAGATGTAATACACTTGTTTTGGGTAAAAAAATGATGTACTTTCATACTAATATAATCTCTTTTTTGAGAAATATCTAATAAAATTTTTTGTATAAAATATTGCTAAAAACAATTAGGAATTTTTTTCTAAGACTTTTATTAGAAAAAATTAAGGAATTTTTTTGAAGTCTAAAAAAATTCAGTTTAAATTCAAATGAATTAAAATTGATGATTGGTTACATTTTCTAAACTTGAAATCCATACTTTTAAGTCTTCTATGGGAATATTTGTTACTTCGTTAAAAATTTCGTGATATAATCCTTGATAAAGTCTTAAAACCTTATTTTCCGAACGGATTCGGCGAAAAAATTTTTCTGATCCAGTTGAGGAAGTTATTTTATCCATAGTGCCATGTCCGATCCAAGTAGGAATTTTAATCTTGGATGCATGTCGATGGACAATTTTTATCGAGTTGATGATATCAATTCCTAATCGAACACTAAGATAGGGATGTACGAGTGGATCATCTATATATTTTTGAACCACTGTCTTATCGTGAGATAGAAATTGTGGATTAATCTCGGACTTTAAAATTAAGTCTGGTTTAACATAAAATAAAAATAATCCTATGTAATATTTTATAGTCTGAAGAAAATTTAATGATACTTCTAAGGCTGGAGCACTTAAAACTAATGCTTTTATTTCTTCTTGGTTTGTATGTCTTATTGCAAAATAACTCGCAATTAAACCACCTAGTGAATGTCCTAATAAAATTGGTTGATTTACATTATATTCTTTTTTTATAAAATAAATAAAATCTTCTAAATCTATTACCAATTGTTGAATATTTTCTGCGTCACCTCGATTCCCTTCTGAACGACCATGACCTCGCATATCATAACTAAAAAAAGAATATTGTTGGTCCATGAGTGATTCGATAAGGTTTTGATAGCGATCACAATGTTCTCCTAATCCATGGTGAAATATTATTACTCTGTCTGGGTGGAATTCTTCAGAAAGCCACATTTTGCTGAATAATCTTGTATTATTGCTTGTAGTAAAGTTAAACTGTTTTATTTGCATATTTTAAATATCTGGTAGATCAACTTGTAAACAAAGACACAATAGTGCCATTCTTACATCGACACCATAACGAGCTTGACGAAAATAAGCGGCATTGGGTAAATCATCTACATCAGTAGAAAGTTCAGTTACACGCGGCAGAGGATGCATAATCAAGGTATTCTTTTTCGATGCCAATACCAAAGACTTGTTTACAATATAACTATTTTTTAATCTCTCATACTCTTCTTTATCGACAAATCGTTCTTCTTGAATTCTTGTAACATATGCAACATCACAATCCCAAAAAGCTTTGATATCTTCTGTTTCTTCGAATTGTATGTTTTTCTTTTTTAATTCTTTTCTGTATGCTTCAGGTATTGCTAAATCCACAGGAGAAATAAAAATCATTTCTACATCGTAATGCATTAAAAGTTTTACTAAACTATGGATGGTTCGTCCAAATTTAAGATCACCAATAAATGCAATTTTTAAACCGTCGATAGTCCCTTTTTCTTTATAAATTGTGTATAAATCTAAGAGTGCTTGTGTTGGATGATGTCCCGCACCATCGCCTGCATTAATAATTGGGATAGATACAGCACCTGCTGCAATTCTACTAGAACCTTCTACAGGATGGCGTATTACTGCAATATCTGCATACGCTTCGATCATCTTCATTGTGTCGAAAAGAGTTTCGCCTTTACTAATGCTAGAAAATTGAAATCCAACAGTTGTAATGACTTTACCTCCTAATCGTAGCATAGCAGTTTCGAAGCTTAAACGCGTTCTGGTAGAAGATTCAAAAAATAACGATGCCATTAAATAGTGTTCTAAGATTTTATTTATCTTTTTGTGTTTTTGTAATTCTATGATATATTCAGTTGTGTTTAAAATCGTTTCTAAATCCTTTTTGGAAAATTGATCAGGGTCGATAATATCTTTATGAGGAAATACTGGCTTCATTTAATAAAACCCATGAATTATACAATAAACATTTTGAAAATCATTTTTTTATACGTTATTTTGAATTTTTCTGTTGGTGCTCAAGAAAAAAAGGTTTACACATTTGCTTACGAAATCTACGACATACGATTCTGTTACTTAACGCCGGATCCTTTTTTATGCAAAAAGTGTATCTTAAATGATATGCAAATCGCAAGAATCATTATTTTTAAAGAAGATGAAATAATTCGAATTAATTCTTGCATCCCTTATAAAAAAAAGTATCTTTGGTAATAACTATGGAACAATTACCCTTGTTTAAAGAAAACATCAAACTCGTTAACTTAAAAGAAGCAAGCGAATGGTCAACTAAATATTTAAATCGTAAGGTAACTGTTTCGAACATTTCTTATTTAATTCAGTATGGAAAAATCAAAAAGTATGTTAATAATAAAAAAGTTTATATAAACTTAGATGAACTAAAAAATTATTATAATAATTCCTTAATCGAAAATAACAAAATAAATATTGATAATATAAATTGGCATTTATCATTCGTAGAGTATAAGGAATCGGAACGAACGAAACATGTTCATCGTTTACATCCTTATAAGGGTAAATTTATCCCTCAATTGGTGGAATATTTTCTTGATTCGCATATAGATGATTTTAAAAAAGAAATATATTTTAAACCAGGCGATATAGTTCTTGATCCCTTTTGTGGTAGCGGGACAACCTTAGTACAAGCGAATGAGTTAGGTATTCATTCTATAGGAATTGATATATCTTATTTTAATGTATTGATTTCTAATGTAAAAGTACAAAAACATAATTTAGAAAAAATTAAAAATATTATTTATGAATTAAATTTAAAATTAAAAGATTTTCAAAAACACAAAAATCATCTACAATTTGAAGAAGAATTATCAAAAATATTAACAGAATTTAATAATAAGTATTTTCCTTCCCCAGAGTTCAAAAGAAAAGTCAGAGAAAAAATCATCAACGAAAAGGAATATGCAAAAGAAAAAGTAAAAGAATTTCTTAAAATTTACCAAACATTCATCCATCGATACAATATAAAAATTCGACAAGATAAACAAGAAACATTTTTAGATAAATGGTTTATACATCCTGTTCGAGAAGAAATCCATTACTTAGCAGAATTAATAAAAAATATAAAAGACGAAGAAGTAAATAATCTATTGAAGATCATTTTAAGTAGAACAGTTCGTTCTTGTAGAGCTACCACCCATTCCGATTTGGCTACTTTAAAAGAACCAGTGTTTGAACCATACTTTTGTACAAAGCATAATAAAATTTGTAAACCAATTTTTTCCATTCAAAAATGGTGGGAATATTATACAAAAGATACTATTAAAAGAATTTCTGAGTTTGAAAAAATTCGAACCCCTACATTACAAGTTGCACTTGTAGGAGATAGTAGAAATATAGATATTTATAAAGAACTCAGAAAATACAATCCATCGTTAGCAAAACATCTAAAACAAAAAAAGATTAAAGGTATTTTTTCTAGTCCACCTTATGTAGGATTGATAGATTATCACGAACAACATGCCTATGCTTATGAATTGTTTGAAATCAAACGAAACGATGATTTAGAAATCGGTCCTCTTTATAAAGGTCAAGGAGAAGCTCAAAGAAAATCTTATGTAGAAGGAATTTCTCAGGTTCTCTTAAATTGTAAAAAATATCTCCAAAAGGATTATGATATATTTTTGGTTGCAAATGATAAATTTAATTTGTATCCAAAAATTGCAGAATTATCGGGGATGAAAATCGTCCAAACATTCCATCGTCCCGTTTTAAATCGAGTAGAAAAAAATAGAGAAAAACTCTATATGGAATCTATTTTTCATTTAAAGGAAAAATAATGATATTATCAAAGGAATTAAGAAAAAGAATAGAAATAACTAAAGAAAATTCTATAAAATATAAACTTAATAGTTATAAACCAGAAACTATAAATATGCCTTTTCATTATCGTTTATTAGGTAAAGATAGAATGGCTTTATTTTCTTTTATTCATTCTTTAAATACAACATTTGGTACATCTATTTTTGAACCAGTTGCTGAAATATTCAGCTTCTAATCGTTTTATTATGTCAAGAACTAAATATCATATTGGTGATTTTATAGAAGAAGCATTAAAAGAAATTCAAAATATTATTAATGAATTATCTATTGGAAAACATATTAATAAAATAGAATCGATTGAAAGAATAAGAAAAGTTTCACAAAAGGGAAAAGTACTAAAAGTTAAAACTGTTTTGGTTGATTTAATGGTAAAAGATAATCATAACAATGTATATTTATTTGATTTAAAGACAGCTAAACCTAATAAAAGTAATTTTAAAGATTTTAAAAGAACATTGCTGGAATGGATAGGTTTATACTTATTCATTGAACCAAAGGCTAGTGTTAATTCTTATTTAGCTATTCCTTATAACCCATATGAACCTAATCCCTATGAAAGATGGACAATGAAAGGAATGATAGATATTGATAATGAATTGTTAGTTTCAGAAGAGTTTTGGGATTTTTTAGGAGGCGAGGGAGCATATATTGAATTATTAAGCTGTTTTGAAAGTGTAGGTATTAAACTTAGAGAAGAAATTGATTCTTTTTTTAAAAAATTTGTATAAATCAATTTATAAATTTAAATAAATATATTTGACAATTCAGAAGTTTTGTAAAGTAATGTTAACATGAAGGCAATCAGTGATTCTGTTCATAATGTTTTATCGAAAAATAATTATTCGTTTTATATACCGCCATTCCAACGGTCATATTCTTGGGGAGAGGCAGAATTAGAACGATATTTTCATGACGTTATCCGCATTGTAGAATCAGAATTAGATCCGAATCAAAAAGATAAATTAGAACATTTTTTTGGAACCATCGTTCTTAAAGAAGAAGAAATCAGTTATGCAACAAAAGCAATTATTATCGATGGTCAACAACGACTAACAACTACTTTGATTTTTTTGATAGCACTCAGAGATATAGAAGATAGCAACGAAAAGAAAAAATTTATTAATCAAAATTATTTATTTAATAATAGTTCTCCTTTTGAACATAAAATAAAACTCAAACAAGTAACAAAAGATTGGCAAGCATATCAATCAATTATCCATCCTAAGGATAAACTAATAGAAGGTAATCCTATAACACAAGCTTATAAATATTTTAAAAAACTTATACAAGATAAAAAATCCGAAAATCCAAAAATTCAATTTGATCATTATATTTTAGCTGTAAGAAGAATGAATGTAGCGGTAATTTATTTAGACGAAAGACCCCATAAAGGAGAAGATCCTCAAGTAATATTCGAAACCTTGAACTCCTTAGGAAAGCCCTTAACACTTTCGGATTTAATCCGCAATTATATTTTATTACAATACGAAAGTAGTAAACAGGACGAAATCTACGACAAGTATTGGTATAAAAAGATCGAAGAGGTCTTAAAAGAATATACATCCCACTTTTTTAGAGATTACTTGCAATACAAAATGAGTATTCCTTTAAAAGTAGTAAATCAGTCGAATGCAAAAGAATTATACCACCATTTTAAAGAATATGTCGAAGATAATTATAAAAACCATATAGATGATTTTGTTCATGATATAATAAAATACGTAATACTTTATAAATGGATTGTTTTTGAGGTTCATAATGATCTTATATCAAATGATTTAAATTATGATCTAAAACTCAAAGAACTATTAAAAGATATTTTTCATCATATAAAAACAGAAGCATTTAAGCCTTTTGTGTTGGGTTTATTAGAATATTATTACTATGGAAAAAATAATTTAAAAATTTCAGAGAAATCCCTCATTTCGATGTTAGAAACAATAAGAATTTACCTCATTCGTAGAAGAATCTTAGGCTTAACTCAAGGAGAAAATAAAGACATTGTAAAATTATGTAGAAAGATTCCCGAACTAGCAGAAAATAAAATCACCATGTTAGAAATTCTAACAAATTTATTCTATAAACTTCGTTTACCGAATGATGGCGAAATAGAAGAGCATTTAAAAGAAATTCATTTTGATAAAGAATTAAAAAATTATGCAAAATTTATTTTAGTAAAAATCGAAGAGCACAATTCAAAAGTAAAAATAGACTTGGAAGATTCAAAACTTGTTATTGAACATATTATGCCAGTAAAACTTAATCTAGAATGGAAAAAAGAATTAGGGGAAAGATACCAAGAAATCCACGATAAATATTTACATAATATTGGTAATATAATTTTAACAGATTTACAAAAAGAACTAGCAAATTTTTCTTTTGCAGAAAAGAAAAAAGTTTTAGCCCATTCAAAACTTTATTACAAAAAGGCGATTCTTGATAAAGATCAATGGAACGAAGAATCCATTTTAGAACACCAAAAAACGATGATAAAATGGTTTCTCGAAACATTTCCTTTGCCAGAAGAATATAAAAATAAAAATAACTGGAATCAGAATTTAACAGATGTATTAATTATATCTCCCTTAGAGGACTATGTCGAAGAAATAGCAAGAGGAGAGGTTCCGATACAAATTCAAATCTTCGACCAGAGCATTTATGTAGAAACGTGGCAGGATGTTTTGATCGAATTTTTAAATTTTATAAAAAAAGATCCCAAATACGATTTTGAATCTATTTTATCACGTCAAGACGAATTATTCGGTAGAAAAGATGTTATAATAAAAGGTTCGGATTTTAAAATTAAAGCATCCAAAAAACCTGTTTTACTCAATCGATACAAAAGTTATGATGGCGAAATAAAAAAAAGCATCAGAGAAATAGATGACGATGAATATTATATTCATGTGAATATTTCATCCGAAACGTGTTTAGAAAGAATTGCTAATATGATGAATTTATTCAAAATAAACGAAAAAGAGGTAAGAATTATGCTGGAAAAATAATATGAGTAAATATTTTTTCTGATCAATTTTATTGAAAATATAATAATTTTATAAATAAAAAAAATGATATTATTTTTAATAAATTTTATTTTTTTAATTGTATATGGGTAAATTGAATAAAAGGGAATTTTTTTTATATTATAGCAATCATATAATAAATTTGTTTTGTAGTGTTTAATAAAAGGTTCTATCCCCACTAAGCTCAAAAACCATCTAAGAATTGCAGATACATTGTTTAATACATAATAGCCACCTAACTATTCGAAGGAATTACTTTCGATTTTACAGTGTTCATTTTCTAATAAAAGTTTATTTTCTATCAATACTTTATTTTGTTCTTTTATATCGTAGTGATTTTGGTTTAAATGGATTTTACTTGTTTTTTCGTTAGTAAAAAAAAATAATAATTTATTTTTATAATTAAAATTTCTAATAAAATAGAATGAATTTGCTATATTTAGTGGATTATCTTCTGTATGTAAGCATTCCATCCCCAATGCTCCAAAGGATTCGTAAGGTTCATTATTAAAGCGAAAAGTAATCCTTTGCGGTGGAAGATAGATAAAATTATAAGATATTCGATTATTTTTTATTGAAAGAGAAGATTTTATAAAATGGTTTTGATTATAAATATCTATTGGAATAGTAATTTCAGCAAAAAAAAACAGGTTCATCTTCATTGGAATTGGCACGAATCCATAAAAGATGATGATTCATTATAATACTAGCTTGATTTTCTAATTGTATAGAAATTTTATCTTTTACTGCTTTTAATTTTTGATTAGTATATTCAAGAGTTTTTAAATATTCTTGATTATTTTGTTTATCGAATAAATAAATGGTTAGTCCATTGTTAAGAACCCTTTTCCTAAATTGCTGATCATATATGTTAAATTTAAAAAAAATCTAGAAGAATGATGCTCTATATTCCAAACCTGCATATAACCTTCGCTTTCTAATGGATGATATTCGCATTGGGAATACAGAGCAAAAGATTTAAAAAAAAATAAAATTAAAAATCTAGACGGCAATTTTATTGTTCTGGAATTCTTGCGATAATGGTAGAACATTTTTTAAATCCTTAATTTTTTTGGCTCTTTTTTCGCCTTTTTGCATTTCTTTTTTCATTTGGTACATGAATAAATCATAATCAACTTGCATTGTATGACGGGGAGAAGCCACATAACGTTTAGCAATCTCTTTTTGATAATTGCGAATCCATTCCCACATATCTGCATAAGAGGGTAGGGCATATTCATTCGAAAGATATTTTGCAATCCATTTACCTTGTCTTTCTGCAATTGGCATGATTGCTCCTAATGGTTGTACAAGTCCTCCAAAAAACAAATTAGGAAATTCTGGTGTAAATAACCTAAAATATAAAGGAACATAATTTCCTTCGATACGTAGTTTGTCTGTTAATTCTTTGTCAAAAAAGGGAAATTTTACATCGTAGCCAGTGCAATATATTACTGCATCAACATCTTCTTCTTTGCTTCCGTCTTGGAAATAAACTGTATTACCTTCGTAGCGTTGTATCATAGGTTTATAGGTGATATCGCCCCTGCCAAATCGTACGAGTAAATCTTGCGAAATCGTAGGATGTGCTTGTCCAATTTTGTGATCTGGTTTCGGTAAACCATAGCGTTCTAAGCTACCGATAGCGATTTTATATCCCAAGGTAAAGATTGCTCTTTGTAGTGGATAAGGTGTTAAAGGATGTACTAATCCAGTAAATTTATCTACAGGAAAACCAAACATATAATTAGGAATGATCCACGCACCTCTTCGCGATGTTAATATTACTTTTTTGGCAACATATCTATCGGAAAGTTCGCAAGCTATGTCCATTGCACTGTTCCCCATCCCTAAGATTACTACTTTTTTTCCCATTAGGTTTACAGGATTTTGAGGATCAACGTACTTATGGCTATGAAAAATTACGCCTTTAAAAGATTCTGTTCCTGGAATAGGAGGATCTGGCCAACGTTCTGCCCAATGATGACCATTCGCTACTACTACTGCATCGTAATAATTTACATCGTTTTTGTCTGTTGTAACCTTCCATATTATGTTATTTTTGTATTCTACTGGTTCTACTTTCTCTACACCCGTTTTAAATTTTATATAAGGTCTTAGTCCAAAATGATTTACATAATCCTGAAAGTATTTATAAATCAATTCATGTCCTGCAAAATCTGGGTAATCTTTTGGCATAGGAAAATCTTCGTATTGCATTCTATCTCTATGGGTATTAATATGAAGAGATTTATAAATATTACTCATACCGTTATCATTGCCAAACCGCCAATTGCCCCCAATATCACTTCCTTTTTCGAAACAATCAAAAGCGATATTTTTATCTTTTAGTGCTTTGCAAATCGTAATGCCAGTCGAACCTGCCCCTATTACACATACTTTTAAACTCATATTTCCCCCTTTTTTTAGAATAATAAAAAAATTGATAAATATGTCAATTTTTTTTTATCTTGGATATAAAATATATTAAATTTAAAACTTTTATATATAAAATTAAAATTTTATTTTATTTCTCGAAACTTTCTAATATTTTAGCAGGATTGTTAATATCCGATGAGAATTGTTTTTCTTCTATGTCTATTTTAGGTAAGTTCGATAAAGGGGGAGGGCTTTTGTTATCGATGATTTCTGTGCCACATATGCCATTAGGATGAATACAGATTTTCCATTCGCCAGTTCTTACGTCGTTTTCGAAATTTCCAGCTTGATAAAAACTTCCATCGTTAAAAAAATATTGCCAAAATCCATTTGCTAAATCATTTTTATAAAATCCCTTAAAAAAGATTTTTCCATTTTCGTAATATTCTATCCATTCACCGTTTCTTAATCCTCCTATAAAATGGCCAACGGATTTTAATTGTCCATTGTTATAATAGAATTTCCATTGTCCTTGTTTTTTGTTCTCTTGATAATTCCCTTCTGATTGTAGTTTTCCATTGGAATAGTAATACTTCCAATAACCATTCATTTTATTGTTTACAAAATTACCTTCTGCCTTAAGTGCTCCGTTTTCGTACCAAAATTTCCAATAACCATTTCTTTGATTGTGGCTTAGTGGACCTTCTGCTTTTTTTACTTTGTTTTTATACCAAACGATTTGATGATTTTCTTCGTTTAAAACATAAACTTGGTATTTTTCGATAAATTGTGCTTTTTGGATTAATTCTTGATTATTTTGTTCAGCATAAAGGATGGTTGCTGTAAAAAAAATTGCTTTTAGTAATGATTTTTTCATAATTCCTCTCTTTTTAATAAAATATTTTCTTTTATTAGCATCGGCAAATCTTAAACATCCTAAACATTTTTACCATAGAGATAAATTTTTTCTTTGATGTTTTCTAACTCGTTTTTTAAAAACAAATCTTTTTCGATTAAATCTTCTATTTTTTTTACCGCATATAATATACCTGTATGATCATTTCTTTTAAGATATTTAGCAACATAAGATAAAGTATGATTTGCCATTTTAACTGAAAGATATGCAATGATATGTCTTACAAGAGAGATTTTTTTATTTTTCTTTTTGCTAAGTACGTCCTCTCTTTCGATTTTATAGTGTTCGCATACAACATGAATAATAGTGTCGATATCTATTAGATTACTTTTATCGTAAAAGGGTTCAAGGATAAAATCTATTTCGTTTATCGATAAAGTAGAAGGATCAACTTGATAAAATGCCAATTTTTCTAAAGAAGATTGTATGTATCGAACGTCTCCATTTAATCTTTGGGCTAAGTGTTCTATTACTTTGTTAGGAATATGAATGTTGTATTTTTTACAATAATGTTCGATAATCCTTATTTTTGTATGATAATCAGGATAATGTAAATGAATTTTATGGAACATCATCAATCGAGAAGAAATATCTTGTTCTAATTTTAGGTATTGAAAGTCTCTATCGGATAGAAAGATCAAAATTTTGTTTTTATCGTGGAAGTAATCGATTAGGTTTCGAATTTCTTCCATACATTTAAGAGCAGTTGGCTTTAAAAACTGAAAATCATCCAAAATAAAAATAGAAGCAGAACGGATTGTTTCTAACCAATCGATGGAATTTCTTTTTTTTAGAGAAAGAACAAATTGAGATATAAATTCTGGTATTGTATAATAAATGATGTTTTGATGGAACTTTTTCCAAGTTTTCGCTAAAGAAGTTTTTCCACAACCAGACGGTCCATAAATATAAATAGGTCGAAAGTATTTTTCTAAATGAATTAAATAATTCAACTCTTGAAAATTTTCTTTCGATGGATAAAATAAGTCCAAATCCCAAACTTCTTTTTTTTCTGTATAATCTGGGAGTGAATGCTTAAAAACTTGTTCGTTTTTTGCTCTATTGTTATTAAAAAATATAATATTATTTATTAATAAATTATTTTTATAAAAATTATATATAATATGATTTATAATATCTGCATACCGAATTTCGATGTGATTTTGTAGTTTTTCGTTTTCTACGTATAATACAACATTTTTATTATCGTCATAAAAAGCATAAAGTGGTCGAATAAAATGAGAATAAAAAGGTTCAGGGATAATATTCTTAAAGGAATTTTTACATTCTTCCCAATTTGTTAAATATTTATAATTATATTTTTTTAATATTTCCTCTGATGCTTGATAATAGTTACGATTTTCCATAAAGTTTATTCCTAAAACATATGAGACATAATAAAAATTATGTCTTATATAGTACTTATTAATTCCAAATAAAATTATTTATTCTGTCTTTCAATAATGTACTTTCGTAGAGTTTGTTTTTTTTATTAAGAACTTTTTGTGTTCTCTAAACAAGAATTTTTATGTATTAGATTTTAATAAATGTATTCCTTATTGAATAGGATTTAAAATTTGATTTACAAAAATAAGATTTAAATTTATTGTTAAAATTATCTATATTAAGAGGCGATAGTATGTTGCATAATTTTTTTACCGTAGTAGATTTAAATTATGCTATATTTACAATATTTGCAGCTTTTTATTTAATATCTATAAAAAACAAGAACGAAAATACAATTCATCTAATCATTTTTATGTTTTTTTGGGCTCCATGGATTTTGCTTATTTTCTTTCGTCATTATTTGTCCATCCTTGGGGAAAATTCCATCGCTATATTACCGTTGCAGGAGCATTACTTGGAACAGTCCATGCTACATATTTTATTATGAATTATCCACGAAAAAGTTGGAAATTTTTTCCAAAGATTTATTTTTACACATTTTATGCGATAGAATTAATGATTATTGTTGCTTTTGTTTATACTTCTTTAAAAGTAGGAGAAATCTATCGATTTGATGGCCATTTTTGGGATTTTAACGAAGCATTTTGGGGGCAAATTGTTGGTTTATTTATTCTTGTAAATACATTATTTGGAATTGTATCGGGCATTATTCGCGCAGTTCAAATTAAACAAGCAAGGTTTCCAATTTTATTGATTGTCCTTGGATTTATTTTGATTATGTTTATACCTGCTATTGCAAATTTATTAAATCGTCTGTTTATTATAACACGCGATGAGTTCCAAAACATTTGGGGTTTGTTTGGTATTATAGGTTCATTTATTGTATTTGTTACTTATGTTAATTATACGAAAGAAAGAACTACGTTACTTAGTAAATTGTATGCGATAAGCTTACTTACGGTTTTAATTATATTACAATTAGTAAATTTTTTTGTTTTACAAGAAAGAAATCAATTGTTCAACGAAATTCATAAAGAAAAAAACCATCGAGTAATTCAGGATATAAATTATAGGCCAGATTCCTTAGAATTTATTGTAAAAATTCTTCCAAACTTACATTTCGAAATTATATTTAGTAAAAAGAACTTCTCTATTCCAAAAGAAGATTTTATCAGCGAAGCTGCTTTAATGATGCTTCAGTATCAATATATGAATAATTTAAACATTTCTGAAGAAATTAAACCTTATACATGGGGATATTTAGGTTGGATTAGAGAAATCGAAAATATCCATCCTGAATATTCGCGAGAACAAGTTATAAAAGAAATTCATAAAAATAAAAGAAAAGTAAAATTATTAAGATCAAATATAGAAAGCATACCAGAAAATC
>Ga0197142_1003351_pt1 | contig 13485 bp, 8 predicted proteins | sample GBS60_MetaG_FD_148614 | JGI IMG/M metagenome (GOLD analysis project Ga0197142, IMG submission 148614) | Sediment microbial communities from Great Boiling Springs, Gerlach, Nevada, United States - GBS 60_MetaG | ecosystem: Environmental > Aquatic > Thermal springs > Hot (42-90C) > Sediment... | reverse complement strand
TGGCCGCCTCCCCCACCACCACATTCAGGAGGCTGTCCACCTGGCGCTGGTATTTCTTCACGAGGGCCAGGATCTCCGGGTCGGCGGGTCCGCTGCCGGGGCGGATGGGGACGAGCCGCCCCTCGGCCGCCTTCACCCGCCCCCGCTCCACCGTCACATCCAGCACTCCCAGAAACCTGCCGTGCTCAAAGGCCTGCACGATCCAGGTGCCGTTTACCCGGACGGGCCGGTCCAGGCGGGTATGGGAGTGGCCGCCCACGATGATGTCGATGCCGGGCACCTCCTGGGCCAGCTGGCGGTCGGCGGCATAGCCCAGATGCGACAGCACCACCACCAGGTCCGCCTCCTGCCGCAGGCGGGGGAGATACTCCCGCACCACGGTGGCAGGCGGTGTGAAGCTCAGGCCCGCCACGTTCTTGGGGTGCGTCGCCTGGGCGGTGTCCGGGGTCACCACCCCCAGGATCGCCACCCGCACCGCCCCCACCTTCCGCACCACATAGGGCTTCAAGTCCGGGAGGCCCTGGACGTTGGCCCCCAAAACCGGAAAGGCGGCCTGACGCACCCGCTCCTGCAGCACCTCCCGCCCGAAGTCGAACTCATGGTTCCCCACCACCATGGCATCGAAGCCCATGGCGTTCATGAGCTCGATGACCGAGGCCCCCTGGAACAGATTGGCCCAGTTATCCCCCTGGATCATGTCCCCGGCGGCCAGCAGCAGGCTGGGCCGCGCCGCCCGCAGGCGCTTCACCTGAGCGGCCAGGTAGGCCGCCCCGCCTTGGAGCTCCAGGCGGCCCAGGGGCCGGTAAGGCTCGGCAAAACCGTGGAAATCGTTGACATGGAGGAGGCGGATTTTGGCCTCCCGGGCCGCGGCCGGAGCCGCCCCCAGGAGGCAGACCGCCAGGATCACCAGCCACCAGCGGAAAAAACGTTTCATGACGCACCTCGGGTCGCCGTGCGGGGCCGAACGAGGACCCCGACCCCGGGGGTTGCACCCCGGGAACGGAAACGGCCCCGGCCTCCAGGCTACCGGCGCCGCCCTTCCCTGTCAATGGCGAAAGCCCTTCACCCTCCGTCTCTTTATTTATGCCCGCCTTTTTCCACCGCCGGAAACCCGGCTTTGCCTCCCCGGGAACGGAAGCCCGGGCACCCTGCCTTCCTGTCCCTCCCCTCCCCGCCGTCACCCCTGCGCCCGGTTTTCTTTTCCCTTTTCGGTAAGGGGGTGGTATTTATCCAGCGTGGCCCCTGTTTTCCGGACGGGCCGGGGTCAGGAGGGGGATTTCCCCCCCCAGTCAAGGGTGAGGTGAGGGTTGGATGGCACCCATGGCACCGGCGCAGGGAGTGCTGGGCAGATTTGCCGCCCTCCTTTTCTCCCGCTGGCTGAAGGAGGGGCTGCAGGCCCTCTTCCTCGTGGTCCTGGCCCGCCGGAGCGCCCCCACCTTCGGGGAATTTGTGCTGGCTCTGGAGGTGGGGGCAGTGGTGCTTTTGGCCACCGAATTCGGCCTCAATGTGGCCCTGGTGCGCCGGCTGCACGAAGGCCCCCGGGAGGCGGCGGCCGTCCTGGGCCAGGTCTCCTGCCTCAAGGCGGTGCTCCTGAGCCTGGTGTGGCTGGTGGTGGCGGGGTTTGTCTTCTGGCAGGACTACCCCCCTTCCCTGCGCCAGGTGGTGCTCCTCATCGGGATGGGAGTGGGACTGGAGGCCTTGGCCAGCACCTTTTTCACCTTCCTGCAGGTGGAGGGCCGCCAGGCGGCGGAAGGGAAGATCCGGGCCGCCGCGGCCGCCCTGGGGGTGGGCTATGCCTTCCTCGCCCTGGCCCTTGACCTCCCCGGGGTCTGGGTGGCCCTCTTCAAGATCTGGGAAAGCCTGGCGAATCTTCTGGGGGTGTTCCTCTGGGTGTGCCGGCGCGGCACCTGCCCCTGGAGGCGCCCCCATGGCCGGGAAGTATGGCAGGTCTTCCGCCAGGGGCTCAGCTTCGGCCTGCTGGCGGTGCTCTCCGCCCTCCTGAGCCGGGTCAATCTTCTGTTTCTGCAGCACTATGGCGGCACCGGCCAGGTGGCCCAATACGGCGCCGCCTGGCCATTGGTGGACGGTCTGCATGCCATCGTCTCCGGCCTGCTCCTGCAGGCGGTCCTCTACCCGGTCTTTGTCCGGCTCACCGCCGACGACCCCCGGGAACTCTCCCGGCTGGCCCACAACGCCGGCCGCTGGCTCCTGGGGGTTGCCCTGCTCATTATGCTGGCCCTGGCCATGGAAGGGAACCGGGTCATCCCCCTCCTCTTCGGCCCCCAATATCCGGAGGCGGTGGGGGTCCTCAGGATTTTGGTCTTCTGTGTGCCCTTTCTCTTCTTCCAGAGCCTTTCCGGCTTCATCCTCCTCAGTCTGCATCAGGAGCGGCTGCTGGTGCTGATGTTCGCCGGGGGCCTGCTCTTCAACCTCCTCTTCTGCGCCGTGGTGATGCCTGCCCGGCCCCTTACGGGGGCTGCCCTGGCCATGGTCCTCAGCCGGGCCCTGGTCACCACCGCCGCCACGCTAGCGGCCCACCGCCGGATCCGCCTGCTGTCCGGACGACAGTGGGGCCGCCTCCTGGGTGCCACGGCGCTGGGCTGGGGGCTGTATCTTGCCCTCTCCGGCCTCCTCCCCCGGGAGCTGGCGGAGCTGGTGGGGCTCCTCCCCCTGGCCGGGGAGATGCGCCGCCGCCCTCGGGGGGAGGATTGAGGCGCCGCCCCAGGCCCCGGGGAAAAAAATTTTAGGGTTTGGTTAATTTTCTCTTGACAGTTTTCCTGCGAAGAATTATCAATAACCCAAGTCAGGACCTTTATGGTTCTAACCCCCCCAAACGCCTCCGGTACCTCCCCCACCGGGGGCGTTTTCTTTGGAACTCACGTTTCCGGGCGGGGCTCCGGGGGCGGCCCCTGGCACCAGGGGATTTTTCCCAAAGGCTTGCTTTTTTCATTATCATACGCTATAAAGGAAGCGGTCGGACGCCTGCGGGCGGCCGCACCGATTCCATGGACGCGAGGCCTAATCCACGGGTGATGAGGCGGTTCCTCCCGGGGACGGGAGGGGAAAGATGCGCCTGTAACAATTCAAGGTACGCCGGCAGTTCGCCACGATCCATCTAATCCTGCGCCCCGCCGGGCTTCCTTACGGCTTCCCGTCTCACCCCGCCGGTCCTGTATGGCACCCACGGCCCCCATTACAGCGCTGGTTCAGCCTCATCTGCTGAAGCTGGCCCCTTATCAGGCCGGCAAGCCCCTGGAGGAACTGGCCCGGGAGCTGGGCCTGACCGACGCCATCAAGCTGGCTTCCAACGAAAACCCCCTGGGCCCTTCCCCCAAGGCGGTGGCCGCCATCCAGGAGGAGCTGGTCAACCTGCACCGCTACCCTGACAGCCACGCCTATTATTTGAAGGAGGAGCTGAGCCGCCACCTGGGGGTCTCCCCCTCCCAGCTCATCTTAGGGAACGGCTCCGATGAGCTCCTGGATCTTCTGGTGCGGGTCCTGGTGCCCCCTGGGGGTGAGGTACTGAGCACCACCCACACCTTCCTGATGTATGGTCTCCTCACCCAGGCGGTGGGGGGGGTGTTCCGGACCGTGCCCCTGAAAGATTATGCGGTGGACCTGAAAGCGGTGGCCGCCGCCGTCAGCCCCAACACCCGGCTCATCCTCCTGTGCAATCCCAACAACCCCACCGGAACTGCCTTCTCCCGCCGGGAATGGGAGGATTTCCTTGCCGCCCTGCCGCCCGCCGTGACGGTGGCCCTGGATGAAGCCTATATTGATTTCGCCGATGATCCGCAGATTCCCCACGGCCTGGAGTATCTCCGGGAGGACCGCCCCCTGGTGGGCCTGCGCACCTTCTCCAAGGCCTATGGTCTGGCCGGCCTGCGGGTGGGCTATGCCTATGGCCCCAGCGACCTCATGGAATGCCTCAATCGGGTGCGGCTGCCCTTCAATGTCAACCGTCTGGCCCAGGCCGGGGCCCGGGCGGCTTTGGCGGACACCGGATTTCTGAAGCGTACCCGGGAACTGGTGTGGCAGGGCCGGGATTTCCTGGCCCGGGAGCTCACCCGCCTGGGGGTGGCCTTTGTCCCCACCCAGGCCAACTTCCTCCTCATTGAGGTGGGTCGTTCCGGGCGCCAGGTCTATGAGGCCATGCTCAGGGAAGGGGTCATCATCCGGGCCATGGATGCCTACGGCTTCCCGGAGCATATCCGGGTGAATGTGGGGCTGCCGGAGGAAAACCGCCGTTTTCTGACGGCCTTCCGCAAAGTCATGGGCCTGTAAGACCAAAACTGTGGGAGTGCGCTGCCTCATCACCATCGACGGACCCGCAGGGGCCGGCAAGAGCACGGTGGCCCGGGGACTGGCCCGGGCCCTGGGCTTTCGCTACCTGGACAGCGGCGCCTTCTACCGGGCGGTGGCCCTGGAGGCCCTCTCCCGGGGCCTGGATCCGGAGGATGAGGCGGGGGTGGCCGGCATCCTGGCCCACCTTTCGGTGGAGGCGGGGGAGGACGCGGACGGCTTCTTCCTGAAACTGAACGGCCGCCGGCTCGCCCGGGAGCTAAGAACCCCGGAGGTGAGTGACGCCTCCTCCCGGGTGGCCCGGCTGGCGGCAGTGCGCCGCTGGGTGACCCAAAGCCTCCGCCGCCTGGCCGGTGCGGGCGGGGTGGTGGCGGAGGGCCGGGACCTGGGCACGGTGGTCTTTCCCGAAGCCGATCTCAAGTTCTATCTGGACGCCGACCTGACGGTGCGGGCGGCCCGGCGGCAGCGGGAGCAGGCCGGGCTGGGAGCCGCCCCGGATCTGGAGGCCACCCTGGTGGCCCTGGCCGCCCGGGACACCCAGGACCGCACCCGGGCCGAGGCGCCCCTGCGGGTGCCTCCCGGGGCCATCCTCATCGACACCACCCGGCTGACTCCCGAGGAGGCGGTGGCCCGGTGTCTGGCCGAGGCGGCCCGCAGCCTCGGCCCCCGGAGGGAGAGCCCGAGATGAGCGGCACCCCCCGGCGCCCCGAAGACATGGCACAACCGGCCCCAAGGGCCTGTGGACGGCAAGAACCACTTTTCATCACCTTGTGAAGGGGGAACCTTTTTCATGATCGACCTGGACAACAAAGAAGAAACCCAGCACCATTCACCTGGAGACGGAGAGATCCAGAACCAGCAAAGCGAGCCGATGATCCAGACCTCCGGCGCAGCGGAGGCCACGGCTGACGCCGGGCCCGAAGCCTACGCCCCCCTGGAGGCCGCCCCGCCCCTGGAGGCGGAGGCCGCCGAGGAGGAGGAAGAGGTCACCATGTCGGAGCTCTACGAGGAGAGCCTCCGGCGGGTGCAGGAAGGCGAAGTGGTGCGTGGCCGCATCGTCTCCCTCACCAAAGACTATGTCATGGTGGACATCGGCTACAAGAGTGAAGGCCAGATCCCCATCTCCGAGTTCACCACACCCGACGGCGAGGTGACCGCCAAGGTGGGGGATCAGGTGGAGGCTTTGCTGGAGAGCCGGGAAGATGAAGAAGGCCCCCTCATGCTGTCCAAGACCAAGGCCTCCCGCCTCAAGGTCTGGGAGGAGATCTCCTACGCCTTCCACAACGAAGGCGTGGTGGAGGGCACCATCACCGCCAAGGTGAAGGGCGGCTTCTCCGTGGATCTGGGGGGGATCACCGCCTTTCTCCCCGGCTCCCAGGTGGATCTGGTGCCCGTCCGGCATCCCGACAACCTCATCGGCCAGAAGTTCACCTTCAATGTTCTCAAGTTCAACCGCAAGCGCCGCAATGTGGTGCTCTCCCGCCGCACCCTGCTGGAGAAGGCCAAAAACGAGGCCAAGGCCACCCTGCTGGCCACGCTGGAGGAAGGCAAGGTGGTGGAAGGGGTGGTGAAGAACATCACCGACTACGGGGTCTTCGTGGACCTGGGCGGGCTGGACGGCCTTTTGCACGTCACCGACCTCTCCTACGGCCGCGTCCGCCACCCGGGGGATCTGTTCAAGGTGGGGGACACCATCACCGTCAAGGTGCTGAGTTTCGACAAGGAAAAGGAACGCATCTCCCTGGGGTTGAAGCAGCTCCAGCCCGATCCCTGGACCACGGCCCAGGATCGCTACCCGGTGGGGGCCATCGTCACCGGCAAGGTGGTGAGCCTCACCGACTACGGCGCCTTTGTGGAGCTGGAACCCGGGGTGGAGGGTCTCATCCACATCTCCGAGATGTCCTGGACCCGCAAGATCCGCCATCCCTCCCAGGTGCTCAGCGCCGGGGATGTGGTGGAGGTGAAGATCCTGGAGGTGGAGCCCCAGCGCAAGCGCATCTCCCTGAGCCTGCGTCAGGTGGAGCCCAACCCCTGGGAGGTCATCGGCGAAAAATACCCCGTGGGTTCCGTCATCGAAGGCAAGATCAAGAACATCACCGACTTCGGCATCTTCATCGGCATCGACGAAGGCATCGACGGGTTGGTGCACATCTCCGACATCTCCTGGACCAAACGCTTCAAACACCCCTCGGAGATCTTCAAGAAGGGCCAGACGGTGCAGGCCAAGGTCCTGGCCATCGACAAGGAGAACGAGCGCTTCTCCCTGAGCATCAAGGAGCTGACCCCCAACCCCTGGGAGACCATCGACCAGCGCTATCCCGTGGGCGCGGTGGTCTCCGGCCCCATCACCAACATCACCGACTTCGGCCTCTTTGTGGAGATTGAGGAGGGGATCGAGGGCCTGGTGCACATCTCGGAGCTCAGCCGGGACAAGGACAAGATGGCAGCCCTGAAGGTGGGGGAGGTGATCCGGGCCAAGGTCATTCACTGCTCACCCCAGGAGCGCCGCATCGGCCTGTCCATCCGCCGGCTGGAGGCCGAGGAGGAGCAGCGCACCTACCGGGACTACCTCAAGGGCTCCCAGGAGGCCACCACCAGCCTGGGAGACCTGCTGCGGGAATCCCTGGGGGAAGGCAAGCACGAAAAATAAGGACCGCACCCAGCCTTAAGTTCCCCGGGCCGTGCCTCCGATAAAGAGGACGATTGCACCACCGGGAAGGGACGGCCCGGGGCCCCCTTCCCCGGCAGGTGTGCCATCCCGAAGAAAGCGGGTTTGCCATGCGACGCCACCCCGTGCTCACCACCTGCCTCATCGTGGCCTTCATTCTCTTCTTTTTTGTGGGGCTCTCCGCCCTGACCCTGAAATGGGCCGGCAAGGAAGGGATCTTCGCCAAGGCCCCCAAGGTGGGGGTGGTGGAGATCAACGGCCTCATCATCCGGGCGCAGCCCACCCTCAAGGAACTGCGCCGCCTCAAGGAGGACAACCGCATCAAGGCCATCCTGGTGCGCATCAACTCCCCGGGGGGCGCGGTGGGCCCCTCCCAGGAGATCATGCGGGAAATCCTCAAGGTGAGGAAGATCAAGAAGGTGGTGGCCTCCCTGGAGACCCTGGCGGCCTCCGGCGGCTATTATGTGGCCTGCGCCTGCGATGTCATTGTGGCCAACCCGGGCACCGCCGTGGGCAGCATCGGCGTCATCATGAAGCTGGCCAATGTGGAGCAGCTCACCAAAAAGCTGGGGGTGGATTTCTACTCCCTCAAGGCCGGAGAACTCAAGGATCTGGGCTCCCCCTTCCGGCCTATGACTCCGGAGGAGCGGGCCGCCCTCCAGAGCCTCCTGGACAACATCCATCAGCAGTTCATCCAGGATGTGGCCACCAACCGGAAAATTCCCCTGGACAGGATGGCCACCCTGGCCACCGGCACGGTCTTCACCGGGGAGCAGGCCAAAAATCTGGGACTGGTGGATGAGCTGGGGAACTTCGAGGACGCCCTGGAGCTGGCCGGACGCCTGGGGGGCATCACCGGCAAGGTGGAGGCCGTCTACCCCCCCAAGCCCCGCCCCTCCCTTTTCCGGTTGATTCTGGGTGGCGATGCCGAGGAAAAACTCTACGCCTTGACCGAGCTTTTGTCCCTCTATCCCGAACCTGCCTTCCTCCCCCCCTGGTTCCGGTAGCCCCGGGGAAGAAACCGCAAGCCGCGGCCCCGCTGGGGGGACTGAGCCGCCCAGGGGCGGCGCACCGAGACCACGGAGGGAAGAACGCCCCTTGGGGGCCAGGACGGGACCGGAAAGGGCTCCCGGGACGCAAAAACCGGGACAGTGGGCAGGGGCGGAAGTCCGGGCCGGCTCTCCCGGCTAGAGATGCGGGCAGGCTGGTAACGCCCCACTAAATGTGCGCTGGGCCGCGGGACGGGCGGAGAGGAAACCCCGGGGAAGGCTGCCTGGGGCTTTCAGGCCCGGGAAGGCCCGCACCAAGCCTCCACCGACCTCTCTCACGGGAGCTTAGGGCCTCCGGGCCCACCTTCTCCCCCAGTCCCCTTCGCCCCGCGCCCTCGCTTTTATCCTCCCGGGGCGATTCTTCCGGCCGCTCCCTGCTCCCCCTCAGGCGAACATGCTCACATCGCCCTGCCCCACCCGGATGATCTCCGGCACGTCGTCAATGAGGGAGATGACGCTGGAGGGCCGGGGCGGAATGATGCCGGCATCGATGACCAGGTCCAGGTGGCCTTTGAACAGCTCCGCCACGGAAACGGGGTCGCTCTCCGCCAGATTGCCCGCCAGGTTGGCGCCGGTGGAGATGATGGGGTGGCCCAGCATCTGCACCAGGGCCAGGCAGATGGGGTGGTTGGGCACCCGGATGCCCACGGTGTTGCGCCGGGTCTGCAGAATCTTGGGCACCTGCCGGGAGGCCTCCAGGATAAAGGTGTAGGGGCCCGGCAGCAGGCGCTTCATGGTCTTGTAGGCATAATTGCCCACCCGGGCGTATTCGCTGATGTTCTTCAGGTCGGCGCAGATGAAGCTGAAGGGCTTGCTCAGGGGCCGCCGCTTGATCTGATAGAGGCGGGAGATGCCCTTGAGATTGTAGAGGTCGCAGCCCAGGGCGTAGCCGGTGTCGGTGGGATAGCCGATGAGGCCGCCGGAGGTGAGGACCTCCACCACCTGCCGCAAAAGACGCTCCTGGGGATTTTCCGGGTTGATCCTGATGATGGGGGGAAGTTTCGCTTTCATGGCCTGCCTGTCTGTGGGTGGGTTGGGTGCCGGGTATGGCCCCTATTTCCTGTCGGCCTCAGGGCCCGGGCCCCGGGGGAGACCCGGGAACCTGTTCTGCTGCCAGCCCCTCCCGTCGGCCCGTCAGCGGCCCCGCTTTTTGGGGCGGGGTTTGGCCTTTCTCTCCGCCGGGGCAGCGGGGGCTGCGGCGGGGGCCTTCACCGCCAGCATGGTCTGCACCTGATCCTTGTGCCATTTGGGATCCCACCATTCCAGGGGATCCACAAACTCCCCGTGCACCAGGACGGAATAGTGCAGGTGGTCCCCGCCGGCCAGGCCCGTGGCGCCGGTGAGTCCCAGGCGGGCGCCCTTCTCCACCCGCTCCCCCGGCTGGACGTCAAAGCGGCTGAGGTGGCTGTACATGGAGAAGATGCCCAGGCCATGGTCCAGGACCACGGTGTTGCCGTAGATCCCCAGGGGCTCGGCCAGCACCACCACCCCGGCGGCGGTGGCGGGCACCGGGCTGCGCTCCAGGGAGGCCAGGTCCTCCCCCAGATGCGTCTGATGGTCCACCGCCTTTCCCTGGTAGATATAAGTGCGCTTGTCGCCGAAGCGGGCCATGGGTTTGCCCAGATAGCGCTGAAAGGCCCCGGACCACAACGGCTCAGGGCGGCTGTGCTGGCAGAGCTCCCGCAGCCTCTCATGGTTGGCCCGGCGCATTTCCCGATTGACCATGAGAAAGGCCTGCAGGGGGTCGGGGTGCTGCACCTGAAAGGTGGCGGCCACCTGCCTGAGGAATCCCTCGGAGAGCTGCATGTGGTCATGGCGCCATTTCCGGGGCTTCAGGGTCAGGGGCACCGGGCGCTTCACCTCCTCCCCCACCGCCGGGCGGGCCACCAGCTCCACGCTGAAGGGGAGCGGGGGCTCCAGGGGGATGGGGAAAAAGGCCACATACTCCCCCTTCTCTCCCTTGGGGAGGGGGTAGCCGGGATAGAAGTGGCCGTTCACCCGGACCCCGCTTTCCCGGACCTCCTTGTTCAGGTGATAGCGCATCACCCCGGTGCCGCCGAAATGCAGGAGATGATTGACGCCCACCAAGGCGAGGTTGAGGGGCACCAGGTCAATGACCACCTCCCGGCGGAAGGAGGCGGTACGGCCCTGAAAGAACCCCCGCCAGGAGCGGTCCCGGGCCGTGGCGGTGAGGGTGGCCGGGCCCTCCGCAAAACCCAGCTCGGCGGGTGCCACGGTCACGGAGATCTCCGCCTCCTGGCCCGCCTCCCCGCCCGGCGGAAAGGTCTGGGTCAGGAGCACCTTTTCCTGCCCTCCCTGGGTCAGGGTCACCCGCACCTCCCGCAAGCCGCTGGAGGCATCGGCAGCCTTGAGGACAAAGGTGGTGCGCCGGCCCAGAACTGCCAGCCCCTCGGGGCTCTTCAGGACGGGATCCTCCACATCCAGGGCGCTCAGGCCCCACCAGAGGAGCAGGCCCACCCCGGCCAGGGGTATGAGCCACAAGACATACCCTGCCTTCTTATACATAGACCATGTGCGTTTGCGTTTTCCCATGGGAGTGACGGAAGGGCAGGAAGTGACTGCGGCACCTCCCCCGCCTCATGGTAGCAGAGGTTCCCGGAGCTGGCAAGAGCGCCTGCCGGATCGCCGCCGGAGCGGAAGGACGACCCCCGGAAATTACCGGGGTGGATGATTTTTTTGATCATTTTGAGTATCGTAGAGTAAAGGTCTCAATGTCCTTTGGAAGGACACCCACCGGGGGGTGGCGCAACGGGCCCCCCCTCCCCAGAGAACACCCCTCCGGAAGGAGGACTGCCCGTGGCCAAAGAACAGACCGAAGTCACCCTGGCGGTGGGGGGCCTGCATTGTGCCGCCTGCGTCGCCCGGGTGGGCAAGGCCCTGAGCGCGGTTCCCGGGGTGGTGCAGGCCCAGGTCAATCTGGCCACCCGCCGGGCCAAGGTGATCTATGACCCCCGGCGGGCCAGTCTTAAGGACCTCACCCGGGCGGTGACGGAGGCCGGCTACCAGGTGGAGCGGGTCTTCCGGGGGCCCGCCCGGCCCCCGGCGGCGCCGGAGGCGGAGGCCCGGGCCTTCCGGAACCGCTTCCTGTGGGCCCTGGGGCTCAGCCTGCCGGTGATGGCGGCGGCCGTGCTGCCGGGGAGCTTCGCCGCTTTAGGGCTTTCCCCCCAGCAGAACCACGTCCTGCAGTTCCTCTTCACCACCCCGGTGCTCTTCGTCTGCGGCTGGCCCTTCCTGCGGGGGGCGCTCCGGGCCGCCCGCCATCTGGCCGCCAACATGGACAGCCTGGTGTCCCTGGGCACCGGCGCGGCCTACGCCTACTCCCTCTGGGTGACCTTTTTCCCCGGGCAGGTGAGGGCCCTGGGCCAGGAAGCGGTGGTCTATTTCGACACCACGGTGATGATCATCACCGTCATCCTTCTGGGCCGCTGGCTGGAGGCCCTCTCCCGGGGCCGGGCCGGGGAGGCCATCCGGCGCCTCTTCGCCCTGGCGCCGCCTCAGGCCACAGTGCTGCGGGACGGCCAGGAGGTGCAGGTGCCCCTGGAGGAGGTGCAGGTGGGGGATCTGGTGGTGGTGCGCCCCGGGGAGCGCCTGCCGGTGGACGGGGTGGTGGTGGAGGGCACCAGCAGCGTGGATGAATCCATGCTCACCGGGGAGAGCCTGCCGGTGACCAAGGAGCCCGGCGATGAGGTCTGGGGGGCCACCGTCAATCAGGAGGGATATCTGGTGTATCGGGTCACCCGGGTGGGGGAGGACACGGTCCTCTCCCAGATCATCCGCCTGGTGGACGAAGCCCAGACCAGCAAGGCCCCCATCGAGCGCCTGGCGGACCGGGTCTCCGGCATCTTCGTGCCCGTGGTCATGGGGATCGCCGGGCTCACCTTCCTGGGCTGGTTTTACCTCTCTTCGCACCATTCCCTGGCCCCGGCCCTCATTCACGCGGTGGCGGTGCTCATCATCGCCTGCCCCTGCGCCCTGGGGCTGGCCACCCCCACCGCGGTGATGGTGGGCACCGGCCGGGGCGCGGAGCTGGGCATTCTCATCCGGGGGGGCGAACCCCTGGAGCGGGCCTACCGCCTCACCACCGTCATCTTCGACAAGACCGGCACCCTCACCCTGGGCAAGCCCCGCATCACCGATGTCTGGGCCTGGGAGGGCTGGAAGGAGGTCCAGGTGCTGGCCTATGCCGCGGCCCTGGAGGAGAAATCCGAACACCCCCTGGCCCAGGCGGTGGTCGCGGCCGCCCGCCAGAAGAAGCTGAAGCTCCCGGAGGTGTCCGAGTTCCAGGCCGTCCCGGGCCTGGGGGTCAAGGCCCGCGTCGAGGGTCTGGAGGTGCTCCTGGGAAGCCTCACCTTCATGCAGCGGGCCGGCGTCCCCCACGCCGATCTGGCCCACTACCAGGAGCAGCTGGCCGCCGAGGGCAAGACCACCATCTTCCTGGCGGTGGATGGCACCGCCAAGGGCCTGCTGGCCGCCGCCGACACGGTGAAGCCCAACGCCCGGGAGACGGTGGCGGCCCTGAGGAACATGGGCCTGAGCATCCGGCTGCTCTCTGGCGACACCCAGGCCGCGGCCCAGGCGGTGGCGGAGATGGTGGGCATCCGCAAGGTCATGGCCAATGTGCTGCCCGCGGAAAAGAGCCGGGTGGTGGCCCAGCTGCAGGCGGCGGGGGAAGTGGTGGCCATGGTGGGGGACGGCATCAACGACGCCCCGGCCCTGGCCCAGGCGGATGTGGGCATCGCCCTGGGCACCGGCGCCGATGTCGCCCTGGAGGCCGCCGACCTCACCCTCATCCGGGACGACCTCACCCTCATCCCCCAGGCCCTGCAGCTCTCCCGGGTGATGATGCGCACCATCCGGCAAAACCTCTTCTGGGCCTTCTGCTACAATGTGGTGGCCATCCCGGCCGCGGCCCTGGGCTATCTCTCTCCGGCCCTGGCCGCCGCCGCCATGGGCTTGAGTTCCGTGAGCGTGGTGAGCAACAGCCTGCGCCTGCGGCGCTTCGGCAAATGACGGCAGAAAGCCCTGCCCGCCCTTTCAGGTCAAAGGACGAGTTAAGTAAGTAAGAAGGAGGACGATCAGAAACACTGTATATATGTTGAGCGGGATTACAATCCGCCATTGCCTCAGAAAAAGATCAGAGGGGCTCTTTACTTCCCCCTTATGGCAGCCTGTCCCGAAATCATGGCACTCCCTCTGATGCATGTTGTGAGGACAAAGCCTCCCCCTTTTGGGCGGGGCAACGGGCCTCACGGCTTCGATGGAAGGACGGGGTAAAGGAGAGGGGCGGGCAAAAGGCGGGGCCGGCAAACCCCTCCTCTTTCCAAAAGCTCCGGACCACTGCCTTTTCCGGCTTCCTGGCCGGCAGCGGCGTCTTCTCCGTCCGCCTCCCGGGCGCTTCCGGCCCGGATTGACTCTCCTTCCACCTTCCCATAGAATGAACTCATG
>Ga0197142_1003350_pt1 | contig 13488 bp, 10 predicted proteins | sample GBS60_MetaG_FD_148614 | JGI IMG/M metagenome (GOLD analysis project Ga0197142, IMG submission 148614) | Sediment microbial communities from Great Boiling Springs, Gerlach, Nevada, United States - GBS 60_MetaG | ecosystem: Environmental > Aquatic > Thermal springs > Hot (42-90C) > Sediment... | reverse complement strand
ATATTTTGCCATCATTTCTAAAACTTTTTTCCCTTCCTCTGGTGTCCGACAAAAAGGAATCATCGGTACTACATTCTTTAAACCCATCTCATCGCGAACTTTTTTAAGAGCTTTACATTCTAAACCGAAGGCCTCTTTAAATTTCTGGTCATAGTACCGAGAAGCGCCTCGCCAACCAAGCATTGGATTTTCTTCAACGGGTTCATAAAATTCACCACCAATAAGTTTACGATATTCATTGGTTTTAAAATCAGAAAAACGAATAATCACTTCATTTGGCCAAAAAGCAGCACCAATTTTAGCAATTCCTTCCGCTAATTCATCAACATAAAATTGAGTTTTATCCTTATAACCGGCTGTTAATTTATCAATGAGTTTTTTTAATTTTTTGTTTTTAATTTTTTTATAATCAATTAAAGCATTAGGATGAATTTTGATATGAGCGGCAATAATAAATTCAATTCTTCCAAGACCAACGCCTTTTACTGGTAAATTATGATACTTAAAAGCTTCATCCGGCGAGCCAATGTTAACCATAATTTTTGTTTTGGTTTTAGGAATTTTGTTAAGTTTATGTTCAACTACTTTATAAGGAATCAAACCGTCATAGATTTTTCCTACCCCGGATGAACAATCAACTGTAATTAGTTGATTATTTTTAAGAATTTTAGTAGCATTACCAACTCCCACAATACAAGGAATACCAAGTTCTCGACTAACTATTGCTGCGTGACTTGTTCTTCCACCTTTATCTGTTATAATTGCTGAAGCAATTTTCATAATTGGTTCCCAATCAGGATCAGTAATTTCTGTAACTAAAATTTCTCCTTTTTTAAAATCAGTGATATTTTTAACATTTTTAATTATTCTCACTTTTCCGCTCGCAATTTTGTTACCAACAGCAATGCCGCTTGCAAGTAATTTATTGTTATTCTTGTTTTCTAAAAAATATTCTTTATAAACATTTTTATCAGCAAGCGAATGAACAGTTTCTGGTCTGGCTTGAATAATAAAAATTTCACCAGTTTTTCCATCTTTAGCCCATTCAATATCCATTGGTTGATAACGGCCATATTTTTTTGAAAAATATTCCTCTATCTTTACACAATCTTTTGCTAATTTTAAAACTTCGTCATCATTGAGACAAAACCTGTTTTTATCTTCTTGAGAAACTTTCGCTTTAAAAGTACCAGTTTTATTATAAATTAATTTTATGTTTTTCTGACCTAAATTTTTAGCAATAATCGATTTATAACCCTGCTTTAAAGTCGGTTTAAAAACAACAAATTCGTCCGGTACTACTTTACCTTGAACAATCATCTCACCCAAACCATAAGAACCATTAATAACCACTACTTTATCAAAACCGCTTTCAGTATCAATAGTAAAAGCTACACCACTTGAGGCTAAATCAGATCTAACCATTTTCTGAACGCCTACTGAGAGAGCGACATCAAAATGAGAAAAACCTTTATCAACTCGATAAGAAATGGCTCTATCAGTAAAAAGCGAAGCAATACATTTTTTAACCGCTTTTAAAACTTCTTTGTTGCCTACTACATTTAAATACGTTTCCTGCTGGCCAGCAAAAGAAGCGCCAGGCAAATCTTCAGCAGTAGCAGAAGAACGAACCGCAACATCAGGATTTTTAAAATAAATCTCCCCTAGTTTTTTATAAGCTTTAATAACTTCTTTTTCTAAATCAGAAGGTAACTGAGCATTTAAAATAAGATGACGAATCGCTCTACCTTTTTCTTGAAGATTTTTAATATTATGGGTGTCAAGATTAATAAGAATTCTTTTAATTTTTTCCTCAAGACCAGTTTGTTTAAGAAAATAACGATAAGCGTAAGCTGTTAAAGCGAAACCATTTGGTATATTTAATCCCAAAGGCGTCAATTCAGAAAACATCTCGCCCAAAGCGGCATTTTTACCACCTACTAATCCAACATCTTTTATCCCAACATCTTTAAACCACAAAATAAAAGATTTTTCTTTAGACATAAAAACTTTTCTTTTTTTATTGTAATTTACCTTCGGCTCTAAGACGTTCTTCAATAGCGTCAAAATGCATTTGTAAAGCTTCGTATTCTTTCATTGGTAGCCATACATAAACCACATACAAAACTAAACCTACTATAAACAAAAAGACTAAAACAATAATTACTCCAATTATTACTCTTTTCCAAGAAATTTTTTTCATTATTTAGAATTTATTTAAATGAATCTACCTTTTAACAATACAAAAATTACACTTTATATTATATCATAATAAAATCAATAACTAAACAAGCTGCTTGTAGATAAATCTAAAAAAGTCCCACTTCCTAAGATTGATTTATTAACGAGTGGCGTTATAAATTGCTTGGATTTCTGCCTCTGAGAGAGCGCGGTTGTAGATGCGGACTTCGTCGATGAAACCGTTGAAAAAAAATACACTGCCTCCTCTACTACCAAAATATAAAGGATAATTACTATAGACTCCATTTAAATCAACGCGATAAGTTTGATGATGAATTGTATTTTGATTACCATCAACATAAAGTGTTATTTGATTCAATCCGTCTAAATCTCTATTTGAAACAGCTACAAAATGATGCCATTGATTATTGTTATATCCGCCTGTAGTGTAAGCAATATTATATCCCGAAGAATTATGGTCACTAAGTTGCAAACTTCCAACTCCACCAAATTCATTATAAGCCATTAAAAAAGCATTATTATAATTAAAATTTGTACTATGTTCTAATGGTACTTTAAGAGTAGATACCGAAAATCTTAGCCATATAGAAATAGTTATTTTATTTGTATTAGAAAGATTAAAATTATTTACCACCACATAATCATCCACTCCATCAAAACTTAAAGCTCCTCCGACTTTACCTTGAGTCCAAGTTGGGCCGTTGGTAAGTGTTCCGTGATTGTTGTTTCCAGAATAATCATAAGCAGTAGTTCCTGAACCTTCATCAAATGACCAATAACCAACAAGACCTCTGGCAAAGTTAGCTAAGTTAAGGTTAGTGCCTGTTTCATATAAAGCAACATCAGGACCACCATCATTATTCATATTTTTAGCGTATTTTGCTGATTCAAATAAAGAAGTTAGTTTCCAACTACCTCCTGTAACATAAGTATAGTATTGTCCTGATGATGTAGAATTTATTGGATCAACAGGGAGTTTTGGTAAAGGTGAACCAGCTGAGAATTTTGTGAAATCAACTGGTATCCAGCCAGTGCCATCAACTTTTCTAAAGTTGTTTTCGTCAGAGCAAGCGTAAGACCAACCAGGTGGTAGAGAAGGTAAGCCTAAGTTAGCGCAAGTTGGTGAAGAATCAGGGATTGAGACATAGACAACAGATGAGGTGCCAAAAAAACATGTTGGGCAGTCAGTTAAAACATAGTTTAGGGCGCGGTTGATAGAAGCTAAATCACTAATTCTTGAAGCGTCACGGAATTGTTTTAAAAGTTCAGCTGGGTTGATGACCACAACAATAACAGTGGCTAAAACAGCAATAACTGCTAAAACAACTAAAAGTTCTACTAAGGTGAAAGAAGAACTTGATAGAAACATAAAGATTTATTTATATTTATATTATATAATATCAGATTAATTTATTTTTTTCTCTTCTCATTAATGGAAAGAAAACCGTTTCTCTAATAGGTTTATCCATTAAAATTGCAAAAAGCCTCTCTGACATCCCAAAACCAGCCGCTGGCGGCATTCCATATTCTAAAGCTTCTAAAAAGTCTTCATCGAGCCACTGAGCTTCTTTATCACCTTGCTCTCTTAATTTCATTTGTTCTTCAAAACGACGGCGTTGTTCTAAAGGGTCGTTAAGCTCTGCCCAACCGTTACCAACTTCAGTACCTGCTGCCAAAACCTGAAAACGCCTTGCTTTTAAAGGATTATTAGGCTCACTTTTAGCAAGAGGAGAAATTTCAATTGGCTGCCCCACAATAAATACTGGCTGAATAATTTTATGACGAATCACTTTTTTAAAAATCAAATCAATCAATCTCCCCTTACCTAAAATCGATAACTCGTCTTTATTAAAACCTAAATCCAACGAAAGAATTTTATCAACAAGTTCTTTATGATTTGTTCTATTTAAATCAATTTTAACTTCTTTTTTAAAAACTTCAAAATAATCAATTTTTTGCCATTTTTTACCCCAATCAATTATTTTGTTACCAAATTTAGTTTTAAAACCACCGGTTGTTTTTTTAACAACTTTCTTATACATTTTTTCAACTAAAGCCATCATTTTGTCATAATCCCAATAAGCAGCATAACACTCCATCTGAGTATAATCTTGAAGATGTTCTCTATCAATTCCTTCATTTCTAAACACCCGCCCAATTTCAAAAACTTTCTCATAACCAGCAACTAAAAGTTTTTTTAAAGGCAATTCTAAAGAAATCCTTAAATAAAAATCTTCGTTCAAAGCATTATGATGGGTAATAAAAGGTTCAGCATCAGCACCACCCGGCAATAATTCAAAGACCGGTGTTTCCACTTCTAAAAACCCTTCTTTTTTAAGAATTTCTCTTATTTCAGACCAAAAAACACTCTTTCTTTCAAAAAGTTTTTTAACTGACGGGTCAAGAAGAATATCTAAATATCTTTTTCTAAGACGAGTTTCAACATCAGTTAAACCATACCATTGACTAGGTAAAGGCCTTAAACTTTTAGCAATAATTCTGATTTCAAAAACCTTAATACTTTTTTCTCCTTTTTTTGTCTTAAAAGGTGTGCCTCTAACTTCTAAAAAATCACCAATATCAACAGTCTCTTTAAAGAGTTTAAAATTTTTAGTTTCAGCTTCGTTTAAAACAATTTGAATTTTCCCACTTTCATCTTTTAAATCGCCAAAAATAATTTTGCCCTGATCACGCCAACCAAAAAGTCGCCCTACTAGCGAAATTTTTTTCTTGCTTTTTGCCAATTCCCTGAATTTACTTAAAACATAACCGATTAAAAAATTTCGCTTGACTTCTACCGGATAAGGGTCAGCAAATTCTTTATATTTTTCAAGCTTACGATTTCTTTCTTTAATAATCTCTTCCAACATTATTCAATACTGATAATTTGATATTCAACTTCACCGTTAGGGGTTTTAATTTTAACTATTTCCCCTGCTTTATGACCAAGTAAACTTCGACCAATTGGTGATTCATTAGATATTTTTCCTTCAAAAGGTTGAGCTTCATTTGAACCAACAATTGAAAAAGTATTTATTTCAGAAGTATTTATCTTTTTCACTTTAACCATTGAACCAATTCTTACAGTTTGAGGATTATCGGTTTTTTTAATTATCACCGCATTTCGGATAATTTCTTCAAGTTGATTAATTCTTTGTTCAAGTCTTCGCTGTTCTTCTCTTGCTTCTTGATATTCAGCATTTTCCGAAAGGTCACCTAATTCTTTAGCTTGCTTTAATTTCGCTGCTATCTTCTGGCGACCTGTTGTTTTTAAATCCTCAAGCTCTTTTTTTAATTCTTCGTAACGTTCCGCAGTTAAATAAGAAATATTTTGACCCATAATTTTTTAATTATTTTTATTTTTCAATCGATTTTCATAATACCATAAAAAAACGTCTTTTGCTATAGGCACTGTATTTAAACTTCCTTCTTTTGCTTCTTCAATTAAAATTAAAACAGCAATTTGTTTATCTAAGGATATATTCATTTTATTTAATTCTTCGGCAGGCAAATATCCAACAAAAAAAGCATTAATTTTTTGATTGTTATTAATTTGAGCTGTGCCTGTTTTAGCTGCAATTTTAATCGGGAGGTCGGCTAAAAGATGAGCGGTGCCATAACTTTTACCAACTGCATCTTTCATCCCCTGCTCAATATGAGAAAGAACTGAACTAATTTCTGAACTTAAATCATAAAGAACTTTTAAAGGTGCAAAAGTGGCTACTCTCAATTGATAAATCTTACCACCGTTAGCGATAGCACTTATGTAATTAATAAGCTCAAGAGGAGTAATAGAAATATCTCCCTGACCAATACTGACATTATAAGTATCACCAAGTCGCCAAGGTTGATTTTTCTTTTGTTTCTTCCATAAAGGATCAGGTAAAAATCCGCTTGTTTCTCCTGGTAAATCAATCTCTGTTTTAGCGTCAAGACCAAATTTTTGCCACCATTTTTTTAACTTTTCAATACCTAAACCGCGTCTATCACCAAAACCACCACCAACCTCATAAAAATAGACATTGCTTGAACGGGCTAAAGCAGAATAAACATCTACCCAACCATGAACTTGCCAATCAAGAAACCGAGAAGGATTCGAAGGATTATAAGGATTTGGTATTTCTATATAACCAGCAGAATATATTTTTTCTTGAGGAGTAATTATGCCTTCTTTAAGAGCAGCAATAGCAACCAAAGGTTTAATAGTCGAACCGGGATTATAAAGACCACTCACTGTTCGGTTAAAAAACGGTTGAAAAGGTTTATTAAGAAATTCAGCCACTCGATTACCATCAAAACTTGGAAAACTAACTAACGCTAAGACTTCTCCATTCTGAGGGTTTATAATAACACCAGCGCCTTTATGACTATTTAAACGAAAAAGCTCTTTTTCTATTCGCTTATAAAAAAATTCTTGAAGAGGCCCATCTATAAAAGTAGGTAAATCCTGACCAGGTTTTGATTCTTCAGTAACTATTTTTTCAAAACTTTTTCCTAATGCATTTTTAACATAAATTTCTTTACCGTTAATTCCTCTTAAATACTTATCATAAAAAGCTTCAAGTCCACCCCGTCCAATAACATCTTCCGGTTTTAAATTAGGATCATTTTTTATATCTTCCCGATTAACCATGCTGACATAACCAAGTAAATGAGAATATGCCAAAGGATCACGATATTGACGATATAAACCTTCTATTAATGAAACTCCCGGTAAATTAAGTGACAATAATTTAATAAACTGTTCTTGGGTAAGATTATTTTTGATAAGTAACCGTTTATTTTTTTCCCAGTCGTAAAGACTAATCATTTTTTCTAATTCAGAAAGCGAAATATTTAAAATTTCTGAAAGAGTGCTAAGAATTTCTTTTTGTTTACTTTTGTTTTCCAAAAAAAGATCAGAGTCTATAAAAGCGTTAATAATAGCCCGATTTTCTACTAAAGGAGTGTTGAAACGATCCCGGATTATCCCCCGGGAAGCTGGTTTAATAATTTCTAAACTTGCATTAGCTAACGCTCGCTCTTTATAAAAATCGCCTTTAAATAAACCGATTTTTAAAAGTTGAAATAAACTAATTAAGACAACCAATCCAAAAAAAATAACAACAAATTTAAAAACATTATCCTGAACCGGCATTTCAATAATTTCATCCTCAAAAGTTTTATCCATCAAAATATCTTCAAAATTAATTTTCTTATTCATTTTCTTACTCTTCATTTTATTTTCTTTAACTTAATAATCAAAATTAACAACAAACTTAAAACAAAATTATAAATAAACTCTGTAAAAATACTAGTCCATGGTAATGATTTTAAAAAGGAAATATTAGTAAAGATGTAAAAAAAGAAATTGCAAATTGTAAGATAAATTAAATAATCAAAAATAATATTGCCAGTCAGTCTTAAATTTAAAAAATAACCTGTCAAAGCTAAAAAACTAATAACGATAAGATGAAATAACCAGAAAGTATCTAAAAACAAAATAATTATACCAAGAAAAAATAAAATTAAAATAATAAATGTTAATTTGTGATAAACACGGAAAAAACTAATTGCAGTGAAAGCTATCAAAACCAAATTTGGATTAATTCCATTAACACTAAACAATCTTAAATATTGAATAAAAAAAATAAAAACTAATAAAACTAATAGGAAAAGAAACTTATTCAATCTCATAATTTAAAACAACAAAAACCCTATCAAGAAGATTAGGGTCATAGCCAGTTTCTAAAATAGCAGTCACCCAAGGTTCAGAGGTATTCACTTCTACCCCTTTTACCTTTCCAAGATAAAAACCGTAAGGATATTCTGAGGTTATATTAATAACTTCATCACCTACTGCCGGAATTCTATCTTTACTAATAAAAGTAAGCAAAGGAATTCGACCGCCTTTCAAAAGACTCCGAATTTTTGAAGAACCGATGGCTACTGTTGAACGCCAATTTGGATCAAATATTGTCTGAACTTCACTTAATGATTTTCTTACTTTAGAAACACGACCTAAAAGAACATTATCCGTAATAAGAACTGGCATCCCTTCTTTAACGCCATCATTACTACCACGATTAATAATTAACTTATTTTGGTCATTAAAAGGATAAGATGAAAAAACTTCAGCAACAATATATCCTTTCTCAGTAAAAACAGAATTCTCTTTAAGGCTGTCTTTATTTTTAGAATTATCCTGAAAACTTGAAAAATCCTTCTCGACTTTAATAATTTGAAACTCTTTATAAGAAAACCCTCGGTCAAAAAAACTAAGCACTGAAGCTTTTAAATTGCTTAATAAATTACTTATCTCAAAACGAAAAAACAAAAATAAAACTAAAACTATAACTGCTAACAAAGAAAAAATAAAACCTCGCAATAATTTCATATTTTATCTTTAAATTTCGAAAAACTTTCCAAAAGATGACGATAGTCATTAAAACGTTCAACCACTAAACCGGCGCCACGGGCTACACAACCTAAAGGTTCTTCAACAACACTTACATTTACACCTAATTCTTTGTTAAGAAACTGATCAATACCCCGCAAAAGACTACCTCCACCGCAAAGATAAAGACCGTTTTTATAAATATCGCCTACAAGTTCAGCTGGTGTAATTTCAATCAAATCCTTTATTCCTTGACTGATTTGTTTAATTGATTTCTGAAGCCAAATTCTTACTTGAGTATCTTTAATAATAACTTCATGAGGCAAACCACTAACAACATCTCGTCCACGAACCTTTATTTCCAGACGTTCATTGTTAGAAATAGCAGAGCCAACGTTAATTTTTATTTCCTCAGCCGTTGGTTCACCAATATTAAGCTTAAATTCTTCTTTCACAAATTTTATAATTTCTTGGTCTATATGGTTACCTGCTATTTTCAAACGGTTAGAAACAACCACTCCATTCATTGAAACAACAGCGATATCAGTTGTCCCAGCTCCAATATCCACTATTAAGTAAGCTGTTGGTTGATTAACATCAAGACGGCTACCAATAGCAGCTGCTAGCGGTTGCTCAATTAAATAAACCTGACTTACTCCTACTTCTTTAAGTAAATCCTCAACAGATTTTCTTTCAACCTCTGTAAGATTAGTTGGAACACTAACTACCGTTTGAGTTATCCAAGACCAAGGTAAATCTTTCGATTTAAGAAACTGCTGAAGCATTTCTTTAGCCATCTCAAAATTAGCAATAACACCATGGCTAATTGGTCTGATTGCACTAATATGAGATGGAGTCCGACTTAACATTTTTTTAGCATCACTACCGACCGCTAAAATTCTGCCAGTACGATTATTAAAGGCAACAATTGAAGGTTCATCTATTACAATCCCTACACCTTTAAGATAAACCCTCGTGTTATCAGTACCAAGATCAATACCAAAATATTTTTTAAAAGTGAATAAAGGCATAAAAATATATTTTAAAAATTATTTTCGATTATTTTTTATTAACTTCAAAAACTCGTTCAATTTCAACAACTTTACTTCTTTTTGATTTCTCTTTTTAACTTCAATTTTGTTATAAACAAGAGTTTTGCTACTCACTACTAACCGCCAAGGCAATCCAATTAAATCAGCATCAACTAATTTCTCGCCGGCTGAAGCATTTTCCCGATCATCATAAAGAACCTCAACGCCAGCCTTAATTAAACTAATATAAACTCGATTGGCAAAATTTTTCAATGTTGGCGTTGGCTCACCAATAAGCAACAAATGAACCTCAAAAGGAGCAACGCTGGCTGGCCAAATAATTCCATTTTCATCATGATGAACCTCTACTATTGCGCCCATCAAACGACTGATACCAATACCGTAAGAACCCATTACCACGTATTTACTTTCCCCTGTCTTATCTCTAAATTTAAGATTAAAAGCTTCAGAATATTTAGTACCTAAAGGAAAAATATTACCAACCTCAATAGCTTTTATTTTATCCAAAACACCTTTTCGGCATTTAGGACATTGTTGTTTGACTTTATGTTTACTAATTTCTTTATTTTCAGCAAAATTACACAAACGACACAAAATTACTTCATCTTCGCCAGCTGAAGCTTCTACTTGAAATTCATGAGTATTGGAAATGGTAAAAGTACCTCCGCCGGCAGTTGTATAAATTGTTTTCAATGAACAACGGTTAAATACCTTTTCATAAGCTTTTCTTACTTCTTCATAATAATTAAAAAGATCCTTTTCTGATTCATGAAAACTATATAAATCTTTCATTATAAATTCACGGCTTCTTAAAACTCCTGATTTTGCTCTTCGTTCATTTCTAAATTTATTTTGAATCTGATAAGCATAAAAAGGTAAATCTTGATAAGAATTTATAAACTTTGAAGCAATAGCAGCAATAACTTCTTCGTGTGTCCAACCAAGGGTAAAATTAACAGATTTTTCTTCTTTACCTTTAACCTCAAAACCTATTTCGACATCCCAACGATTGCTTTTATCCAAATATTTTTTCTCAACTAACGCTGGCATTAATACCTCTTGACCTCCAATAGCATTCATTTCTTCTCGAACAATATTTGATATCTTTTGAATAACTCGCCATCCAAGAGGAAGATAAGTATAAACACCAGCTGAATTTTTGTATACAAAACCGGCTTTTTCTAAAAAAAGAGCATTAACGCTCACTTCGTCTTTCGGAAATTCTTTTAATGTTTTGGTAAAAAGTTTTGATTGATACATTGTTTTATATGTTATTGTTTTAGTAACCTTCTAATTTTTTAATTTTATGATGTTGATGAATTTTCTCAAGAGCTTTAGCTTCAATTTGACGAATCCGTTCCCGCGTGACCCCAAAAACTTTACCAACTTCTTCAAGAGTATGAGTGATACCATCTTCAAGGCCAAAACGCATCTCTAAAATTTTTCTCTCTCTTTCAGTTAAATCAGCTAATACTTCTTTAATTTGATCTCTTAAAATAGCATGACTTGCTAACTGATCAGGAGATAAGCTCTGTTCATCTCTTATAAAATCAGAAAGAGTTGAATCTTCATCATCATCACCAATTGGTGATTCTAAAGATACAACTTCTTGAGAAATTTTTTGGATATAATGAACTTTTTTAACATCTACACCCATTTCAGCAGCAATCTCTTCAGGCAAAGGTTCTCTTCCCAGCTCTTGCATCAATCGTCTTTTAACATGAGTAAATTTAGTAATCGTTTCTACCATATGAACCGGAATTCTAATAGTCCGAGAATAATCAGCTAAAGCCCGAGTTATTGCTTGCCTAATCCACCAAGTGGCATAAGTTGAAAATTTAAAACCTCGCCGATAATCAAATTTAGCAACAGCCCGGGATAAACCAATATTACCTTCCTGAATAAGATCGAGAATTGATAAATGAGGAGTTCTATTAACATAACGTTTAGCAATCGAAACTACCAATCGAAGATTTGCTTGAATTAATTTCTTTCTAGCAGCTTCATCGCCTTTCTCAATTCTTTTAGCTAATTCTTTTTCTTCTTTAGGAGTAAGAAGAGGCGTTTTACCAATTTCTTTTAAATACATTTGAACAGCATCAGGAAGATCGCCACTTATTTCTGCTGCTTTTTTTAATTCTTCTATACTTATCTCTTCTTTATCTTTCAAATCTAATAAAGGTGTTGATTCACGGACTATAATCCCTTCTTTATCTAAACGATTATAAATCTCTTCTAGTAAGTTGAGGTTTTTTTCAATAAAAGGAAAATAATTTAGAACTTCAACTTCTGTAACAAAACCTCGACTTCGACCACGTTCCACTAATTCTTCTAAAGCCCGTTTTTGGCCTTCCAATATAGCTGGCGATAATTTTTCTCTGTTTCTTTTCTCTACCTTCTTCTTCTTCTTCTTTCTGGTCTTTTTTTGTTTTTTAGTAGTCTTTGGTCTTGTTTCTTTTTTTGCTTTTTTAATTTTTTTATTCTTTTTTTTCATATTTTTAATTTTTTTTAGTAAGTTGATGAATCTCCAATGTTATCGAATGAAATTTTTGTAGTGCTTCTTCAAGAGCCATTTCATCATTTTTAGACTGAATCAGCTGAATATTTTTTTTCAATTCCCTCTGTTGTTCTTTTAAAAATTCTAACTTAAGATTAATAAGCAATTCTTCAAACTCCTCCTTCAAATCTTCATCACTTTTTTTGACTACTGATTCATACTCATAACTAGCTTTTAATTTAAAAGAGTCTGGAATTTTATAAGGATTTTGAATCATTTCCTGAAAAGCAGCTGGCAAATAACTCATTTGAGTTTTTAAATATTTTAAAAACTCTTCTTTATAAAGAGAAATTACAATTAACTTCTCAGCAATCAACTCTAATCTTTCTTTCTTGTTATTATTAACCTCTTCAACAAAAGATTCAAACTGAGCTTTCTTTTTAATCTTAAGCATATTCATCTCTTCAATAAGAATTTCTTCACTAACACCAGTATGATAACTAAGATTTTTCAACCAATTTTGTTTTTCAATAGGACTTTTAAGATTATTAATTATGGCAAGAAATTTACGGATTAAACGTTTTTGTACCGCTAAATCAGAAATTGGCTCAGATTTAAAATAAGAATAAATAAGAAACTCAAGAGCTGGTTTAGCTTCTAACACTGCTTTAGTTAAAAAACCAGTATTTTTTTGAACTAACTCAGCCGGATCTTTTGCCTCTCCTAAATCAACTGCTTTTATATGAAAATCAAAAGGACTTAAAATATCAATAGCCTTTTCTAAAGCTTTAAAACCAGCTTCATCTTTATCAAAACTCAAATAAACAACATCAGCTAATCGCCTAAGTGCCTGAAGATGATAATTACTTAAACTACTACCGGAAACTGCCACTGTTTGTTTTATACCTTCCTGCCAAGCCATTAAAGCATCCATTTGACCTTCCACTAAAAAAACTGACCTTGTTCTAGCTATCTCTGACTTTGCTTTATGAAAACCATAGAGAATTTTAGATTTATTAAAAATAGGAGTTTCTGGGCTATTTAAATATTTAGGAATATCTGATTGTTTTTCTTCAAATTCAGGCATAATCCGACCAGTAAAACCAACTACTTTTCCTACGGTATTAAAAATAGGAAAAATAATTCTATTTTCAAAACGATCAAGATAAAAACCTTTTGCGTTTTTAAAACTCAAACCCGCCCGAACAATATCAGCAATATCATAACCAAGATTTAATAAATACAAAGTAAGAGTTTCTCCGCCAGGCGCAAAACCAAGCTCAAACTCTTTTATTGTCTCCAATTGAAGACCTCTGCTTTTTAAATAAGCTAAAGCGTTTTTATTTTTTTCAAGTTCATTA
>Ga0197142_1003349_pt1 | contig 13491 bp, 7 predicted proteins | sample GBS60_MetaG_FD_148614 | JGI IMG/M metagenome (GOLD analysis project Ga0197142, IMG submission 148614) | Sediment microbial communities from Great Boiling Springs, Gerlach, Nevada, United States - GBS 60_MetaG | ecosystem: Environmental > Aquatic > Thermal springs > Hot (42-90C) > Sediment... | reverse complement strand
GGCAAGCTGGGGCAGGCGGCCGCCGCTTTGGAAGGCGCTCGCCGGATCACGCCAGGGCGTGCAGGCCAGCACCAGGACAACCGCCGAACCCACCTGGATCCAACCCTGGCGCCCGGTGACCTGGCGGTCAAGTTTGAGCGGAGCGATCAGGCATGCCAGGCCCAGGATCAACCCCGTGTCGCAGATGATCGAGCCCACAGCGTTGCCGAGCGCCAGGCCCGGATTGCCCTGAATGGCCGCCATCACCGAAACAGCCGTCTCCGGCGTCGTGGTGCCCAGGCTAACGATGGTGGCGCCGATTACGGTCTTGGAGATGCCCGAGCGCTCCGACAGCGCCACGGCTTCGTCCACCAACCAGTCACCCGAGCGGGCGAGCACCGCGAAACTGCCCGCGATGACCAGAGCAAGAAGACTCCAGTGGAGCCGGGCGAAGAATTGCTGAAGAGCTTCTTCCATGTGAAGGCTGGATGTCGCAGAAGTTCGGACAGACCACCATGATAGCCGCACCTTCGAACGCGACGCCCGCCGCTGATATCCTCGAAAGAAGAAGGTGCGGGGACTGCGAGCACTTCGAATTCTCGTCGTCGCTGCGGCGCTGGCTGCGCTGGCGTGCACCACCGCCGGGCGCGATCATCGCCGCCTCACCATCCTGCACACCAACGACCTGCACGCCCGTTTCCTGCCGGATGAACGGGGCCGTGGCGGCTTTGCGCACCTGGCGAGCGCCATTCGCGCCGAAAAGGCCCGCTCGGCCGGGGCGCTGGTGCTGTTCGCCGGCGATCTCGTGCAGGGCACGCCGGTTTCCTCGATCTTCGAAGGTGTGCCCTGCTACGAGGTGGCCAATCTTCTCGAGTTCGACGTCGCCACGCTCGGCAACCATGAATTCGACTACGGCTGGGAGAAGATCCGAGACTACCAGCGGGCGGCGAAGTTTCCGATTGTGGCGGCCAACGTGGTCAACGACGCCGGCGAACTCCTGACCGGAGAGGCTTACGTGAGCCGCGAGATCAACGGCGTGCGGGTGGCCGTGCTCGGCGTGCTGACCGAGACGCTGCCCAGATTGACGATGGAGAAGCAGCGCGGGCCCTGGCGAGCCGCACCCGTCGTGGAAACCGTGCGCTCCTGGCTGCCGCGTCTGCGCCCGCGGCCGGACCTGGTCGTCGTGCTGGGTCACCTGACGGACCAGGAGGCGGGGGAGCTTCTCGTCAAAGTCCCCGAGGTCAATGTCCTCGTGACCGGGCATCCCCACGGCGGCCAGGATACGGTGAAGGAGATCGGCGACAGGCTCGCGGTCAAGGTGCAGGCTTACGGGCGAGAGCTCGGCCGCCTGGACGTGGAGGTCGATCGGAGAGCTCGGCGCATCGCCTCTTACCAGTGGCGCCGGATCCGGATTCAGTCGGAGGAGTATCCCGCGGCAGCCGATGTCGCAGAGCTCGTCGAGACGTGGGAAGCAAAGGTGCGCACTCTGGTGGACGTGCCGATCGGCGTCGCCGAACGCAGCTTCGATCGCCGCGAGGTGGCGGCGCTGATCGAGACGGCGATGAGGGAGGCCACCGGAGCGGATCTGGCTTACATGAACTTGGGCGGCGTGCGGGACGGCCTGGAGAAAGGTACAATCCTGGTCCGCCACATCTGGAACATCATGCCGTTCGATAACGTCATCGTGTACGGTTCGCTCGAAGGCGCTGAGATTCCCGCCGAGGCGCAGCGGGGCCGGTCGATCGACCCGGCGGCCCGCTACGTGCTAGCCACAAACAACTTCGTCGCCGAGCAATGGGGCAGCGCGGGCGCCAAACTCGACCGCCAAGGCCCGGATGTCCGCGAGGCCCTCATCGACTGGGTCAAAAGAACAAAGGTGCTTCGCTGACCGCCTCCGGCCCGCTCAGAAGAACAACCGCAGGCCGAGCTGGATCTGGAGCGGCGTGCCGACTTGGGCGTTGTTGCGGTCGTAGGTGCCGTCAGCGAGCTTCAGCCGGCGGAAGCGCGGATCCACCGGCACCGGACTGCCGTCCGGATTGAGCCCGGGACCGTAGATGCCGCCGAAGATGCCCCCGTTGACGCCTGAGTAGACTACGTTGTCCAAATTGAACAAGTTGAAGAACTCGACGGAGAACTGCAACCGCCTCTGCTCGCCGAGGCCGAAGTTCTTCAGGATCCGGAAGTCATTGGTGACCACGCCGCGGTTGCGGAAGGAATTCCGCGGCATGACGACGCCGGGAGCGGTGAAGGGTCGGTCGTTGGAGGCCAGGTCCTCGTTGGTGTCGGTGCCGGTAAGCGCGTTTACCGGCAGGCCGCTGCGCGCCGTCAGCGCGCCGGAGGCCTGGAAGCCGAGCGGCAGGTCGTAGAGGAAGTAGCCGGTAAAACGATGGCGGACGTCAAGTCGCGAGTAGCCGTAATCCAGCCGCAGGTTGAACAGATCCGCCGCATTCACTCCGGTGGCATCCCTCTCGCTGTCGTCGTCCGAGAAGGTTTCCGACAAGGTGTAGGACGCCCCGAACTGGACGGCGCTCCTCCGGTACTGCGTATTGAAGCTCACCCCGCGGAACATGGACCGTGCTGAGGAGGCTCGCACCCAGAGCGAGCCGAGCGTCGGGATAGGACGCGCGTTGCCGCTGCGAAGCCCATAGAAGGGCCGCCGCGTAGCATCTTGCGGCCGGATGACCGGCGCCGGCAGATTGTAGTCGTGATTGCGCAGCAGGTTGACGGTGTTGACGTAATGAAACTGGACGCCGCCCGTGAAGTTGCGCGCAAACTCGGTTTCAAAGCCGATCCCTGCCTGCAAGGCCCGCGGGTTGCGGAAGTCCGGAGCCATCGCGATGAGATTGGCGCCGGCAAACGGGCTGCGCGTCTGGCCGCCGAGCGCCAGCGAAGCGGCGCGCTGGACGGTCTCGGCGGGGATGACAGGCAGATTGCCTAACGGGCTCCGGTTGAGATCGACTCCGACGGCGAGCAGTTGCTGGTAGACGGTTTGCGTCGCCGTCGGCGTGAGCGAGATGGAGACGTCGGCGGGCGGCAGGCGGAAATTGTTCGTCGGGCCCGCCATCACCAGCATGGGGGTCGACGCATAGAAGAAGCCCGCGAAACCGCGAACAACCGTGCGCAGGCCGCCGAACGGCCGCCAGGCGAACCCGAGTCGCGGCATCCACTGGTCCTTGCTGTCCGGAATGAGGGTCGGATCGAGCGTCATGCCGTTGGGGAAGCGGAAGCCGCGTACCAGGCGAATCAGTTCATCGTTGTTTGCCTCGGGGCTGGGATTGAACTGGCCCTCCCAGCGCAGGCCGAGCTCCAGCGTCAGTCGGCTTCGAACCTGCCAGCTGTCCTGCGCATAGAAAGCGAGCTGGTGCATGTCGAACGCCGCCAAAAGATTGCCGATCTGCCGGCTGTAGGTCACCGAGCGATCGTCGAAACGATTCGGGATTGCCCCGCCCACCGACAGGATCTCCAGATGCTGGTCGACATTGGAGCCGGAGAGCCTGAACGAGCCGAACTGATTGAAGCCGAACACCTGGGCGGTGGTGACATGGTTGTAATCCACGCCGACCTTGACCGTGTGCCGGCCTCGGGTGATCGACAGCGCATCGGCGATCTGGAGCCTTCGATCATCCTGCGTTGTGGGCAGGAAGTTCCTGGCGCCGAAGATTCCGATCACCGTGCTGACCTGCGGCAAAGTGGAGTTGGACAGCCGCGGGCGCTCCTCGTACGTGCCGGAGAAACGCAGGTCGTTCAGCACGGTTGGGGAAAACAGATGCGTGTACTGTGCCGTGCCGGTGTGCGTGCGGTCCTTTTCGGTGCCGTCGTTGCTGATCGTGCGGTTGGTGAACGGGCTCAGAGCGCCGCCGACGGAAACGGCATTTTCGGCGACGCCGCTTGAGCCGTTATAGCGCAGCGTCAGCCGGTGACCGGCTTCCGTCTGATAGTCGCCCCGCACGGTATAGGCCCAGGCGTCGTTCGTCTGGATGAACGGCTTCTCCTCGCTCCGGAAGAACTCGAAGGCCTCACGGGTGTTCTCGTTTGGTGTGCGGCCCTGGAGCTGGGCGAAGAAGACCTGGCGCGGCGTCGAGGCGTCTTGACGCTCCAGCGCGCCGAAGACGAACAGCCGGTCCCGGCGAATCGGTCCGCCCAGGCTGGCGCCCCCCTGATGTTGCGTCTCGAGCGAGGCGATCCGCTGGATCGGATCCTTCAGCCCCAGCTCCTTGTGCCGCAACTGGTAGAAGGCCTCGCCGCGCCAGTCATTCGTGCCCGACCGCGTGATGGCGTTCAGCACGCCGCCGGTCGAGCGGCCGTACTCGGCCGAGTAGCCGGAGGTCACCACCTGAAACTCCTGGATGGCGCTCTGCGGTACCGTGAAGATGAAGTTCGAACGCTCTCCCCCGCGGATGCCGCCGAAAAACGGCTGGTTATAGTCGGCTCCATCGAGCATGACGTTGGAGTTGATGCCCCGCTGACCCACAAAGGAGAGCTGACCGCGCTGCGGGTCCACTTGCACCGTGGGCGTCAGAACGGCAAAATCCTGAAAGCGCCGGCCGTTAATGGGCAGATTTGTAATCGCTTGCAAACCGAGCGTCGCGGCAGGCGCCGGCAGCGTGATGTTCACCGCCGAGCTTGTCACTTCAACAGCTTGAGCGGTGGCCTCCACCTCGAGCACGAAATCGACACCCACGCTGGCGCCGACCGTAACGCTGACGCCCTCGGCGGTTCTCGGCGCGAATCCGGTCTTCTCCGCAGAAACCGTGTAGGTGCCCGGATCGAGGAGAACCACGCGGTACTGGCCCACGGAGTTCGTGAGGACCTCGCGCCGGAAGCCGGTCTCAGCGCGCTGGACGACAACCCTGGCGCCGGGAATGACGGCTTGGGCGGCATCGTAAACGGTGCCGCTGATCTGTCCCTTGTTGGCGTCGGTCTGAGCAACCAGAGTCGGACCGCCCGCAAGAGCACAGCAAAGCAGAATCGTTCGGAATCGCATTCCTACAAACCTCCCCATCGGCGGAGTTGCTGCCGACCTATGACGACCTCAATGCGTTCGATTCCCGAGTCTATCCGACGGGTGTCAGAGAACAGTTACACGCCGGTTTCATTTCGACAAAAGAGAAAGGGACTATTCGTACAGGGGGGCTTGGCCGGGCGGGCGCGTTCTCCAGCGGCGATGGATCCACAGCCATTGGTCCGGATAGCGGCGGATGACCTCTTCGACGATCTTCTGAAGGCGCTGCGTGTCCGCGATCGGGTCGCCGGTCATCTCCACCGGTGGGTAGAAGCGCAAGACGTAGCGGCCTTCATCCTCCGTCCACAACGCGAAACCGGGAATCACCGTCGCCTGGCTGCGGGCGGCGATCTTGGCGAAACCGAGATTGGTGCAGGCCGGCAGGCCGAAGAAGTCAACGAAGGCGCCCTCCTCGAGGCTGGTGTTCTGATCGATGAGGATGCCGACAGCTTCGTTGTTGGCCAGCGCGCGCAGGATTCCCCGAGCGAAATCCTTCTTGGCGATGACACGATTGCCGCCGAGGGTGCGAAGGCGCTCCAGCAGCGCGTCGAGCTTTGGGTTGTCGAGCGGCCGGACGACGATGTGCATCGGCGCGGCCATCAGCCCGTGGGCGAAGGCGCTGAGCTCCCAGTTGCCCAGGTGCGCCGTGGCGAACAGCACCCCCTTTCCCCGGCGCAGTCCCTCTTGGAAGTACTCGAAGCCCTCGTAGCGGATCCACTGGCCGATATTGTCGCGCGTCAGGCGCGGGAAACGCGCCAGGGCGACCAGCAACCGGCCGATGGAGGCAAAGACGCCGTCGATGATCCGCTTTCGTTCGGCAGCCGTGAGCTCGGGAAGAGCGAGCTCGAGGTTCCGCAGCGCAATGCGGCGGAGGCGGGGCACTGCGTGATCGAGAAGCGCCGCATAGAAACCGGCCAGGCGGCGGGCAAAGCCGAGCGGCGTCCAGGCCAGGCTCGCCAGGATCAGCCGGGCCAGAGCATATTCGACGTAATTGCGAAAGGCGCTCCGCCGCTGCAAGCGGTTATTCTAGCTGAGCCGCCCGCGGCGGTCACCGCCCGAAGTAACGGATGCTCAGGCCGCCATCGACCACCAGGTTGATGCCGGTGATCCAGTCGGCCTCCTCCGACAGAAGGAAGCGCGCCGCTTTGGCGATGTCGGCCGGCGTGCCCCGGCGCCGCAGGGGGTGCCAGGAGCGCGTCGCCGCCTCGATCTCCGCCGCGTCGGGTTGCCTGGCCAGCCAGGCGTCCCACAGCGGCGTATCGATGTAGCCCGGTGAGATGGCATTGACGCGGATCCCGTGCGGGCCGTTTTCAAGCGCCAGCGTCCGGGTGAGCGACACCAGGCCCCCCTTGCTCGCGTCGTAGTGCGCCCAGCCGGCGAAAGAAAACTGCGCGTGGACCGAGGCGATGTTGACGATGCTTCCTTTACCCAGCCGCCGCATGTGCGGAATGGCAGCTCGCGCGCACAAGAACGCGCCACGCAGGTTGACGTCGAGGACTCGATCCCATTCCTCGCTCGGCATCCTGTCGGCCTCGACTTGGGAACCGGCGATGCCTGCGTTGTTCACCAAGCCGTAAAGCGATCCGAAGCGAGCAACCACGCGCTCGACCATGGCGTTGACGCTCGCCTCCGAGGCGACGTCGGTGGCGAAGAACTCGGCGGATCCGCCTCGGCGGCGGATCTCCTCGGCCACCGCCGCGCCGCTCGCCTCGTTGATCTCGGCGATGGCCACCTGGGCGCCGTCGGCCGCCAGCAGCTCGGCGACGCCGCGGCCGATGCCGGAGCCGCCTCCCGTGACGATCACCGTGCAATCCCTCAATGACACCCTCGCTGCCTCCCGGCTTCCGCCTATTCTAGTTTCAGCTCAGTACTCGCCGCGGTCGCGCGGCGGATGGCCCTTGAGCTCGGGGCGGTCGAAGCCGCGCGTGGCGGCACGCTTGTGGGCCGGTATGATCGGGTCGAAGGTTCGCAGGGCCGAGACCGGCCCCACGCTCCGGCTTGTCTTCAGGCGCAGCGTGAGGATCTGCTGCGGCCGCACGGCGGTGCGGTACTCGCGCGCCTCGCCGGCAGCGCCTGAGTCGGCCGGCCGCCGCTGCTCGCCCGTCAGGTTGGTCCAGACGGCCTCGCTGTGCGGCAACCGGATGCGGATCCAAACGTCCCCGGCGGTTCCAAACGCCTCCACGGCGCGAATCTCGATCTCGTCTTCGAGGCGGCGCAAGGCTTCCACGATGAGGTTCTCCGATGTCTCGACCGCCGGGCCCTCCAGTTCGGCGGGCCAGCGGCCCGGTGCCGCAAGCAACGGACTGTTGTACTCGAAGGCCATCTGCGGCACGCGCGCCTGGCGCCAGTCGCCTTCATGCGCCACGAGCGCATACTCGAAACGGTGCAATCCGTCGCCGGTCGTCCACCGGCAGTTTGTGTCCCAGTAATAGGTCCGGAAAGTGTTGTGCAGCAGAACCACCGCCGTGTTTTGATCGAGTTCACGGCCCGTGACGCCGCGGTCGAGCAGCGCGACGCCGCCTCCCTCACCGAACGTGTAATGAGACCACCGGATCACCGGCACGATGCCGCGATTCTGGCCGGGAAGCGCCTCGGTGGGCTGCGGCCAGGCGCCGTGCGAGAAACCGTAGGGGATGGCGCGGCGCACCTCAGTGACGGCTCCCGCGAGCGGAAACAGAGCGCTGGCGATAATGCCGTCTGGAAGATTCGTGATCTCGGTGATGAAATCGATTCGCGGCGTTCGAAAATGGAACCGCGTCAGCCGGCGAAGCTTGCCGCCGAGAAACGGGCAGGTGCTCTCCACGATGGTAGCGAGGGGACCCGTCCAGACACGGATCTGGTTGGGCGACTCCGAGGCGCGCCGCACCGGGACCCGATCCGGCCGCCGCGGAATCTCGTGGCCGAATACCTGTTTGGCGTGCTTTTCCCCGCGCTGCTCGGCGACGACTTCATTGGCCGGCCCCCCGAGCAGTTCGCGCGCAGACGGTTTTGGCCGCAGGCTGACGAGCGCGCCCGTCTTCGCGTCGATGCGTGCGGTGTAGAAGTCGGTTTCGATGGCCGCAGGCAGCGAGGTCGCCACTGACGGGGCCGGCGTGCCGGGCTTGAGCGCCACGCTCGTCAAGGCAAGGGCACCAGCGGGCAGCTCGACCAGAGCCGTTTGACCATCCTCGAGCAGCTGAGCGGCGCCTTCGGCCGGGATCCGTCCCGGCGGAAGCCGGAGCTCGGCGGGCGCAAGGCGCCTCCAGTTCACCGGGTTGAACACGGCCAACGCTTCGGCCCGTTCGGTGCTCGCGAAGGCCGTACTCACGGCCCGCTCGGCGATCTGCTCGAGCGTGTCGAAGCGGTCCCGGATGTCCCAGCTCTTCGGGTGCTCCCAGACCGCGTGCACGGCGGCGCCCCACAGCGAGTTGCGGTCCATCAGCAGAGCCAGAAGCAGCCAGGCGTTCCAGAGGTCCTGGGCGGGATAGTCTGTGTTGCGACGGAGGCTTGTGACCGTCGCCAGCGCCTCGGCGGCCGCGAGCCGGTGCTCGGCGCGCCGAAACCGCTGCTTCATTGGAGGCGCGCTCACCCAGAAGGCGGTCCAGCCGTAGATGCGCGAGCCGCTGCGCACCGTCTTCAGGGGGTATTCGCGGCGGCGGAACTCGTCATACCACTGGGAAAACGTGGAGAACCGCAGGCCCACGCTCGGTCGGCTCGCCTGCCAGATCTCCAGGAGCTCCTGCGGGTATTTCCTGTACAGGAAGGGCAGGGAATAGTCGGCCTGGCCCGCCAGGCCGACCATAGGAGCGCCCTTGGGGAAGCGCGCCTGCTGGCGTTCGACCAACGCGCCGACCTGCTTGAGCACCTCCTCGCGCGGCAGGGCCTCCTTGGCCAGCATCACCTCGCGAAGCGCCTCGGAGTAATGTCCGGGGTTGACGGCCAGCGCCCGGCTGCCGTCCGGCGATTCGATCCAATGCACCGATTCCATCGGATCGGCCACCTGTGCGGCCGCCTCCGGCGGCGACGTCGGATTGTACCGGCAGTAGACAAAGCTCTCCAGGCCCAGGCCGCTGACGATCTGCGCCATCTGCTCGTGCCATCCGCAGATGTCGATCATCCAGGCGTGGCGGGGTCGCAGGCGCATGACCTGGCTGTACCAGTCCAGGCCCAGCACGCCCTGCATCACCAGCGCCTCGCCGCCTGAGAGGTTCACCGTCGGCTCCACGACAAAGGCGTTGACGAGTTCGACCTTGCCGCCGGCAATGAGCCGTTCGAGCTCGGTGAGGCGCGCCGGGTGCCGCTCGAGCATGGTGATCAAATGAGGGATCTCGGAGAAGACGTACCTGTACTCGGCATCCCGAAGGGCGTGATCCTGGTGATCCAAGTACGAGTACAGACAGTAATTTCTCTCTACGGAGTAGGGCGCCAGCCAACCCATGACGGCCGGATGGAAGTTCGGCACGACATGCAAGGTTTGCTGCGGACGGCGGCGACAAGCTGCGGCGGCGCCAAGCGCCGCCAGGAACCGTCTTCGGGGAATCGCTTTCATCGGGCCTTTTTCGTCCATCGGTCAATCCAGTCCAGAAACGTCTCGTACCAGAGTATGCTGTTGCGCGGTTTTAAAATCCAGTGACCCTCGTCGGGAAACAGCAAGAGTTTGGACGGCACGCCCTGCATTTGCAAAGCGGTGAACAGTTGCAACCCTTGCCCGTATGGCACGCGGAAGTCGAGCTCGCCGTGAATGACGAGCGTCGGCGTGAACATGTCCTTCACATACTGACTTGGCGACCACTTCCGGTAAAGCTCCGGATTGTCCCACGGCATGCCTTGAAACTCCCAAAGCGGAAACCAGAGCTCCTCGGTCTCGAGCGTTTTGCTCGGCAGGTCGAACACGCCGGCATGCGAGACGAAGGCCCGGAACCGTTGCGTGCGCCCCATCATCCAGTTCACCATGTAGCCGCCGAAAGAGCCGCCCGCCGCCGCCAGCCGGTCGGCATCGACGTAGGGGAGCCTCGCTACGTGGTCGACCACCGCCATGATGTCCTCGTACACCTTGCCGCCCCAGTCGGCATTGATCTCGTCGGTGAACCGTTGGCCGTAGCCGGTGGAGCCGCGAGGATTCGGCAGCACGACGACATAGCCGGCGCCGGCGAAGACCTGAGCGTTCCAGCGGTAATGCCAGCTCTCGGTCCAGGCGCTCTGCGGGCCGCCGTGGATGAGAAACAGCGCCGGGTAGCGCTGATCGGGCCGGAAGTTGGCAGGCTTTACCAGAAAGCTGTAAACGGGGGTTTGCTGCGCGCCTTCCACCCGGAACTCCTCAAACGGCGTGAGCTGATAGCGCTCCAGAAGTTCGGCATTCATCCTGGTGAGCTCGACGGGAGACCCCCCGGCGGAGCTCGCAGCGTAGATCTCCACCGGACGCGACCCGCTTTGCGCGGTGTAGATCATGGTCTTGCCGTCGCGGGTGAGCTGCTGATCGCCGAGCGTGCTCGATCCGGAGGCGACGACCCGCGCCGCCCCGCCCGTGACCGCGATCATGTGAATGGCCGATCGGCCGCGGTCCTCGGTGGTGAAGAACAGCCGGGAGGAGTCCGGCGCCCAGGTGAAGCTGGTCACGGGCCGATCGAGGGCATCGGTGAGGATCGTCACCATCTCGGTATCCCATTCGGGCCGGGTCTCCTGCACAACACCCGGCGCCGCCGGTTGAGGCGCCTTCCGCTTGATGAGCATGAGCCGCCACCGATCGCTTTCATATCCGGCGCGCATCTGGCTGCGCCAGGCCAGGTAGTTTCCGTCCGGAGAATACAAAGGCGAATTGTCCGCGCCCGGGGCCTGCGTCAGGCGCACCGGGGCGCCGCCCTCGATCGGGACGACGAAAAGCTCCGTGTTGGTGTGCGTGGCCGGATTGGGATCCGGTTTGGCGACGTAACAAAGTTCCTTGCCGTCCGGCGAGATGGCGTAGTCGTCCGGTCCGCCGAGGGAGAACGGCGGCACGTCGAGCTCGCCGGGTGTCAGATCGCGCACGCGACCGCTCGTGAGCGACACGGCCAGAATGTGCCTGCGGCGGGCCGTCTTCCAGGTGTCCCAATGGCGATACAGGAGCGCCTCATAGATGCGCGCCTTCACCGGGGAGGCCCGCTCGGCCTCGAGCCGGGCTCGGTTGCAGGCTTCGTCCGGGCAGTCGGGATAGACTTCGCTGGTGAAGATCAGCGTGTCGCCGTCGGGAGAGAAAAGCACTCCGGCGGCTTCCGTGGCGAGGTCGGTCACCTGCTTGGGATTGCCGCCGTCGGCGTCCATGATCCAGATCTGGGCGGAGCCGCTGCGGTTGGAAACGAAGGCGATTCGGCGCGCGTCCGGCGACCAGCGCGGCCGGTAGTTGGCGGTGCCGGCCCAGGTGATGCGTCGCGGCTCGCCGCCCCGCACCGGTACGACATAGATGTTTCTCGCCCGCAAGTTCTTCTCCAGGTCGACGGTCTCGACGGTAAACGCTACGCTCACGCCGTCCGGGGACAGTTGCGGGTCGCTGATCCGTTTCACCTCCATCAGCGCCTGCACGGTGAACGGCTGTTTTTGGGCGAAGACAAGAGCCGCCGCAAGCCAGAAGAGTCCAGCGATGCGAGCCATCATGACGATTCTATCGTCGAGGCCGAAACGCGGGCCGGAGGCGTCTTGCGTGATAGGATGGGCAATCTCATACCGCCATGCAAGCCGGTTTGATGCTCTTTGCGCTCCTGGCTGCGGCCTCCGCGGCAGGCCAGCCGACGGCGCCTTTCAACGACTCGATTCGCCGTGAGGAGCTGGAGGCCGACCTGCGCTTTCTCGCTTCCGACCAGATGCGAGGCCGCTTGACCGGTACACCGGAGGCCGCCCTGGCGGCGCGCTTCATCGAGTCGCGCTTCCGCCGCATCGGGCTCGAGAGCCTCGGCCCGGAGGGCGCCCTGTTGCATCCCTTCACGCTCTGGTGGGCCGAACTCGACGCGCCCAACCGCCTACGGCTGGTCTTCTCCGACGGCAGGGAGCGCGAGGGCAAGTTGCTCGACGAATTTGTCCCATCGCTGTTTGCGGCCAACGCCCGCAGCCGCGCCGGAGTCGTCTTTGCCGGCTACGGCATCGAAGCGCCTGAGCTCGGCTGGAACGATCTCGCCGGCGAAGCCGTTGCCGGGAAGATCCTTTTGGTCCTGGAGGGGGAGCCGGACCCGGACGATCCCAAGAGCGTCTTCGACGGTCTGGTGACCTCGGCCCACGCCGACGGCCTTCGCAAGATCCTGAATGCCCAGCGGCGGGGCGCCTCCGGAGTCTTGTTCGTCGATCCCTCCCAGGATGACAAGGGCGTCAATCGCTTCCCGGCGCAGGCGCGGAGCCAGTGGCCGGAGACGCCGCCCCGCATCAAGCGTTATGCGCTAGCCTCTCAGGCCGGACGCGTCCGGATCCCCGTGGCCTCCGTCGCACCCGCTTTGGCTGAGGCGCTGCTCGGCGAGCGGAGCCTGGCGCAAGCGGTGGAGCAGGCGCGACGGCCCGGCGGCGTGACTGCCGTCGCGCTGCCCGGCGTCGAAGTGGAGCTGGAAATTCGCCTGCGGCGCCACTACCTGGAGGATCACAATGTCGTGGCCGCCATCCGGGGCGCCGATGAGGCTCTCAAACAGGAGGCGGTTCTTCTTTCCGCCCACTACGATCACAACGGCGCCGATTCGAGCGGCGTCTACCCGGGCGCCGACGACAACGCCTCCGGCGTGGCCGGTCTGATCGAGATCGCCGAAGCCTACGCGCTGGCCGCCCGCGCCGGCCGGCGGCCGCGCCGCACGGTGATCTTCGCCGCCTGGGGTTCCGAGGAGCGTTGCTGCGGGCCGCTGCTCGGCGCCTGGGCCTGGACCGAGCATCCCTGGTGGCCGCTCGAGAAGACCGTCGCTGTCCTCAACCTGGACATGATCGGCCGCAGCGAGGAGGTGCCGGAGGGTGGCGGCGCGCGCTTTCGGGGGCTTCCCCTTCAAACGGCGGCATCGAATGCCAATGCGGTCAACCTGCTGGGTTGGAGCTACAGCCCGGACTTGCGGCAGGCGGCCGCCGAGGCGAACCGCGAGTTCGACCTCCAGTTGCGTTTCCGATACGACAACAACCGTTCGAACCTGTTGCGCCGCAGCGACCACTGGCCGTTTCTCCAGCGCGGCATTCCCGCGCTGTTCATCCACACCGGCCTCCATCCGGACTATCACACCCTTTACGACGGGCCGGACAAGATCGACTACAACAAAGCGGCGCGTATTGCTCGCTTCGTGCATCAACTGAGCTGGAATCTGGCGCAGGAGCGGGAACGGCCCGGAATGCTGCGGCCGCGGCCCGTGCCGGAGCCGGACTGAGGACCGGCGCAGAATCGGTGTCGGTCGCCTGGCGGTCAGCCCCGGAAGGTTGCCAAGCGCAGGCGGTTGATAAACTCCTCGGGCCGCTCGACGCTCAATAATACCGCGTAACCCCGCCGCGTCGGCAGATAAACCACGCGGCTTTGATCGGTGACGAACACCAGGGCCTTCTCGCCA
>Ga0197142_1003348_pt1 | contig 13494 bp, 12 predicted proteins | sample GBS60_MetaG_FD_148614 | JGI IMG/M metagenome (GOLD analysis project Ga0197142, IMG submission 148614) | Sediment microbial communities from Great Boiling Springs, Gerlach, Nevada, United States - GBS 60_MetaG | ecosystem: Environmental > Aquatic > Thermal springs > Hot (42-90C) > Sediment... | reverse complement strand
GGATTAGCGGCTGTTTACCTGCAACAGCGCGATCCGGAGGCCGTCATGGCGGTTTTGACGGCGGATCACTTCATCCGTTCTGTGGAAGTCTTTCGGCAAGTGCTGCAAGTTGCCTATCAGCTCGCCGTGCAAGGCCATATCGTCACTCTGGGCATCTGCCCCAGCTATCCGGCGACCGGTTTCGGCTATATCCGCCGCGGCGACCGGGTTGCCCGCGTGGACGGGTTTGATGTATATGCCGTGGAGGCATTTGTCGAAAAGCCGGATGCGCAACGCGCCGCTGAGTTCGTCGCCAGCGGGTTATACAGCTGGAACAGCGGCATGTTCATCTGGCAGGTGCCGCGCATCCTGCGGGAATTTGCACAACACATGCCCGATGTTCACGCGCTATTGCAGCGCATTGCTGCCGCCCTGGGGACACCTGATGCCACGCAGGTGCTCCATGAGGCGTGGTCTCAGGTGCGCAAAGAGACCATTGACTACGGTATTATGGAAAAGGCGTGTGGCGTGGTCGTGATCCCGGTGGACATCGGCTGGAGTGACATCGGGGATTGGGAAGCACTCTACGGCGTGCACACGACGTGCGCGGACGGGAATGTCATCCTGGGTAATCATTTGGGCATCGCCACCAAGGGATGCCTGATCCGAGGCTGTGACAAGCTCATCGTGACGATCGGGCTGGAAAACACGATTGTGGTGGACACCGAGGATGTCATCCTCATCTGCGCACGCGACCGCACGCAGGATGTCAAGGTGGTCGTGGAGCAACTGCAAGCCACCGGTATGACAAATCTGCTATAGAGGACGAGGTAGACACTGATGGAGACGTTGGCTGCTTACTGCTTCAAATGTCGCGCCAAGCGACCGATGCGCGACCCACAGCCGAGCTATACGGCGACGGGCAAACCGTGTACCCAGGGGATCTGCCCTGAATGTGGCAGCACCCTGTTCAGAATGGGACGCACCCCGGCGCATGCGGCGTTGCCGGCGCCTGCGACACCTTCTGCCCAGAGCGATGCCGAACGCATCGCACGCCGCTCGCGTACAGCGTCGGTCGCACGCGCCTCAGAACGCGTCTCGGGCGATGGCCGTCCGTTGGTCATCGTCGAATCGCCGGCCAAAGCGCGCACGGTGGGCAAGTTCCTGGGCAGCGGCTACACCGTCAAAGCATCGGTGGGCCATGTGCGTGACCTGCTGCGCTCGCAGCTCTCGGTGGATGTCGAGCACGATTTCGCCCCGCGCTACCGTGTGCCCAAGGAGAAGCGCCAGATTGTCGAGGAGCTCAAGGCAGCGGTCAAGCGTGCCCCAGAGGTATATCTCGCCACCGACCCCGACCGTGAGGGCGAGGCGATTGCGTGGCACTTGATGGAAGCGGCGGAGATACCCCCGCATGCGGCGCGTCGGGTGGTGTTCCACGAGATCACCCAGCAGGCGATCCAGGAGGCGTTCAGCCATCCGCAGCAGATCGATATGAACCGCGTGAATGCCCAGCAGGCGCGCCGCATCCTGGACCGGTTGGTCGGGTACAAGCTCAGCCCCTTGCTCTGGGAAAAGGTGCGCAACCGCACCTCGGCCGGCCGCGTACAGAGCGTGGCGGTGCGCCTGATCGTGGAACGAGAACGCGAGATCGCCGCCTTCGTGCCTGAAGAATACTGGTCGATCGCCGCCGAGCTGGCACGGCGCGTGGCCGAACGCCCGGCTTTCATCGCCAAGCTGGTCAAGATCGCCGGCCAGGCGGTGGCGCTCAAGAACCAGGCCGCCGTGCAACCCGTTCTGGAGGAGCTGGAACGTTCCCTCTATCTGGTGGTTGACGTACGCAAGGGGGAGCGACGACGCAAGCCGGCGCCGCCGTTCACCACCAGCACCATGCAGCAGGAGGCGTCGCGACGTCTGGGCTTCACCGCGGCGCGCACGATGCGCATCGCCCAGCAGCTGTATGAAGGCATCGATCTGGGGCCTGAAGGCAGTGTGGGCCTGATCACGTATATGCGTACCGACAGCACCAACGTGGCCACCGCGGCGCAGGAGGAGGCCCGTGCGTTCATCGCGGCGCGTTACGGCAAAGCAGCGTTGCCGCCGGCGCCGCCTGTTTACAAGACCAAAGCGAAAGGCGCCCAGGAAGCTCACGAGGCGATCCGACCCACCAGCGTAATGCGCGAGCCTGACTCGGTGAAACCTTTCCTGACCACGGAGCAGCTGAACCTGTACACACTCATCTGGCAGCGTTTCGTCGCCAGCCAGATGGCGCCCGCCATCTACGACACGATGACGGTCGAAGTTGCCGCCGACCCCACGTGGCATGAAGCGACCATTGCCTCCGAGGCGTTCCAGTCCACCACCCAATGGGAGCGCCTGGCGGCGGAGGCGCGCTATCTGCTGCGCGCGAGCGGCAGCCGGGTGCGGGTGCCCGGATTCCTCGCCGTCTACGAGGAAAGCCGCGATGAGGATGCGGCGCCGGAGGAAGGCGAGCAGCTGTTGCCCGAGGTGCATGTCGGCGAGCTCCTCGACCTGGTACGCCTGCTGCCGGAACAGCACTTCACCCAGCCACCGCCGCGCTACACGGAGGCCACCCTGGTGCGTGCCCTGGAAGAGTACGGCATCGGCCGGCCCAGCACCTATGCGCCCATCATCTCCACCATCCAGGAGCGCGGCTATGTGACCAGCGTCGACCGCCGCCTCTATCCCACTGAGCTGGGCTTCATCGTGAACGACCTGCTGGTGGAACACTTCCCGGACATTGTCAATGTGGATTTTACCGCTCGCATGGAGGAAGACCTGGACCGCATTGCCCGCGGCGAGCAGGAATGGGTGCCGGTTCTGCGGGCGTTCTACACGCCGTTCGAACAGGCATTGCAACGCGCGGAGCGCTTGATGGCCAAGGTGGAAATGACGGAGCCACCCACCGGTGAGAAGTGCGAGCGGTGTGGCCACCCGATGGTGGTGAAATGGGGACGTTTCGGCAAGTTCGTCGCGTGCTCCAATTATCCCGCTTGCCGCAATACCAAGCCCTACTTGGAGAAGACCGGCGCCACCTGCCCTCAATGCGGCGGTGACCTGGTGGAGCGCCGGACGCGCAAGAAGCGCATCTTCTACGGCTGCAGCAATTATCCGACTTGCAACTTCACCAGCTGGAAGCGGCCGTTGCCCCAGCCATGCCCGGAATGTGGCGGCTTGTTAGTGATGGCCAATCAACGCACGGCCCAGTGTCTCCAGTGTGGCGCGCGGTTCAGCATGGAACGCATCACCCCGCCCGCCGCGCAGGCCGAGCTGCCCGCCGCCGAGGCGACCCTCGTTGCTGGCGACTCCTGATCTGCTCTGCGATCTCTTATCCGAGCCGCGGCCAAAATGAGGAGCGGTATCAGCACCGCTTGGGCACGCGCGCCGCTCGCTGAAGTGATGAAACGACTCTGGTGGATGTTCCCCCGGAGGGTGGCAAAGCGGAGGGGATATGCCGCTCCGCCTAAGGCGCCTGCTCCAGCTTCTCGATGTATTGCCGCGCCATTGCGGTTGCCTGGGGGTCGCTGCCGTCGTCCAGCTCCTGGAAGCGCCGGAACATCTCGAGCGCCTCTTGCCGTTTGCCCTGAAGATCGTAGACAACCCCCATGCTGAAATAGACCTGTGGCAACTGGGAGTCCAACTCCAGCGCGCGCTGAAACGCGCCGAGCCCCTTGTCCAGCAGTTCCTTGTCTGGGGGCTGGCTTTGCAGCGCCTGTTGCACGTACACAGCCCCTTGGTTGTGGTGGAGCGCCGCGTCGTTCGGTGTGATGGCCAGCGCAGCATCGTATTCTTTCAGCGCCTCGTCCAGCCGTCCCATCTGGTAGAGCGTCACCCCGAGGTTGACATAAGCATCCACATATTGCGCGTCCAGCGCGATCGCCTTGCGAAAGGCCGCTTCGGCAAGGGTGAGGAGGTTGGCGCGCACCCAGGCATTGCCCAGCTTGAAATGTGCCTCAGCCGAGGCAGGGGAGGACTGCACCGCCTGTTCAGCAGCCTCAATCCGCGAGTCGGATTGGAGGGCCGCCATATAGGAAGGCAACTGACGCAGCGCAGCCCACGCTTCGGCGAACTGTTCGGCCCGATAGCGCTCGAGCGCGATCTGATACTGGGCCGCTTCATCCTGCAGCGTCATTGGGGAAACAGCAGTCTGATCCGGTGGAACCGTGCCCGGTACAAGAAGCGTCCGCCTTAACGAAGGATAGGTGAGCCATACCAACACGAATAACAACAGCAAGCCCACCGCAATGCGGATCCAGCGCGGGGATATGCGCAGCCCTTGGGGTTCAGAAGAACAGCTGATCGGTGGGACAGCGGATTCATCCCCGTCGCGTACGACCGTTTCGCCCGTTTCCTTTGCTGCGACATCTGCTTCTGATTCGTTCGTGCTCATAGACCGCCCCTGGTTTTATCTTGGAAGCTCAGTGCACTCTCAAACGCGACATCTTCTGGACACGGAGTGCAGGACTCTCTCAAGAGGGGTTTTGAAATGTACGATCACATCATCATCTCCACCTCAGGGCGCGCCGGTCTTCGGCGCGAGCAACACTACCTGAGTCTCCTGAGGCAGGCTGGCTGCCGAGATCTTGAGTGTCTCTAACGGCTCCGGATGGCCTGCTCCCATCTCCTTCAGGAAGCGCTCAACCCCTTCCATCTCCGTGGATAGCGTACCAATGCGATAATGCATCGGGATGACCAGGTTGGGCTCCACCAGACTGACAACCTCCGCTGCCCGGGCGGCGCTGAGGCTGTGTATACCGCCCCCCACCGGCAGTAGCAATACGTGCACTCCGCTGAGCATCTGCACCTGCTCCTGAGATGGCAGGTAGTTCAGATCGCCCAGGTGGCACACGGTCAGTTCCTCGAACTCGAAGATGAAGATCACATTGCGCCAGCGCAGCCACGCATCATGCGGGATGTCTTGGTAGGGCGGATAGGTGGCGATGCCGGTGATGAACACAGAACGCACCTCGTACTCGCCCGGCGCATCGAGGACGCGATACGTGCCCTGGATCGGCGACAGATCCGCAGGGTGCGGATGATGGCTGATGGTGACGACGTCCGCCTTCAGGCGCGGCAGGCTGCCCCCTACCGAATCGGTGAATGGATCGGTAATGATTGTCACACCCCGCTCGCGCAGGCGGAAGCACGCATGTCCAAACCAGGTGATCTCCATCGCGCTAAACCGTGATAACCGTCCCGGTGAACGCAGTCCCTGTCAACGGGGTGGTCTCCAGCGTTGATCGGGCATCTTGCTTCGACGGGCTTCCTCCGCCGCCGCGGCCTGTTCCGCTTGATAGCGGATTGTCTCGATCACCGCCCGGTTGGAGAGTATCGAGAGCAGCGCAAAGAAGAACAGGAACAGGGGGAATAGGAAGAAGTACGAAAGCGCTGCCAGGACGATCACCACCAGGAACATGACGATGCTCAGACCGGGCTGGGAAAGCATCAGGACGATGCTGTTGCGGTACGCCATCCTGAGGGACGGGGTCTCTTGGTGGGTCAGGAAGGGGAAGAAGTAGAATTGCATCCCGGCCCACCACAGGCCCAATGCGCCGAACAGAAAGAACGGTACCAACGTCCAGGATTCGGAGCGCCCGGAATAGAAAGCCAGGTTCATGCCGATCAGGGCAGCGACGAGCACGTTAGCCAGCGCCCAGAGATAGGACTGTTTCCAGTAGCGGCGTATGCCGGTGGTGAAGGTGTTCCAGCGTAACACCTTGCCCTCTCCGATTTCGGCGGCGACCCACGCCATGCCGGCGGAGACAAGGGGCGCTCCGATCACGGTGACTGCGGCAATGCACCACAACACATTCAGCAGGACGAGCCATAGTATCTCATCCGCAAAATCGGAAATTGAAGTTCGAATGACACGCCATGCAAGATTCATATAGGTTCCCTCACCATTTCACTTGCCAGCGCGGTGTAACCCGCCAGTGCATCCACCAGCGCTGACAAGGCAATGCACTCATGGTTGGTATGCACAACCTTGGGATTGCCTGGACCGAAGCCGACGGTAGGGATGCCCAAGGCGGCGATCTGTCCGCCATCGGTGGCAAAGCGCCACACATCGGTCGCCACGGCGCGGTCTAATGCCCGGCTCAGGGTGCGCTGCGCGCCTTGTACCAACCAGTGGTCCGTCGGCAACAGGAAGGACGGGAAGCTGGCGAGCAGCTCGACCATCAGGCCAGTGTAGGTGACGTAGCGGTTTTGCACCACGCACACCTCGGCCTGAAAATCGGCCGTCAGGCCCTCGCGCAACAGCGCTTCCAGCTGCGTGGCGATCTGTTCCATACGTTGGTCGGGCAGGCTGCGCCAGTCGAGTGTCAGACGCACCTCGCCAGGGGTCACGTTCGGGCTGCTTTGGTCGGTGCGGTATAAGGTGGGCGCCACGCTGGCACCGGTGAATACGGGATGTGCCTCCATAGGGAGCGCCTCGAGGCGGGTGAGGAAGCGCGCCATCGGATAATGGGGATTGGCGCCCAGCTCGGGCATGCTGGCATGCACGGAGCGCCCCACCACACGTGCCAGGAATTCAGTGCGCCCACGGTGGCCGCGCATGACGCAGCCGTCCGAAGACTCGCCCACCACGCACAGCGCAGGGCGCACGTGGCGCAATAGCTCGTGCGTGCCCACACCGCCGCCTTCTTCCATCACCACCGCCGCGACGATCAGGTCACCGGGCAGGGGCAGATGATGGCGCTTGATCAGGCCGCCGGCGTACACCATCGCGGCCAGCGCCCCTTTCATATCCACGCTGCCGCGCCCCCAAAGCATGCCTTCGACGATCGCTCCCCCGTAAGGAGGGTGTGGCCAGCCAGAGGGGTCGCCGGGATCAACGTGGTCCATATGCGCGTTGAACATCAGCAACGGTCCGGCATCTCCGCGGATCAAACCCACCACGTTGCCGGCAGGGTCCACCGTCACCGCGTCGTATCCCAGGCGGCGCATCTCTTGCTCCACCAGTCCGGCCACCGCCGCTTCTTGCCCCGGCAGGCTGGGTGTTTGGACGAGGCGTTGGGCAAAGGCGATGAGCGACTCGGCATCCGCCTGTGCTAAAGCTTTCCATTGGTTGGGTGGCATCGAAGACCCTTTCTAACGGTGATAACCCTTGTCGGAAACGTGTCGATCAACCACGGTCTCATCCCGTGTGGCGCTGTGGGCACGTTCCTGAACACACTGGAGGCCCCCCTGCGCTCTGCACGTGGAAGGAGGCAGGGCGAGCTTTCAGGCGAACAGCGCGTTGAGCGTCGCAGCGTCCACGGTTTCTTCGTGGATCAGGCGTTCGGCAAGCGCAACCAGCTTATCGCGGTGGGTGATCAGGACGTTCTTGGCGGTCTGATAGGCTTCCTCGACCAGGCGGCGCACTTCACGGTCAATCTGACGAGCGATCTCTTCGCTGTAATTGCGTTGTTCGGCGATTTCGCGCCCCAAGAAGATCAACTCATCCTTTTCGCCGAAGGTGATCGGACCGAGCTTCTCGCTCATCCCGTATTGGGTGACCATCGAGCGGGCCATCTTGGTGGCGCGTTCCAGGTCATTGCTAGCGCCGGTGGTCACATCGTGGAAGATGATCTCTTCGGCGGCGCGCCCGCCGAGCAGGGCAGCCATATCCGCCTTGAACTTGTTGCGATGGCGCAGGCGGCTGTCTTCTTCGGGCAAGGCCATCGTGTAGCCCCCCGCCATACCGCGCGCGACGATGGACACCTTATGGACTGGGTCACAATCCGGCAACGCCTTCATCACCACGGCATGTCCGGCCTCATGGTAGGCGATGATCCTCTTCTCCTCTTCTGAGATCACACGGCTCTTGCGTTCCGGCCCGGCGATCACCTTTTCGATCGCCTCCTGGAACTCGGCCATGCCGATGGACTTTTTGTTGCGGCGCGCCGCCAGGATGGCTGCCTCGTTGACCAGGTTCTCGAGATCCGCACCCACAAACCCGGGTGTCTGGCGGGCGATCGCGGCCACATCCACATCCGGCTCGAGCGGTTTGCCGCGCAAATGCACCTGCAGGATCTTCTCCCGCCCCACCCGGTCCGGGCGGTCCAGCACGACGCGGCGGTCGAAGCGCCCCGGCCGTAACAACGCCGGATCCAGAATGTCCGGCCGGTTGGTCGCCGCCATCACAATCACGTTCGTGTCGGTGTCGAAGCCGTCCATCTCCACCAGAATCTGGTTCAGCGTCTGCTCCCGCTCATCGTGGCTGCCCCCCAGCCCGGCACCGCGATGCCGCCCCACCGCGTCAATCTCGTCCACAAAGACGATGCACGGACTGTTGCGCTTGGCCTGCTCAAACAGGTCGCGCACCCGGCTGGCCCCCACCCCGACAAACATCTCCACAAACTCGCTGCCCGAGATGCTGAAGAAGGGCACCCCCGCCTCGCCCGAAACCGCCTTGGCCAGGAGCGTCTTGCCGCACCCCGGCGGCCCAACCATCAGGATGCCCTTGGGGATGCGCGCCCCCAGCGAAATGAACTTGCCCGGGTCGCGCAGGAATTCGACCACCTCGGCCAGCTCGTGCTTCGCCTCGTCCACGCCTGCGACATCATCGAACGTGACGGTGGGCTTGTCACCGGTGAACATCCGCGCCCGGCTCTTGCCAAAGGTCAGCGCCTGATTGCCGGCGCCCTGGGCCTGGCGCAAGATAAGGAAGAAAAACACGCCGATGAGCAACAAAGGCAACACAGCGCTCAGCACGTTCAGCCAGCCGCCCCACCAGCTGGGTGGCGCCACCTCGACCTGGATCTTCTGCAGCTGCGCTTTGCTGACCCCCAGCCGCTCCAGGGTTTCCAGCGTGCCCAATTTGCTCTCTTTATAGGTGCTCAGCCTGCCACCGCCCACCAGGGTGACCTCGAGCTGGTCGCCGCGCACCAGGATCTTCTTGATCTCACCATTCTGGGCAAGGCGCACCACCCGGTTCAGCTCTACAGTCTCCGAACCGCTCGCCTGCCAGAAGAAATAGGTGTACAAGAAGAGCCCTGCCGCAAGCAGCAGGAGTATGTAAACCATGCGTGACCATTTCATTGCCTTAAACTTCCCGCTTCAAAATCGCAACCGACCAAAACCGGTCAAGAAATCTAGAAAAAGTGTACTACCGGAACACGCAGAAGTCAAGGTAAACTGAGTGCTCAAAAGAATCGAACGCCTCTTGAGAAACACCTTACAATGTCCAGTTAGCGACTTCAGCACCTTCGCAGACCAGAAGATCACATCAAAGCTTTGGCCAGTTCCCTGAGCTGTTGTTCCAGGAGGGTATCCCGTTTCTGCAATGCCACCGGGACGCCATTTTTGCTGGCCAAGAGGCACTGTTCAGGCGCGTGGGCGATCAAAGCCACCACCTCGCTGCCCAACATCTCTTCCAATTGCAGCTTCGTGTATGGGGTGGTACCGCCGATCCGATTGAGCGCCACGATATGGACGATGCTCCTGACGATCCCTTCGGCTTCCAAGAGCTCTAGCCAGCGCCGCGCTGCGCCGATGGCGATGCTATCTGCTTCGGTCACCAGCGCGATGCGGTTGGCACGTTGTAACGTTGCCCATGTCATCGGGCTCAGCAAAGCCGGCAAGTCTACGATCACCCGATTCGCGTGCTGCGTCAACTGGCTCAAGATGGCGTGCACATGCTGGGGCGATAAGCCATTTGGGTTTTTTCGCGGCACTAAAGGTGCCGGCAGGATGCGCAGTCCAGTGCGATGTGGGAGCAGATGTCTTTCCAGCAGCTTCTCATCGATGGAATCCGCCGGGTGTTGGATCAAATCTTCCAGTGAAGCACGCGGCACCTGGCCCAGCTGGACGGCCGCCAGACCTCCTTCGGGGTGCAGGTCGATCAGGACAGTGCGCTGGCCATTCCGCGCGGCGATGAGGGCGACGTTGACGGCGAGGGTGGTGGTGCCGACTCCGCCTTTGACTCCGATGAAGGCAAGGATATGCGACTGCGCGTGGCGCCTGACTTCCATCAAGCGTGCGCTGCGCGCTAACAAGACCTGCACCCGGGTGAGCATTTCTTGGGGTGCGACCGGCTTGACCAGGTAGTCATCGGCGCCGGCGGAGAAGCCGGTCAGCTTGTCCTCCACCCGACCCAACGCGCTGAGCATGATGATGGGCACATGCTCGATGCCGGGCAGTTGGCGCAGACGTCGGCACACCTCAAAGCCATCCATCCCGGGCAGCATAATATCCAGGATGATCAGCTCGGGTGGCTTTTCTTCCGCTTTGCGCAGCGCTTCGGGGCCGTCGAGGGCGACGACGACTTCGTATCCGGCGCGATGAAAGGCGAGCCCCAACGTCTTGAGCAAAACCGGGTCATCGTCCACCAGCAGGATTCGGTATGCCATCGCGTTTCCCCCCCGTTTTCTGAGGCAGGGTGGCTGCCTCATACAACTGGTCGTTCAAACTGTTACGCCCTGCTCGCATCGACTGGCATCAACACGCCACGCCACCGTCCAAGCTGGTCAGAGAGCAAAGTTGAGCGCCAGTAACGATTAATCATATGCCAGAATGTGCCGATTGCCAATTCGCACGTTGGTCAGCCCGGCCGCCTGTGCCCGCTGCAACGCTTCCTCCGCATGGCGGACGGATGTGAAGGGGAGGTCGGCGGCGTAGAACTGGGGAGCAAAGGCGAGCAAGGCGTACGGAATGTGCGGATTGACCTGGGCGATGAAGCGCGCAATCGCGGCGACCTCATCGGGAGTGACATAACCGGGCACCAGCAGCGTGCTGGCCACCACCAGCGGGGGGTCGGGTCGCGCGCCGCAATGTTGCGCCGCGCGGGCGAAGTTCTCCAACGTGCGCCGGTTGCTGACACCGGTCAGGGCAAAGTGCATCTCCTCGTGGTATGCCTTGAGATCAAACTTGACCGTGCCGCCAGTTTGGAGCGACAGGCGTACCGCCTGCTCCATCAGACGGGGGTGCTGGGCGCCGGATGTCTCCCAACAGACGACGACACCGCGCTCCGCCAGGCGCCGCGCTGTGGCCAACGCGTGCGGCATCTGACTGGCCGGGTCACCGCCAAAGAAACACACACAGAATGTGCGCGCATTGGCTTGACCTGCGAGTTCGTCGGCGCTGAGCAGCTCCGCCTGCCGGGGGTCGGCTTCGCGGAAATGCCAGTTCTGGCAGTACATACAATTGAACGTGCAGCTGGAGTAGAACACGGCCAGGTTGTGCATGCCAAATGCGGAAGCAGGACGGCTCGGCGACAGGCGGCGAGCCGCGCAGACCCATTCGGCCACACAGTTGGTGGGCAGGGGATCGCGATACCAGTGGAGCAATCCTCGTTCCGGTGTGCCGGCCAGATGGACCAGGTGGTTATCCCGGTTGAGGCGCAGCCCGCAGTAGCCTCTTTCGCCTGGTCCGATGACACACTGCCGGGCACACAGCGGACACGCGCGTCCTCCTGTCGTCTGCGGTGACTTTTCCGGCAGGCCGAACTCGCGACGTGTGGCGGCGTGAGCGGCCTCGATGAGCGGGCGCGCTTCCGCAAAACGCGTGCGAATGCACGCACCGCAGATGCCCAGCTGTCTCATAATGAGCGGCGAACGCAGTCCGCACAGCTGACAGCGGTGCATAGCGTCTCCCTTCCTCACAGCCTTTTAGCCGCCCGACAGCCCGTCATGGTTTGCGATGCCGGCCCAGAGGGCAATGGCATACGCCACCGCAGATGGACAACTGATGTGGTCTCGTGCCCCCAAACCCATCCTTGAAAGTTCTTCCTGACCTGCGTCCAGGCGATCAAACCGGCGCGGCAGGGGCGCCTGGAGCATTGAGCGCATCCAGGATGGCAAGCAATTCCTCATTGGATGGGATGTCGGCCATGTTATGGCCATAGTGGACATAGCGCACCATCCCCGCGCGGTCTACAATCACCTGCGCCGGCATGCGACCGAGCTTAAACAGATTGACTTCCTGACCGTACAGCCGCAGCACAGAGTGGGTGGGATCGGGCAACCCGATGAAAGGGAACTGTTCCTGTTGCCACACCTTGCGAAAGGCGCCGGCATCTTCCGGCCCGACGACGATGACCTCCGCGCCGCGGGCGGCGAAATCCGAATACCCTTGACGCAACTGCGCCATATGCCGGCGGCAGAACGGTCAGACGAAACCACGATTGAACACCAGCACTACGTGCTGCTTGCCCCGAAATTGGGAAAGCTGCACCGGTTGCCCCTGCCAGTCCAACAGGGTGAAATCAGGTGCAAGGGTATGGAGTTCGACACGACGCGCCATCTCGACCTCTTTTCATCTGGAACCTGCAGAGATCAGCACCACCTTTTCAGCGCTATTATATACTGTTTGGGCAAAAAGCGGGAGAGCGTGTGTCCGGTGGGGGGTATTTCGATTCTGAGCGTGTATGGAAGCGATGATCTGGAGTGGTGAGAGTTATCCACACCACCACACCGCGGCCGGGAGGGAGCGGCAAGCCCATTAGGAACACGGATGCTGTGCAGGGAAACAAAAAAGCGAAAGGTGGATAGGTTTCACACCTTTTGTTTCGTATGTTCCGGGTTCCGAAGGTCATCGGTGTTCAGCGGCGCTACTTGCGCACGTGCACACCTTGGCCTGAATCCTGCCTTTCCCCAAAATGAGATGCATCGCGTTTGACAGCTTCGATTTACGGGGTAAGATAAACGCGCCGATATTAGAGGAGGAACAAGTGCGATGGCCTATGCAACCGTACGCTGGATCACCAAGGGGCAATTTCTCGCCGTGGACAGCAGCAAACATTCCGTGGTGCTTTCCACGCAGGATGAGGAAAACGGCATCGGAATGAAGCCCAGTGAGCTGCTCCTGGCAGCCGTGGGAGGCTGCAGCGCGGTGGATATTGTGAACATCTTGCAAAAGAAGCGCCAACAGCTGACCGGGCTGGAGGTGCAAGTGCATGGGGAGCAGGACACCGACCCACCATGGACGTTCCGCAAAATTCATGTGCACTACATCGTCCGCGGGCGCGATCTGTCCGAAAAAGCGGTGGCGGATGCCATTCGCTTGTCGGAGGAGAAATATTGTTCGGTGAGCACGACTCTGGCCAAGGCGGTGGAGCTCAGCACCGATTACCAGATTATCCAGGAGGTGTAGGCGTATTTGGGCCACGGGTGGGTGAGAAGCGCGCAATCGAAGGACCGGATGGACGTTTGGGAGCCTTCCTATGTGAAGCTGTTACACAGTGGTGAGCTGGCCCGGCGCGCCGCTGAAGCCTATGAGCACCTGAGTGAATGTGACGTGTGCCCATGGGTGTGTAAGGTGAACCGGCGCGCCGGCGAACGCGGTTTCTGTCGCGTGGGCGAACTGGCCGGCGTTGCCAGCTATGGCCCCCATTTGGGCGAGGAAAGCGTGTTGCGCGGCTGGCGTGGGTCGGGCACCATCTTTTTCACCGGCTGCAACCTGAAATGCAAATATTGTCAGAACTACGAGATCAGCCAGCTGGATGAAGGCGTCCCGGTCGAGCCCAAGCGGCTGGCGGCGATCATGCTGGAGCTGCAAGCGATGGGCTGTCACAAC
>Ga0197142_1003347_pt1 | contig 13496 bp, 9 predicted proteins | sample GBS60_MetaG_FD_148614 | JGI IMG/M metagenome (GOLD analysis project Ga0197142, IMG submission 148614) | Sediment microbial communities from Great Boiling Springs, Gerlach, Nevada, United States - GBS 60_MetaG | ecosystem: Environmental > Aquatic > Thermal springs > Hot (42-90C) > Sediment... | reverse complement strand
TCGCGTACGATGATCTTGGCGTACTGCGTGGCGCCAAAGCGCTTCTCATCGCAGGCGCCCAGGCCGCCCACCAACATGACGTGAAGGCCTTCGCGCCGGAAGGCCGGCGTCACGGGCAGCCCGGTCTTCATCAAGCCCACGATGCCCACCACCGGCGTGGGATAGATCGCCTGGCCCAGAGTCTCGTTGTACAGGCTCACGTTGCCGCCGGTGATCGGCGTCTCGAAGAAAGCGCACGCCTCGCCCATGCCCTCGATCGCCTCGACGAGCTGGGCCATAATTTCGGGCCGCTCGGGATTGCCAAAGTTCAGGCAGTTCGTCGCCGCCACGGGCAAGGCCCCCACGGTGGAAAGATTGCGGCAGCACTCGGCCACGGCCAGTCGCGCGCCTTGCCGCGGATCCAGATAGCAGTAGCGCCCGTTGCCGTCCAGCGCCATGGCCAGTGAGTTGCCGGTTTCCTTGATGCGGAGGATGGCGGCGTCGGCGCCCGGCCCCAACACCGTGTTGGTGCGCACCATGTAGTCGTACTGCTCCCAGATCCAGCGCTTGTCGCACAGATCGCCGGAGGCCAGCAGACGGATCAGATCAGCGCCAAGGTCGCGGCTGGAAAAATCGGGCCCCTCCATGGGCGCCGTGCGGAAGGGATGCGTGCGCGGGCGGTCGTAGACCGGAGCCTCGTCGGCCAGCGCCCGGCTGGGAATCTCGGCGACCACCTCGCCGTTATGCTTGACGCGCAGCATGCCGTCGCCGGTGACTTCGCCTACCGCCACGGCGTCCAGGCCCCACTTGCGGAAGATGCGGAAGACTTCCTCCTCACGCCCGCGCTGGACCACCAGCAGCATGCGCTCCTGCGATTCCGAGAGCATGATCTCGTAAGGCGTCATGCCGGTTTCACGCTGCGGCACGCGCGCGAGCTCGATCTCGACGCCGGCGCCGCCGCGGCTGCCCATTTCGCAGGTCGAACAGGTGAGTCCCGCGGCGCCCATGTCCTGGATGCCCACCACCGCGCCGGTCTCCATCGCCTCCAGGCAGGCCTCCAGCAGCAGCTTTTCCATGAAGGGGTCGCCGACCTGGACGTTGGGCCGCTTCTGTTTGGATTCCTCGGTGAACTCGGCCGAAGCCATCGAAGCGCCGTGGATGCCGTCGCGTCCGGTCTTGGCGCCCACATACACGACGGGGTTGCCGAGGCCGCAGGCGCGCGCGTAAAAGATGCGATCCTGGCGCACGATGCCGAGGGCGAAGACGTTCACCAGCGGATTGCCGTTGTAGCAAGGTTCGAACACGCACTCGCCGCCCACGGTCGGCACGCCGAAGCAGTTGCCGTAATGGGCGATGCCCGCCACGACGCCTTGCAGGATGCGCCGGTTGCGCGGCCCGGCTCGCGGGTCATCCAGCGGCCCGAAACGCAACGAGTCCATGACGGCGATGGGGCGCGCGCCCATGGTGAAGATATCGCGCAGGATGCCACCGACCCCGGTGGCCGCGCCCTGGAACGGCTCGATGAAGCTGGGATGGTTGTGCGATTCGATCTTGAACGCTGCCGCGTAGCCGCCGCCGATATCAATGACGCCGGCGTTCTCGCCCGGGCCTTGCAGCACGTAGGGACCCGTGGTGGGCAGTTTCTTCAGGTGCAGGCGCGAGCTTTTGTACGAGCAGTGCTCGCTCCACATCACGCTGAAAATGCCCAGCTCGGTGTAGGTGGGCTCGCGGCCGAGCAGGCGTACGATGCGCTGGTATTCTTCCGGCGTGATTTGATGGGCGGCGACGAGCTCGGGCGTGATGACAGTCATCGGGAGGCGTGCGAGAGAGCCGCGACCATGGAACGGAACACGAGCAGGCCGTCGGTGGAACCCATCAGAGGATCCGAGGCGCGTTCGGGGTGCGGCATCATGCCCAGCACGTTCCGCCCGGCATTCAGGATGCCCGCGATATCGTTCAGCGAGCCGTTGGGGTTATCCAGGTAGCGGAAGGCCACGCGATCCTCGGCTTCCAGTTGCTCCAGCGTGCGCGGGTCGGCGACGTAGCAGCCTTCGCCGTGCGCGATGGGGATGCGCACCGCCTGACCCTTTCGAAACTCCGAGGTGAAAGGCGAGTTGACGGTCTCCACTCTCAGCTCGACCTGCCTGCAAATGAACTTCAAACCGCGGTTGCGGATCAACGCGCCCGGAAGCAGCCCGCACTCGACCAGGATCTGAAAGCCGTTGCAGATGCCCAGCACCAAGCCGCCGTCGCGTGCGAAGCGCTCCACCGCGCGCATGATGCGCGAGAACTTGGCGATGGCGCCGCAGCGCAGATAATCGCCGTAGGAAAAGCCGCCGGGCAGGATGACAGCGTCCACTCCGTTCAGCGAGTCGGAATCATGCCAGAGGTACTCGGCCTGATGTCCCAGGTTGTGAGTCACCGCATACCAGGCGTCGTGGTCACAATTGCTGCCCGGGAAGACCACTACCCCGAACTTCATGGAGCTATCAGTCTATCAAAGCGAGGCGTCAACCAGCGGGCCGCCGCGAGCGACGTTAACGGGTGGCGCCGGCGGCGGCAGGCTTGCTCTTGCGACGCGACGCCCGCTTCTCCGGCGGCGGCTGGCGATCGCTTTTCTTCAGCGCGGGCAAGACGATCGGCGTGACGAACTTCTTTTCACCGTAATCGTCGAAGCGGATTACGATGTGCTCCTCGTTGCAGGAGATGACGGTGCCGAAGCCGAACTTGCCGTGCTCGACCTGAGCACCCTGGGGGAACAGCGCCTTGACGCCCATGATAAGTCGCTCTCTATCCTCAAATATAACAAAATCTTCACGATTTGTGGGATTGGGGGAAACCCCCGGCTCGCCAATCGCGTCGCAACCTAAGAGCCGTCATGAGTCGCCTTTGGACGCTGCTTGCCCTGCTGCTCGCCCTGGTCCATCCCGCCGCCCCCCGTGACCGGGAGCCCGATCGCTACGCGCTGGTGCTGGAGGATCCCCCGCTGGCGGCCCAGATCGGCTCGCGCGAAGAACTGGAAAGCGCGCGCACGCGGCAGGCGGTCGAGCGACTGCTCGACCGGCAACGCGCCCTGCGGGACGAGCTGGAGCGCCGGGGAATCCGGGTGACGGCCACCAGCCAGATTCTGGTCAACGCGGTCTTCGTCCGAGCCGGCGCCGACCGGCTGGAGGAACTGCGGCGGCTGCCGGGGGTCCGGCGCGTGGAATATCTCCCTCCCTTGCGCCTGCACCTGAACCGCGCACTCGATTTGAGTAACGCGCGGGCCGCCTGGAACCGGGTCGGCGGCTTCGCGAACGCGGGCGCAGGCGTGAAAATCGGCATCCTTGACTCCGGCATTGACCATGAACATCCCGCCTTGCAAGACGACTCGCTGCGCCCGCCTCCCGGCTATCCCAAATGCGCGGCGCGCGACTGCCCGTACACCAGCAACAAAGTGATCGTCGCGCGCAGCTACGTGGAAATGCTGGCGGCGGGCACTCCACCCAATCCTGCCGAGGATTCGCGACCCGACGACCCCACGCCGCGCGATCGCGTGGGCCACGGCACCGCCGTGGCCGTCATCGCCGCCGGGCGCGAAGTCCGGACGCCGTCGGCGACCATATCCGGCGTGGCGCCAAAAGCCTTCCTGGGCAATTACAAAATCTTCGGCTCGCCCGGCGTCAACGATACGACGTTCGGCGACGTCGTGATCGCTGCGCTGGAAGACGCCCTGCGCGACGGCATGGACATCGTCACGCTGTCGCTGGGCAGTGCAGCGACGTACGGACCTCTGGACACAGGGGCCGTATGCGGGGCTCGGGCTTCCGAGCCCTGCGACGTGCGCGCCCTGGCGGTGGAGAACGCGGTCAAGGCCGGCATGATGGTGGTGGTGAGCGCCGGCAACGACGGCGATACCGGCTTGAAGTACCCGGCGCTGAACAGCGTGAACACGCCCGGCACGGCCCCGTCGGCGCTGACCGTGGGCGCGATCACCAACGCGCACGTTTGGTTCTCGCGCGTGAGCCTGGAGGCCGGCAACGCACCCACAGAGTTGCGCAATATTCCGGCGCGCTTTGGCGACGGCCCGCGCCCGGCCGAGCCGCTGAAGGCGCCGCTCAAGGACGTCGAGAAGCTGGGCGATGACGGGCGCGCGTGCCGCCCGCTTGCCGCCGGATCCCTGCCTGGCGCCGTCGCGCTGGTGCAGCGCGGCGCCTGCTCGTTCGCTTTGAAGGTTTTCCACGCCGAGAACGCCGGCGCAGTGGCCGTCGTCATTTACCAGCTCGAGGGAGTCGAAGGCATCTTCAGCCCCGCGGGGCTGGCGGGCTCGAGCATTCCGGCCGTGATGATCCCCAACAGCGCCGGCAAGCAACTCAAGGGCTTCCTGGCCGGCAACCCCGACGCACAAGTCACGCTCGATCCCACGCTCTCGGCCTGGGATGCGCCGGCTGACGAACTGGCGTTCTTCAGCTCGCGCGGCCCTTCGATCGGCGAGTACGGCATCAAGCCGGAACTGGTGGCGGTGGGCACGGATCTGTTCACGGGCACGCAGCGTTACGATCCCAACAGCGAACTGTGGGATCCGACCGGCTACACGGCCGTGGACGGCACCAGCTTCGCCGTGGGACTGGCGGCCGGCGCGGCGGCGCTTGTCAAGCAGCAGAAACGCGACCTGACTCCCATGCAGCTCAAGTCCGCACTGGTCAACACCGCGAGCGCGGCAGTTATCGAGGACGAGCAAAGGGCGGGGGTGACTTCCGCCGGCGCGGGCAAGCTCGACGCGGACGCAGCAGTGCAAACCACGGTCACGCTGGAGCCCGCGACGATCTCCTTCGGCGTCGTGACCCAGGCGGTCCTGGGCAGCTCGCGCACGCTGACGCTGAGGAACGCAGGCGCTTCGCGGCTGACCCTGCGGCTCAGCGTCGCTCCGCGAATCGAGGATCCCCGCGCCCGCATCACGCTTTCGCCTTCTACCGTCACGCTCGATCCGGGCGGTTCGGCACAGGTGGCCGTGCGGCTGGAAGGAAGCGTGCCCGCGCCCGGGCGCTACGAAGGCGAGATCCGCATCGAAGGCGGCCCGCGCATGCTGCGCGCGCCGTACCTGTATCTGGTCGGCGACAACACGCCGCACAACGCGTTTCCCCTGATCGGCTACGACTTTGACGGCGTGGTCAATTCCTACATCCCCGAGCGCATTATCGCCTTCAAGCTGACGGATCGCTACGGAGCGCCTGTGCCCAATGTCCCGGTGCGTTTTCGCGCCACCATCGGCGGCGGTGACATCGAGGCGGCGGATCGGGAAACCGACGTTTACGGCATCGCCGCGGCGCGCGTGGTGCTGGGGCCGCTTCTGGGCGAGCAGCAGTTCATTGCCGAAGCGGGCGGGCTCGTGATTCCTTTCGATGGCTGGGCGCGCCTGCGGCCGGCGATCGCAACCGAAGGCGTGGTCAACGCGGCCAGCTTCGAGCGAGGCGCTCCCGTGGCGCCGGGATCCTACATCGCGATTTTCGGCGCGGCCTTGAGCGACACCACGCGCGTGTTCGCCACGACGTATCTGCCGTTGTCGCTGGCCGGGGTCAGCGTCAGCTTCGATGCGCCGGCGCGCAATCTCAGCCTGCCGGGCCGGATCCATTTCGTCAGTCCCGGGCAAATCAATGCGCAGGTTCCCTGGGAGCTTCAGGGCCTGAACTCGGTGCTGCTCAAGGTGAGCATCGGATGGATTTCGAGCGCGTTGTACACGCTGCCGCTCGCCGATTACTCGCCGGCGTTCTTCGAGCGCCAGGACGCCGCGGGGCGCAGAGTCATTGCTGCGCTCGACCAGCAGTACCGGGTCGTCGAGAGCACGAATCCGGCCCGTCGCGGGAGCGTCGTGCAGCTTTATGCCAACGGCCTGGGACCGGTGGATCCGACGCCGCCCACGGGCGAGCCCACTCCGGCGCAACCTTTGCACTGGACGCGGGTTCAACCCGAAGTGACCATCGGAGGACACCGGGCGGAGGTCCAATTCCACGGACTGGCGCCGAACCTGGTGGGCCTGTACCAGCTCAACGTGGTCGTGCCCAGAGACGCTGCCAGCGGGCTGCAAGAGGTCAGGATCACGATCGGCGGTGTTACCTCCAAGGCAGCGTTGCTGCCCGTGGAGTGAAACAAGGCGGACGCAATGGATAACTGCCGTAGAATTCGATAAGGGGCGTATGAGGCGAAGCAGGGCTTGGCTGTTGTGGTTGCTGGGGGCATGGATCGCCGGGGCGCAAGTCGTTCCGGATCTCTACATCGTGGAGCTGGCAGGCGAACCCGCGGCCGCGGTGGCGATCGGCGGCATGAAAGGGCGGCGCGAAGCGGTGGCGGACAGGCGCGCCCAAATCCAGGCCGAGCAGCGTGCGGTGCGCGCGGCGCTGGCCGAGCGCGGCATCGAGGTGCTCGAATCGGTGGACACGGTGGCCAACGCGCTCGTAGTGCGCGTGCGCGAGCGTGAAGCTGCGGGACTGACCTCCGTCCCGGGCGTGGTGCGGGTCCATCCCGTTTACCAGGTGCGGCTGTTGCTTGACCGCGCGCTCGCGCTTTCCCGCGTGCCGGAGGCATGGGACAGAATCGGAGGCGAGCAGCGAGCCGGCGCGGGCGTCAAGATCGCGGTGATTGATACGGGCATTGATCACGAACACGCGGCATTCCGGGATCCCTCGCTGGAGACGCCCGAAGGGTACCCGCGGGTGGCGCGCGAGGAACACCGCAAGTACACCAACAACAAGATCATCGTGGCGCGCACCTACGAAAGCCTTCTGGGCAACGACAACGGCACGCCGCGCGACGACATGGGACACGGCACGGCGGTGGCGATGGCGGCGGCGGGCCTCCGCAGCAGAGGTCCGCTGGCGGAGATCGTCGGGGTGGCGCCCAAAGCCTGGCTGGGCAACTACAAGGTCTTCACGGCCACCAGCGAGAGCACGCGCACGGACGTGATCCTGAAAGCGATAGACGACGCGGTGGCCGACGGCATGGACGTCATCAATCTGAGCGTGGGCACGCCGTTGACGCCGCGGCCCTCGGATTCGATCTCCGTCCGGGCTGTGGAGCGCGCGGCGGCGGCGGGCGTCTTGGTGGTGGCGGCCGCCGGCAATCAGGGTCCCGATCCGTTCACCATCAGCTCGTACGCCACGGCGCCCTCAGCCATCGCTGTGGGCGCAGCGGCGAGCGATCGCATTTTCGGAACGGCAGTCGTGCTGGATAGCGGCGGCCTCTATCTGGCGACGCCGGGCAGCGGCCCTCGACCGGAAGAGCCGATACGCGCGCCGCTGGCTGACGTGGCGCGGTGGGACGAGAGCGGTCTGGCCTGCCAGCCGCTGCCCGAAGGCAGCCTGCAAGGACGCATCGCCCTGATCCTGCGCGGGACTTGTTTCTTCGAGGACAAGCTCAACAACGCCCAGCGCGCCGGCGCAGTGGCGGCCATCGTGTACACGGACGACCGACCCGTAGCGATCATGAGCGTGGGCTCGGCCACGCTGCCCGGCGTGATGGTGAGCAACGCGGACGGCCTGGCGATCAAACAACGCGTCAGGGACACCCCGGACCTGGTCGCCACCGTCCACTTCCGGCCGGCGCCCCTGCCCGCGAACGCGAACCGGCTGGCGTCGTTCTCCAGCGCAGGCCCGAATCCTGACGAAACGATCAAGCCCGATCTGCTGGCTGTCGGGACCAGCGTGTACACGGCCACGCAAGCCTGGGCGGCCGAGGGTGAGCTGTACGACGATTCGGGTTACACGACGGTGTCGGGCACCAGCTTTTCGGCGCCGCTGGCAGCGGGCGCTGCGGCCGTGTTGAAATCCGCGCGGCCGGGTCTGGCGGTGGAGCACTACCGCTCGCTGCTGGTGAACACGGCGGAGTTGTTCCCGCCGGGCGCGGAGCGGCCGGCTGCCGTGCAGCGGGCAGGGGCGGGGCGCCTGAACCTGGCCGCGGCGATCGAAAGTACGATCGCCGCCCACCCTGTTTCGCTCAGTTTCGGCAGCGGCAGGGGCACCGTGGATCTGGTGCGCGAAATCAGGCTGACCAACCTGGCCGGCGAAGCCGATCTGTTCACCATCCTGGTTCAGCCGCGCGGCGACGGCCCGGCGCCGTTCGTCAGCGCCAACACCGTGGAACTGGGGCCGGGAGCTTCGACCAGCGTCTCGGTGCGCTGGAGCGCCGAGGCTCTGGCGGCGGGAGAATACGACGGTTACCTGCTGATCCGGGGTACGCGTTCGCCGATTGAAATCCGGGTGCCCTATTGGTATGCCGCGCCGACCGGAGAACCGGCTTACCTGACCATCCTGAACGCGCGCGAGCAAGGGAACGCGGGAGCTTCCCTGCGGCGGGCGATCTACTTCCGGATCACGGATTCCACCGGGGTGCCGGTGCGGGAGCCGCGGCCGGAGGTCACCGCGCTGACCGAAGGCGCGGAAGTGACCGACGTGGCCTTCATTGACGCCGAGATCCCGGGCGCCTGGGCGGTGAGCGTGCGCCTGGCGCCGCAAGGCGGGCGTAACGATTTCCGCATCCGGGTGGGCGAGCTGCAACGCACGGTCACGATCACGGGCCTGCGCAATCCCTGAGCCGTTCGTCGTTGGCCCGCGGTAACCTCACCCCCCGCGCGACCGTGTAGTATGCTGAAGTAGGATCGTTCGGTACCGACTGGAGGTTTGCTATGACAGCGCGAAGACTCGCCTGGCTTGGCGCCGCGTTCCTGGTGGTGGCCGGCGTGAGCCTGGCGCAGACGTCATCCATTGCAGGGCAGGTCAAGGGTGAGGACGGCAAGCCCTTGCAAGGTGCTCTCATTCGAATCGAACGCCTGGACATCAAGGGCAACTACCGCGTCAAAACGAACAAGAAGGGCGAATACTTCCATGCCGGTCTGCCGCTGGGCACCTATCGCGTGATCCTCGAGGTGGACGGCAAGGAAGTGGATCGCGTGGAAAACGTGCGCACTCGGCTGGGTGATCCGACCGAAATCAATTTCGACATGGAGCGGCTCAAGCAGCGTCGTGAGGCGCTCCAGCGAGCAGCCGAAACCGGGCAGCTCACGCAGGAGCAGATGCGCGAGCTGACGCCCGAGCAACGGGCGGCCATGGAGCGAGCGGTCAAGGAGCGCGCGGCGCAACTGGCGCGCAACAAGGCGCTGAACGACGCTTTCAACGCCGGGATGCAGGCGCTTCAGGCCAAGCAGTTCGAGCAAGCCGTGGAATCCTTCGCCAAGGCGGCTGAAATTGACCCCAAGCAGCACGTGGTCTGGGCGCACCTGGCCGATGCCTACATCGGGCTGGCCGGAACCAAGACCGGCGCCGAGCAGGAAGCCGCGTTGGCCAAGGGGCTGGAGAGTTATCAGAAGGCCCTGGAAATCAAACCCGAGGAAGCGGCCTACCACAACAACTACGCCCTGGCTTTGGCCCGGGCGAAGAAGTTCGAGGAGGCGCAGGCCGAGCTCACCAAGGCCGCCCAGCTCGATCCGGGCAACGCCGGGCGTTACTTCTACAACCTGGGGGCGCTCCTGGTCAACTCGGGCCAGAACGAACCGGCCACGGAAGCTTTCAAGAAAGCCATCGAAGCCGATCCTAACTACGCCGACGCCCACTATCAGTACGGCGTATCGCTGATGGCCAAGGCCCAAGTGACTCCGGAGGGCAAAGTGGTGCCCCCGCCGGGAGCTCGCGAGGCCTTCGAGAAGTATTTGCAGCTCAGACCGGACGGGCCGTTCGCCGAAGCGGCCAAAGGCATGATCGCCACCCTTGACGCGGGCGTTCAGACCGAGTACGTCAATCCCGAAGCCGAGCAAAAGAAAAAGAAGACCACGCCGCGGAAAAAGTAATTCCGAGCGAAACGGCCGGAAGGCAGACAGTTGAAAATGGTGCGACTTATCCTCTATCTGCTTCTGGCCGTCCTTCTGATCACTTTGCTCCGCTCCTTTATCGGGATCTTCATCCGGCTGGCCGCGCAGTGGCTTTTGCCGGGTTCGCGCGCGAGCACGCGCCGGGTGGAAATGGGCGGCGAGCTGAAACAGGATCCCGTCTGCGGCGTTTATGTTCCTGCCGGCGCCTCCGTGAAGTTGATCGAGGGCGGCAAGACCCTGCATTTCTGCTCGGAATCCTGCCGCGAGAAGTACCGGCGGGGCGAGCGCGCCGGCAGCGCCCGCGCCTGAACCAAACCACGACGGCGGGGGCGGCCCGCGCGCCGTTACAATGGCCGGTATGCGTCGCGCGGCGGCCATTCTCGCATTCGCCGTTTTCGCGCTGCTGTTTCTGATCGTCCATCGCGGCGCTTACGAAGGTTACTTTCACGGAGACGAGCTGGATAACATCCAGTGGACGCGCTATCTGTCTCCGCGAGACTGGCTGCACGGCTTCCTGACGCCGAAGTACTTTCCGCATAATTTCCGACCCGCCGGTCACCTGTACTTCAACCTGATGGGGCGGAAAGCCGGCCTGGATTTCCGCTGGTACGTGCTCACCATTCACGCCCTGCATCTGGTCAACGTATGGCTGCTGTGGCGGCTGCTCCGCAGGCGGTTCGATATGTCGTGGCGGCCGGCGGCGGCGGGCACGCTTTTTTTCGCGTTCCACATGGGCGTTTTCGATGCCCTGTGGAAGCCCATGTACGTTTTCGACGTGCTGGCCGCGACTTTTTCCCTGCTTTGTCTTCTGGCCTACACTTCTCCCGGGCGCGCGGCGCTTGCAGTTTCCTTTCTCTGTTTCTGGCTGGCGATCAAATCCAAGGAAATGACGGTCATGCTGCCCGCGGCGCTGGCCGCCTGGGAATACTGGTTCGGCGGCAAACGCTGGTTGCGTCTGGCGCCCTTTCTGGCCGTTTCGCTGGCTCTGGGCTTGCAAGCGCTGGCGGTCAACCCCGGCCGCCGGTCCGAATATACCTTACACTTTACGCCGCGGGAAATCTGGAAATCGGTCGCTTTCTATTCATCGAAGGTATTCCTTCTGCCTTACGCGGGTCTTGCCTTGCTTCCATTGCCGCTGCTTGTCCGGGACCGTCGGGTAAATTTCGGGCTGCTTTTTGCGATTTTGCTGTTGACGCCGATGTTGCTGCTTTCGGGACGCCTGTTCGGCGCCTATCTTTACCTGCCGCTGGCGGGCCTGGGGGTGGCGGCCGCGGCGGTGGCGTCCAGGGTCCATCCGGCGGCGACGGCCGCGTTTTTCCTGCTCTGGCTGCCGTACAACCACGCGTCCCTGCGCGCGCAGCGGCGCGAGGCCCTCTCGCTGGCGGAGGAAAACCGCCGCTACGTGACAAAACTGCAAGAAATTGTTCCAGACAATCCCGGCGCGCGCGCTTACATCTACGACGGCGTGCCTGCGGCGCTGCACGTCTGGGGGATCGAGGCCGCCGTCAAGCTCTTCGCCGGCCGGGGCGACCTGAGCTTTTACCCCGCGGAAGGAACGGACCTCGCCGGGACGCTCCACGAGGGCGCCGGCGTCGTGCTGCTGAGCTGGGATCCTGTGTTCCGGGAGCTCTCTGCTTTCTCACGCGCTCCCGGTGAACCGGATGCCTCCTACATCGTGGTGAGTCGTCGCGCGCCGGTCTGGCAGTTCGGCGAAGGATGGTACTTTCTGGCCGGGCACTTTCGATGGTGCCGTCCCTATGCGACCGCGCGCCTGCGTCGCCCGTCGGGCGCCACAGGCTTCGAGCTGGTGGTGAACATGGGTCCGCCCCCCGAGGGCGAGCCACTGCGCGCGAGCGTGGCCCTCGACGGGCGGGCGATCGGCTCGGCCGAGCTGCGACGCGGCTCCGGCTGGCACACCATCCGATGGCCCGTGCCCGAGGCATCTCCGGGGCCGGTGCGCGTGGAGATTCGCGTCGAGCCGCCTTACGTGGCCGATCCGGTGCGCCCGCTCGGCCTGGCGGTAGGCGCGTTCGGATTCCTGCCCAAGGAGCAGCCATGAAGATTCCGAAGCTGCGCTGGGTGATCGCGGGGACGCTGTGCGCGGCCACGCGCCGGGACTAGATTCCCTCCGGGTAGCGAACTTCGATCAGGAACAAACCGCAGGCCGGCGCGGTCGGGCCGGCTGAAGCCGGCTTGCCCGACTTCAGCAGCGCGAGCACGTCCGACTCGTCGCGGTTGCCCCGACCCACTTCGATCAGGGTGCCCACGATGTTGCGAACCATGTGCTTGAGGAAGCCGCTGCCGGTGACGCGGTAGATGAGCCGGTCGCCCTCGCGGAAGGCCCGGGAGGAATAAAGGCGTCGCACCTTGGAGCCGCCCAGCCGGTCCTTTTCGTCGGTGGCGGCGAATGCCGTGAAATCGTGCTCGCCTTCCAGCAGCGGTGCGGCGCGCATCAAACGCTCTTCGTCGAGCGGATAAGGAAAGTGGTGGATGTAGCGGCGTTCAAAGGGCGAGCAGATCTCGCCGCGCCAGATGCGGTATTCGTAGGTCTTCGAGACGGCGTGGCGGCGCGGGTGAAAATCGGGCGGCGCTTCGCGCGCCTCCAGGACGCGTATGGCGTCGGGCAGAAGCCGGTTCATGGCCCGGCGCAAATTCTCGGCGGGAATCCGGTTCTCCAGATCGAAGGCCGCCACCTGCGCCAGGGCGTGAACGCCTGCGTCCGTGCGGCCAGCCCCGGACACGTGCACGGGTTTGCCCTCGATGACGGCGAGCACGGATTGAAGGGTTCCCTGGATGGTGGGCAGCCCCGGCTGCACCTGCCAGCCGTGAAAATCCGTGCCGTCGTAAGCCAGCGTGATGCGGATGCGGCGCATGCGGGAGCTAGCGTCGGGATCCGGGCTTGATGAGGGGGATGCCCTGCCTGCACAAGGGGCAGTCCTCGGGCGGATAGCTGATCACGTCGAGGGTGGCCAGGGCCACGCGCGGCACGCCGACGTCCGCTTTACCGCCGCTGCGGTCAATGATCGAACCGGCGGCCAACACCTGTGCGCCCGCAGTCCGCAGCACCTCGATGACCTCACGCGTGCTGCCGCCGGTCGTCACCACGTCCTCGATCACGACGGAGGTCTCTCCCGGCCGCACCTGGAAACCGCGCCGCAGGGTCATGAGGCCGGCGGCGTCGCGCTCGGTAAAGATGCAACGGGCGCCCAGCGCCCGGGCGACTTCGTGACCGATGACGATCCCGCCCAGCGCCGGAGATCCGACCACATCCACCCGGCCCGCAACCAGCGGGGCCAGCGCCGCCGCCAGCGTCGCGCCCAGTCGCGCGGCATGATCCGGGTGCTGCAAGACGACCGCGCACTGCAAATACTCGGGGCTGTGAAGCCCGCTGGTCAGCAGAAAGTGACCGCGCAGATAGCCGCCCGTGCGCTCGAAAAGCTCCAGAACGAAATCCCGGGTTTCCATCACCACCGGATTACTATAGCTCAGGCGCGCGGCGCTTCCCGGAGGCGCGCTAGCATGGATGTTGGGAACATTGAGCCGACCGGCATCGTCTTAGTCTGTTTGAGGCTCGGAAAAACCTACCGAGGGGAAAGGATTCGTCGTATGAGAAGAATTCGAGGGGCGCTCGCCATTGTTTGCTGGTGGCAGCTTTCCATTCCCGCACTCGCTGAAACCCCGG
>Ga0197142_1003346_pt1 | contig 13497 bp, 15 predicted proteins | sample GBS60_MetaG_FD_148614 | JGI IMG/M metagenome (GOLD analysis project Ga0197142, IMG submission 148614) | Sediment microbial communities from Great Boiling Springs, Gerlach, Nevada, United States - GBS 60_MetaG | ecosystem: Environmental > Aquatic > Thermal springs > Hot (42-90C) > Sediment... | reverse complement strand
CAGCTTACCCCTGAATCATAGAAGTTAGAAGGATTTATTCCTATAGAGGAGCTTTCTCCTGGTTGATTATCTTTGGACTTTAGATAAGGTTAACGATCAATGCTTATTCATCGGTTTGTTGGATATTGTAATGAAAGCTGAAAATACTCGTTTTTCGGTTCCTACCACCTTGCGAAATGAGGTTAGTCTGCTTTTAGATCAGCAGCTCTGGCTGTTTGGATGTGATGTGCGCAATCAAAGCGGGAATATTTTGTTGGCGATCGGTTTTGAACGTATCCGTCCCCCCGAGGGTTGGAAAGCAGCCACCCTATATCACCGTTATCTACCAGACGGAAGCTGTCTAAAACTATGGGGATTCGGCTTTTGGATCAGCTCAGACTCACTTATGGGGGTTTTTGTGCGTCGTGGTGATTTTTCGCCTCAACTTTGTCGGCTTACTGAGTCAATCTGGAGACCTGAAGATTTGCCCCCAATGAGCTTACCGAATTCTGCGCAAGAGATCAGTCAGGCATGGCGTTCCTTATCCTGTGTATTTGAGTGGTTTGCAGATTATGAGCAATTTATTCTGAAGCAGTATGGCCTGAATTATCGCCGTGACTGCCTGCGCCAATGGGTGAAAAAGCCCTATACTAACGCAGAACTGATATCGAATCACTGGCAAAAGTTAGCGCATGACTGCTACACCCTATCCGATCTGGCACCGGAACAGTCTCAAAGCCAGTACATAGAGCTGGATGTCCATGTTGTACCCCAATGGAGAAGAGAACAATCATGAGCGACCATAATCAACAGTTTCAACCTGTTCCTGTAACCATCCTGACAGGTTTTTTAGGAGCAGGTAAAACCACGCTCTTAAATCACATCTTAAGTAGCAACCATGGCTTAAGAATTGCAGTGATCGTCAACGATTTTGGCAGTGTGAACATCGATAGTCGCTTAATCGTTGGGGTCGAAGGAGATTCTGTCAGCCTTTCAAATGGTTGTATTTGTTGCACTATTCGCGAAGACCTGTTGTACACGGTAATTCAATTGTTAGAACGATCGGATCGACCGGAATATATCATTATCGAAACCAGTGGAGTGTCCGACCCGGTCTCGGTTGCGCTCACTTTTATCATGCCAGAAGTTCGTCCTTTCGTAAATCTGGACAGTATTCTTACGGTGATTGACGCTGAGCAAGTGCTTGACTTAAGAGGTCAAGATGCAATGTTGGCTATCGATCAAATCGCTGCGGCAGATATGGTGGTAATCAACAAAATAGATTTATTGTCTCCAAAGCGTCTTGAAAAAGTACGTCGCTGGTTAAATATGCTTGATCCAAATGCCAGAATTTTTGAAACATCCTACGGTAAGATTCCACTTGAACTGGCGCTTGGTGTTGGCCGTTTTGACTTGATGCAATTGAACCGTGAATCACGCGATGTTCATGTTCATGCTTCTGAAGAGGATGAACATGATGAGTCTGGAGAAGAAAATGCTCATCATGTTCATGATCACAGTTTGGTTTACAATACCTGGCTTTACCAATCATTTGAACCGTTTAATTTGAAAGCCCTGCGGGAAGTTACCAAGAATTTGCCTCCCTCTATTTACCGTGCCAAAGGGTTCGTGTACTTGTCGGAAGCTCAAGCGCGCCGGGGTGTCCTTCAAGTAACGGGAAGAAGGGTGAGACTCTCGCTGGCTGAGCCCTGGCGTGAGGATGAAATTCCTCATAACGAAATTGTTGTCATTGGAAGCGCTGGCGGGGTGAATGCCCAGGACTTGAAGCGGCGTTTTGAATCAGCATTGACGCCTCAAACCGCTCAACGACAGGCTGTTGTCAGTGAGGTTGTGGACTGGGTACGTGCATTAGTTCAGTGACCAATGGAGTTTTTGACGAAACTGTCCCAAAGCGTCTCCAGCCTGACTTATGGGATCGAGTCGGAAGCAAGTTAATTCAAGGTTTTAGATTGAGATTTCTAGGACAACTCTATGCCTCTTGTAAAAAGCGGCTTATACTACCCTAACAAAATGGGGCGGATTTTTTTACTTGCATTGCAAGATGTCATGGGGCAAAACGGCTTGTATGCCATCTTGCGTCTGGCAGGGTTGGAGCATTATATTGACAACCTACCACCCGATAACTTGGAAAAGGAATTTGACTTTGTTGAGATTGCTGCTTTGCTCAATGCGTTGGAGCAAATGTATGGCCCACGTGGCGGGCGCGGGCTGGCACAGCGCGCCGGTCGTGCCTTGTTTGCCAATGGGCTGAAAAACTTTGGCGCCCTCGCCGGGGTGGGTGACCTTGCTTTTAAGGTTCTGCCTCTTGAGACCAAATTAAAAATTGGTATTCCGGCTATTGCCAAAATTTTCAACACCTTTAGTGATCAGATCAGCCATGTTAGCGACCATGGAGAATATTACCTGTACACGCTTGAACGTTGTTCAATGTGCTATGGTCGCACCAGCGATAAGCCTTTGTGCCATACTGCTGTTGGCATATTGCAGGAAGCGCTCAAATGGGTGAGCGGCGGCAACGAATTCAAAGTAGAGATTGAAACCTGTATGGCGTGTGGGGCCGATATAGGACGCTTGCGAATTTACAAAACCCCGCTTGCAGAAGAAAGGAGGCAAACATGGCAGAATCGTTGAGGATAAATAAGTCCAATCGTGAAGAGGAAATGAAAGCGATTCTTGAAAAACTGCGCGCCAATCCGCGCGTGATCAAAATCCGCGTTGCGACGCCACAAGATTGCATCCTGGGGCAAACTCTTCAAGGTGTGTATGAGTTAGATCAAGTTCCGCAATTGCCGGCGGAGGGCTGTTCCCGTCCTGGTGGCTGCATTTGTTTTTATGAACCAATTCTGGCGGAGATTTTTCCATGACCGAAATGACCAGCGGATCAATTATCCATCGCGAGAAGGCTGTTGATTTGGGGAGTATTCCCTTGGCGATTATTACTGTTTCCGACACCCGCACCGCAGAGACAGATGTCAATGGGCAATATCTAAAGAAACGAATACAAGAAGTTGGGCATCGTTTGGTGGCATATTGCGTTGTCCGGGATGAACCGACGCAGATTGAAGCCATTCTGGATGAGTTCTGCGCAGGCGAGGCGCGCCTGATTTTGGTCAACGGCGGCACCGGTATTTCTACTCGCGACACCACGTTTGACGTGCTCAGCCGCAAACTGGAGAAAACGCTACCTGGCTTTGGCGAGCTGTTCCGCATGTTGAGCTATGAACAGGTTGGCGCGGCGGCAATGCTATCAAGGGCAACGGCTGGACTCTACCGAGGTAAGTTAATTATCAGCACCCCCGGGTCTCCTGCCGCCGTGCAATTAGCCTGGGAAAAGTTAATCCTGCCTGAAATCCAACATTTGGCCTGGGAAGTTATTCGATAGAAGGAGATACATGCTTAATGAAAAAAACAGTTGACCTTACCATGATAGCATTTATTTCGCTCTCTCTTCTATCTGGTTACCTCTTTTTGATGTTTCTGGTTTCGAGCCCGCTACAATCACCTTTTTATAGCGCTGGCTTTAGCCTTGTGCTGATGGGGATTGTTGTTTTGGGATACCGCTCCTTTAAGAATTGGTTGCGATTGGTTGCTGCTCCGCTTTTTCTTCTTGGTTTCATAACAGGTTACCTGATTGGCACGGCTATATTCCTACGACCAATCACTCGCAAGGAACTTCCCCCCTTAGAGATTCCAGCCAGTAAACAGAGTGATGGTTTTACTGCGGTGATTTATTTCACCCATGGAGAACCTCCTACCTATGACAAGGCCATTCCAGCTTGGAAACATTCTATTCAAGAAATGGACGAAAGCGGAGCGCCGTTCATTCCTTACCCATTCCGTCCGTTCTTTTTAATGCAGTACGCACTGAGTTTCTAAAGGCTGGTGGTAGTCACCATAATGCAATCCACAATCGCATGATGATGAAACTAGAACAGATGATGTGGTCAAATTATCCTAATCTCCGTTTTTACATCAGTTTCATTGACGATCGACCCCACCCAAACGAAGCCGCATGGCAGGCAGTCAAGGCCGGCGCAAATAAAAATGTCCGTTTGATATTGGTCTTTTCTTCTTCAATAAGTGCTGAAGGCATTCATAGTGCTTATGAAATTCCCGAAATGCTAAACGAGGTATCGGTGCCAGAAGGCGTTCGGTTGGTCAATTTAGGAGCATGGAATGACCACCCATTGGTTTTACAGGCAATCGCTGAACGGATTGAAAGTTGCTTAGATAAACATAAAGTAATAACAGGAGAGACCTATGCCAAGCCATAAGAAAGATGTTCGTTTGTTAGTTCGCCTGAAAGGCACCCAAAGCGGCCACATTTACTAGAACCAAAAGAACCGCCGCAACAATCCGTCACGGTTAGAACTGCGCAAGTATGACCCCATCCTGCGCAGGCATGTTATTTACAAAGAAACCAAATAAACAAAGAAAGGAGACTCAATCATGAAAGTCGCTTATATTTTTGTAACCAGTATGGCCGCTACTTACAAATTGGGCAAGATGATTTTGCCCCAATTGGAGGGAGGATACCACGGCGCGCAAGTGGTTGCCATGTTTTTCTTCGATGATAACCTGTACCTGTTGCGCCAGGGCAACCCTATTGGTGAACGGCTGGCTAAATTGGCGCAAGAACAGGGCATCCTTTTGATGGTCTGCGACCGTTGTGCGATAGAGCGCGGCCTGGCCGAGGGAGAATTCAGCCAGTGTGGCAAAGCACAGCTAAAGCCCAAGGATTTGGTTGAAGGCGTTCAAGTTGCCTGTTTCCCTCAACTTTATGAAGCCTTGGGCAACAACCCGCCAGACCAGGTGATTACCCTATAACTCACGGCTAATTGGACTTAAATTCAAAATTCTCTCCCATTATCTGTGGCGGTTTCGGACTTTCCAAATCGCCACAGATATGGCAATAGTTACTTTGTGAACGAGGAATAACAAGGTGAGCGGTGTCGGATGAGTTTGAGCGTTTTCCACGCTGACAAAAAGGTGGTTTTCGCTAACCGAAGCTCCCATTGTTGTTTTGTTCTGGCACGCTCCTTTTGTTTGGCCGCTTCGGTAGTAACGACCTGCAAATCCTTTCGGGAATGCCTATGAGTTCACATAAATCCGCGGCACGCGCTTGCCGATGCCGCACACCACCTCATAGTTGATGGTTCTCCAAGTGCTGGCAACTTCCTCGGCGGTGATCTGTTGGTCGCCTTGTTTGCCGATGATGACCACCTCATCGCCCGCTTCGGCTTCTGGCACCTCGTCTAACTGCACCATGCATTGATCCATGCAAACGCGCCCGATGACCGGCACTTTTTTGCCGCGCACCAGGACCCTGTTTCCCTGCCAGCGGCGGAATCCATCGGCATATCCAAGGGGAAGGGTTCCGATGCGCTCGGTCGTTTTGGTCGTGTAGATATGCCCGTAACTGATTCCTTCGCCCGGCGGCAGGCGCTTGACATGGCTGAGAATGGTTTTCCAACTCAGGGCAGGCTTGAAGGCCGACGGGAGCGGGCAGGCTGAGGATGGGTGCAGGCCGTACATGGCGATTCCCAGGCGGACCATGTCAAAGAGGGCATCCCGGCGGGTCAGTGCGGCAGCCGAGTTGGCGGCATGGATACGTAAGGATGGCGGAAAAACGGGGCGCATCTGCTCTAAGGCGAAACGAAAGCGCTCGAGTTGTTGGTCGGTTGGAGCTGGATTGCTTTCATCCGCTCTGGCAAAATGAGTAAAGACTCCCTCCCAAACCAGATGCTTTGAGTGAGCAAGTTGACGGGCAAGGTTTGGGGCATCTTGAGGAAGAACTCCAATGCGCCCCATCCCGGTGTCGATTTTCAAGTGCACCTGAGCTTTGCGCCCAAGTTGACTGGCATAGTGTTCAAGCGCCTCGATTTGTTCGCAAGTCCATACGGTTATGGATAGATCGGCTTGAATGGCATACGCCATTTGCGCTTTGGAAAGGTTACCGAGCAGCAAGATGGGGGTCTGGAAACCCGCCTGACGCAACTCCAACGCCTCTTCAAGACGGGCAACCCCCAGCCAGGTAGCACCGCCCTGCAAGGCAGCCCGCGCAACTGCCACGCTCCCATGGCCATAGCCATCTGCTTTGACAATTGCCATGACTGCAACCCCGCTCTGCTCGACCACCCGGCGGACGTTATCCCGGATCGCCTGCAGGTCAACCTCTACCCAGGTAGCATAAGGGCGTACAGGCTCTGCCATGGCTATATCCCTACAAGACGGTGACGTCGTGGACGCCTGACTCGATTTGGGATGAGCGGGTGATGCGGATGAACTCGGCTTTTTCTCTCAGCTCGGCAAGATTCGTTGCCCCACAGTAGCTCATTCCCGACCGTAAACCGCCCAGTAATTGATGTAAAACTTCTTTTAGTGAGCCGCGATAGGGGACAACAGCTTCTACACCTTCCGGAACGATATCGCTCCACTCTTCCCAGTCTATTTCGCCCTGGCGATCGATTTTGCGGCGGGCGATGTTTGCCGTTAGGGAGGCCATGCCTCGCACGACCTTGTAATTTTGCCCATTGCGGAAGATCGTAGCCCCAGGGCTCTCTTTTGTGCCGCTGAGCAGGCTACCCAGCATCACAGTGCTTGCCCCGGCTGCCAGCGCTTTAGTAATGTCCCCCGAGTTGCGGATGCCACCATCGGCGATAATCGGGACGCCAAGTTCAACCCCAGCTTCTGCGCAATCGGCAATAGCCGTCAACTGAGGAACGCCAAAGCCGGTCACCAAACGGGTAATACAGATGGAGCCTGATCCCACTCCGACTTTGACTGCGTCTGCGCCAGCCATGGTCAGGTCATGGACACCTTCAGCCGTTGCCACATTGCCGGCAATGATTGGGATGGCAGCAAATTCCTTTTTCAATTGTTGAACCATGCGGATAACGATTTCAAGATGTCCATGGGCGACATCCACCACCAGGACGTCCGCCTCTGCAGCAACACAAGCGCGGGCGCGTTCAAGGTCAGCCGGGTTAGCGCCAACCGCTACCCCCACACGCAGGCGTCCTTTTGTGTCTTTGGTTGCCTGAGGGTGTTCCTGAAGCTTAATGATGTCTTGAGCGGTCACCAACCCCACCACCCGGTCGTTCGCGTCAACCAGCGGCAGCTTTTCGATGCGATGCTGATAGAGTTTTTGCCGTGAAACGGATAAAGGCTCATCGACAGAAGCCACTACCAGACGTTCGCGCGGGGTCATGGCTTGTTCAACGCTGGCTTCAGGGTTGGGGGCAAGCAGGACATCGCGGGTAGTGATGATACCCAATAATGTGCCTTCGGGATCGGTTACCACCAGACCACCAATATCGGCGTCAAGCATTTTTTGGTGGGCTTCTTCCAAAGAGGCTGAAGGAGCGATCGTCATCGGGTTCTCAACCACAAAACTCTCGGCGCGCTTGACGCGTTGCACCATTTCGGCTTGCTGTTCGACGGTCATAAAACGATGGAGAATGCCGATTCCGCCTGCCCGCGCCATGGCAATCGCCATCTCGCTTTCGGTAACCGTATCCATATTCGCGCTGACGATTGGGATGGCAAGTTGAATTTGAGGGGTGAGCCAGGTTGAAAGGTCAATTTGCTTGCGGCTGACGACCGAGGAGCGTTTGGGGATTAAAAGAACATCATCAAAAGTGAGTCCGAGATCGGGTCGTAATTTCATCGGTAACCTCCACAACCGGTTAACGATTGCCTTCACTACCCAATCTTCAATCCACTGACGGGATTGAGAGATGATTCGTTAACAAGTTGTTTTTCCTTGGATTATTATATACGCTTCTCAGAAATCCTTCGTGAAAAATACCAAAAAGCGAGGAAAAATCTTGTGCATTTTTTTATCATAATCTCCTTGACTTTCCTTTTATTCTTCAATACAATCATTACTGATGACACTCTGGTTTGCTTTTTACCGCTATTTTTATTATTTCGGCAAGTTCTCTGCGACTGCCGTTGGCGGTGCTTAAGCAAACGTAAGGTCCTCCTGCTGAAACCAAATCCTGCGAAGCCAACGGCTTCGCAGATTTTTTTCTTAGGAGAAGAATGATGGCATTGCGCGGCGTACGCGGAGCAATTGTTGTAGAAGAAAACACAGCCGAGTCAATTCTATCGGCAACCGGTCAATTGTTGGAAGCGATGATGGTTGCCAACCCATCCTTGAGCCCTGAGGAGATTGCCAGTTGCTTCTTCACGGTAACGCCAGATTTGACAGCCGAATATCCTGCCAGGGCAGCCAGACAAATGGGATGGATGGATGTGCCCTTGATCTGTGCACAAGAGATGGCTGTTCCGCATGGTTTGAAGCGCTGCCTGCGGATATTGATTCATTGGAATACGGAATTAAGCCCCACCGAGATTCAGCATGTCTATCTGGGTGAGGCAGCTCAATTGCGCCCTGAATGGGAATTTCCGAGACGGTAGTTTGCGATCTTAAGTCGAAAGGAGTTTAAAATGATTATTATTATGAAAGCTCAAGCCACTAAAGCCCAAATTGATGGTGTGGTGCGACGCATTGAAGAATGCGGTTTACGCGCCCATCTTTCTCAAGGGGAAGAGCGATGTATTATCGGAGCCATTGGAGATGATCGCCCAATCCCCAAGGACTCTTTCCTTTTGTTGGATGGTGTTGATCAGGTCTTGCCAATTTTGAAGCCGTATAAGCTGGCTTCACGAGATTTTCAAGCGGTCAATACAACCTTTTGCCTGGACGGGGTGACCATTGGATCAAATTCGATTGTTATCATTGCCGGTCCCTGTTCGGTGGAAGATCGCGTTCAATACCTGGAGACCGCCTTTGCCGTTCGAGAAGCCGGCGCCCATGCCTTGAGAGGTGGCGCGTATAAACCGCGCACGTCGCCCTATTCCTTTCAGGGTTTGGGTGAAGCCGGGCTGGAAATCTTAGCCGAAGCACGAGAGCAGACCGGTATGCCGGTCGTCACCGAAGTGATGTCTCCAGAGCAGGTGCCTTTGGTTGCCAGATATGCTGATGTCCTGCAGATTGGGGCACGCAACATGCAAAATTTTGCCCTGCTCCATGCTGCTGGCGAAAGCCAGCATCCGGTGTTAATCAAGCGCGGTATGATGGCAACCATTGAAGAGTTGTTGATGGCAGCCGAGTATGTCCTATCACATGGCAATCGGCGGGTGATTTTATGCGAGCGGGGAATCCGCACATTTGAGACCGCCACACGCAACACCACCGATATCAACGCTATCCCGGTACTTAAAGAAGCCACGCACCTGCCGGTCATTTTAGACCCCAGCCACAGCACCGGCAAATGGGAGTATGTAACCGCGGTTGCCAGAGCCGCCGTTGCAGCTGGAGCTGATGGTTTAATGATTGAAGTGCATCCCAATCCGGCCGAAGCGAAATCGGATGGGGCTCAGTCATTGAAACCCGAACGTTTTGCCGAGCTGGTGCGTCAGGTTCGGGTGATTGCTGAAGCGGTCGGGCGGGATTTAAAGGCCTCTGAACACGCCCTGGTGCAATGAGTGGGCAGCTCCCCTTATCGCTCGCTAACTGCCGCGTCTTGATCGTTGGCTTGGGGTTGATGGGCGCCTCGCTTGCCCTGGCGCTGCGCGGCAAATGCAAAGCGCTCTATGGCGTCGATCAAAACGAGGATACCTGCCGTTTGGCGCTGATGCACGAAGTTGTGGAGGCTGTCTGGCAAGATGCGACCCAAACCCGGGCGGTGGACATGATCATTCTGGCTGTGCCGGTGGGGCAAATCCTTGCCTTATTGGACAGGCTCAATGCAACCGTGCAAGCCCCCACTGTCATTATGGATATTGGCTCCACCAAAACGGTCATTTGCCAAAAGATGGAAGGTTTGGCTGACCATTTCGATCCAATTGGTGGGCATCCGATGTGTGGGAAGGAAACCTTAGGCATCCAATCTGCCGAAGCAGCGATCTATCAGGGAGCCCCCTTTGCTTTGGTGCCGCTGGCGCGTACCGGCCCATACGCCAAATCGCTCGCTGAGCAAATGGTTACCGCGATCGGGGGTCGAATTGTCTGGTTGGACGCAGAAACGCATGACCGCATGGTTGCCGCTGTGAGCCATTTGCCTTATCTCATCGCCAGCGCGTTAACGCTTAGCACGCCTCTGGAGCTTACTTCGCTCATCGGGCCGGGCTTCCGCAGCAGCACACGCCTGGCTGCCACACCGACCTCGATGATGTTGGATGTGCTGAAGACCAATCGCCGCTTCATTCTCGAGGCGATTGATCGGGTTGAAGGTGAGCTGGCGCAGTTGAAAACCTATCTGGATCAACAAGCTTATGACGAGCTCAACCAACGGCTGAACGCAGCGGCAGAGCATTTGCAGAAAATTCTCCAGAAGGGATGACCGCAATGAGATGCACTGTCAAAGGTGGAAGACCGCTTCGAGGCACCGTCAGATTACCGGGGGATAAATCGCTATCCCATCGCGCCATCCTTTTTGCTGCGCTGGCTGAAGGCAGAAGTGAAATCGACAATCTCTTATTGGCCGGCGTCACCCAACCCATGCTGGCAGCTTTGGCGGCTTTTGGGATTGAATGGTCTCTGCAGGAGCAGCATTTGACGGTGATAGGAAATGGTTTGGAAGGATGGAAAAATCCGGTTGGGGCGATCGATTGTGGAAATTCGGCAACAACCATGCGCTTGCTGGCTGGGGCAATGGCTGCTACCAACGTTGAGGGTGTTTTAGATGGCAGTGTCGGCTTAAGACGCCGGCCGATGGAGCGCATTGTGCAACCGCTCCAGAAAATGGGGGTGGCGATTCAGTCCACCGATGGGTGCGCGCCGTTGACCATAACCCGATCGCATCATCCCTTGCGTGGCATGGAGCATCGCCTTGAAGTAGCCAGCGCACAGGTGAAATCTTGTTTGATTTTAGCAGCTCTGGTAGCCGATCGACCGACGCAGATTTGTGAACCCGGCCCTTCGCGGGATCACACCGAGCGGATGTTGGCGAGCATGGGGGCGAAGATTGGGTCAATTCCACCCCAAGGGAGCGATCAAACTGGCTACCAAACCTGGGTAGAACCGCTATCTGAACCGTTAAAGCCCCTCCAGATGCACTTACCGGGCGATATTTCTTCGGCGGCTTTTTTTATTGTTGCCGGTTTGATTGCTCCGGATTCGGATATTGCGATCGAGAATGTAGGCTTGAATCCGACCCGCTGCGGCTTGTTAGAGGCTTTGAGCGAGATGCAAGCCGGACTAACGATTAAAGGTGAACGGGATCAAGGTGGGGAGCCCTGTGGTCACCTTCGCATCCAATCGTCTTTTCTAGAAGCCACAACGGTGATGGGCGAGCGGGTGGTGCGCATGATCGATGAATTTCCGGTTTTTGGCGTAGCTGCTGCGTATGCGCAGGGAGAGACATTGGTAGCCGATGCCCAGGAATTGCGGTATAAAGAATCCGATCGCATTGCAATGTTCTGTCAGGAACTGAGGAAACTCGGTGTGGAGGCAATCGAGACGCAGGATGGCTTTCGGATCATCGGAAAGGGGAAAGTGACCGGGGGCGTGGTCAATGCGCACGGGGATCATCGTCTGGCAATGGCGTTGATGGTCGCCGGGCTTGGCTCGCAAGAACCCGTTGTTGTTGAGGGGGCTGAAGTTGTCACCGAATCGTTGCCACAATTTATTCCGCTCTTGCGCTCGTTAGGAGCAGACATTCTTTGTGAAACCGATGGGTGAGATGGCTTACCGCTTTGGCTTGATCGGCTTTCCCTTAACCTATAGTTTTTCTCCGTTTATTCACCAGGTTTTTTTAGAGACGAGTGGAAAACAGGGAAGCTATGAATTGATCCCCATCGTGGTTGATGCACAGACGAATGAACGCCTTCAAGCGGTGTTTTCGCAAATGCGGCGCGGCGACTACGACGGTCTCAATGTGACCATTCCGCATAAACAGGGGGTTATGGCTTGCCTGGATAGCCTGGATGAGAAAGCCAGGGCTGTTGGAGCGGTAAACACCATCTACCGCCGCGGCGAGTACCTGATCGGAACGAATACAGATGTCGAGGGATTCTTGCTGGATGTGGGACAAAAGCTTTCTCTGACAGAGGGAGGCACTGCGTTGATTCTCGGCGCCGGGGGAGCGGCGCGAGCGGTGGCATGGGGATTGCTAAAAAGCGGCTGGCAGGTCTGGATTGCTGCTCGCCGTCTTGAACAAGCCAGACAAATACTCTCTGATCTCTCGACTGAGGAAAGCCTGCAATTAGAAGGCTCCACTAGAATGCGAGCGCTTTCCTTAAAGGATGGGATTGAAATCATTGAAAAAGAGTCACCCAATCTCCGTTTGGTGGTCAATGCCACCCCTCTGGGGACGAAGGGCTTGGAGGAAAGCTCTCCGTTCCCGTCCCAAATCCGGTTGCCCAAACAGACCTGTTTTTATGACCTGGTTTATAATCCACCCGAAACGGCTTTTATCCGCAATGCTCGGGCAAAGGGATACCAGGCCTGGAATGGCTTTGGGATGTTGCTCTGGCAGGCTGCTTTGGCTTTCGAATGCTGGACCGGCTACACAGTCGCAATTACACCTGAAATCGAAACCGAAATTACCCGAAGGATAAGATCGAGCGATGATTGAAGCTGCAACGAGAATGCAAACCCAAAAGACGCAATTCTTCGCTGGATTGGCGACCCGCATTGCCGCGCTAGAGGCACAAGGTAAGCGCGTGATCCGGTTAGATGTCGGTTCACCCGATCTGCCACCGCCTCCCTCCATTGTGGAAGCGCTGGTTCGTTCGGCGAGGCAGGCGGATACGCACGGCTATCAACCTCATCGCGGCAGTGAAGCGCTCTTACAGGCTTGGGCGGGAATGTATCGCCAGGTTTATGGCGTTGAGGTTGATGCGAAGTCTGAGATTGTGCCCCTTTTAGGCTCTAAAGAAGGCATTTTCCACCTTACCCAGGCGTTTGTCAATCCCGGGGATGTGGTCTTGATTCCCGATCCAGGCTACCTGACTTATGAAGCGGCAGCCCGCTTTGCCGGTGGGGAAGTTTACCGCATGCCACTGTTGCCAGAAAACGATTATTTGGTGAATTTTTCTACGATCCCATCAGAGATCGCTGAACGGGCAAAAATGATGTGGCTTAATTATCCCAATAACCCAACTGCTGCCACGGCTAGCCGAGAATTTTTTGAGCGTGCGGTGCAATTTGCCAAAGCGCATAACATTCTGGTTTGTCACGACGCTGCCTATTCGCAAATTAACTTCGATGGCTATCGCTCGCCTTCTATCTTCGAGGTTGACCCAAACAAAGAAGTTTCGATTGAGTTCAACACGCTGTCAAAATCTCACAATATGGCCGGCTGGCGAGTGGGCGCAGCGCTCGGTAATGCAGCAGTGTTGAAGACGCTATACACCCTCAAAACTCAGGTGGATTCCGGACATTTTCGGCCAATTTTGGAGGCGGCCGTTCAGGCCATGACCGAAGATCAAGGCTGGTTGCAAGAACGCAATCAAATCTACCAGCGGCGGCGCGACTTAATCGTC
>Ga0197142_1003345_pt1 | contig 13501 bp, 10 predicted proteins | sample GBS60_MetaG_FD_148614 | JGI IMG/M metagenome (GOLD analysis project Ga0197142, IMG submission 148614) | Sediment microbial communities from Great Boiling Springs, Gerlach, Nevada, United States - GBS 60_MetaG | ecosystem: Environmental > Aquatic > Thermal springs > Hot (42-90C) > Sediment... | reverse complement strand
AATAAAAGATTGATTGATTTATTGTATTCTGGATTATCAAGGGAGGTAATTTTTTTATGAAATAACCTTTTCTTTTACATACACCAAATGACCCTTGCTTTTTAACATAAAAGCAATCTCTGACATATGAAAAGTTGTGATGAATTAGAGATAGATTGCTTCACTTCGTTCGCAATGACAGTTTATGTGTTAGTCATTGCGAGCGACGAAGTCGTGAAGCAATCTTTCACAGAAATTCTGAATGTTGAATAAAGATTTTTGAATGTTGATTTATATGGGAAGGATTGCTTCAGTTCGTTCGCAATGACAGTTTGTGTGTTGGTCATTGCGAGAAACGGAGTTGCGAAGCAATCTCTGACATATGAAAAGTTGTGATGAATTAGAGATAGATTGTTTCACTTTGCTCGTAATGAATGACTAATAAGTTATAATTGCAAAAAAGTTGTGAGAAAATCTCTGAATTTGAATTGAGGTAATCTAATGCTCTAATATTGAATTTAGCTTTTGTTTTTCTTTATAAAGTTCATGTATTGATAAAGCCCAGATTAACCAAATCATGAAGATGAACCATTCCAATTGGATGTTTTTCATCGTCAACGCAAATGAGCTGAGTGATTTTGTAAGTTTCCATTAGTTGTATCGCGTAAGAGGCAAGTACATCTGGTTTAATTGTTTTAGGATTTTTACCCATTACATCTTTTGCTTTAAGATTTGAAAGAACGTTAAACTTTTCCATTGCACGACGAAGATCTCCATCAGTAATTATTCCAACTAATATTCCTTCATCATTTACGACGCAAGTTGCTCCCAATCTTTTTGATGTCATTTCAAGAATAGCTGAGTGTAAATCTATCTCTTCATGAACAATAGGAACATTTTCACCTTTTGTCATAATTTCTTCAACTTTGAGAGTTAATCTTCTTCCAAGAGTTCCACCTGGATGGTAGAGAGCAAATTCTTCTTTCGAAAAGTTCTTAGCCTTAAGTAACGCAATTGCAAGGGCATCTCCCATAACAAGTGTTGCTGTGGTTGATGATGTCGGTGCAAGGTCATATGGACAAGCTTCTTCACTAACCGAAACATCAAGAGCAATGTCAGCTTCTTTTGCAAGGTAAGATTTCATATCACCAACAAGTGCAATAATCTTTGTACCAATCCTTCTTAAAACCGGAAATATTCTCACAATTTCTGGAGTTGATCCAGATTTTGAAATTAAAATCACCACATCATCCATTTTAACCATTCCAAGATCACCATGAATTGCATCACTCGGATGCATGAACAGAGCTGGTGTCCCGGTTGAATTCATGGTTGCAACTATCTTTCGAGCAATAATCCCAGACTTTCCTACTCCTGAAATGATAACACGGCCTTTTGTATTTAAAATCATTTCAACAGCTCTGGCAAAATTTTCATTAATTCTTCCTTCAAGTTCTTTTACTGCTTCACTTTCAATTCTGATTACTTCTTTCCCATCTTGAATTATCTTTTCCATAAAAGCCTCTCAAATATTTTTTTGAAAAAGTTTTTCTTAACTGTTTTCGAAGGAGTTTCTTTTTTCAAATCGAATTTTTTCCAATACCGATTGTAATTGATAAAAGCTTCACGAATTTGATTATTTGAAAATTTGTTTAGATTGGAAAAGAAAAAATTAATGTCCGTCATCGTTTTAACATCTTTTATTCCCGCAACCTTCAAAATCTCCTGATAAAAATTTGTTACTGGTATGAATTTATTTGTCTTCAGATTGTAATCATAAATCCAGATACGTTTATGCTTAGATGTTATTACAAGGTCAATTATATTTCTCTGAATTTCAATGATGCGTAGTTCAGAACCATCGAATGGATGATTTTGACCGGGTGACCAATTAGAGTAGGTGAACCATTTTTGTTCTTTGTTTATCAGTAATTCAGCTGGCATTTGAAGATAGTCAAATCCTTCAGATTGAATATCAATTTCAATTTGTTTTTCGAATTCTTCAAATACAGACACATTTACAATGCCAGCATCATAAATAAATTTTCCAGTTGCAACTAATGCTTGAGCTGGAATTGATAAATCTGGTTGATCTTCCTTTTCACCAAGTATTAAATTAAAGGGTGGATATTTGCCATAACCAATTACAAAGAGATTTTCAATTTTATCCCGATAAATTTTGTAGCCGGGCCTATCCTCTGGTAAAATTAAATTTATCCAGTATTTCTCTAAATCACTTAATCTTCTTGGAAAATCCTGTCCATTGAGATAATAAGTCATCTTAACTTTTCTTAATAAAGACTTTTTTCTTTTTTTTGTGCTTCAAGAATTAAATCAATTACTTCACGAACAGCACCTTTACCGCCTTCGTTTTTAGTTACATAGTCAACTATTCGTTTTACTTCCTTTCGAGCGTTTTTAGGAGCACAGGAAAATCCAACTCTTTGTAATAACGGAATATCAAACAAATCATCTCCCATGAACGCAATCTCATCAAAACCGATATTGTATTTTTTTGCAAAAGATTCTGCTGCAGGAACTTTATCAATCGTTCCCTGAACAAGGTCTTCAATCTTTAAGTCTTTTGCTCGGGTTTCAACAATTTTTGAATTACGACCGGTTATGATGGCAACAGGAATACCGGCCTGCCTTAGCATTTCAATTCCGTAACCATCATGAACATTGAAAGTTTTTATTTCCTCACCTTGAGAAGAATAAACAATGCTTCCATCAGTTAGGACACCATCAACATCAAGGATAAACAATTTTATCTTTTTGAGCTTTTCTTTTAATTCTTTCTTCATATAATTCTCATTGATTTTTGTTGATGTGACTTTAATTTATTTTAATTCTATTTCTTCAAAACTTTTAACCAGTCCATCAATTTGTTTTACCTGAATTAATAATCTTTCAAGATAATTCAATGGTAATTGAGAATCGGCATCGCTTAAAGCTTTTGAAGGATCGGGATGTGTTTCTAAAAACAAACCAGCAATGCCAATTGAAATTGCCGCTTTTGCAAGATGTGGAATGAATTCTCTTGAACCTCCAGATTTACCGCCCACACCTGGAATTTGAACTGCGTGAGTTGCGTCCATTATTACTGGATAATTGAACTTTTTCATTATCACAAGTGAACGCATATCTACTACAAGATTGTGATAACCAAAAGTTGTTCCTCTCTCAGTCAATAAAATTTTATCGTTTCCTGTTGATTTAACTTTCTCAGCGGCATATTGAATTTCATCGGGTGCAAGAAATTGTCCTTTTTTAATATTAATAGCTTTGTTTGTTTTACCAGCTTCTAAAAGCAATTCTGTTTGTCGGCACAAAAATGCAGGAATTTGAAGCACATCCACAACCTCTGCTGCCATTTTTACTTCTTCAATTGAATGAACATCGGTTAAAACTGGAATTCTGAATTTGCTCTTAATTTCATCAAGAATTTTTAATGCTTCCTGATCACCAATTCCAGTGAATGAATTAACAGATGTGCGATTTGCTTTTTTATAAGATGACTTGAAAATGTACGGAACTTTGAGTTTTGTTGTTATCTCAACAATCTTTTCAGCGACTGATAGAGCAAGTTCCCTGCTTTCAATAACGCAAGGACCAGCAATTAATACGAATGGCAGTTTGTTGTCTATTTTAATTCCGTTTATTTCGACCATCATAAATCTGAAATTAATGAGAGTTTTGGTTTCGATTTCAAAAAAATTTTGTTACTAACTTATTGATTTTTGTTGAATTATTCTTTGGTGAGAAATAAAACAAAAAAGGAGTTTCACCCGAAGGCAAAACTCCTTAACGACTGAAGTGGGACATATTGATGAAAATTAGTTCTTGCTCTCTTTAGGTTTAGTTGAATTGCTTTTATCGGTTTTGCAGCAATCTTCAGATTTTGCCTGAGCTTCACCTTCTTTACAAGATTCTTTTTCAGAAGCTTTATCTTTTGTACCACAAGATTCTTTTTTCTCAGCTTTTGACTGAGTTTTTTCAGAGCAGCAAGCGTCTTTCTTTTCAACTTTTTCTACTCTGGTTTCCTTTTTATCAGTTTGTTTTTCTTGAGCTTGAGTGAAAACAACTATTGATAAAAAGAAAACGATAACTATTGCACTTGTTAGGAACTTCATATTTCTCTCCTACTTGTTTATTAATTATTGTTGATTATTGATTAAATCTAACTCAATTTAAAGATTTTTCCTTCTAATTCGCAATGAATTTGTAACGACCGAGACAGAGCTTAAAGACATTGCAGCAGCGGCAATCATTGGATTCAAAATTCCAAAGGCAGCAAGTGGAATTCCTATTACATTGTAAATAAATGCCCAGAAGAGATTTTGTTTGATTGCCTTGATGGTTAGATGAGACAATTTAATTGCTCTGTAAACATCCATTAAATCATTTTTCATCAAAGTAATGTCAGCGGTTTCCATTGCAATGTCTGTCCCACCTGACATAGCAATGCTCACATCTGCTTCAGCTAAGGCTGGTGCATCGTTAATTCCATCGCCAACCATGGCAACAATTTTATTCTCACCTTTTAATTGTTTTATCACTTTAGCTTTTTCTTCAGGCAGAACTCGAGCAAAATATTTTTCAATGCCAGTCTTTTCCGCAATTGATCGAGCGGTTTCTTCATTGTCACCTGTAATCATCATTACATTTATACCAAGTGATTTGATTTTTTCAATAGCTTGAACGGAATTTTTCTTGATCGGATCGCTAATTGAAATTATCGCAGCAGGATTTTGATTGATTGCAACAAATACTAAAATTTTACTTACCGAAAACAAATTGTTAATTAAGTCTGAAAATTGAGAGAAATAGACACCGTTTCTTTTCATCAAGTCTTCGGTTCCAATTACAACTTTATCTTCACCAAAATTTGCTTCAACACCAAACCCAGGGAAATATCTGAAACTATCTGGCTCAATTAAACTGATCTTGTTTTCTTTTGCATAATCACGAATTGCTTTTGCAAGCGGATGTTCGGACTTATTCTCGGCAGATGCAATTAATCTTAGATTAAATTCTTTATTAGAATCTTTTAGAAAGATAATATCATCTACTTTAGGCTTCCCTTCTGTGATAGTTCCAGTTTTATCTAAAATAAGATCGGTGATTTTGTGAGTTAATTCTAAGCTTTGTGCATTTTTGATCAGAATTCCGTTATCAGCCCCAATACCTGTTCCAACAATTAATGCTGTTGGAGTTGCAAGTCCTAAAGCACATGGGCAGGCAATAATTAAAACAGCGACGAAATGAATAAGAGCAGATGAGAAAGTTGCACCACCTATAATCCAACCAGCAAAAGTAAGAAACGCTATTAATATTACAATTGGAACAAAAACGGAAGCAATTTTATCGGCAAGATTTTGAATTGGTGCTTTTGATGATTGAGCTTCTTCTACAAGTTTTATTATCTGACCTAAAATTGAATTTTTTCCAATAGCAGATACTCTGAAGTTGAAGCTTCCAGATAAATTGATTGTGCCGCCGATTACTTTATCACCTTCTTTTTTCTCAACAGGTATACTTTCTCCAGTAATCATTGATTCATCGACTGTTGAAAATCCATTTACGATAAATCCATCGGCTGGTATTCTTTCACCTGGTCGAACAATTACAAGGTCATTAATTTTTAATTCATCGATTTTCAGTGTGACTTCATTTCCATCACGAATAACATTTGCTGTCTTTGGTTTAAGTCCGATTAATTTTTTGATTGCTTCTGATGTTTTTGATTTCGATTTTGCTTCAAGGTATCTTCCAAAGAGAATTAAAGTAATTATCACAGCCGAAGTGTCGTAATAGACTTGATGATGAGTTTGATGACTATCTATTCCAAATATTTCAGGCAAAAAAGTTACAAATGCACTATACAAATAAGCAGAGCCTGTTCCAACTGCGACAAGAGTATTCATATCAGATGAGAAATGCTTCAAATTTTTCCATGCAATTATGAAAAATCTTTTTCCGCTTTTGAAGATCACTGGTGTTGTCAAAACAAATAAAAGATACGATGTGTAATTTGCGAATTCGTCAATCAAATCAGCGAAAGGTTTATACATTACAAGCATGCTGATGATAAAAACCGGAATTGTAAAAAGAAGTGCAAACTTCAAATCATTTTTTAGATCAAAAAGATATTTTTCTCTTTCTTTATCGACGAAATCTTCAACTGTAAATTTATCTTCTTTTGATTCAATTACACTGTAACCTGCTCTCTCAATTGCATCTTTTAATTTTTCAAAATCAACTTTAGAAGGATCAATCTTAACCTGTGCTTGTTCAGTTGCGAGATTTACAATTGCATCCTGAACACCATCAATTTTTTTGAGAGCTTTTTCAACGCGCAAAACGCAACTTGCACAGGTCATTCCTTCAATTGGTAGGGTAATTATGTCAGTTTTAATTTTTTTCTCCATTTCAATTTACTCTTTCAGTAAACGAATTTAAGTGCTTTATGGTTCTGATTAAATTCAATCGATTTAAAACATCATTCAACTAAAGGAACAATTACTGTATCGCTCAAACAATTTTCTCTGTTCCATTCTATCTTTGACACAAATTCAGCTTTTCTTATGGGACAGTTTTTCTTTTCACAATACCGACAATGATCCGGCTTGCAAGGGTCAAAATGCAACATTGTCTGAAGTTCTGATTCCAGATTTTCTCGCAAATTCTCTGTGATAAATCTCTGAATTTCGTGTGATTGTTCGATTGTGTAATAAGATGGAATGACCAGATGAAAATCAACAAAGTGATGATTGCCCGCACTCCAGGTTCTTAATTTGTGAATTTCAATGAAATCGTCCCGTCGAAGTTTATTTAATGCTTGAATTAGTTTTTCTAAGAATTCGTAATCTCTTTCCTGCATCAGTCCACGAACCGATTGACGAACCAGTTTGTAGCCAGTAACAATTATATTCAAAGCAACAAAAATTGCAATTAAAGGATCTAATATTTTGAAATCTGTAAGCATCACAATTATTATTGAAATCAAAACAGCAATACTGGTAACCGAGTCAGTTAAGATGTGTTTTCCATCAGCTTCAAGAATTAATGATTTAGTTCTCTTCCCGATTTTAATTAAGAACAATCCAAGTGCAAGATTAATAACAGAAGCTGAAAAAATCAGATAAGCACCCACATCGAGCTTTTCCAGTTCAATTCCAAAAATTAAATCTTCAACAGCAAAAAAGATGATTGATAGAGCTGCAACTATAATCAATCCACCTTCAAATCCTGCTGAGAAATATTCAATCTTGCCATGCCCATAAGGATGTGACTCATCTGGTGGTTTAAGTGAAATTATAAGGCTTACAAAAGCAATTGAAGTCGCAAAAATATGAACAATAGATTCGATTGCATCTGATAAAATTGCTGATGAACCTGTTATGACAAAAGCAAAGATTTTTAAGAAAAACATCAGAAAACCAATTACAAGAGAAATTATAGCAGCTCTCTTTTTATCTTTTTTAAAATTGTTTGGCATAAGAATTTCCTTTATTTATCTGGGAAACTCAATTTCAGCATTAATAACCTGCACTGAAAGAACGAACCATTGCAAAAAATACGGGCTGAAATTTTTTAAACTCAATCTCATTTGGCGAAGTCACCTTAATTACAAAATCAGCTTTAAATGAACCTGTCCTGATATAAATAATTTGAGTTACCTGCTCGAAAGTTTTTTGTGGTTTTGAAATGTAATATTGAACATGATTATAAGTAAAAGATGAATCATACAAAGCCGGATTGAAAAGATTTTTATTTGTATTTACCTGAATTAATACAGAGAGTCGTCTGTCATAATTTGAATTTTCTCCAGGTATAAAAATCACACCATCAATCATATCCTTAACGAAATTATCAAAATAATTCCAGCCTGCCGGAAAGAGAATAGATACATTCAATGTGTTTTCTTCATATCGATTAATCAGATTTGATGTATCGATTTCAAACCCAGCAAAGTAAACTTTTTCCGGGGTAATTTGAACTGTATCTCTTGGAACTAAACCGTGAATTGTGACAGGTTGTTTTGGTTCTTCAAATTGTTTTAATTCAACTGAAAATTGTTTGACTTTTTTTATTCTGATTTTCGTTGACTGAGTAAAATTAAGACCCAGTAAAATTTGAATTATAATTAACAGCACCAGATGTAAGAAAAAAGAATAGTAAACTCCTCTCTTTAAACTTTGATACCAATCGAGTTTTAATTTTTTAATTCTATTTTGGAAATCAAAGTGATTGATCATATTAAAGATTATATTTCTCAATCAATCGTTTCATTCTGAAGTCGAGAATCAGTTCGATAAAGTCTTTTCGATGTAATGGATTTTCATTAAAAAAGAAAAGATGAGAATTGCAACCGCAATCACTGGAACCGAAATTTTTAATTTCTCCATCAGAAAGATTTTTCACACTGATTGCAACTTCGCACTCGAGCTTTTCAGGACTTCTTATCTCAATAGATTTGTAAATTTTCATTTTATCCAGAAGGTAATCGATATGCCAGTGATGATTTTTGATTTTTCGTTTATGTCTTTCAACTCGTTTTGTGAGATTTTGCATTGCACTGCCAGTGTAACAATAATATCCTTTGTCAAATTCAATTTTACCAAGATGACCGATTTCAATTTTTTGTTTTTGGTTATTATGAATTATAAGAATGTATGTTCCTGAATCCTCTAATTCATTTTCCAGAATATCAAAAGGTATTTTAAGCCTTTTAATTTTATTTTGGTCTAGAGATAAACTATTGCTCCAGTCAAGAGAATAAGCAAAAAATTTAATTTTATCTTTAAGTTCATAAAACTTTCTGGCAAATTTTAAATCGGTATGAAATTCAGGCAAGAAATATTCGGTATCGTTACTATGAACAAGAAAAAGAACACCTCCAGTTTTATCACTCGAATTTAATTCAGCAAGTTCAATCAGATGTTTTGAGCCTCTTTCAGTAATAGCATCGGGAAACATTGCAAGTTTATGATGAAACAGAGTGCAGGATTTAACTTCGAGAAAAAGTTCTATTTTTCCATCAGTCAGATGAAAATCAATTCTACTGTGATTTAAATTTTTTTCCCTTGAAAGAATTTTGAAATCTTTTAATTCATTAATAAGCTGATTTTGAATAAGCCATTCAGCAACTGAATTGGTTCTGGATGTGTGAAGTAAAACAGGCTTTGAATTTTTATAAACAGCCACAGCAGTGTAATTCAAATTTCTTTCCTTTGAAGTTGATTTGTAAAGAAGAATTTTAGAACCCTGGTAAAGCAATTCCCACAATCTACCAGGATTTGGGAGATGAGCAAGTTGTCTTTTTCCATCTATTAAACACTCGACTACAAAGCGATTTACTCGTTTAATAAAAACACCTTCAATTAAATTCTGTGAGGTCAAATAGAAATTAATTTTATTATTCGTGCTCATAATAAATACAAATTAATGGAATGACCTTCGACTATAAACTTCAACAACAGAAATTAAATTTTTAGTTTATAAAAAATATGAATTTAGTTGATAACTAAATAATTACCCTGTTTCAGGATATATTTGATTTTATTTAACTAAAAATTCCAGTCTTATAAATTTTTGAAAATTTTTTAAGGTGAAGAGAATAAAAATCCATCATCAGAGAGCAGAAATTTGTTTTTGAAAAACTCAATTTCAAGTTAAAAAAAGAATTTTAAATTTTTCAAACGTTTGATTTATTTTAAACCTACCCCATTTGGAAGGTCAATTTTTGAACTGACCAGTCATTCGTTGAAAATTTTAAAAATTTTGCAGAAAAATTTTTTCAAACCCCCCCTACTTTTTGCCAATTTTGAGGTTTGAAATAAAAATGCTTGACAAACCTGCAAAAATAAACTATATTTGCGCAAAATTAACCTGTTGTAATCGAACCATAGTGGAATTGAGACTTTTTTAAAAAAACGAAAAAAAAAGGGGCACTTGCCCGTTGTAATCGAACCATAGTGGAATTGAGACGTGCAATGTACACAAAAAGAGAAATTAAAATTTGCACAAGGTTGTAATCGAACCATAGTGGAATTGAGACCTTGAAATATCTCTAATTGTAATTACAATCAGCTGAAGGTGTTGTAATCGAACCATAGTGGAATTGAGACTTGAATTCTCCTTTGCTTAATGCTACTGGGTCAATGAATGTTGTAATCGAACCATAGTGGAATTGAGACCTAACTGCAAATAAATCCACAAAAAAAGAGAGAGACTATTGTTGTAATCGAACCATAGTGGAATTGAGACCAAAACTGATCAACTATGAAATTACCGTTCGTCCCAATATGTTGTAATCGAACCATAGTGGAATTGAGACCTCAATTGCTGTCTCTATCGAGTCACTGTTTCTCAGTGTTGTAATCGAACCATAGTGGAATTGAGACTCGCTTATTCTACGAGCTGTATGGGTTTTCCCTGTCCCGTTGTAATCGAACCATAGTGGAATTGTGACTTCTTATCTGAGACAAAAAAGCTTTTGATTGCTTCCTTGTTGTAATCGAACCATAGTGGAATTGAGACCGTAAACGGAACGTCGTAACCGATCTGCTCAAGCTTCGTTGTAATCGAACCATAGTGGAATTGAGACAAAACTACCTCTTGGTAGTTTTCGGTACTATTACTACGGTTGTAATCGAACCATAGTGGAATTGAGACAGTCTACAATTAGTTTTTGTTTTTGAGTTATTTTTACTTCCGTTGTAATCGAACCATAGTGGAATTGAGACCTTTAAACATAGCAGTTTTGTTACCATAGTGACAATATGCGTTGTAATCGAACCATAGTGGAATTGAGACACCGTCTGTGAAAGCACAACCTGTCAAATATAATGAAATCGTTGTAATCGAACCATAGTGGAATTGAGACATTGAAAATAAAATAGATATAAGACGGGATTTCGAAAGTTGTAATCGAACCATAGTGGAATTGAGACCCATCAGCAATTTCTCTAGCCAAATCATATAACACATTAACAGCAGTTGTAATCGAACCATAGTGGAATTGAGACGGGTGTAGATGTGAAAATCTTATCACTGGTAGACGACGGAGTTGTAATCGAACCATAGTGGAATTGAGACTAATTTCTTCTAAGATTTTCTCTGTAACATCCAACCAATCGTTGTAATCGAACCATAGTGGAATTGAGACTCGTTAGCAGCAAATCCCAGTTTCTTTTACTTATTTTTATGTTGTAATCGAACCATAGTGGAATTGAGACTATATGATATTCTCTGATGAACCAAATACGAAATATTTGGTTGTAATCGAACCATAGTGGAATTGAGACTGGCTCACAAACTTTGCTAATTCTTGTGTTTCTCAAAGTTGTAATCGAACCATAGTGGAATTGAGACCAAAAAAATAGCGGGCGATTAGCCCGCTCAAACTGCTATAGTTGTAATCGAACCATAGTGGAATTGAGACCCATCAGCAATTTCTCTAGCCAAATCATATAACACATTAACAGCAGTTGTAATCGAACCATAGTGGAATTGAGACTACTGAAAATCAAACGAAAATCTCTTGAGCCCGACGGTTGTAATCGAACCATAGTGGAATTGAGACTGTATACCTGCAATGCATATCCTTGTTTTGAATTTCTCTGCGTTGTAATCGAACCATAGTGGAATTGAGACCTCTGCCTCTTCATATGTTATATCTCTCTCTTCTAACCGTTGTAATCGAACCATAGTGGAATTGAGACATCAATAAGTTGTTCAACAGAAAGGTGAGCTGGAACAGTTGTAATCGAACCATAGTGGAATTGAGACTGAGTCCTCTTTCGAACTCATGCTCCAAATTAAACCCAGTTGTAATCGAACCATAGTGGAATTGAGACTTGGATGCACGGCTAATTGTCCGTTATAGACAGTCCAGTTGTAATCGAACCATAGTGGAATTGAGACCCATCAGCAATTTCTCTAGCCAAATCATATAACACATTAACAGCAGTTGTAATCGAACCATAGTGGAATTGAGACTACTGAAAATCAAACGAAAATCTCTTGAGCCCGACGGTTGTAATCGAACCATAGTGGAATTGAGACGATTTTAAAATTTCCACCCCATCCAAACTTTCAACCCATTGTTGTAATCGAACCATAGTGGAATTGAGACCCAGACTGGAGGAAATCGAGTAAGAACGAATCCGCCGAGGGTTGTAATCGAACCATAGTGGAATTGAGACTATGTTACTTTTTAACAATTTTACAGTAATCTTAATTAAGTTGTAATCGAACCATAGTGGAATTGAGACTACCATTTGATCTACTAATAATACGATCAATTTTTCTAATAGTTGTAATCGAACCATAGTGGAATTGAGACTCCAACGAGCTGACCACTTGGTTAAATTCAAATTCTCTCGTTGTAATCGAACCATAGTGGAATTGAGACAGTCCTCGATCTGTAAAACTATAGTTTGCACGGTGTCACGTTGTAATCGAACCATAGTGGAATTGAGACATGTCTTCTGGGGTACTGCTTAGCATAAGCTCGTAATCGTTGTAATCGAACCATAGTGGAATTGAGACTCTCTTTCGTATACTTTCATCTCTGCTTTTCTAAAAGTGTTGTAATCGAACCATAGTGGAATTGAGACTTTATAAAATCCAACCGGTACATTTTTTTCCTTAACGTTGTAATCGAACCATAGTGGAATTGAGACTTTAGAAACCTTTAACTTTACCTTTGCTTGATATTCAAGCGTTGTAATCGAACCATAGTGGAATTGTCCCGACTGACTTATAGTATAATTGATTAAAGAAAAGCCGGGACCTAGGATTGCTGTTTGATTGATTTATTTTTATTAGCAATACTCGAAGACAAAAGAATAATTTTGAATTATAAATTTTGAATTTTGAATGATGAATTATGGGTTAGTTTAGTTTTAAGTTTTGAATGTTGAATTTTGAATTAGATGTGGGGCTAATTTTTATAGAACTTCATCAAATCATTTATTCTAATTTATTCTGAGTGTTCTTAGTGTTCTAAGTGGTTAAGAAAAATATTAAACCACTAAGATCACTGAGTTCACTAAGAAGGAAATATTAGAGATTGTTTAAAAACGCATCATAAAAATTAGAGCTGGACGAAATGAGATATTCCCGCCATCCGATTAAAAAATGTGTTAATCAATGTGGTAATCGAACCATGGTTGTGATTTAATTTTGAATTTTGAATTTTGAATGTTGAATTGGATTTGGTTTAATTTTCATAAAACAATATCAAATCAAAACTCGCCAATCTAAAATCTCTTTTAACAAATCTTTTCTTCCAATTTGTTCTGAGTGTCCTTAGTGTTTTTATTGAAATTAATTTTTGTCATATTGACAACATTTTGTCACACGGATTTATTTAAGATTGAAATCATTAAAAATCTTGAAATACTGAAGGTTGCACTTTTTATTTTAAAACCTTGATTTTTCTCATTTTTTGAATGTTTGAGGTAGGGGGGGATACTTCAGAGGTAGGGGGGTATACCTCAAAGGTTCAACT